>Ga0079224_100011377_pt1 | contig 12255 bp, 9 predicted proteins | sample Stecom2015_FD_80414 | JGI IMG/M metagenome (GOLD analysis project Ga0079224, IMG submission 80414) | Agricultural soil microbial communities from Utah to study Nitrogen management - Steer compost 2015 | ecosystem: Environmental > Terrestrial > Soil > Agricultural land | place: USA: Utah... | reverse complement strand
CCGCCGGCAAAGGGGTCATCATTGCACAAAGTCTAAAAGAGGCACAGACTGCATTCACGCAAATGATAAAAGATGCACAATTCGGGGAGGCGAGTTCAACCGTAGTGGTGGAATCTTTTTTAGACGGAATTGAACTTTCCGTTTTTGCATTTACGGATGGCAAGCACTATTGCATTTTGCCTGAAGCCAAAGATTATAAACGCATCGGCGAGGGCGACACCGGTCCCAACACCGGCGGCATGGGAGCCATTTCTCCCGTCCCTTTTGCGGACGAACAATTTCTGTTGAAAGTAAAATCCCACATCATAGAACCGACCATCCGTGGTTTGCAAGAAGAAGGGATTCACTATCAAGGTTTCTTGTTTTTTGGTTTGATAAAAGTGAATGACGCCCCTTGGGTGATTGAATACAATTGCAGAATGGGCGACCCGGAGACTGAAGTGGTACTGCCTCGTTTGCAAAATGATTTGGTAGATATGATTTTGCACATGAGAGATAAAAAATTGAACGAAATCGTGATCAAACAAAGCAAGGAATCTGCGGCCACCATCATGTTGGTGAGCAAAGGATACCCGGGCGATTATGAAAAAGGAGAAACAATTCAAATGGCGGAAGACCGTGCTGAAAGCCTAATTTTTCATGCCGGTACTAAATTAGAAAATGATGAATTGCGCACATCCGGAGGCCGGGTCATGGCCATTACCAACTTGGGCGAAAGCATTGGCGAAGCGGTTGAAAAATCTTTAAAAACGGCTCACGACATTCAATTTGAAGGCAAGAATTATAGAAAAGATATCGGTTATGAATTTTAAATCCGATGACAAAATATGACGGAAGACATAAGCATAAATAAATTCATCAGCTCAACAGGCTATTGCTCAAGACGGGAAGCCGACAAACTGATTGATGCCGGACGGGTATTGATTAATGAAGAAATCGCAATCAAAGGGGCACGGGTGAAAAAAGGAGATCAGATTGACGTGGACGGTGAAATCATCAAACAAAAAAAAGCGAACATTATTTATATAGCGCTAAACAAACCAACGGGCATCACCTCTACAACAGACTTAAAAGACTCGACCAATATTATTTCTTTTATAAATTATCCCAAAAGGATTTTTCCGGTTGGCCGGTTGGACAAGGACTCTTCCGGTCTAATTTTTCTTACCAATGATGGCGATATCGTCAATAAAATTTTACGCGTCAGTAACCATCATGAGAAGGAATACATCGTAACAGTTAACAAAGCTATTGATGAGGATTTTGTTCAAAAAATGAGCAATGGGGTTCAGATTTTAGGAACGACTACGCAAGCGTGTTTTGTAAGACAAGAAGGCAATCGAAAATTCAGAATAACCCTGACACAAGGCCTCAACCGTCAAATCAGAAGAATGTGCGAAACCCTTGGCTATAAAGTCATGACCTTAAATCGTGTGAGGATTATGAACATAAATCTGGAAGGATTGCCGCTTGGAAAATGGCGCTACCTTCACCCTCATGAAGTAGATGACATGCAAAAACTGGTTGCTCAATCGAGCAAGATTTCAATTAGAAAATCCCGAACCCAACCTGATGAAAAGCATAAAGAAACGCCGTCAAAACCCAAGACAAAAATAAGAGAACCAAGACCCAAGGCCACAAAAAAAGACCATTCATTTAAAGCTTACAGGAACCAAAGAAAACGATGATAATAATGGCTTTAAACTTACCGATTGAGACCATTGAAAAAATAATTTTCTATTTAAATCCGAGTTCTTCTTTTTGTATCTGATCAATCTCTGAAGGCGCATTCAACATCACATCCCGACCATTGTTATTTTTGGGGAAAGCGATGAAATCGCGAATGTTCTCCTGACCACCCAATAACGCACACAACCTGTCGAAACCAAAAGCGATGCCGCCATGCGGTGGAGCGCCATACTCAAAAGCACCCAAAAGGAAACCAAATTTTTCATTGGCTTCGGCCGTGGTCATGCCCAAGGCATTGAACATTTTTTGTTGTAAATCTTTTTGAAAAATACGGATAGAACCGCCGCCAATTTCTGTTCCGTTCAGCACCATGTCATAGGCATTGGCTTTTATTTCTTCGTAACGAGATGGGTCATTCATCCAATCGACATGTTCAGGAATAGGCGAAGTAAAAGGATGGTGACGGGCAACCCAGCGTTGTGCTTCTTCGTCTTTTTCGAACAGTGGAAAATCGATTACCCAAAGCGGGGCAAATATTTGAGGATTTCTCAGGCCCAATCGCTCTCCCATTTCCAGTCTCAATTCTGCGGCTGCTTTTCTTGTCAAATCTTCTTGTCCGGCTAAAATTAAAATCAAATCTCCCGCTTTTGCTGAGCAGTATTTTGCCAAATTTTCCAGTTGCTGCGCAGTAAAAAATTTATCGACGCTACTTTTAAAAGTCCCGTCGGCCAAACATTTTACGGTTATCAAACCGCTCATGCCCATCTGTGGGCGTTTGACCCAATTGGTCAGTTCGTCGGTTTGCTTTCTGCTGTAATCGGCAGCATCAGGTACGGCAATAGCGATGATGGTTTCTGAGTCGTTTAAGATTTTAAAATCTACTTGTTGTAAGACCTCACAAGCCACTTTGTTTTTGACTTTTAAATTTTGCAACAACATTCCAAAACGGATATCCGGTTTGTCGTTGCCATAATGGTGCATGGCCTCTTCCCAAGTCATTCTTGGAAATGCTTCTTTAATTTCAAAGCCCTTCACCTCTTTGCAAACATGATTGAACAATCCTTCAAAAATTTGAAGAACATCTTCCCGCTCCACAAAGGTCATCTCACAATCTATTTGAGTAAACTCAGGCTGACGATCGGCTCTCAAATCCTCGTCTCTAAAGCATTTCACAATTTGGTAGTAACGGTCAAAACCACTCACCATCAGCAATTGTTTAAACGTTTGCGGGCTTTGAGGCAAGGCATAAAATTGTCCTTCATTCATACGGGAAGGCACAACGAAATCGCGCGCGCCTTCAGGTGTGGACTTGATTAAAAAAGGAGTTTCGATGTCCCAAAAACCTTTTTGATTTAAATAAGTTCTTACAGAGTGACTGACTTTGTATCGCAATTTCAAGTGGTGTTGCAAGGTAGGACGACGCAAATCCAAATACCGATATTTCATCCGCAATTCATCGCCGCCGTCGGTATGTTCTTCAATGGTGAAAGGCGGAACAGATGCGGCATTCAGTATTTTGAAAGATTCAACCAAGACCTCAATATCGCCGGTTGGCATGTCTGCATTTTTGCTGCTTCTTTCTATTACTTTTCCTTTGACCTGTATGACAAACTCGCGCCCCAAAGGTTGATTTTGCAGCTCGGTGTTCAGTTTTTCATCAAACAACAATTGAGTCAAACCATACCGGTCGCGAAGGGTGACAAAAGAAATACTTCCCATTTTACGAATGGCTTGCACCCATCCAGCCATCGTCACTTCCTGACCTACATCATTGATCCGAAGAATTCCACAATCGTGCGTCCGATACATTTTAAATGAATTAAGTTTGAAAAGTGGTGCAAGATACTTGCTTTCGGCAATAAGAATTAACTTAATGGCGTTTGGAAGCCAGAATAGTTGAATAATAAAGGAGAAACCAGATCGGATTTAATTAGAAATTCATTTTTTTAAGAATGAAACAATTTAAAAATTTGTGAATCAAAAACCAAATATCCAAAAAGCCGGCACTGAAAACACAAGGTCAAAAAAGAGCAATTTTAAACTCAAGATTTTTCTTGTTCTGCTTGCAGCAAGTCTGATTGCCTATTTCTGCGTGAGCTATTTTATTGTAAGAAAATACAAAGCCCTCGTCATAAAAAAATTACCGGCCTGGGTGGCCAAAGCTTCGGATAGTTTGTACATCGCCGAAGTAGAGAACATTGGCATCAGCATGATCAACCGCCGAGTGGTTTTTAAAAATATCCGGTTTTATGTGGACACGGTCAAGCTGAAAAGTCTTATCCGTAAAGGCGAAGCTCCGGGTGTGGTGGTAGATGCCAAGATTCCTAAAATAAAAATCACCGGCATTCTTTGGGAAAATGTTTGGTTGGACAAAGCGATAGATGTCAACAAATTTTCGGTCATCGATCCGGATATCAAACTGACGATTCTGCCTTCTGCCGATTCAACACTTTTAAGAGAAAAGATGAACAACGTGACCCTCCGAAACATCAACATCCCGGGGTCGTCCACCATCAATAAACTTTCAGCCAAAGCCATCGAATTGAAAGATCCAAAAGTTTTGATTCAAAAATGGCGCCCGAGTATTCAGGACAGCCGCCTCATTTCGACCGGTGGTTCTGTGGCGCTTAATAATTGGAACTATGAACCTGGCCAAGCAAAAGACACTTCAAAATTGTATTACGCCGAAAGTGCGACCGTCCTCATTTCGGGCATCCGTTATTATCAACCCGGCTCTGATTATGGCTTTGCGGTGGACACATTAAATTTTGATCCGAGTAATTTCAAATGCGAACTCAATGGGTTTACGATGGCTTGTGTGTACAACAAATCTGAATTTTACAGAAGGAAAAATGTTCAAAAAGATCTGTACCGAATAGAGGTGCCTTCGATTTTGTTCAATCCATTGCATTGGCAGGAATTTCTGTATAAGGATCGACTTCTGGCGGATAAAATCATTGTAAAAAAACCGGTCATTGAGATTTTTAAAAATAAAAATTACCCTCCGGAAGAAGGTTCAAAACTGGACAATTACCCCACGAATTTAATTGCGTCTTCACAAATAAAATTTTTAATCAAACAGGCCATCCTCGAAGATGCAGAAGTCACTTATAACGAACTGGACCCAAAAACTCAAAGAGTGGGTGAGGTGATTTTTACTCAAATAAATGGAAGCATTCAGAACATCACGAACCAAAAAAAATTACAAGATTTAAACGATACCGTCCTCATAATAGCCGAAGGAAAATTTATGAACCGGGCACCTGTACAAACCGTGTTTAAGTTTAGTTTGTCCGATTCGCTCGGGGCATTTGATGGAAAAATGACCATGCAAGATTTAAATGCAGATTACATTCAGCATCTTGGCAGCAATTTGGGATTGTTGAGTTTCAAATCCGTGGATGTGTCCGAATTGGCACAAAGCATTCGTGGCAATTTCGACAGTTGTCTGGTGCAATCCACCATCCGGTATCAAAACCTGAAGCTGGACATTTTAAAAGTAGATACCAACAGCGGACAATTGTACAGCCGGCCTTTCCTCAGTTATCTGGCCAACACCATCGTCATTTACCCCAGCAACCCTTTACCCAAATTGCCCGTGCGCAGCGTGGATTTCACGATGAATTACAAGCCAATGAAATCATTCACCAACAATATCTGGCGCTCCATTTATCGCTCGGTGATCATGACCGTAATCCGGGAAGAAGATCTTTTGAATGCCATTAAAAACAGGACCAGCAGAAAACAAATCAGAATGGATAAGAAAGAAGTCCGAAAAGAAAAACGGAGGATTAGAAAAGAACGAAGAGAAACCCGACGAGCAGAAAGAGAACAGGTGAACCATTAATCAGCTCTGTTGTAAATTTGATTTTCCACACCAAAAATATGTTCCAGCGCCTTTCCGTATATTTTATTTTTGTGTTTTGCGTAAGCGGGATAACCACCTCGGCTGCTCAAGAAAATGCATTGACTTTAATCAAGCACCTCCCTATCGAAGGCCGACTCATGACCACGGATGATTTGGGCAATATTTATGTGGTTAAAAATGACAACACTTTATTTCGATACAACGAAGATGGTGACAGCACAGGTCTTTACAGAAGTGTGCTCAGCGGAGAGATGAGCAGCATCGATGTTCGGAATCCGCTTATGCCAATGCTGTTTTTTTCACAACTGAATAAAGTGGTGCTTCTGGACCGCATGCTCAGTCGTAAAAATGAATTGGACTTAACGAAAACACAAGCTTACGGCAACGTGAATGTTGCCATGAGTGCCGATGGACAAATTTGGGTTTTTGATGCGTTCAACTCAAGATTGCGAAAAGTGAACGAAGCCTATGAAGACATGATTGAGCCCAACGACTTGCGCCAACAAATCAATCATACTATCGCGCCGGTTCAAATGACGGAGTCGGATAGGTTGCTTTATGTTTCGGACAGCACTTACGGTTTGTATGTCTTCGACAATTACGGCAGTCTGGCACAGCAATTTTCATTTGTCGGGCTTGGTAAATTTCAACTGCTCAATCACCAAATTATAACGTTAAATGGTAACGAACTAAACATTTACAATCTTCAGAGCCATCCGGAAGGCCGGTTGAATTTACCTCAGGATGCCGGGACAATCCTATCGGTGCGCATCTTAAAAAGGAAATTGATTTTACTGAGTGACAAGGGATTGTTTATCTACAACACGCGCTAAAGTTTTTTCATATCAAACTCAGCAAAAATCGGGCAATGGTCGCTGTGTTTGACATCGGGCCAAATGGCGCTGTTGACCAAGGCCTCCTTCATCGGGGCCGTGCAAGAGATATAGTCGATGCGCCAGCCTTTGTTGCGCTCGCGCGCTGCGGCACGATAGCTCCACCATGTGTATTGATCGGGTTCGGGATTTAAAATCCGGAATGTATCAATGAAACCGGCTTCGAAAAACTTATCCATCCAGGCCCTTTCTTCAGGCAGAAAACCACTCGATTTTTTGTTGCTGACGGGGTCATGAATATCTATCGCACGATGGCAAATGTTGTAATCGCCACAAAGAATAATATTGGGTTGTTGTTTCCTTTCTTTTTCTAAAAAATTATACACTTCATCCAGAAACTGATATTTATAAGTTTGTCTTTCTTCACCCGAAGTGCCACTGGGAAAATATGCGCCGATTACTCTGCATTTATCAAAATCCAAACTCAACCAACGTCCTTCAAAATCGCTTCTCTCAAAACCATTTCCGTAAGTAATTTTCTTTGGTTTTATTTTTGAAAAAACAGCCACACCGCTGTATCCTTTTTTTTGAGCAGGGAACCAAAAGGTTTCAAACCCCAATGCCTCTATGGCTTTGAAATCGACATTGTCTTTGTGGGCTTTTATCTCCTGAAGGCAAATTACGTCGGCCGGGTCGGTGTCCAACCATTCCATGAAACCTTTGTTGATGGCACTGCGTATGCCATTGACATTATAGCTGACTATTCTCATTTTTTTATTTTATAAGTTGGCTTCCGCCCGCTCTGCTTTTAGTTTTTCGGCATTGGCCCAATTGATGAGCAATTGTTTTTCGGCATCGCTCAGCATCGCCAGTTTGTGCATTCGGGTATAATTGGGAATGGGCATTTTACCATCGGCCACCTCATCGGCCAGCTCTGAAAGTTTATGAGCCAATCGACCTTTTTTAGCGTAGCGCATTTCCGAAAAATTTAAATGCGCTTTGCCCTCGTTGACGTGGTGTTGCATCCACCAGCCAATGGGTTGAATATTGGTGTACCAAGGATAGTTGGTATGATTGGAATGACAATCGTAGCAGGCTTTTTCTAAAACAGTTTGCACTTCAGTCGGCACGGAACCCAGCACGTGGTGTATGTCATCCGGGCCCGTCACGGAACCGGTGTTTTTAAACGGACGCACAAATTGTATAAAGACGACTAGAATTAAAACAACACCCAATATTTTTTTCAGCATAGAAAATTTATTTTCTGATGAGGTTAAAGTTACCGTCTCGAACCCACAAAACTAAATGCGCCGTATCGACCAGATCCATTTCGAAGCGCCCCGCCAGCGTCTGCCCATCTTCGTAATCAATATTCAAATGCCCCGACCTTGCGGTGAACAAATGTTCGTTGCTCCAATAAATCACCTTGTTGGCATTGAAAGCAATTTCATATTGTCCGACCCCGCGATAAGGTTGAATGTAAAATTCGAATTCGTTCAACTTGTCGGTTTTCGGATATCTTTTTGGATTGATAAAAAGGATAGAATCTACCTCATCATAACTCAGTTCTACATCTGCCGTATTCCATGCTGTATTGTTGATGGTGCTTTTGAACGTGGGGTCGGGATGCTTCGTATCATTCGAGTTGGGTGCAGATTTGCAGCCCGCTCCGAGTATCGGAAGACTAAATATAAAAACGATGAAGGAGAATCGTGACATGTTTTTGTATTCGCAGTTAAATTTTTGATTGGTCGGAATTAATATTTCTGTACCAAGACATTACACAAGGCAGTCACCCCTTCCTCTCGCCCCACGAAGCCCATCTTTTCCGTTGTGGTGGCTTTTATGGAAATATCGGTTTTGTTCATGTGCAAAATGAAGGCAATGGCATTTTGCATTTGCTCAATGTAGGGTTTAATTTTTGGTGTTTCTAGAAGAATGGTGCAATCCAGATTCACCAACCAATATCCTTTTTCACGAACCAGGGCATAACATCTTTTGAGCAACACCTTACTGTCGGCGTTTGTATAAGTCGGGTCGGTGTCCGGAAAATGCAAGCCAATGTCTCCCGCACCAATTGAGCCCAAAAGCGCATCACAAATGGCATGCAACAACACGTCAGCATCGCTGTGGCCGAAGGCACCTTTGTGATGAGGGATTTTTATTCCGCCCAACCAAAAATCACGACCCTCTACCAATTGATGAAAATCTATTCCTTGACCTATTCTGAATGACATAAATTTTTAGCGTTTGATAACTTGCAAATCTAATGGTAAACAAGATACGGTTATCTAAGAAAATAGTTTGTCAAAAATCTGATTGCTTTTTTAGCTCTGCCGGTTGTTTGAATCCTATTTTAAGGTCAATAATTTTTTGCATTCAGTGGATCATTTTTCAATTGAGTGCATCCTTAACACGAATGTTTTTATATTAAAAAAGCAATCTGATACATTTGACCGGAAATGCATGCTACTTTACTTCCACAAATCACTCACTGACTCTTAATCACCGCTCTATTCACAGCCGGTTTAATGTTGAATTCCTTTTTCGGATTTTCGCAAGAAGCCCCTAAAAGAGAACTGAGAGCGGCTTGGATTGCCACAGTGGCCAACATTGATTGGCCCTCCAAACCCGGACTGCCGGCCATACAACAGCAGCAGGAATTTACCGCCCGATTGGATCAGTTACAAATTTTGGGTTGCAATGCCGTCATCGTTCAAATTCGTCCCGCTGCCGATGCGTTGTACCCTTCGGAGATAGAACCCTGGAGCCGCTACCTCACCGGGCGACAAGGGCAGCCGCCTTTTCCGTATTATGATCCGCTTGAGTTCATGATTGCCGAAACCCATAAGCGGAACATGGAATTTCATGCTTGGTTCAACCCTTTTCGCGGATTGGTGGACAGTAGAAAAAATCCCAATCCTGCTGATCACATCACCCGTCAGCATCCGGACTGGACCGTGGATTATGGCCACAAAACTTATCTGAATCCCGGCATTCCTGAAGTGAGAAATTATGTAACCAAAGTGATACTGGATGTTGCAAAACGATACGATATAGACGCTGTACATCTCGACGATTATTTTTACCCATACAGAATAGCCAATCAGGAATTTGGCGATCAAAAAAGTTATACAAAATACAAAGGCAGTTTTGACAACAAAGACGATTGGCGAAGAAACAACATCAACCTTTTCATCAGCAATCTTAACCTCAATCTTAAACATCTCAAGCCTTATTTAAAATTAGGCATCAGCCCGTTTGGCATTTGGAGAAATGCATCGAAAGACCCCAAAGGCAGCAACACCAAGGGCGGCCAAACCACTTACGACGACCTTTACGCCGATGTGGTTTTGTGGATGCAAAAAGGTTGGATCGACTATTTGATGCCACAACTGTATTGGGAACATGGCCACCGTGCAGCAGCCTTCGAAGTCCTGTTGCCGTGGTGGGAAAAACACAAATACAAACGCCACATCTATTATGGTTTGGGACTTTACAGAATGTCACAAGCCAAAGGAAAACTCCCTTGGTCTTCGCCCGACGAATTGTTGTCGCAAATCAAAGACATTCGTGAGCTGCAGACCCAAAGCGGATACAGTTTTTACAGCGCCTCTTGTTTCGATAAATCCGGTCAGGCCATCAAAGATTCCATCCGGACGGTTTATCAAAAGTTTTTTGCATTGCCGCCCACCATGCCCTGGTTGGACAACACCGCCCCGCCCCCACCGCATTTTATAAAAATCGACAACACGGAGCGCGGAATGATTTTACGATGGGCCACCGACCAATCGACTGATGTGAAGCACTATGCGGTGTATCGTTTTGATGCCGATGAAAAAATAGAAATTTCCAATGCCAAAAAAATTATTGCGGTCCAAAGTGAAACCATGTTCGTCGATTTGGATGCCCCAAAATTTCCGAATGCAAAATATGTGGTGACTGCTTTGGACAGGTTATGGAACGAAAGTGCACCCAGCGCCAACACGGCTGAAATTTTAAAATAAAATGTAGAGAGGCAACAAAACCACCGAGTTTTATCTATCCAAAATTCCGGACAAATCGTTGGCATCTAATATGGTAAAAATGCGCTGACCGTCGGGTGTAAATTCAGGCGAATTTCCGGTAAACAATTCATCAATCAGGGCTTGTTGTTCTTCCGGTTGATTTAAGGTTCTGCCAATGTAAGACAATCTTTTTGCCAAGCGGCGCGCCAGATGATCTGTACGCAATTTCACATCATTTGAGTTGCTGTTTTTCAATTGGTCCAAAAAATCATCGAGCAATTCTTTTTCACTTCCCGAAGGGACAGAAGCGGGTATAGCATTGACGGCAAAACTATTGGCTCCGAATTGATCCAACTCGAAACCCAATTTCAAAAGACTGTCCAAGGCTTCAGTCAGGACGGGCACATCGGCAGCGGGCAGCTCATAAACAAAGGGAAACAACATTCTTTGTCCGGCAACGGATTTTCCATCTTCAGCAGGGAGCAACTGTTCGTACCAGATTCTTTCTTTGGCCCGTTGTGCATGGATGGCAACCATTCCGGATTTCAGAGTCGTAATCAGAAATTGATTTTGAACAAAAATAATCGGAGTAGGATTTTGGTTTTTACTGAATTCTTGATCTGCCGAAATGTCCATCGGGATTTGCGAAGGCAATGTTTCCGCCTCGGGTTGTTGAATCGATTCATACAGGCCACGCCATTGTCTGATTTCGTCTTTCGATTCTATAAAATGGGCCTGATGGGGTTGTTTAAAACTTTGGCTCAGCGGCGACGAACCGGCTTTGGCAATGTCGCCTTGAGTCGGATTTCGGGAGACCGAGGGCAAAGAGGTGATGGCAGAATCCAACGTAAAATCCAATGAAGGAGCAATGTTGTTTCGGGCCAAAGCATGCCGAATGGCCGACTGTAAAACTGAATACATCAGCCGGTCGTCTTCAAATTTCACTTCTTGTTTTGAAGGGTGCACATTGACGTCCACCCGCTCCGGGTCCAAATCCAAATACAAAATGTAAAACGGTTGCGTATCTTTTTCCAACAGACCTTCGTAAGCCGTCATCACAGCATGATGCAGATAGCCGGAACGGATGAATCGCCCGTTCATAAAAAAATACTGTTGGCCTTTATTCCGAGAGGCGGAGCCGGGCTTTCCAATGAATCCTTTGATGCTGAGGTATTCCAGATTTTCTTCAACCGGCACTAAATTTTTTTCCTGATTGTGCCCCATCACTTCTACGATTCTGGTTTTGGTGTTAGCGCTGTTGAGGCGCCATTGTTCTTCCCCATTGTTTTCTAATCGAAAGGAAAGAGAAGGATGAGCCAATGCAATTCTCAAAAACTCATCCATGATGTGCCGGAACTCTGTGGTATTGGTTTTTAAAAAATGACGGCGTGCGGGAACATTGAAGAATAAATTTTTTACCGAAATTCTCGTCCCCGGTATGGCGGCGACCACATCCTGATGTTTCACCTGTGTGCTTTCAATCAAGAGCTTGGTGCCCATCTGGGCATCGGCGGTCATGGTCACCATTTCGACCTGAGCAACGGCCGCAATAGAAGCCAAGGCCTCTCCCCTGAACCCCATAGTGCGGATATGAAACAGGTCGTTGATGTCTTTAATTTTTGAGGTGGCATGTCTTTCAAAACTCATGCGGGCATCGGCCGGCGTCATGCCCTTGCCGTTGTCGGTCACTTGAATCAGCTCTTTACCCGCATCGCGGATGCTCAGCCGGATATCGGTTGCACCGGCATCTATGGCATTTTCTAACAGTTCCTTCACGGCAGAAGCCGGCCGCTGAATCACTTCACCTGCGGCTATTTGATTGGCCAAATGGTCCGATAAAAGTTGTATAATGTCTGCT
>Ga0079224_100011376_pt1 | contig 12255 bp, 7 predicted proteins | sample Stecom2015_FD_80414 | JGI IMG/M metagenome (GOLD analysis project Ga0079224, IMG submission 80414) | Agricultural soil microbial communities from Utah to study Nitrogen management - Steer compost 2015 | ecosystem: Environmental > Terrestrial > Soil > Agricultural land | place: USA: Utah... | reverse complement strand
CGATTGCCGACATCGCACACGAGCGTGGGGTGCCGCTGATCGTCGACAACACCTTCGCCTCACCGGTCCTCTGCCGGCCCATCGAGCACGGCGCGGACATCGTGGTACACTCGGCTACCAAGTGGATCGGCGGCCACGGCACTTCGATCGGCGGCGTGGTGGTGGACGGCGGAACCTTCGACTGGGCGAACGCCGAACGCTTCCGCGGCTTCTACGTGGACCCGGAGCCGGCGTACCACGGGCTCTCCTTCGCCCCCACCTTCGGCAATATCGCGTTCGCGATCCGCCTGCGAGTCGTCCTCCTGCGGGATCTGGGGCCTGCGCTGTCGCCCTTCAATTCCTTCCTGTTCATCCAGGGTCTGGAGACGCTGAACCTGCGGATGCGGCGGCACAGCGAGAACGCGCTCGCGGTTGCGCGCTTCCTGGAGCAGCACGAGCTGGTCGAATGGGTCAGCTATCCGGGGCTGGAGTCACACCCGACGCATGAGAACGCCCGGAAGTACCTGGACGGCGGCTTCGGCGGCATCCTCACCTTCGGGGTGCGGGGTGGCGAGGCGGCGGCTCGCAAGGTGATCTCCGGCGTGAAGCTCTACTCGCTGGTCGCGAACGTCGGCGACGCCAAGAGCCTGATCATCCACCCGTGGAGCACCACGCACGAGCAGCTTTCCGAGGAGGACCGACAAGCCGCGGGGGCTTCGCCCGACCTGATCCGGCTGTCACTCGGCATCGAAGAGGCGGACGACCTGATCGACGATCTGGACCGGGCGCTGCGAGCCGCCGCCTCCGCCTGAGGTGCGACGGTGATCGCGGCAGTCGCACGGTGGGCCGGTTTTCGGGGCGGGAGGGCGGTCTCCCCTTCCCGTCTCGCCGGGTGCTTTCCGGTGGCCCCCACCCGTTGGTGGGGCACCGGCGCACGACCGGGGAGCGAGATCGTCCGCTTCCCGTGAGCAATGGAGGTGAAGTGCTGATGGAGCGCACGCGGCAGGTCCACCGTATCGAGAGCTTCGAGCTGGAGTCCGGCGAGGTGCTCCACGACATCGAGCAGGCGTACTACCTGGATGGCGCGCTGAACCGCGAGCGTGACAATCTCGTGGTCATCTTCCACGCCCTCACCGGTTCCGCGGACGCGGTGGGTGACTGGTGGAGCGACCTGCTCGGCCCCGGGCGGGCGGTGGACACGGAACGCTACGCCATCCTCTGCGTCAACTTCGTCGGGTCCTGCTACGGGAGTACAGGCCCGTCGGACCCGCTGCGACGTCCATTTCCCCAGGTGAGCACCCGGGACCTCGCACGGCTCGTCCACGCGGTCGTCGAGGACCTGGGGGTTCGTCGCGTGCGCCTCGCCGCGGGCGGATCACTGGGCGGGATGGTTGCGCTCGAGTGGGCGGCCACTTTTCCGCAGCTCACCGATCGGACCGTCGTCTTCGCGGCCCCCGCCTCGCATACCGCTGCGGCGATCGGCTGGAGCCACATCCAGCGGCGGATGATCCACGCCGCCGGTGACGCCGGGCTCGAGATCGCCCGCATGGTCGCCATGATGACCTATCGAACCGCGGGGGAACTACAGCAGAGGTTCGGCCGCAACCGCAACGGCAACGGGACCTTTTCGGTCGAGTCCTATCTCTCCAGACACGGCGAGAAGCTGCTCGCTCGCTTCGACGTGCACAGCTATCTCACCCTCCTCGACACCATGGATGGTCACGACGTGGGTCGGGGGCGGGGCGGGGTCGCCGCCGCGCTGCGGCCGGTGGCCGAGCGCCTCGTCGGCGTGGGGATCCCCGGTGATCTTCTCTACCGTGAGGAAGACGTGCTGGACTGGGTCGACGCGGTCGGGGCAGCGTACCGGCAGATCCACTCCATCCGTGGGCACGATGCCTTTCTCCTCGAGCCGGACCAGGTGGCGGAGATCCTGACCGAAGCGCTGTCCGCCTCCGAGAGACTGCCCGCCACTCCCCTCGCGACGGAGCACCGGTCGACCCGCGCCTGACCGGCGAACTCCCCACGCACGCAGGACATACGCTCGACCCCCGATCGGCCCCGCTCGTTACACCGGGGCCAGTTTCCGACCGCCCTCCGTATTGTCTTTCGGGAACACTTCGGTATCTTTCCAAGTGCCCGACATTCGTTCCTGCTGTCTTTCTTCCGCGATCCGCCCGCTGGAGTGCTGCGCCTTGAGGATCCTGTGCACGGGTGACATTCACCTCGGTAAGAGCCCTTCGCGGGTTCCCTCGGACATGTCGCAGCGCAGTACCTCGGTATGGGGGCGGTGGCTGAGGATGGTCGAGCTGGCGATCAGCGAAGGTGTGGACCTGGTCGCCATCAGCGGAGACATCGTCGACCGCGGGAATCGGTTCTTCGAGGCGTTCGGTCCACTCCAGCAGGGGCTCCGACAGCTGGCCGAAGCGGGCATCCGCACCGTAGCGGTTGCGGGGAACCACGATTTCGACGTTCTCTCCCGGCTCCTGCGCACGCTCCCCGCGGACTCCTTCCAGCTCCTCGGCGCGGGTGGAGTGTGGGAGCGTGCGACGGTGGTGACCGCAAGGGGGGAGCGAATCGAAGTTCACGGGTGGTCCTTCCCCGCCGAGGAGTACCCTGCAAATCCGATGGATGGGTACGCGCTGGATGCCGATCCGTCGCTCCCGACGCTGGGGTTGCTCCACTGCGACCTGAACGTCCCCGCGAGCCGGTATGCTCCGGTACCGGAGGCGGCGCTGCGGGGGAGCCGGCCTGGATTCTGGTTGCTCGGCCACGTGCATCAGCCGCGGCTGTCGAGGGCGCGCGGTGCTGCGACGCTTCTCTACCCCGGCACTCCCCAGCCGCTGGACCCGGGGGATCAGGGGGAGCACGGTGTCTGGATCGTGGAAACGGAGGGTGCGGTCTTCACGCTGCCGCGACTGATCCCGATCGCGACCGTTCGGTACGATCAGGTAACCGTGGACGTCAGCGGGACGGAGTCGGTGGAGGAGGTACAGGCGCGAATCGTGGACGCGGTCGGCAGCCACCGGGAGGTGGTGGCGGCGGTCCGAGCGCCTGTCCAGCCTGAGTACGTCTGCTGCCACCTCTTTCTGGAGGGACGGACGCGCGTCACGCACCGGGAGATCGAGGAGCGTATCCTACCCTATCTGGGAGATCTGGATTTCGGCGCACCGATCCGCTGTCGGATCGATCGCGTGGAGCTGGGGCTCAGGCCGCTGGTCGACCTCGAGGAGCTGTCTCGTGGAGGGGACGCACCAGGGCAGCTGGCGAGCCTGCTGCTGAGGCTGGAGCGATCCGCGGCGGACCCCGAGATCGCGCGGCTGCTCGAGATGGTGGCAGAGGAGGCCGAGCGGGTGGCGGCATCGAGTGCGTACGCACCGCTGCGGGCCGCCCCCGACGGTGCACCGCCGCTCCCCCCTCCGGAACAGGTGCTGCGGCGGCAGGCCTACCGGCTCCTGGAAGAGCTGATCGCCCAGAAGGAAATGGCGTAGGAATGCCACGGAACCTCCGGTTTCACGAGCTACGGATCCGTAGGATGCCCGGCTTCCCACGAGGGGGGCCCGTGCTCACCGATCTATCGCCGGGCGTCAATATCGTCTTCGGGCCGCAGCAGTCCGGGAAGACCACGACGGTCGACGCGATCCAGGCGCTCCTCTGGCCGGCCGCGGCCGCGCCGCGCCACGCCTCCCTCTTCGCCACCCTCCAGATCGACGGCGACGAGTGGATCGCGGAGCTGGATGGTGGGCGTACCCGATGGCAGCGGGAAGGCCGGGATGCGTCGCCACCGCAGCTCCCCCCGGCCGAGCAGCGGGACCGCTACCGACTGGTGCTCCCCGAGCTGATCAAGAGTGACAGCCAGCAGTTCGCCGCGGCGATCGCGCGCGAGACGGCAGGTGGGTACGACCTCGCGGCCGCGGGCGCCGCAGCCGGCTTCCGCGCCGGCCCCTCGCGACCCACGGTGCTGCGTCAGCGGCTGGAAGCGGCGCGTCAAAGGCTGAAGGAGGCACGGGCGGCGGAGGCCAGGGTGAGCGACGCCGAGGCCGAGCTGCCCGAGCTGCGTGAACGGCTCAGCGAGGCGATGAAGGCCACTCAGCGAGCACGGTTGCTCGAGGCGGCCCTGGCACACGCTCGCGCGGCCGAGGCGGAGCGTCGGGCTGAGCACGCGCTCCAGCAGTTTCCTCCGGAGATGGAGCTCCTTCAGCCGGATGACGGGCAGCGGCTCGCCGAGCTGTCCGGGCGCATCGAGGCCGCCCGCGAGGCCATCCGTCAGGCGGAGGATCGGATCCGCGAGGCGTCCGATGTTCTGGCGCAGGTAGGCCTCGAAGAAGGAGTACCGGCGGGGCTGCTGGAGTCGCTCGGCGAGGAGATCCGTCTGCTCGAGGAGGGTGAACGTCGGATCTCGCTCCTGGAGGGTGAGGTAGCGAGAGCAGCCCGAAATCGGGAAGGCGTCGCCGCCTCGCTGGGCGGGGTGGAGGTGGAGCAGCTGGCTCGGCTGGACCTCTCCCGGCTCGGGCAGCTGGAGGCGCTTTCCACGCAGGCGGCGAAGTGCCGGCAGGCGCGGGCGGAGGCGGAAGCCGTGCGCGCACTGGCGGACGAGGCCGAAGAATCCAGGGATGTGGAGGAGCTCGTCGGGGGGGCGCGACTGCTCTCGATGTGGTTGCGTTCGCCGGCTCCGGAGAACGGACGTGGCGGAATGGAGCGGGTCGTGGGGATCGCCGGACTCACGATCGCCGCGGCGCTCGCGTTCCTCGCCGGCGCGATAGTGCACTCCGGCTTCCATGTTCTCGGCGTGCTCCTGGCGATCGCCGCGCTGGGACTGCTGATCCGGCGTCAGTCCAGCGATCCGCGCTCCGGCATCGTGGCCGAGTTCCGGCAGCTGAAGCTGTCGGAGCCCCGGCGGTGGCAGCAGGAGGAAGTGCTCGAGCAGCTTCGCGTGCTGGAGCGTGACCGGGCTCGGGCGGATGCTGCGGCCGAGCGGGCGAAACGCCGCGAGGCCGCAGTCCGCGCCCTCGCCGAGGTGGAGCAGGCGGAGCGTGCGCTGGCGACGAAGGTCGCGGCGGCCAGCCGCAATATCGGCCTGAAGGAACCACCCCCGGTGGAAAGCCTGCAGTGGCTCCTCGAACGGATCGGTAGGTGGCAGGAAGCGAACGATGCACTCGAGGGTGCCGCGGCGGAAGCGGAACGGGTGAGGGAGCAGTCCAGGGTGCGTCTCGAAGCAATCGGCGGGAGGCTCGTCGCGTACGGATACCCGCCCCCGCGAACCCTTTCGGAGGCGAGGGAGCAGGTGCGCTCTCTCCAGAGCCGCCAGGAGGTGTGGCGGGAGACCTCCCGATCGCGGGAGCTTGCCCGGGAGGCGCTGCGGCGCGGACGGGAAGAGATCGCTGAGGCCGAACGATCCCGGGCGCGTCTACGGGAACGGCTCCGCATCGACGAAGGAGCCGAGGAGCAGGTCGCACGGTGGTGCGCCATGCTCGACCGATTTCACGCCGCCGACCAGGCACTGAAGGACGCCCGGACGGCGACCCGGATCGCACGCGACGCTCTCGCTGCTCTGGACGAGGATTACGAGAAGTTGCTCGGGCTTGCGCCTGGTGTCCTGGAGGACGCCCTCCGGGAAGAGCTGGAGCGGGCCGAGGGCGTCCAGAGGATCCGAGACCGGATCACGGCCGTGCAGACACAGATCGCCGACGCATTGCGCCGCCACGACATCGAAGCGGCGCTCGCCGAGGTGGAGAACGCCGAAGAGGAAGTGCGGAAGGCACGCGACCGCGACATCGAGGCGGTCGTGGGTGATCGGCTCCTGAACCACATCCGGGAGCGCACGCGTGACGAGCGGAGGCCGGAGGTGTTCAACTGTGCTCGCAGGTGGTTCGGGAGGATCACGCGTGGACGCTGCGAGCTCGAGTTCACGGAGGACGAGCCGGCTTCGTTCCGCGCGCGGGACACGGCAACCGGACTGGGGCATTCGCTCGCCGAGCTCTCTGGTGGAACACGGGTACAGCTGCTCCTGTCGGTGCGGGCGGCCTTCGTCGAGACGCACGAGCTAGGGCTGCGGCTGCCCCTGCTGCTCGATGAGACGCTCGCGACCGCCGACGACCATCGCGCATCCGCGATCATCGACGCGGTGATTGCAATGGCTCGGAGCGGCAGGCAGGTCTTCTACTTCACGGCGCAGGCGGACGAGGTAGCGAAGTGGCAGTCGGCGCTCTGGGGACAGTCCGTGCCCCACTTGATCGTCGACCTGAGGGAGGAGGAAGAGAGGGCCGATCAGCATGCGCAGGGGTGGCTGGAGCTGAGCACCGGATTGCATGCCCCACCCCCGATCGCGGGCCACGATCACCTTTCCTACGGCCGCAAGCTGGCCGTCCCGCCGATCGATCTCCTCGATCATTCCGTCGACAGCGTGCACCTCTGGTATCTGATCGAGGACCTCGACGTGCTTCGACACTGTCTCACGCTCGGGATCGAGCGGTGGGGGCCGCTCCGTCTCTACGTCCGCAGCACGGAGGCGTACCCGTCAGAGGCGCTACAAGCGGCGTTTCCCTCGCTCCAGGCTCATGCCCGGGCCGCGGAAGCGTTCCTCTCGGGATGCGCGATCGGTCGGGGTCGGCCCGTCGACCGCGTCGTCCTGGAAGAATCCGGTGCAGTCACGCCTGCCTTCATCGAGCCCGTCACGGAGCTGGCGAAGGAATGCGAAGGAGACGCTCGGTGCCTGCTCGACTCGCTCCGGGAGCGAAGGGTGAAGCGATTCCCGCACGATCGGATCGAGCAGCTCCAGGCCTACCTCCAGGAGCGCGGCTACCTCGATCTTCGCGCGCCACTGGCCCCGGACGACCTGCGTGTCCGGATCCTCGCATCCGTCGGGCAGGAGCTGAACGAAGGTCTTCTCACGCCCGAGCAGGTCCACCGGCTCCTGGCGCGGCTGACCGGGCAGGCCCTCACGTACGAGACGAGGCCCGTCCTGCCGCTCCCTTCAGCAGCGCCTTGAGGTTGTTGGGCTTTGCCATCGCGGGGGCCCACAGGTCGCCAAGCTCCCGAACCCGTGCCGGGACGGTATCGATGGTGAACTGCTGCAGGTCCAGGTCGTCGGTCAGCTCGTCCCAGTCCAGGGGTGTCGAAACGGTCGGTCTGCTCTTCGCCCGCGCCGCGTAGACTCCCGCTACGGTCTTTCCGAGGATGTTCTGAAGGTAGTCCACGTATACCGTTCCGCTCGGGCGGTTCTTCGTCATCCGCTCGACCGTGGCTTCCTTGGGATGACGCTGCGCGACCCGCGTCGCGACGATCTGCGCCACCAGAGTCGCCGCCTCCAGCGGTGTCCCGCGGGGCAGAGGCAGGTAGATGTGCAGCCCCCGGGATCCGGAGGTCTTCAGCCCTCCGTGGAGACCGAAGTCGTCCATCTCCTCTTTCACCCAGCGTGCGACCTGCACGACTCGCCGGAAGGTCGCCTCCGGACCGGGATCGAGGTCGAGGATGGTGTAGTCCGCGCTGTCCAGGCTCTGAATCCGGGAGTGCCAGGGATCGTAGGAGATCGCGCCGAGCTGGATCGTGTAGAGGAGGGTCTTCAGGTTCCCACCCACGAGGCGCCGCTGCTTCTTCCCTTCGATCCGCAGTGTCTCGACGCGGACGCCCTCGGGCGGCGAGTCCGGAGCCGCCTGCTGGTAGAAAGACTCGCCCTCCACGCCATTGGGGAAGCGCTTCAGGACGAGCGGCCGGTCCTTCATCGCGGGGAGGATGAAGTCGGCCATGCGGGCGTAGTAGATGAAGAGGTCCCCCTTCGTGTGACCGCTCTCGGGGAAGAAGACCTTGTCGAGGCTGGTCACCGCCAGCGAGTCGCTCCTGCCGATCTTCACCGTGGCGTCGGGTCGGTCCGCGCGTGCCTCGCGAAAACGCCGCGCCGTCGGTGTGTCGAGCTCCTCGTCCGTGTACTCGCGGGACCGTTGGGGCCTGGACGCCGGGGCAGGTTCAGTCGCCTTGTTCCCGGAGAGATCCGAACTCTCTACCGCCGGCGCCTCACGCACCACCTCCCGGGGATCCTTGTCCTCGCGCACTCCCTTGAACACCGGCTGGCGTAGCTTACCATCCCGGGTCCATTCATTGAACCTCACCTCCACCACGATCTTCGGCGTGACCCAGTGCGCCGGCTCGTTGGTCTTCGGCTTCTCGCGGAAGGGCGGGGTCTTTCGCTCCAGCTTGCGAAGCTGGGTGTACAGGGAGTGAAGCTGATCGCCGGAGAACCCGGTTCCGGTGTGGCCCGCGTACACGAAATCGCCCGAGGCGTCGTAGTAGCCGAGCAGAAGAGCACCGAAGAACGGCCGGCTCTTTCGTGGTTCCGTCCAGCCCCCCACGACGAACTCCTGCTGGTTCTCGATCTTCAGCTTCAACCAGTCGTCCGTGCGCTGGCCAGGCCGGTACCGGGAGTCCACGCGCTTCGCGATGATCCCCTCCCACCCCTCCTTCCTCGCCTGGGCGACGAGCGCCTCCCGATCGGTCGTCGTGGGTGCGAGCAGGATCTGCGCGGATGTGTACCCGTCGAGCGTCTCCTCGAGCACTTCCCGCCGCTCCGCCCAGGGGCGCTGGATGAAGACCTCGTCCGCTCGTAGCAGGATGTCGAAGACCGCGAGCGCGGTCGGGGTTTCCTTCGCGAGCTGCCGGACCCGGGCGGCGTCCTGCACGTGCATCCGGCCCTGGAGCTCCTCGAAGCGACCGATCCGATCCCCATCGCGCGGCACGATCTCTCCGTCGAGCACGAGAGCATCGCCAAGCTCATCGGCAAGGCTGGCGACTGCTTCAGCCACCTCCGGAAACTGACGGCTCTTGTCGTGTCCGTTGCGCGTGATGAGGGCGACCTTGCCGCCGGTCGCAAATGCCAGCACGCGGATGCCGTCGTACTTCGGCTCGTAGGTCCAGCCCGTACTCTGTTTCGGTGGCGACTGGCTGGACCGCGCCAGCATCGGCTGGAAGCTGGGTGTCTCCGCCGGCGCCTTGGGGGCAGGTGCGGCGGGCTTCTTCTTCCGCCCCGCCCGGTTCGAGTGCCATTCGCGCCTGCCACCCTTTCCAGCGGCGATCTCCTCCATCGTCCGACCCGTCGCCACGGACGTCGTCACCTCCTGCGTGATGTCGGTCCGGCGGTCCGCATGCTCGTCGCGATGTTTGATGAGCAGCCACTTCGAGCGGATCCCGCCCTCGACCGTGTCCGTGCGAACGAGCGCGAACGAACCCTTCAGGCGCTCACCGTGGAAGGTGATCGAGAGCTTCCCGGCCCGATACTCCCGCAGGACGGCTTCCTCGTCCGACTCTCCTTTGCGGGGTTCGTCGGGCGTATAGGTGCCCCGATCCCAGAGCATGACGGTCCCCCCGCCGTACTCGCCCGCCGGGATCGTCCCCTCGAAGTCGTTGTACTCGATCGGATGGTCCTCGACCTCCATGGCGAGGCGCTTGGTCGACGGATCCAGGCTCGGTCCCTTCGGAACCGCCCAGCTCCGCATCACGCCTTCCATCTCCAGGCGGAGGTCGTAGTGCAGGTGGGAAGCCGCGTGCTTCTGGATGACAAAGCGCAGCGGCGCGCCGCGAGCCCGCCGACCAGGGCGGCCGGCGGGCTCGGAGGTCTTCTTGAAATCCCGCTTCTTCTGATACTCCTCGAGAGGCTTCCCCGCAGCGCGTTTCGCCACCCGACCCTACCGGTTGCGGCGAATCGCGGCCACCAGCTCTTCCTTGTTCATCTTGCTCCGCCCCGGGATATCCAGCTCTTTCGCACGATTGTACAGCTCGTCCCGGCTCCGAGCCTCCAACCCGCGGTTCGGATTACCGGTTCCCTGCGTCGTCCTGTTCGGCGTGCGGCCCTCGGTCCGTCGCTGCTTGTTCACCGTGCGGGCGGCGATCTCCTTCGCACGCTTCGTCGGAGCTCCCCGCTTCATCTCGCTCTCCTTCACGTGCTCGTACTGGCGCTCGTCCTTGTTGCTCCAGGATGGCATCTTTCTTCCTCCCGCGCTCGGTTGATGTCCAGCCGGCCAACCGCTTCCGATGCAAGAGTCGCGCATGCGCGCATTTGGCGAGTCCTTGTGCCCGGTCCGGAGCGGGCCCAACTTTACGGACGCTCGCCGTGACGCCCGGCCGCCAACTCGAGACAGGTTCCCATGTCCCACGTCATCGCGATCGCCAACCAGAAGGGTGGGGTTGGCAAGACGACCACCGCCATCAATCTGGGCGCCAGCCTCGCTGCGGCGGAACAGCGGGTCCTGCTGATCGACATCGATCCCCAGGGGAACGCCACGAGCGGCCTCGGAGTCAACGCGCGGGTGACGAAGGCGTCCTTCTACGGCGTCCTGCTCAACCGGCTCCCGCTCGGGGCGGCCATCGTCCGCGGCGTCCACTTCCCGCTCCTGGACGTCGTCCCCACGACCACCAGCCTGGTCGGAGCCGAAGCCGAGCTCGTCGGACAGCCCAAGTGGCAGTTCCGTCTCCGGGAGGCGCTCGACGGCGTCCGTGAGATGTACGACTTCGTACTCATCGACTGCCCCCCCGCCCTGGGCGTCCTCACCCTCAACTCCCTCGTCGCCGCCGACACCGTCCTGATCCCGCTCCAGGCGGAGTACTTCGCACTCGAAGGCCTCTCCAGCTTCGCCGAAACGCTGGAGGTCGTCCGCAAGCACCTCAACCCGCGGCTCGGCGTCGAGGGCATCCTCCTGACCATGTTCGACGGACGCCTCAAGCTCGCCCAGCAGGTCGCGGAGGAGGCCCGCAGCTACTTCGGCGGCAGGGTGTTCCGGACCGTCGTGCCCAGGAACGTTCGTCTCGCCGAAGCCCCCAGCTTCGGGAAGCCCACCCTGCACTACGACGTTGCCTCCGGAGGCGCCCAGGCGTATCTCGCCGTCGCCAACGAGGTGATCCTCCGCTCCCCCATGATGGAGGTGGATGGCCACCGATTCCACTTCCGGCAGGAGGCCCTCGCGGGCTGAAGCTCCATGTCCCACATCCGCAGCGTCCGCCTTCCGGACCGCTTCTATCTCTCCCGCCGCACCTACTCGGGTCAGGAGATCTTCGACGTGCTGCCCTGGGAGGGCGCCACCGACTACGTCACAGACGGTGAGCGCTACGGCGTACAGATGAGCAACGGGTCGCTCCGCTGGTTCGAAGAGAGCCGCGCGGAACAGTTCGCCGACGACTTCGCCGGCGTCGACCTCCACTCCCTCGTCGCGGGGCTGCACGAGTACTGCCGTCGCTATCGCCTCCTCCAGTCCCTCTGGAAGGAGGACATCGACCTCCTCGAGCAGCTTCGCACCGTCGGCGAGAGCTTCCCCGAGCCGGACCGGTAGTGCCCCCTCCGATCCGGAGTGCCGTTCGCGGACAAGTGTCACAAAAACGTCCGCACCCTCACCGGCAGATCTTAGCGGTCCCGTCACGAGACGTCTATGAACGGCAGGGTCACCGCTCCTTCGGGGAGATCCGATCACGTCTGATGTTTCTGAAAAGTCGATAAAATGGCCGGCTCGGATCGTCCGTCGTGGACGCCGCCCGGCGGTGGGATAGAGCCTTTTGGGGAGCCGCTGGCAGCTAACCCGCACCGCGCCAGTGGTTTATGCGTAAATACAAGGGTGGTAATAAGTTACCTTTCTCTTGACGAAGCCATCCCAGGGGCTTATACTTGGCGTCCCACGTGCGGTTCGCGGCAACCACACGGTGTCCATTGCCCACCCGCTGGGCGCCTCGACTTTCTGGTTTTTTTCCGGTTCCCGCCCAATGGCTGACCATCAGTTCGAGACGATGACGTTCGAGCCCGTTCACCTCAAGGTGGACGACCTCCCCTCGGACGTTGCCGAGGAGATCCGTGATGTCCAGGTGCAAGACCCCGAGTTCCTCAGAAGCGTCCTCCTGTACGGAATGACCTATCGAGCGGTCTTCGAGACGTTGAGCCAGGCCTGGCGGACCTGAAGGAAGGGAGCACACGGGGAGGAGGTGGTTGACGGGAGATAGATGTGTGTTATAGCGTACACCTGCTGGCATGGCTTTTGTGCCCTTGCATGTGCGCCGCCTCCCATGTCTTCCGACCACTCCGAGGATGATCTGCGGCTCCGATACCTGGACTGGTGCTCGACCCAGGTCGCCCGACGCTTCCTCGAACTGAGCCACGACGAGGTCTGGCTGCGCTCCCATTTCGCTGCCTCCCTTCCTCCCAGATCGGACGACCCACCCCAGTCCGGCACTCCCGCCACGGCCGTCGAACGAATCCCCGGCTATCTGGACGTCGTCCGTCGTACCGCCCTCCTCCTCGCCCGCGAACTG
>Ga0079224_100011374_pt1 | contig 12256 bp, 12 predicted proteins | sample Stecom2015_FD_80414 | JGI IMG/M metagenome (GOLD analysis project Ga0079224, IMG submission 80414) | Agricultural soil microbial communities from Utah to study Nitrogen management - Steer compost 2015 | ecosystem: Environmental > Terrestrial > Soil > Agricultural land | place: USA: Utah... | reverse complement strand
GACCGGCGGTCCTCGTGGCCGCCGCTCACCACCGGGCCCACCTGCCACCCCAGGTCCGCTGCCACTCGGGCCACGGCCTCGAGATTCCGGGTCTTCGCCAGCAGGGACCAGGCAGGGCCGGACTCGTCCGACACCGCGACGGTGCCGAACGACGCCCACCCCGTGCCGTCGGAGAACCCCGGTGCGCCCAGGACCGCTTCGACGTCCTGCACCGCGTCACCCCAGGTCGCACTCGCGTGCATGACGGTGACCTTCTCGATGAGGTGTGCGAAGCCCTGTGGCTCTGACGCCCCGTCCGGGGTTGCCACACTGCTCATGTCAGACCCGGCCCAGCTCCGCGTTGTACTTCTCCGTCATCTGCGCGACCGCGCTGAGGTGCTCGTCGGTCTTCGCCTTGCGGACGGCGCTCGCGCGCTCGGAGGCGTCGAGGAGCGGCTGCGCCTGGCCCTGGAAGTACGGCATGACGTCCTGCGCGAAGATCTCGAACGAGCGCTTCGTCGCCTGCGGATTCGCCCAGTCGTGGCCCTGCAGGAGGAGGGTGCCGAAGCCGCCGGACTGGTCGACGAGCTTCTGCACCTGGACGCGCGCCTCGTCCGCGGTGCCGATGACGCCCACGCCGGAGGTGTTGATGAAGTCGATCATCTCCGTGAGGTTGTTCCCCCGGACGTCCATCTGCGGGAACGCGGCGATCTTCTGGAAGTAGTTGAACCAGAACTCGATGCCGTGCTCCACGTCCTTGTACGCCTGCTCCTTGGTCTCGGCGATGTGGAAGGGGCCCACGAGGCGCCAGTTCCGCCGATCCACCTGGTCCGCGCGGCCGGCCTGCTCCGCGAACTCATTCAGGATGCCCCAGTGGTGCTCGAGCGCGCTGAAGCCCTCCGGGTTCATCGTCGCGGCGATCGACATGAGGCCCACGCCCAGCTTTCCGGCCATCCGGGCACCGGCGGGCGAGGCGACGGCGGCGACGGTGACGTCGAACAGCGGGTCGGAGTACGGCGCCATCTGGAGCTGCGCGTCGATCAGTTCGTGCGTGCGCGTCTTCGCCGACACGGTCTCACCGCGCAGCAGCCGCATGATGATGTCCGCGTTCTCCGCCAGCAGCTCGCGCGTGTCCACCTGGGTGAGGCCCAGCATCGCCGCATCCGTGGGCAGCGATCCGGGTCCCATGCCCAACATCGATCGGCCGCGCGTGATGTGGTCGAGCATGATCATCCGATCCGCGACCCACAGCGGGTTGTGGTAGCTGACGGAGGTCACGCCGGTGCCCAGCTTGATCCGCTGCGTGCGCTCCGCCGCCGCGGCGATCATGATCTCCGGCGACGCGTAGATCTCTGAACCGGCGGAGTGGTGCTCTCCGAACCAGGCCTCGTCGTAGCCCAGGCGGTCGAGGTGCTCGACCAGCTCGAGACCGCGCTGGATCAGCAGCGTCGGGTTCTGGCCGGGAGCGTGGAGGGGAGCGAGGAATGTGCCGAACTTCAGCCGACTCATGGGGAGCCCGCCTTTCTGGTGAGTGTCGTCATTGACGCTCACCAGCGTAGGAAGGGCTCAGATGGGCCGGTAGTCCTCGAAGGTGGACAGTCGGTCAGTGCTGGTCGCGGACCACGATCGCCAGCATCGAGCGGGCGCGAGCATTCGCCTGCAGGTGTCGCGCCAGGGTCTGCATGGCGATGACGTCCGGGGGCGTCCACCGGCGCTCGTCATCGAACAGGCCCAGGATGGCGGCTCCGTCCGCGAAGCGCAGGTGCAGCGCGGCGGCGCGACCCAGCCCGTGCGGGACGAGCTGGCCCGCGAAGTACTCGCGCTGCGCGGCGGGCAGGTGCGGGATCTGGTCGACGGTGATGAAGCCGCGGTCGACCAAGACGCTACGCGCGCTGGGCAGGGCGAAGATGTCCTTCTCACTCCAGCGCTCGCGGTAGTTCTGCATGAGCCTCTCACCGATCCCCTGCAGGGTGGGATCCGGATCCTTGAACATGTCGTCATAGGTCTCGCCGCAGAAGAAGGTGGTGCCGCGCACTCCGAAGACTCGCGCGAGGGCCTCGACGAGGGTCTCCCGGTACGAGGAGCCGGACGGCACGTCGTGGGCGGCCTCGAGCACCGCGAAGATCTGCCGCAGATGCGCGTGGGTGAGGGAGTCGTGCCAGGACGTGCCTGGACGGTCGGTCGTCATCGACGCTCCGTCATCGCTGTCCCCGTCTTCACTGTCCCGACCGTCACTGCCCCAGACTTCGCTGTCCCAGCCATCTCTGCTCCCGCTGTCGCAGTGCTGGGGCCTCGGGCCGAGCCGCGCGTCACGTACGTCGGGTTGGCGAGCGCCAGTCGGTTGCTGACGATCTGTTCAAGCGCCGTCCGCTCGTCGTCAGTCAGCGGGGAGCCTGCGCGGATCGACTCGGCGAGCGCGGCCTCGGAGGCGTGCCCCGCACGGGCGAGTGCGGTGTGCTCATCTGCCCGCAGTCGGTCGCCCGCGCGCGCCTCCCGCAGCAGCGTCCGCAGTGCGGCGGCCTGCAGACGGCCCTCGTAGGAGGTCCCCAGCGACTCGACGAGCGACTCCTCGAGGACCGGGTCCCGGTCGTGCGCATCTTCGTCCACGACCTGCCGGGCCTCCCTGTACCGCTCCTCGATCGAGTCGCAGCCCAGCTGTCGGAGCACGTCGTACTCGCATTCGGCGAACCGCCTGCCGATGAGGGCGAACTCGAGTCTGCGGTCGGTGCCCTCGGCCGCATCCCGTCCGCGGCCCAGGCACATGACGCCCCACAGGACGGTCGAGAGGACCTCGAACCAGTGGAGGTCGCGGGGCTCCAGGGTGAGGCCCCCGGCCTCCCGGTACCCCTGCAGCAGCGCCTCCCGCGAGCCGATCCCCGCGACAGGCTGGGGGCTGCGGAAGCGCCACGGCGGTGCGCAGAGCCAGCCCAGGTCCTCCCGGGGATCACCCCCGTGCGCGAGCTCCCAGTCGAGCACGCCCGTGACGCGGCCGTCGTCCACCATGAGGTTGCCCAGCCGGAAGTCGCCGTGGACCAGGGTCTTGCTGACCTCCGCCGGGCGGCTCTCGTCGAGCCCCTGGAAGGCTCGCTCGACGGCCGCGGACTCGACTCCCAGCACGCGGTAGCGGGCGTGCCACTCCGCGTGGACGTCCGTGCCCGCAGGATCGATGAGCGCGGGCACGTCCATCGCGTGGATCCGAGCGAGGTGCCCGCCCAGCTCGCGCACGAAGTCCTCTCCCCCGCCCTGCTGCGCGAACGCGCGCAACAGCCGCGGCGCCAGTGTTTCACCGGGGACGAAGGTCGTGAGGACGAAGGGGACCGGAAAGTCCTCGCCTCCACGTCCCGCCGCCAGGACGCGGGGCACGGGGACACCGCGCTGCGCCGCCCCGGACAGCAGAGCGGCCTCGCGCAGCATCCCGTCGGGGTCGGCCTCGGGCGCTGTGTCCGAGCGCAGCACGACCCGGGAGACCGGGGAGGCAGAGGACGTCGAGGAGTCCGAGGAGGCCCGGGAAACCGAGGACGTTGCCTGGTCCTCGTCGCTCGAGGCCCCGGCCCCGTCGCGGGCGACCTCGATGATCTCGATCGACTTGCTCGCCCCTGCCGTCACCGCACGCACGTCGGTGACCTCTGCGCCGTCCAGGACCGCAGCGACGAGGCGTCGCACGTGCAGGAGCGCCTCCGACTCCGCGTCCGCACCCGGAGCCGCCGTTCCCGCCCTCGGACCAGTCACACCCGCCTCCTGACCAGTCACGCCCGCGCCTCCCGCGCAGCGGTGCCCTCCGCCACTCCCTTGGGCGAGCGCTGGCTCATGAAGCCGAACATGTAGCCGGCGACCCGGCGCATCTGGATCTCGTCCGCTCCCTCGGTGATCCGGTACCGGCGGTGATGGCGGTAGATGTGCTCGAACGGCTCGTGGCGCGAGTAGCCCAGGCCGCCGAACACCTGCATCGCCCGGTCCGCCGCGTCGCAGCACAGGCGGTTCGCCCGGTAGTTGCACATCGAGACCTGCTGGGACGCCCAGAACGCGCCCTTCGTGTCCATGTCCCACGTGGTCTGACGGATGAGCGCCCGCAGCATCGCGGCCTCCGTCTGGAGTTCCACGAGCGGGAACTGGATGCCCTGGTTCGCAGCCAGCGGCTTGCCGAAGGGCCGGCGCTCCCGCGCGTAAGCCACGGCGCGATCGATGCAGTATTGCGCAGCGCCCAGGCTCGCGGCGGCCTGGCGGATCCGGTTCTCGTTGAAGAAGTGCTGGACGACCTGCAGACCCCGTCCCTCTTCGCCGAACACGGCGGAGTCCGGCACGCGCAGATCCGTGAACCGCACGTGCGCGTGGTCCGTGGGCATGTTGAACGTCCAGAGGAACTCCTGGATCTCGAACCCTGGAGAGTCCGTGGGGACGAGGAAGCAGGTGATCCCCTCGGCGTCACCGGCGTCCCCGGAGGTCCGGGCGAAGACCAGATCGTGGGTCGCCGTGTGGATCCCCGTGTTCCAGGTCTTCTCCCCCGTGATGATCCAGTCGTCGCCGTCCCGCACGGCCGACGTCTCCATGTGGGTCGCATCCGAGCCGTGCGCGGGCTCCGTGATCCCGAACGCCAGTGACCGCTCACCTGCCGCCAGCGGCTCGATCCACTCGGCGCGCTGCTCCGGCGAGCCGTACTCGACCATGAGCAGGAGGCCGATGTTGTTGCCCACGACGGAGTGCTCGTTCTGCAGGTCGTTGTGCAGCCCCAGGCCCTTGCCTGCGAGGTACTCGCGGATGACCGCCATGTCGTAGATCGACCCGCCCCGTCCGCCGTACTCCTCCGGGAGCTGATAGCGGAAGAATCCGGCGGCATCCGCGCGTCGCCGGGCCTCGGCGAGCAGCTCCTCCCACTCCCGGTTGGGCAGTCCGTCGCGGTCCCAGTCCGTCCGCGAATCCTCACGGCGGTGGTCGAAGAAGCGGATGTTGTCGTCCTGCTCCTCGAGCGGGCGAATCTGTGCATCGATGAACGCGTCCAGCTCGTCCAGGAACGTCGTGAGGTACTCCGGGATCTCGTGGAGGGGTGCGAACTGATGCGTCGGGTGGGTCATGGAGTCGGCTCCCTGTCAGGGGTCTCGGCACTGAGACAGCTGCACGCCGATCATCCGGTTCACCGCGCGGGACCGCGCACCCGCAGGGCATTGATCAGATGATCAGCATGACGTGTCTCGCACCGTATCCGGACCGCGGACACCCTGACAAGGGCTCAGCCCCCGCCTCACGCCTGCGCGGAGACCACCGGGGTGCGTCCGCGGGCGGCCTCCACGGCCTCGGGCATTCCCGCCATTGCCAGGAAGTTGCCCACCATGAGGTAGCCGTCCTGGGTGAGGACGGACTCGGGGTGGAACTGCACGCCGGCCAGCGGCGCGCTGCGGTGCTGGATGCCCATGACGATGCCGTCCTGGGTCTGCGCGGTCACCTCGAAGACGTCCGTGTCGATCGTGTCGTCGACGATCGCCAGCGAGTGGTAGCGGGTCGCGACGAGCGGGCTGCGGCACCCGGCGAAGACGCTCTTCCCCTCGTGCTCCACGAGCGAGGTCTTCCCGTGCATGAGGACCGGCGAGTGCGACACAGTCGCGCCGAACACCTCACCCAGTGCCTGGTGCCCCAGGCACACGCCGAACAGCGCGGTCCCCGATTCCGCCGCCGCCCGGATGAGTGCGGGGCAGACGCCGGACTCGGACGGCACGCCGGGACCCGGCGACAGCAGGACCCCGTCGTGGTCAGCCAGCAGGACCACGGCCTCGGCGTCGGTGACCGCATCGTTCCGCAGGACGGTCGTCGTGGCGCCCAGCTCCTCGACGTAGCTGACCAGCGTGTAGACGAAGCTGTCGTAGTTGTCGATGACCAGGATGCGTGCGGGCATCAGCCGCCCTCCTCGACGGTCGCGTCGTTGAACGGCATGTAGTCCGCGATGACGGGGAACACGTACTCCATGAGTACGTAGACCGTCGCCGCGATGAGCACGAGGCAGATGAGGAACTTGACGATCCAGGGTCCCGGCAGCACGCGCCACAGGAGTGCGTACATCAGGCATCGCCTCCGACCTTGTCATACGCGGACGTGTCCGCGATCGAATCCGGTGCTCCGTCCCCGGCGGGCGTCCAGTCCGTGAGCTCCGCGTAGGCGATGTAGCGCTCACGGGCGGAGAACATGGGGTTGCACGCGGTGAGCGTCATGATCCGGTCCTTGCCCTTGTACTCCGGCAGGGTGGGGACGGCCGCGAGGACCTCCGTGGCGTCCGGCAGGACGATCTCGAAGTTGCGGAACGTGTACGTGTAGAACCCGTCGCTGGTCTGGACGACGATCTCATCGCCCGGCCGCAGCTGGTGGATCTGGTTGAGCGGCTTGCCGTACGTGACGCGGTGACCGGCGATCGCGAAGTTGCCCACCTCGCCCGGCATCGCGGAGCTGGGGTAGCGTCCCACGCCCATGCGGTTGAGGACGGGCTCCAGGGAGACGCCCTCGGCCACCGTGCGGTAGTAGTCCTCGCCGAAGCGGGGCACGTACATGATGCCGAAGCCCGAGTTCTCATCGACCGGCTCCGCCACGTACGGGGTGTCCGGGTCGTCCGGCAGCTCGTTGGCGGGGTTGTCCCGCCATTCGGTGATGAGCTGGTCTGCCAGCACCTCGTTGTCCTTGTTCGCCGCGATGTCCGTCCACCACAGCTGCCACACGACGAAGAGGATGAGGATGAGGCCCGCGGTGATGCACAGCTCGCCGAACGCGCGGATGGTGCCGCGGACCGGCCCCAGGGGCTCGTACTCGACCTGCCGCTTCCGGTTCGTGCGCTTCGCGCCGCCCCCGTGCGCGGATGCCGCTGCCGAGGCCGCCGTCACCGGCAGTGCCTGCGTCGCCCCCGCGGCCGGCTGGGTCCGGGTGGGCTGGTCCGTGGGAGGGCTGAGGAACGTCTGCCGGCCGGAGGCGGGCTGGGCGGCCGTGGGGTGACCACCGGTGGGCTGGCTGCCGATGGGCTGGCGCCCGCCGGGCTGGTGGCTGGGGCCGGAGCCCACCCGTGCCGTCGTCCGCTCGGCCGGCCGGATGACGGGGCGCGAGCGCTGGGGCTGTTGCGGGGCACCCCAGGCCTGCGGGGCGCCCCAGCCGGGCGCGGCCTCGGGAGACGGGGACTGAGCAGGGGGTGAGGGCTGCGTGGGTCGCGGAGGCGCGGACTGCGCCGGCGGCGGGGCCGACGGAGTCGAGGCCGACTGGGCCGGGGAGGTCGGTGTCGGTGAGGGAGGGGGCTGCCGAGCAGATCCGGCCGCACCCTCCGAGCGGGCGCGCGCGGCAGCCTCGGCGGCGCGCTCGCGTTCGCGGCGTTCGCGCCTCGTCATCGGCTGATCCACCGTCGTTCCTCCAGCGTTCTCCCTGCACGGCGATGCTCGCGCCGCGGACCCGGGGACTCCCCCGGTGGGCGGCACCTCGCTCATGATAGACGCTCGCGGCCCGCGCCTGTGCGCAGTGCAGGGCAGGGAAGACTAGACTGACCGATGATCATCGCCCAGAGTGTCGCTCTGGCGCGGCAGAACCTGCGACAGCACTACGGTCGGACTGCAGCCGACCGCCCGAGGAGAGACGTGGCCAAGCCGAATCGCACGAACCGGACGCGGCAGACTGACGCGACCGACGCCCCGACGGACTCCCCTGTCACGGACGACGCCGTCGCGGAGGAGACCGCTGCTGACGCGGTCGAGTCCGACGCCACCGATGTCACCGCCGAGGACGGCGTGAACAAGGACTCGACGGCGAAGGACTCGGGCTCGAAGAAGCCTGCCGGACGCAACCGGAAGGCTGCGGACTCGGCATCGTCCACGACGAAGGGCTCCACGAAGAAGTCGTCGAAGCGGGATGCGAAGTCCGGCAACCCGGCGAAGCGGGCCTCGACGCGCACGACCGCGTCCTACACGAGCACCCCCGGCGCGCAGACGATCAAGCCCAACGGCCGCTGGTTCGTCCCCACGATGGTGACCATCCTGCTGCTGGGCCTGGCCTGGCTCGTGACCTTCTACCTCTCCAGCGGCACCTACCCCGTCGAGGCCTGGGGCTACTGGAACCTGGGCGTGGGTTTCGCGATCCTCGTTGCGGGGCTCGTGATGTCGACGCGATGGCGCTGACGCACCGGCCCGCGGCACCGCTCCTCGTCCCCGCCGGCGGCTGACGATGGCCGCGAACTTCAAGCTGCTGGGCGGACATCCTCTGTGGATCAGGCTCCTCAGCCTGTACGGCGGGCTCGCGCTCTTCGGGCTGTCCGCCGGCCTCGTCATCGAGTCGCGCCTGGGCAACTTCCCGTGGGACGTCCTCCACGAGGGCGTCGCGCTGCGCCTGGGCGACCTGGACATCCCCGTGTCCGTGGGCGCGGTCGCGATCGTCGCCTCCTTCATGATCCTGCTGCTGTGGATCCCGCTGCGGCAGCGGCCGGGGCTGGGCACGGTGTCGAACGCCGTGCTGGTGGGCGTCTTCATGGACATCACGATGGCGATCATGCCCGACCAGGACTCACTGGCGGTCTGCATCGCGCTGCTGGTGTCCGGCATCGTGCTCAATGGCATCGCGACGGTCCTCTACATCATCCCCGACTTCGGCCCCGGCCCCCGCGACGGCCTCATGACGGGGCTCGTCGAGCGCACCGGCAAGCCGGTCTGGGCGATGCGCCTGTCGGTGGAGATCACGGTCCTCATCGCCGGCATCCTGTTGGGCGGCACGTTCGGCGTGGGCACGATCGCCTACGCCGTGGGGATCGGATACATCACCCAGTACTTCCTGGGGCTGGCGACGCGCCTGCGAGGACCCAACGGTCCCGCGAACGCCACGGAGTGATCACAGCGGCGCGCCCCTCCCGCGTTTCCGCGCCAGAAATCCGCGCCGCACAGGCTCGCCGATACCGCTCACGCTGTGTCCACACAGTCCCGTGCACGCGCACACCCGATTCCTATTCACTTTTCGAATCACGCGCGTGACCAGCAGAAACACACGCGTGTCGTTCTTTCCACGGGTGTGGAGAACCCTGGGGATAACCGTCTGTGCATGACCATCTGGGGATCGCTGCGGGACGCCACCCGCCCCCGGGGATGTCAGCCATCCATGAGGAAGGACGCCCGCAGTCCGGGCACCGAGGCCGCGAGCATCGTCGCGACCATGCCGGCCGCAGCGATCCAGAACCACACCTGCGGGAGGCGCGGCGGCCTCGGCGGGTCCTCCTCGCCCGTGCGCCGGGTCCTGCGCGCCTGCGGCAGCAGTGCCGCACAGCCCAGGGCGAAACCCACGACCAGGCCGCCGGCGTGGGACTCCCATGAGATTCCCGGCGTGATGAGGCTGTAGACGACGTTGATGACGAGGAACACGGCGGCGCCGCCCCAGTTCCGGTCCAGCGCCCGGGTGGGCGTGAGGACGACACCCAGGAGCCCGAACAGCGCACCCGAGGCGCCCACATGCAGCGAATACCAGCTGGGATCGAACGGGGCGGACAGCAGCAGCACTGCAGCGGACCCGCCCAGACCGGACAGCACGTAGACGAGCAGGTACCGCGCGTGCCCCAGCGCCCGCTCGACGAAACCGCCGAACAGCAGGACGCCGATCATGTTGAAGAGCAGGTGCATGACGTCCGCGTGGACGAGCATGACCGTGAGCGCGCGCCAGGGCTCCGTCGCGGACAGCATCGGCGAAAACCCCAGGAGCAGGCCCAGCTGGACGCCCGGGATGAGGTCGACAAGCCAACAGGCCACCGTCGTGATGACGATGGCCTGTGTGACGGGAGCTCCCGCCAGCAGCGCGGGAAGGCGCCGTCTGGCGGGAGGCTGAGCGGGTGGTGTCACCCCTCGATGATCTCCACGGACTCCATGACGATGGGCTCCTGCGGGCGGTCCATCGCACCGGTGGGCGCGGCCTCGATCGCGTCGACGACCTTCTTCGAGTCCTCGTCGACGACCTCGCCGAAGATCGTGTGCTTGCCGTTGAGCCACGGGGTGGGGACGGTCGAGATGAAGAACTGCGAGCCGTTCGTGCCCTTGCCGCCGCGGATGCCGGCATTCGCCATCGCCAGCAGGTACGGGCGATCGAACTGGAGCTCCGGGTGGATCTCGTCGTCGAAGGTGTAGCCGGGGCCGCCGGTGCCGGTGCCCAGCGGGCAGCCGCCCTGGATCATGAAGTCCTTGATGATGCGGTGGAAGCCCAGGCCGTCGAAGTACGGCTGCGCCTTCTTCTCGCCGGTCTTCTCGTCGATGAACTCCTGCTCGCCCTTCGCGAGTCCGGTGAAGTTCGCGACCGTCTTGGGCGCGTGGTGCCCGAACAGCTCGATCGTGATGTCGCCCTTGGAGGTGTGCAGAATGGCCTTGCCAGTCGAAACAGTCATGGCCCCCATTGTTCCACGAGCTGAGGACACAGGCACGAGCCGCACCCGCCACGAAAGTTGTCAGTACGCACATAGTTGTGCGAGATCGGCTCCTCCCCTGGCCACCGCGTCCGCCCCACCCCATAGACTGGAGCGCGACGACGCGTCCCCGGGTCTCACACGGCATCGGGGCCGACGAGCAGCCGACACCACGGAGGGTGAGATGTTCAAGAAGAGGTCACAGCCGAAGACTTTCATCGACGAGGTGGGCGAAACGCTGCAGTCCGTCAGCGACGCGGTCCGTGAATCGTCCGCACAGGCACTGGAAGCATCCGGCCCGTACCTCGAGCGCGCCAACGAGTGGCTCCACGAGGCATCGGACGCCGCCGCTCCGCGCATCCGCGAGGCCAGCGAGCGCCTGCAGTCCGCTGCAGAGTCGGTCCGTCCGCACGTCGAGAACGCGCTGAACGAGGCGAAGTCGCGCTTCGACGACGCCCGCGATGCAGCGGAGAAGGAGTACGACTCCCGCATCGCCCCCGCGCTGCGTGATCAGGCGGATTCCGCTGAGAAGCGCACGCGCGAGGCCGCTGCGAAGGCCGGCGCCACCGCCTCGTCCGTCGCGGGCGTCCTCGCCGCGAAGCAGACGCCCAAGGGCTTCGATGACGCGGTCGCCCGCATCACCGGCGACAAGAAGGCCATGAAGAAGGCCCGCAAGGCGCTCAAGCAGGCCGGCAAGGACGTCCAGAAGCGCACCGCGCAGAAGTCCTCCAGCGGCGCCACCTGGTTCTGGGTGGGCCTGGGCGTCGTGGGCGCTGGCGCCATCGCGTTCGCCGTGGCGCGCCGCCTGCGCCCGGTCGAGGATCCCTGGTCGACGCCGCTGCCGGGCAACCGCCCCGCAGACGCGCGCCCGGTCGGATCGACCCCGCGCTCGGAGCAGTCCCCCGCGCAGTCGGTCACCAGCCAGGTGCCCGCACCGGCAGCCGCGGTCGACAACGCGAAGGCCGAGGGCATCAAGGTCGAGGGCAGCGACGACACCGAGGGCGGCGACAAGCCCACCGCGTGACACACACCCGCGGCTGACCAGCCGCAGCACGCACGCGCAGCGGCGCCGGGGAGACCCTCCCCGGCGCCGATCCGCGTCTGGCGTACTGTTCCACCGTGCGCACACGAGGCCGGCCCTTCGCGACGGACGGGCTGCTGGTCCGAAGGCCACCTGCACGCGGGTGTCCCCCGGACCAGCGGCCCGTCCCTCGCGGATCAGTGAGCCGACCGCCACCAGAGCAGCGCCGTGTGGAGCGCGGTGCGAGACTCCGCGTCCTCGAGCGAGACCCCCAGCCGTTCCTCCAACCGTTGCGCACGCGCATAGACCGCTGGCCGGCTGAGACCCAGTGTGCGGGCCGCCTGTGTCTTGCCGCCGCCAGCTTCCAGCAGCGCCTCCAAGACCTCGAGGTCCGAATGCCCGCCACGCGACCCGTCGTCGTCCAGCAGCTCCCCCAGCTCCGCTTCCGCGAACGCCCGCATCCGCGGATCATCGCGCAGCGCTGCGACGAGACCGCGCATCCGCACGTCCGCGAACCGGTGGAACGGTCTGCTGCGCACGGACATCGTCGCGACGATGTCCGCCACCTGCACCGCCTGCTCCAGTTCGCCGGCGGCCTCCAGCAGTGTCGCGTGCGCCTGCCCGGCGCCCACCGTGTGCTCGACCGCGACGGAGTCCGCGAGCCTCCGGAAGATCCCGTCCAGCACGGGATCGACGTCGCCCCGGCGCTTCCGCGTGCCCACGATGCCCGCGAGCATCCCCGCCCGCTTCCGGCCCACGATCGCCGAGGCCCCCTCCGCCTCCGCGGCCGCGACCAGTTCGCTGCGCAGCGCCTGCTCCGTCAGCTGCGCGGCGGTGGGGTCGGCGTCGGAGCCGGTCGGGGCCTCGGCGGCGGT
>Ga0079224_100011373_pt1 | contig 12256 bp, 11 predicted proteins | sample Stecom2015_FD_80414 | JGI IMG/M metagenome (GOLD analysis project Ga0079224, IMG submission 80414) | Agricultural soil microbial communities from Utah to study Nitrogen management - Steer compost 2015 | ecosystem: Environmental > Terrestrial > Soil > Agricultural land | place: USA: Utah... | reverse complement strand
CGGGGGTACAACGCGGCTTATAATGATTATTTAAAGGCAGAGGAGTTTGTAACTGCCACCAAACCTTTGCACTGGTTGTTGGTCAACGCGCCTGACCTTAACGAGGCTTTGTATATCAATGGAGTTAGAGTTTACGCGGGAGCAGCTGATGCTGTTACAGATGAGGCGCAGAAGGAGGTTTATCGGGATTCTGTGATGCTTCTTTACGACAAACGTAAAGAACTATATGACAACGAAAATAAGTGGATAGAAAACAAAGCATACTATGCCTACAGGTTTTACAAAGATGATAAGGAGAAAGTAGGTGAAGCTGCCGCCATGTTTGACAAGGCTTTGGAATTGAACGGAACCGTTACCCCGGGCTTGATTGGGGCGTATTTTGACCTGATCTATAGGAACTATGCCTATAATAAAGCCTACCAACCTGAAGAGATTTTGGCTAAGTACGAAAAGCTCACTGCTATTTTGGATGATGCCGCTGCGAAAGGGACTGATGTGACAGCTCCGAAGGGGACGCTTGACCAGTTATTGATCCATATGGAAATCATCGATTGTGATTTCATAGAAAAGAATATGGGCCCCAAACTCGCAGCCGACCCGTCGAATATGCAGTTGGCACAGCAGATTTTCCAATATTCTATTCAGTATAAGTGTACAACCACACCTGCGTTTATGACGGCACTAGAAGTCATCGACGAGAATGACCCGACTTTTTCTACCTCCCAGGTGATTGCTAGAAGGTATCAGCAAACTGGCGATTTTGGCAAAGCGCAGGAAATGTTTGAAAAGGCGCTATCTTTAGCGACGACTGATCAAGAAAGGGCGGATGTACATTTGGACTTAGCCAAACTACATTCCGGACAAGGAAGAAAATCCCAAGCTAGGGCTTCGGCGCTTAAGGCGGCAGAAACCAGCAGTGAAGTAGCTGCTGACGCTTGGACAGTGATCGGTAATCTTTACCTTTCTTCTTCCAACGACTGTCGCGGCGGACAAAGTAGGGTAAAAGACTACTCTATCTTTATTGCAGCTTATGAGGCTTTTGCTAGAGCAGGCAACAACCAGGGTATGAGCCAAGCCAAGCAACGTTTCCCATCTAAAGAGGAGTTGTTTACTGAAGGATTCCAAGTTGGAGAGACGATCAGTACGGGATGCTGGATTGGTCAGACAGTGACCTTAGCTACCCGAGATTAATTGGAAAATAATTCGAATATTATAAGAGGCAGTCTTAAAGCTGCCTCTTTTTTTGTTTGTTCTTGCAGGATGGAGATAAGCCCAAATTAATTGGTAAATTTGCCTCATGAGAATTTTCAGTTGTTTAATTTTATGTCTTTTGTTTGCGGCTTCTTGCAGGGAAGACGTCGATAAAAGCCAATTGGAATTCTACCAAGGCCCCATGCGTATCGGCCAAAATATTGAATTGCTACACAGTGATTCTGCCGTCGTGGTGATCAAACTGGTCGCCGCCAAACAGCTTGAATTTCAAAATGGCGATATCCAGTTTCCTGAAGGAATTTTAATTCATTTTTATGAAAAGACCGGTGAGCTTAGCAGTACGATTAGAGCGGACAGGGGCTTTTATGAACGCAGGTTGAATCTATACAGAGGGGAGGGGGATGTCAGGGTGCACAACATCCCGAAGGAACAAAAGCTTTCCTCAGAGGAGCTGTTTTGGGACCCTAATAAGAAGATAATCTATACAGATAAGTTTGTGACAGTAGAAGAGCCAAACAGGTTGATACAGGGGACAGGGATGGAAGCTGACGAAGGCTTCAACCAATACCGATTTGACAAGGTTTCCGGTGTAATTAATGATATCCTGTAGCTTACGGATAAATGAAAGGAATTGATGTTATTTTATTGCCCTTGGCGGCTGCGCTGGTGATCATCGGAGCTCATGTAACTTGGACACAAGGTGTAGTGGTATCCTATCCGATATTTATGCTGGCGGTGGCATTGCTGCTTTGGTTTAAGTATCGTAAAACACAGCTCAACGAAAAAACTGCTGCGCCAGAGCAAAGGTTAAAAAAGAAAAAACGGCAAAGATAATGGAGATCCAATACCTAGTATTCGTCCTGCTTTCGCTGCTCTTTATAGCTTTGTTTTCGGGTTTAGAAATTGCCTATATTACAAGTAATCGGTTGCATATAGAGCTCCAAAGTAAGTTGGGGACCTTGAACGGCCGGATTTTATCCAATTTAATCAGCAAGCCATCTCAGTTTGTGGGTACCACCTTGATTGGAAACACCATTTCACTGGTTGTGTATGGTATTGCCATGGCCTACCTTTTTGAACCCATCATCCTTTCGATTTTGCCCGATGGGCTAGATAGTCCCGGTGCGGTGTTGATCGTCCAGATCCTCTGGTCTTCCCTTGTCGTTTTGGTAACCGCAGAATACATTCCCAAGAGCATTTTCCGGCTTAATCCAACGGTTTTGCTGTCCTATTTCACCGTGCCATTTCTTTTTGTGTACTACTTGATGTATCCTTTGGTATGGCTGATCAGGGTGTTGTCCCGCTGGATGGTGACCACGGTGCTAAGGCTGGATTACGGGGAGGATAAGCCGGTGTTTAAGATTACCGATTTAAATAGTTTTATAAAAAACAATCTAAAATTAGAGGGGGCCGATGAACAGGTAGAAATAGACACGAAAATCTTTGAGAATGCAGTAGAATTTAAAACCATCCGTATTAGGGATTGTATGGTGCCTAGAACTGACATTGTAGCAGTGGAAATAGGCGAACCGATTAGCGAATTAAACAAGGTATTTATTGAGAGTGGACATTCCAAAATTGTTGTTTATAAAGAAAATATCGATGAGGTGGTGGGATATTGTCATCATCTCGAGCTCTTTAAGAAACCCAAGGCGATTAAAGACATACTCACGCCGATTATTATTGTACCCGAGACAGCTTTAGCAAACGACCTGTTGGTGCAGTTCATTTCCGAGAGGAAGAGCCTTGCCCTCGTGGTCGATGAGTTTGGAGGCACAGGTGGAATTGTCAGCATGGAAGATGTGATCGAGCAGATTTTCGGCGAGATAGAGGATGAGTACGATAGTGATGATCTGCTGGAGCAACGGGTTTCCGAACAGGAATACCTGTTGAGCGCACGCCATGAAATAGATTACCTGAACGAGAAATATCACTGGAACATCCCTTCAGGTGACTACGAAACCCTGTCTGGGTTTATACTTTCGGTGACGGAAGAAATCCCCCGGAAAGGAGATACCGTGACCAGCGGAGAATTTACATTCACCATCATGACCAAACTAGATCATAGGATTGATACCGTAAAACTTAAAATAAATTCCTCAACACTATAACACCGCAATTTATTCCCAACGAAAATATTTTGAAATTACCGTTGGATGTAATTATTTTGCGGCACTTCAAAAACTAGAAGAATGGCTTTAATTAAAAAAATCAGACAGAGAACAGGTCTTGCAATAGGTGTGATTGCAGTAGGTTTAATATTTTTCGTCGTAGGGGGAGATTTGTTGGGACCAAACTCTGCCATCTTGGGCGGTAGCCGAAACACGGTAGGGGAAATCGCTGGGGAGGAGATTTCGTATGAGGAATACATGCAGCGGGTGGAACAAGCCAAATTCTCTTATCAACAGAATACCGGAAGAAATCCTTCAGAGAACGAATTGAACAGTATCCGTGAGCAAGCTTGGCAGGCATTGATTGTTGAGCGGGTTTTTTCAGAGCAATATGAGGAACTCGGTTTGACAGTAAGCGATGCGGAGCTCGTAGATATGGTTCAGGGGAAAAATATCGTTCCGGAACTACGCCAGCAGCTTACCAATCCGGAGACAGGAGAGTTTGACCGTCAGCAATTGATCGCCTTCCTGCAGTCTTTGCAAGGTGCAGATCCTCAGCAGCAGGCATTTTGGGCACAGCAGGAAAAACTCTTCGCAGACGCCCGATTAAGAATAAAATACGATAACTTGTTAGGCACCTCTGATTATGCGACGACTGTAGAAGGGAAAATGGAGCACAAAATGGCTTCCACAACCGCTGACGTCGCCCACTTATTTATTCCCTATTATGCCGTAGCGGATTCGCTGGTTTCTGTTTCAGAAAAAGAGATGAATGACTATCTGAAAAACAACCGTGAGAAGTTTAGGGTGTCTACTGCTAGGGACTTGGAATATGTGCAGTTTAGTCTGACTCCAAGTGCGGAGGACTCGGCTTCTACGATCAGTGAGATAAGGAGATTAACAGAAGAGTTAAGAAGCGCGGACAATGATTCGGTATTTGCCTTTAGAAATTCGGAGGGAGCCCAGGCTTTCAGAACGGTATTGCCGGGAGAGGCGCTTCCAAATGAGCTAGCCTCCAATGTTGAAAATCCAGAGATAGGTGCTGTTTACGGTCCGTATCTGACCAGCCGTTCTTCTTATGTTTCCTATAAAATTTCCGACAAATTCGATGGTGTTCCCAGAATGAGAGCCGCCCATATCTTGCTCGGCACACAGGGCTTGGATGACACCGCAAAAGAGGAAGTTAGACAGCAGGCACAGCAGGTGCTTGAGGAAGTGAAAGCTAACGGAAACTTTGCCGTTGCTGCGCAACAGTATGGCCAGGATGGAACTGCCCAGAGAGGCGGCGACCTGGGATGGTTTGCTAGAGAGGATTTCATCGAGGAATTTTCCGATGCTACTTTTGCTGCAAAAACTACAGGTATTGTTGACAGATTGGTTGAGACAGAATACGGTTATCATATTATTAATGTTACCGAGCTTCCCCAAACCCTCACCTATAAATTGGCATCTATAGAGCTGGAGCTGTTACCAAGTGATGTCACCAGGAATGACATTTTCCGAAACGCTGATTTCTTTGCGTCGAATTCTAAAAGCGCAAAAGAGTTCAGAGCGAACGCTGAAAAGGAGGGTTACAGGGTCATCAACGTCAGCGGTCTGTCACCCAACGCCAGAAATATTAATAACCTAACCGGAGCTCGAGAAGTGGTTCGTTGGGCATTTACAGATGCATCAGTAGGTGATGTATCGGAAATTTTTGAATTAGACGAAGCGTATGTTGTTGCGCTTGTTACAGCTAAGACAGAAGAAGGCTACGCTGCACTGAAGGACGTACAAGACCAAGTGCTTACCTTGGTGAGAAACGAAAAGAAGGCGCAGTATATTGCTGATAAAATCAAGGGCATGAATACCCTTGAAGAAATGAAGAACGTCTTCGGCGATGTGGCTTCTTTAGGAAACACCCCAGACTTAAAATTGAGTGCTACCGTACTACCTGGTGTAGGCTATGCACCAAAAGCAGTCGGTACTATTTTCGGCTTAGGACAGGCTGGTGCTATATCCAAGCCTGTTCAGGAGGAAATAGGTGTTGTTGTAGCTCAGCTAAACGCGCTTACCCCTGCGCCAGAAATCGGAGACTACGCCAGGTACCAGAATCAACTGACAGCCAATTCTTCGCAAAGAGCTTCATTTATGGTCATGATGGCTTTGGAAGAACTTGCTGAGATAAAGGATTATCGTTACAAATTCTTCTAATAGTAGAAATAAAAAGAACCTGATCCCATTCTCATTCGAGAATGGGATTTTTTTATCTATCATTATTATGCCCTAAATTTGATCACTATGAATAAGAAGTTGGACTTAGCCTCTCTTAAGGAGCAATTGGATTCGCAGACAGATTTTCCTACGCTGTATATGTTCAAGTTTATTGTTCCGATAGGCAAGGAAAATGAAGTGGCCAAACTTTTGCCCCGGAATGAATTGGTGCTTAAGAAGTCGGCTAAGGGAAACTATGCCAGTGTCACTATTAAAGCGATGATGCCCAGCAGTGATTCCATCATAGCCGTATACGAGCAGGCTTCGGCCATAGAAGGGATTATTTCACTTTAAACCAGATCAACATGTGGGTAGAAGAAGATAATAAGCTAAAAAAGACTTTCGAATTCAAAGACTTTAGGGAAGCCTTCGCGTTTATGGTACGGGTTGCTTTTTTGGCTGAAGAACAGGGACACCATCCCAATTGGAGCAACGTGTACAATAAGGTCAGTATAGAGCTAACGACACATGACGAGGGAAATATTGTTACTGAAAAAGACCAAAAATTGGCCCAAGCCATCGATCGACTCTGACATGGATACAGCTCCTTCGCCGAATCTATATTTGGTGCCCACTCCTATTGGTAACTTAAAAGACATCACCCTCAGGGCCATCGAAGTGCTCAAGTCGGTTGACGTTATCTTAGCAGAAGATACCCGTACCACGGGAAGGTTACTTAAACACCTCGAAATTCAGAGGCCGCTTCAAAGTTACCATATCTTCAATGAGCATAAGACTGTCGAAAGGCTCCTGGAGAGGTTGGGTAATGGCGAACAGATGGCCTTGGTGAGTGACGCAGGAACGCCTGCTATATCAGACCCCGGGTTTCTACTTGTCCGCGCAGTGAGAGAGGCGGGAATGACCGTCAATTGTTTGCCAGGGCCTACGGCGTTCGTCCCCGCCTTGGTTAACTCGGGCCTCCCGGCGGACCGGTTTACGTTTGAAGGATTTTTGCCCCACAAGAAAGGGCGAAAAACACGCATAGAGGGCCTAGTGGATGAGACGCGTACCATGGTTTTTTATGAATCGCCACATCGGCTGATGAAGAGCCTGCTGCAGTTTAGTGAGGCTTTTGGAGAAGACCGCATGGCCTGCGTATCGAGGGAGCTCACAAAAATTTATGAAGAGAACATCCGGGGAACATTAAAGGAACTAATATTATACTATCAGGAAAATCCCGTCAAAGGAGAAATAGTTTTGACGGTAGCAGGAAAGAATTGATATGAAATGGAGTGATGTTTTAGAGAAAACGATCGCCGTCGCCAGAGAGGCCGGCGCTTTTATACGCAAGGAACGGCAGGTGTTTGACCTATCCAATGTGGAGCTTAAGGGCGTGAATGACATGGTTTCCTATGTAGACAAACAGGCCGAACAAATTATCGTTGATCAACTGGCACAGATACTGCCAGAGGCTGGATTTATAACCGAAGAAGGGACCAGTACGGTCAAGGGCGAGGTCTACAATTGGATCATTGACCCCTTGGACGGAACGACGAATTTTATTCATGACCTTCCTTTTTATTCTGTGAGTATAGGGCTCCAGAAGAATGATGAAATCGTCATGGGTGTGGTATATGAAATCACAAGAAGTGAATGTTTTTATGCGTTTAAGGGACAGGGTGCATACTGCAATGAAACGCCAATCCGAGTGAGCGCTGCAGCTGATTTATCATCAAGTTTGATTGCTACTGGCTTTCCCTACGATACGGGTGGTTTCACGGATGTCTATCTCGCCATTTTAAAATCCCTTACGGACAACTCTCACGGTTTTAGAAGGCTCGGGAGTGCAGCACTTGATTTGTGTTACGTCGCCTGTGGTCGGGTGGAAGGATATTTTCAGCACAACCTAAAACCTTATGATGTCGCAGGTGGATTGATCATCGTACAGGAAGCTGGTGGGCTGGTGTCTGATTTTCAGGGAGGAAGTAACTACATCTTCGGAGGGGAGATGGTAGCCACCAACGGGAAAATACATGCGGAGTTATTGGCGCAGACGAAGTTGATGGTGTTGAACAGTTAAGGATCGGTGACGGTTAGTGGCTGAGTGTCGGTAGTCTGTGCGTTCCCAAACGCCGTTTCTCAGGTGTTGTTTTATGCGGTATTGTTTTTGATTATCTTTGCCCTGACCCTTAAGGGTGATTCAGAACAAAGCATGCATTTATGAAAAAGACAATATTCATTATTTTAGCGGTATTTGCTTTCTTGTTGGTCTCTTTGATCGCACTACCATTTATTTTTAAAGACGAGATTCTTGAACGGGTAGATAAGGAGATCGCTGGAGCGGTCAACGCCCAGGTGTTCTATGATCACGATAAGATCAGTTTAAGTGTCTTCAAGAGCTTTCCCAGCATATCTGCTACTATCAGAGAGTTTGGTGTGGTAGGAAATGAGCCGTTTCAATTCGATACTTTGCTCCACGTGAATGAATTTCAGGTAGACTTGAACTTGAAATCCGTACTTTTTGACGATGTACCTAAGCTCACCGCCGTTCACCTGAATGGAGGGAGTGTGTATGTCAAGGTTTTAGAAGACGGGACAGCTAATTACGACATTGCAGCAGATTCGGGTGAAGAGGAAGTCAATTCCGATGCTGGCGGGTTCAACCTGGGTGTTAATCTGATCGAAGTCAATGGGCTTGATTTTATTTACGACGATCGCCAGTTGGGATTTTTCATGGCCTTGGCCGAGTTGAACCTGCGGGGATCCGGAGACTTTTCCGCCGAGGTGTACGATCTACTGGCTAGGGCGGATGTCAATATTGCCAGGTTAGACTATGAGGACGTAAATTATCTCAGCAATAAAAAGCTTGCCTTGGACTCGCGTATCAACGTCGATATGGGGCAGATGAAGTTTGCATTTGAAAAATCGGATGTGTCCTTAAACGACTTTTCGTTTGAAATCGACGGCTATTTGGCCATGCCCGCTGACGATATTGAACTGGACCTTGCTTTTGCAGGTACTGACAACAGTTTTAAAAGCATCTTATCGCTCGTTCCCGGTATTTATACGGATTCTTTCGACGGATTGGAGACATCCGGGAACATGGATTTTAAGGGGTTTATTAAGGGGGTGTACAACGAGAGTTCTTTTCCTGCATTTGATGTGGGATTAGTCGTAGAAGACGGGATGTTTAAATATCCCGATCTGCCCAGACCGGTCAGCGATGTGAATGTCAATCTATCTGTAAGTAATCCTACGAACAACTTGGACCATACCGAAGTCAATATTTCGGACTTTAATCTCAACTTTGGAAGCAACCCTATAGCCGGGAGGTTGTTGCTAAAGAACATGGTCACTTATGATATTGATGGTCAATTGTTAGGTAAGCTGAATCTAGAGGAGTTAACCTCCATTTTTCCAATTGAGGGGATGGAACTTAGAGGATCTCTAAATATCAACGCTACCGCGGAGGGCAGGTACGACAGTGTAGCTAACATCATCCCGAAAATTGATGCAGTGGCGGTGCTCAACAACGGCTATGTTAAGAACAGCGAGTATCCCGCGCCCATAGAGAACCTGAACGTTAACCTGTCGGTCATCAACAATACAGGAAGAATGAATGATGTAGTGGCAGACTTGTCTTCATTTGGGTTTAATCTGGAAGGAGAAAGCATAGAAGGAAACCTGAGGATAAACGACTTGGATCGGTTAAACTGGGACGGGGCACTCAAAGGCACGGTGGATATGGGGAAGGTGGCGACTATTTTTCCCATGGAGAACGTGATCATGGAAGGAAAGATCAGTGCCAATATTGAAACGAAAGGGAATTATGCAGACGTGGAAGCGTCCCGGTACGACAGGCTCTTCACCAGTGGGCATCTTGAAGTGAAAGATTTTTATTATACCGATTTGGACTTACCTCAGGGTGTTCGAATTAACTCTGCGAAAGGTGATTTTTCACCCAGTGCCATTAATTTAACCAATTTTGATGCGCGTGTGGGTCAAAGCCCCCTGACCGCTAGCGGAAGTTTGACGAATTACATCGGTTACTTGTTTGGAGAAAACCAAACTTTGAGAGGTAACGTCAATTTGTATTCTCCCAAGTTCAATGTGAACGAGTGGATGACCGGGGCTACCACTGCGGATACATCATCGCTAACCGTGATCGAACTACCCAGAGATATAGATTTCACGATGGCCGTAAAGGCGGATGAGGTACTGTATGACAATCTGGCGCTTAAGGATATTAATGGAACAATGGTATTGCGAGATGGCGTTTTAGCCTTTAATAATGCATCCATGAGTACCTTGGGAGGCAAGTTGGCCTTAACGGGCTCCTACGATCCTCGGGTGGTCACGGCTCCTGCCTTTGATATGACCTTTGACGTGATGGGATTGAGTATTAAAGAAGCTTTCACTTCTTTTAATACTGTTCGTGCCTTTGCGCCGGTGGCGCAGCATCTAACCGGTGACTTCACGACCAAGTTTGCCATGTCGGGTCTGCTGGGTCAAGATATGATGCCCGTATTATCATCCTTAGACGGACGTGGACTCGTAAAAGTGGCAGAAGCGGCTTTGCGGGAGAGCAAAATCATAGAAGGCATCACTAGTCTGACGCGGCTGCAGGATGGAAACACCCTCACATTAAAGAACCTAAACCTGTCTGTAGAGATTGTGGATGGTATGCTGCAATTAAAGCCTTTCGATCTTAATCTTTGGGGTTACGCAGCGAACATCCAGGGAAGCACAGGCTTTGATGGGACGCTCAATTACTTGATCAGCATGCAGGTGCCTGTGGAGAAATTTGGATCGCAAGTCAGCGGTTTGGTGGCTAATCTAACCAAGTCCGATATTTCCAATGCTTCGGTTCCCCTAAACTTTAATGTTCAGGGAAATTACGCCAATCCCAGAATTAGCCTTGCTGGCGGGGACAACATCGAAGGATATCTAACTAATGCTCTTAAATCGCGTCTTTCTTCCGCAACGGATCAAGTGAAGCAGGAGGTAGCCGCCGAATTTAAAATCCGCGAGGATAGTATCAAGCAAGAACTGAAAGCTAAAGCTGAAGTCGCCAAAGACAGTGTAAAAAGCGAAGCAGCAAAAATTGTTAACCAAACAAAGGACAAAGCGGTAGATGAGCTCAAGGGGCTGCTTAAAGGTTTCGGCAGTCGAAACAAAGCAAAGCCTGATACCCTACAATAGGTAATTGCCGTTCAATGCTTCCCGTTGTTTTTCCTGAAAAGGGACCGCGGGAAGTTTTTTTTACTCTACCAACAAGTACCAACCTATTAGAGTGATAAAGGATAATGGTATGCCAATTCCGATCATCAAGGAGGCCAAACGGGGATGCAATCCATAACTGATTGCAATGATCGACCCGGCAATCATGGGCGCCATAGCCGCTTCCAATACGCTGACCTTGTAAATTAGCTGCTCCATGGGGCTGTCGCCTAGAATCATTCCATAAAGGAGGTAGATGACCAGCGGGGCAACTACTAATTTAAAAGCTAAACCGTACCAAAGTGCCGGATCTTTGATTTCGCCAAATGTTAACTTTGTCTGAAGTCCCACGGAAAGCAGTGCAATTGGGGTGAGGGTAAGGGTAAAGCTTTCCAGGATATGTACTCCTATCCCTGAGGCTTGAATCCCTAGGAGATTCATTCCGAGCGCGATCATAAAGAACATAAACGGTGGGAATAATAGGATATTCCGGGTGATATCTCTCTTCCTGCTTTTCTTGTTGCTGTAGATCGAGCCGACAATGATGGCAAAGCTGCTTACCAATACAAATGATCCCGGTTGGTCGATAAGGATGGCGATTTTTAGTCCTTCTGTTCCATACAAGGCCTCAATAATGGGAATTCCAATAAAGGAAGTGTTGGCCAGACCTGCGGTAATAATAAGGCAGCCAATAGTGCCTCGCTCCCAACTTTTGATCTTGCCGACTTGGCTGAACACCAGCCAGGATAGAAAGAATCCAATCCATGCCACCAGTACAGGGAGGATAAGCTCGGTACCAATGACAATCCTTGGGATGTACAATAGAGCGATAGCCGGCAGCACGACATAGATGAGGTAGGCATTAAAGGTTTTAGATGCGTTTTCGGGGAAGTCGGGAATTCTTTGTAAAAAGATCCCCAGGAACAAAGCAACAAATATTAAAAGAATATTGGGCATAGGACAGGAAGTGCAACAGTAGTTTGAGGCCATCGGGATTAGCCCACCCCGAAAGTTTTTCTTTTTTGTTGAAAATACGCCTTGAGTTGCGGGTATACCCAGCTTTCGGCTTCTGGGATGCCCCTTAAGGTGAGACTAGCCCTTCCCTGCATGCCTTCTTCGGGAACTTCTAAGCTTTCGATGAGGACAATGATTTCTTCCAGCGTCAGGGGTATTTTGGAACTTGCCGGATGAAGGATATAGTCATTCCCGTAAAAGTCCACCATCTCAAAGTGGATTTCTCCATCAATTGGCGTGGCGTAGAGGGTCAGGGCTTCTCCCCACTGGCTCTCTGGGTAGCTTAGTTTGGCAATCAATGAGGTAGGGCCAGTTCCGTCAAAATATGAAGCAGGTCTGTATTTAAAATCAATCATACCTAAAATTACAGCTATCCTTGTAAAATACATATTTTGGATCTTTTAAAAATATTAATCCTCTCTCAACTACTCCAAAAGCGTCACATTGTTCAAGATTCGCGAACCGGTTAATTTTAAAAAGGAGTGCCGACGTTCTACAGCTAAATT
>Ga0079224_100011372_pt1 | contig 12257 bp, 12 predicted proteins | sample Stecom2015_FD_80414 | JGI IMG/M metagenome (GOLD analysis project Ga0079224, IMG submission 80414) | Agricultural soil microbial communities from Utah to study Nitrogen management - Steer compost 2015 | ecosystem: Environmental > Terrestrial > Soil > Agricultural land | place: USA: Utah... | reverse complement strand
GGTGATGTAGCCGTCCTTCTGCAGGCGGAAGGTGTAGTCGAAGGAGGCGAACAGGAACGAGGTGAGCGCCGGCAGCTTGAGCCCCGCGGTGCCGGACAGATCGATGAGGAGCCGGTCGCCGAAGCCGTCGCCCGCGGCGTCGGTGTCCTTGACCGGGACCATCATGCCGAACTGGCCGGACCCGTACAGCCAGCGGGCGAACGTCACCGTCGCGTTGGCGCCGAGCACCGGGCCCAGCGTGTCGTAGCTGTCCACCTCGCGCAGGATGAGCGGGTTCTGCTCGTCCGGATCGCCGTCCGCGATGTACAGGTCGTTCATGATGCCCTGGCGGAAGCCGAAGCCGAGCCGGGTCGCGACCGTGAGCTCGAGCAGCATGAGGTCGAGGCTCACCGCCTTCAGGTTGGCGCCGACCTCCTCCTGCAGCACGATCGGCGAGAGCGCCTTGGCCACCCGGATCCGCAGGTCGTCGACGTTCGACTCGTTGCCGATCGTGATCTGCTCGGTGGTGCCGTCGGTCCGCTGGATGGTCACGTCGACCCGGTCGTCCTCCTGATCGAGGTAGAGGTAGCCGGGGAACACGCGGGTCATGAAGCTGGCGCGCCCGTACGGGCCGATGTACGGGTTGTTGAGGTTGTAGGCGTAGAGCGCGCTCGCCTCCCAGCGGTCCTGGGTCGACCACACCTTGCCGTAGGCGGGGTCGTTGAGGTTGAGCGCCAGGTCCGAGGTGACCGACAGGAAGTGGTTGCCGCGGTCGAACACCAGGCTGAAGTTGCCGAACAGGCCGGCGAGCGCGGTGACGCCGCTGGTGCCGCCCACCACGTTGCTCCGCTGGGTGAGCGTCAAGGTGCCACCGCCGGACAGCGCGATGCGCACGCCGGCGATCCGGGTGCCGCTCGGCAGCTCACCGGTCACCGGGCCGGAGCCGCGGAACTCGAGCGTGTCGGGGTCGACCACGACCACGTAGTCGACCACCTCGCCCGCCTCGACCTCGACGGTGGCGAAGTCGATGGTGGTCTCGAACGGCTCGCCGGAGCGGACGATCTTGTACATGCCGGGCGGCAGATCCCAGGTCGGCGCCGGCTGGCCGGTCGCCTCGTCGGCGCCCTTGCCGAACGCCACCACCGCCTGGCTGTCGACGCTGAAGATGTCGAAGCCCATCGGCACGTAGGTGTTGCGCGTGCTGATGATGTGGAGGCGAAGCGTGCCGGTGGCGGCGTCGGGTGCCGCGGCTGGCGTCGCCGGCGACACGTCCGGCGGGGCAGGCGGCTCGGGGGTCGGCGGCTGCTCTTGCCCGCCGGGCGGCTGCGCGGTGTCCGGGCCGGGCGCCGGCTGGCCGGGTTGCGCCGGCTGCGCGGGTTGCGCCGGCTGGCCGGGTTGCGCCGGCTGCGCGGGCTGGCCCGCCTGGGCGAGCGCGGCGCCCGGCGCGCCGAGACAGAGTGCGAGGGCGATGGCGGTGGCGCCGCGGCGGCGGCGCGCGCAGGTTGGGATCCTCATGCCGCCAGGGTAGTCGCCCCGTTGCGCGGGAAGAAATTTTCGGCCGGCCGAATCAGGCGGCGATCGGACCGCCGGTGAACTCGAGGCCGACGCCGCGCCGCCCGTGCGCGCTGGAGAAACCGACCCAGCGGACGCGGCAGGGAAGATCGATGCCGGCCAGGTTCGGCTCGCCGTCGAACGCGATCGCCACCACCTGGCCGACCGCGAGCTCCGCGGCGCCGTCCGGCTCGGGGCAGAAGAAGGCGCCGTGCGCGCTGATGTCGAGCACCGCGCCGATCATCACGCGCCCCTCGACCCGGCACTGGGCGACCCAGGAGGTCGTCCGCCGCTGGACGCGGCGCCGCGTGCCCTGCCCCGTCGGGTCCACTGCCGCCAATTCTAAGGTGGGGAAACCGTTGGAGAAGATCGAAAGATCTGTGAGGGCCCCCAACAATTCACGCCAGGCGTAATGCGCCCCACGGGGGTCATTCGTCGAACTTCTGATCGCGGTCCCACTCGAGCTCGTGCGGATGCCGGTGCTCGTGCTCGTGCTCGTCGTGGGCCGGCTCGGACCAGCGCGGATCGCGGGCGGCGCGCTCGAGCCACTCGAGCCAGCGCCGCGCGGTCTCGTCGCCGGGGTCGTGGTCGAGGATCTTGTAGAGCTCGTCGGCGCCCTTGTTCCAGTCGCCCTCGCGCAGCTTCTCGTACGCCTTGCGCCAGCGCTTCACCTTGTCGCTCGGCCGGCCGCGCCAGCCGCTCACCAGCGCGGGCGGCAGCTCGGTGGCCCACGGAGGCTGATCGCCCGGCGCGCTCGCGGCCGCTCCGGGCGGGCCCGCGGCAGCCGGGATGTCGGCCGCCGGCGCGTCGGCGGCCGCCGGGTTCGTCATCGGGAGAGCGGCGGCGGGCACGCCGGGCGGCGCGCCATCTCCGTCGGAGGTGGCGATGGCGATGCCGATCGCCAGCGCGCCGCCGGCGATGGCCCCGATCAAGAACGGCCGCGGGATCCGCCGCGAGCTCGGCGCGCCGCCTGCGCCCGCGACCGGCCGACCGCGGGCGACGATCGCGGTGGCCTCCGCCGCGGGCGCGACCTGCGCCGCCGGTGGCGCGACCGCCGCGCGGTCGCCCGAGGCGCGCTCGTCGACCGCGAGCGCCCGGGCCAGCTCGGTCGCGGTCGGCCGCTCGTCCGGCGCGACCGACAGCGCGCGATCGATCGCGGCGGCGATCGAGGGCGGCAGCTCGACCCGGCGCTCGCCGATCGGAGTCGGCCGGCGGGTCGCGTGGGCGAGGACGAGCTGGGCCAGGTTGGCGTCGCCGAACGGCGGCTCGCCGGTCAGCCCGGCGTAGAGGGTGGCGGCCAGCGAGTAGACGTCGGCGGCCGGGCCGACCGGGCGGCCCTCGAGCGCCTCCGGCGCGGCGAAGGAGGGAGTGCCGAGGAACTGGCCGGTGATGGTCAGCTCGGAGTCGGCGGTGTGCGCGATGCCGAAATCGGCCAGCTTCCAGGTGCCCGGCTCCGCCTGCAGGATGTTCGACGGCTTCACGTCGCGGTGCACCACGCCGGCCTGGTGGGCGCTGGCCAGCGCGCTCGCGATCTGGATTCCGAGCGTGCGCATCTCGCCGACCGGCAGGACGCCGCCGGCCGCCAGACGGCTGGCCAGGGTCGGCCCGGTGACCAGCTCCATGACCAGGTACGGGACGTCCTCCTCGATGCCCTGGTCGTAGACCCGCACCACGTTCGGGTGGCTGACCAGCGCCACCGCGCGCGCCTCGCGGCGAAACCGCTCGACCAGCTCGTCGGACATGCCGCCGTGCGCGATGAGCGGGCGCAGCACCTTGATCGCGACGTCGCGATCGAGCGCGTCGTCGCGCGCCAGGTACACCGCGCCCATGCCACCGGCGCCCAGCTTGTCGCGGACGCGGTAGCGGCCGAACGCAGCCGGAGCGCCGGTGGGATCAGCCACTGGCGACGAGTTTACTCCGCCCCGCCGGCGCCGTCGCACACCATGCCGCCGGCCGGCGGCGTGTCATCGCACACGGTGCGACCGAATGCGACCACGCACTGGCCCCGGCACTGATAGTGCCCCTTGCACACCTCGCCGGTGTCGAGCACCGGCACGCACACCGGCGGCGACTCCTCCGGGTCGCAGTACAGCTCGAGGGCGCAGGGCGGGCTGGCGACGTCGCCGCACGGCGCGCCCTCGGTGAGGCCGGGCGTGCACTCGCCGTTGAAGCAGATGCCGGACTCGCACTCGATGCCGGACAGGCAGGCGGTGCCGTTGGGCAGCGGCAGGGTGTCGCACACCCGCGGGACACCGTAGCCGCAGTAGCCGGACTCGCACTGGCTGGCGTCCAGGCACTCCTGACCGTCGGCCAGCGGCAGCGTGCGGCAGATGCCGGAGATGCAGGAGCCGGACGCGCACTCGAAGCCATTCGCGCACGACTGGCCGTCCGGCCGCTCCGGAACGCAGTAGTACTCGCAGCGACCGAGGGACGTGTTGCACACGCCGGAGCCGGTGCAGGTGTCGTCGCTGGCGCAGGCGATGAAGGTGGAGTCGCAGTAGCCGCCGTCGCACTGCTCGTGCAGGGCGGTCGGGCACAGATCGCCCGGCTGGGACGAGGCGGCGCAGCGGTTGGTCGCCGGATCGCAGTAGCCGCTCGCGCACTCCGCGTGCTGGCGGTAGATGCAGCTCTCGTCCAGCCCGCGCGGCGCGGTGCAGGCCAGGACGCCGGGCTCGGCGATCGACGGCAGGCAGAGCAGGCCCTCCTGGCAGTGCTCGTCCTGGGCGCACGGCAGCCCCTCGCTGCGCGGGCTGTCGCAGCGGCCGAGCATGCAGACCAGGCCGGCCTCGGCGTCGCAGTCGAGATCGACCGCGCAGGCGGCGCCGCGCTCGCACGGCGCCACGCAGGTGTCGGTCACCGGATCGCAGGACAACCCGGTGTCGCAGCGGAGCAGCAGGCTGTCGGGCGACGGCGACGGGTCGTCCGGATCTGCGTAGGCGCACACCTCACCCGGCTGGCCCGGCTCCTGGCAGGTGCCGTCGAGCTGCGAGCAGTAGAGATCCTCGCCGCACTCGCCGTCGGTGAAGCAGTAGTCGCCGAGCTCGCCGGGCGCGACGCAGGCGCCCTCGACGCCGAGCGGAGAGGAGGCGCGGCAGGCCAGCCCCTCCGCGCACTCGAACGAGAAGCCGACGCTGGTGCAGCGCCCGCCCTCCGACACGTTGCCGCGGAACATGACGCTCGGATCGCAGGGGTGATCCTCGATGATCTCGGGCGGCGTGCAGACCTCCGCCTCCTCCTCGAGCGCGTTGCACTGGACGCCGCGCAGGAACTCGACGCAGGCGTCGACCGCGTCGCTGTCCACCTTGGTGCGCCCGTCCTTCACCGCCTGGTCGAGCGCGCGCAGGTTGGGCAAGAACACCGCCACGTTCTCGAACATGCTCAGGTTGATGACCAGGTTCGAGGACAGGCTGGCCGAGTTGACCAGCCGGTCGGCGCAGTCCTCCGGCCCGACGTAGTGACCGAGGTAGAAGTTCACCTCGCCGCGCGTGCAGCAGCGGAACGAGAGGTCACACAGCTCGGTGGCGAGGTCCTCGGCGGCCGCCTGCGGATCCGCCGATCCGCCGCACGCCGCGGACACGGCCGCGGCAAGCCCCAGCCAGGCAAGTCGAATCGATCGCATGTCGTCCCCCCCGGGTCTCTCGTGTCACAGCCCGGCGGCGCGGCGGGCCGCGCCGCCCCTGCCCACTACGGGCAGTCCTCGACGTCGGCGTCGTCCTCGAGGCCGTCGCAGTCGTTGTCGAAGCCGTCGGCGCACAGACCGACCTCGTTGGCGTTGTCAGGATCCTCTTGCGGCGCGTTGTCGTTGCAGTCCAGGCCGCCGCAGGCGATGGAGGCGTGGCCGTCGCCGTCCTCGTCGAGCAGCCCGCCGCCGCCGCACTCGCCCGGCACGCCGCCGCCGCCGCAGGTGGTGTTGACCGTGCAGGCGTCGCCGTCGTCGCAGGCGCCGGTGCTCAGCGGGGTGCCCGGCGCGCAGACGCCGCTGGAGCAGACGTCGCTCACCGTGCACTCGTTGCCGTCGTCGCACGGGTCGCCGCTCGCCGGCACCTGGGTGCAGGAGCCGAGCTCCTCGCTGCACACCCCGACGAAGCAGGCCGGCACGCCCTCGCTGCAGTCGGTGGCGGCGCCGACGCACTGGCCGCTCATGCATACCTCGCCGGTGGTGCAGAACTGCTGGTCGTTGCACGGCGTGAGGTCGGGCAGCGGCTCCACCACGCAGCCGATGCCCGGCTCGCATCTCGCCGAGTTGCAGGCGTCGGCAAGCTGGCTGCAGCTCCGCTGGGTCCCGCCGGTGCAGCTGCCGCTCCGGCACTCCTCGCCGACCGTGCACAGGTCGCCGTCGTCGCACGGGTCGCCGTTCTCGGTCAGCGGGTCGGCGCAGTCGAAGGTGCCGGGCGCGCGCAGGGACAGGGCGACCTCGGCGCCGCCCGATACCTCGACCGGCGCGCAGCCGGCCAGGTGCGCGTTGCCCAGGACGTCGACCGCCTCCACGTAGACCAGCCCGCTGCCGTCCGGCACGTCCTCCACCGCCAGGCCGTCCGCCGCCGGGTACGGGATGACCACGTCGGCCAGCCGGCGGAACTGCACGTCGTACGGCGTGAGGTCCCTGGCCATGAGCGCGGTGCAGCCGGGCGACATCTCCTCGGCGCCGCTCAGGAGCCATATGTGGACCGTCGAGGTGCGCTCCTCGGCCGACGCCAGCGGGAACTCCAGCGCGACCGTCACGCGACCGCCGTCGTCGCCGCCGCATGCGGCGCCCAGGAAACAGCCGACCGAGAACAAGGCAAGACGGCCGATCCGGCCGCTCGCGAGCCAGCGCAGGTTCACGTTCCCCCCCTCAGAGCAACGAGACGATGCTCCGAGCAGAATATTCTCGTTCGCGCGGCGGCAGCAAGCTTCTGGCGCGCGCGCGCCGCGCGCTGCCCGGTTCTGCCGCGTGAGGCGGGCGTGAGCGGGCGCGATCAGGGCGCGGCGGGCGCCGGCACCTCGCCGGCTGCCGCGGGGCGGTCGCCGCCGGGCTCGCCGCCGCCGGCGCCGGCCGGCGGCTCGTCGCGCTCGGCGGCGGGTGGCTCGCCGCCGCTCGCCGCCTCGTCGCCGCCCGCCGGCGCCGCGTCGCGCGCGGTCGCCGCCGGCTCACGCACCAGCACCGACACGCCGGCGCGATCGAGCGCGACGCGCAGCGCCTGCAGGTCGCCGTAGACCGCGTCGCCGGTGGCGACCAGCTCGGCGCCGCCGCCCGCCTCCGCGCAGCGCCGCACCGCCGCGTCCACCTCCGCCGGCTCGCCGTCGACCGTGAGGCCGCTGGCGTCGCGCCGCAACAGGCAGCGGCGCTCACCCGCGCCGGGGAGCGGGCGCGGCGTGTCGTCGTCGGCCGGCTGCTCGGCGCGCTCGGCCGGATCGGCCGGCTCCTCGGTCTGGCTCTCCTCCTGCCCCTCGCCGCCGCCGGGCCCGAAGCCGAGCCCCTCGCCGCAGCGGAAGTAGTAGAGGAGCGCGGCCAGGAGCCCGAGCAAGAGGGCGGTCGGCAGCAGGCGGCCGCGTTTGCGGGCGGATCGACTCACGGCGTACCTCCCTTCGAGCCGGCGGCGTCCGCCGGATCCACGAGCACCGCCACGCCGGCCAGATCGGGCGCGCAGCGGTCGGCGTCGCGCCGGAGCCCGCGGGCGAGCGCGACCGACAGGCGCTCGAGCGGCGCGTCCGGCGCGACGATCACCAGGTGGCGCGACAGATCGTCTGTGCCGAGCTGCAGGCGGACCAGGTTGCACAGCCGCAGGTCCTCGCTGCGGTCGCCCAGGTAGCGGAGCGCGACGTCCGGATCCGGATCGCGCTCGACCAGCGGCAGCGCGAGCGGGATCGTCTCCCCCGCCGACTCGATCTGGCGCAGCCGGCCGTCCTCGGTCACCCGGGCGATGACCGGCTCGCGCCGCTCGAACGAGGCGACCAGCTCGGAGAGCGCGGCGCGGTGCAGCGCGCGGCCGTCGGGCGGCGCCTCGGGCGCGGCCGGCTCCGCCGTGGCCGGCTCCGGCGGCCCGGCGTCGGCCTCGCGGCGCAGCCGGTCCAGCTCCGCCTGCCGCCGCTCCTCCCGCGCCTCCGCCTCGGCGGCGGCGCGCTCGCGCTCGCGCGCCTCCAGGCTGGCGCCGTGGATCAGCGAGGCGAACACCAGGATGAACATCACGTCGAGCAACGACGTGAGCGACGAGTACTGGACCAGCGGCCGCCGCCTCACCGCGGCTCCTGCGCCTGCGGGGGCGCCGGCCGGCGCCGCGCCTCCCACGCCTCGATGTTCTTCTCGCAGGCGTCGGCCCAGGCGGCCATCTTCATGCTGAACTGGGCGCTCAGCCAGATGCTGTAGCCGAGCCCGAAGACGGTGGTCCAGACCGCCAGGCCGAGCGGGCCGAGCAGGCGGGTCACGTCGCTCTTCTCGATGAGCAGCGAGAAGGCGAGCCCCATGACGGTGCCGAGCAGGCCGAGCTGGCGCAGAAGATCGACCCAGAACGCCAGCGCCGGCTCGAGCCGCTGCGCCCGCATCTGCCAGGTGCGCACCTGCTTGAGCGCCGCCACCGGGTCGGCGTCGCGCGCCGCGTTGACCTGGTCGCGGATCTCGTCGGTGCGCAGGGAGGCGGGCGGCCGCTCGCCGCCGGCGTCGCCGTGGCCGGCCAGATCGTAGCCGAGGTAGTCGGTGAGGGTCTTGACGTGGCGCAGCTCGCGGCCGAGGTGGACCATCGCGATCACGAAGACCAGCGTGATCACGCCGAGCGCGACCGCGGTGCTGCCCCAGCCGAGCAAGAACTCCTTCATGTTCTCCGGTGCGGGCGCGCCGGCGCAGGCGCGCACCGCGGGCGACCATCATAGACCGGCCGCCCGGCGGCGGTGCAAGATACCGAGGTGGTCGGCACCGTGATCGACGGACGCTACCGGCTCGACGCCGAGCTGGGCCAGGGCGGCATGGGCACGGTGTTCCGCGCCACCCACCTGCGCACCGGCCGCCAGGTGGCGATCAAGGTGCTCCTGCCGGAGTGGGCGCAGGCCGGCCCGATGGCGGCGCGCTTCGAGCGCGAGGCGCGCGCGGCGGGCTTCCTCAAGCACACCAACCTGGTCGACGTGCTGGCGCTCGGGCGCATCCCGGACGGGCCGCTCTACCTGGTGATGGAGCTCGTGGTCGGCACACCGCTCGGCGATCTGATCGACGAGGGCGGCGCGCTGGAGCCGGGGCGCGCGCTGCGGCTGGCGCGCCAGGCGCTCGACGGCATCGGCTTCGCCCACGCGCACGGCTTCATCCACCGCGACATCAAGCCGGATAACCTCATGATCGCCGGCGAGCCGGGGCGCGAGCTGGTCAAGGTGCTCGACTTCGGCCTGGTCAAGCTGGTCGGGCTGGCGGCGGCCGAGCTCGGCGCCGAGAAGCTGACCGCCACCGGCATGGTGTTCGGCACACCGGTCTACATGGCGCCGGAGCAGGCGCTCGGCCGGGTGGTCGATCACCGCGCCGACCTGTACGCGCTCGGCCTGGTGCTGTTCGAGATGCTGACCGGAGAGCCGCCGTTCTACAGCGAGCAGTCGTCGGCGGTGCTGCGCATGCACGCCGGCGCGCCGCGGCCGCGGCTGGTCGACCGCGGCCTCGCGCCGGACAGGGCGACCGAGGCGCTCGAGGCGCTGGTGGCGCGCGCGATGGCGGTGCGGCCGGACGACCGCTTCGGCTCGGCCGGCGAGATGATCGCGGCGATCGACGCGGCGGCCGCCTCGCTGGCCGGGTGAGGCGCGCGGCGCGCGGGCCGCGGCGTCACGGCCCGGCGCAGGCGGCGGGGTCGACCGGATCGAAGACGACCTCGAAGGCGTGCTCGCAGGCGGAGCCGTCCGGCGCGCAGGAGTCGCCCTGCACCGCCATCAGCCCGCCGCTGGCCCCGGCGGCGGTGAGGTCGACCTCGATGCGCACGTCGATCCCGCAGCCGCTACTGACGTCGTACTCGCCGGCGACAACGCGGCCGCAGCCGGCGCCGGGCGCGACCTCGTAGGTGCCGAGCGGCTCGAGCACCTCGCGCACCACCTGGGCGTCGCAGGTGCCGGTGCCGACCGTCATGCGCATCTCGTAGCAGCCGGCCGGCGCGATGCACTCCCCGCCGTCATCGGCGCAGGCGGATGCGAGGAGGGCTGCCAGGAGGACAAACCGCACGCGCGCGACCATAGCGCATCGCGGAGGAGAATCCCCTTTGACCGCGCCGCGGGCAGCGTCGTAGCCTCGCCGCGATGGGTAGCCACCTCCGGTCCGACCGCCCGCGCCGACGCCGGCGCGCCCTCGCCGCTCCCTTCGTGATCACCGCCGCGCTCGGCGCGCCCGCCTGCGTCGTGCAGTCCGACCCGGCGCCGCAGGGCCCGGCCGGCGAGGCGGGCGGCGAGCCGGGCGCGACGCCCGGCGGCGAGCCGACCGGGACGCCCGGCGGCGGGCCGGAGATGACCGTCAACCCGCCGCCGCCCGAACGCGAGCCGGGGATGACCGTCAACCCGCCGCCGCCCGGTCGCACGCTGCCGCAGGCCCCCGCGAGCGGCGGCAAGGTGCACGTCAAGGAGGACGGCACCTGCTGGTGGTTCGCCGACCCGCCCGAGTGCCCGCCCAACGTGGCGTGCAACCCGCCGCGCCCGTACGAGGTGCAGTGCCCGGCCGAGGACGGCGGCGCCGCGCCCGACGCCGAGTGACGTGGCCTCGCAGCGGGTCCAGCTCGAGTGGCTCCGCCGGGTCGAGGCGGAGTACCGCTCGGCGGCGCTGACCCAGCACCTCGGCCTCTGGCTCACCCAGATCGCGGCCTCGCCCGACCTCATCCGCGACGCGCTGCGCATCGCCGACGACGAGCTCGCCCACGCCGAGCTGAGCCACGCCGCCTACCTCGCCGCCGGCGGCGCCGGCGCGCCGCGGCTGGATCGCGAGCACCTGGCGCTGCGCCGGCGCGGCGGCGATCCGCTCGAGCACGACGTCACCCGCGTCGCGGTGGAGATGTTCTGCCTGGGCGAGACGGTGGCGGTGCCGCTGTTCAGCCACTTCCGCGCCCGCGCCACCCGGCCGGCCGCGCGCGCCGCGCTCGATCGCATCCTGCGCGACGAGGTGCGCCACCGCGACTTCGGCTGGACGCTGCTCGACTGGCTCCTCGAGTCGGACGCGGGCGGCGATCTGCGCCGGCTGGTCGAGCGCGAGCTGCCGGCCATGCTGCGCCGGCTCGAGGACAACTACGGCGATCCGGGGCGCGCGGCGGACCCCGGCGAGGCGGCGCCCGGCGGCGAGACCAGCTCCGCCGGGCCGCGCTCCGCCGGGCCGCGCTCCGCCGGGCCGCGCTCCGCCGGGCCGCCCGCCGCCGGGCCGCGCTCCGCCGGGCCGCCCGCCGCCGGGCCCGGCGATCCGGCCGACGAGGACGCCGCCTGGGGCCTGGCGCCGGCCGCCGACTACGCCGCGATCCTCGAGCGCACCGTCGAGCGCGACTACCGCCCGCGGATGGCCCGGTTCGGCATCGACGCCGCCGCCGCCTGGAGGGCGCGCCGCGGCTAGCCGGGCGGTTCCGGGTATAGTCCGCGCAGCTCATGCGTATCCTCATCACCGGAGCGGGCGGACAGATCGGCGGCGACCTGGTCGACCTCCTGCGCCGCCGCGGTCACGAGATCATCGCCACCGACATCGCGGTCCAGCCGGACCGGGTGCCGCCGCTCGAGGGCGTGACCTGGCACCACCTCGACGTCACCGACATGGGCGCGGTGCTGGCGATGTTCCGCCAGGTGCGACCGGACCGGGTGTTCCACCTGGCGGCGGTCCTCAGCGCGCGCGGCGAGGAGATCCCGCAGGTCACCTACCGGGTCAACGAGCTCGGCACCTTCCACGTGATCGAGGCGTGCCGCGAGAGCGGCGTCGGCCAGATGGTCTTCACCTCGAGCATCGCGGTGTTTGGCCCGGACACGCCGGACCCGACGCCGGACGACGCCACGCGCAACCCGGTCACCATGTACGGGGTCAACAAGGCGTCCGGCGAGCTGCTCGGCACCTACTACCACCGCCGCTACGGCTTCGACTTCCGCGCGGTGCGCTTCCCCGGCCTCATCAGCGCGGCGATGCCGGGCGGCGGCACCAGCGACTACACCGTGCACATGTACGTCGACGCGGTGCGCATCGGCGCCTACGAGAGCTTCTGCCGGCCGGACACGGTCATCCCGCTCATGTACATGCCGGACGCCCTGCGCGGCCTGGTCGAGCTGAGCGAGGCGGACGGCGAGCGGCTGTCGCGCCGGGTCTACAACATCACCGCCTTCAGCCCGCGGGCCGACGAGATCGCCGCGTGCGTGGCGCGGCGGGTGCCGGGCGCCAAGCTCACCTTCCGGCCCGACCCGCGGCGCCAGGCCATCCTCGACTCCTGGCCGCGCGCGCTCGACGACTCCTGCGCCCGTCGCGACTGGGGCTGGCAGCCGGAGTTCGACCTGGAGCAGATGTCAGACGATCTGGTGCCGCGCATCCGCGCGCTGCTCGGCGCCGAGTAGGAGGGACCCGTGTTCGATCAGGCAAGGCAGCACTACCAGGGCATCCTCGACGACATCCGCCAGAGCGGCCTGTGGAAGGACGAGCGGATCATCCAGTCGCCCCAGGGCGCGGAGATCCAGGTCGGCGGCCGCGAGGTGGTGAACTTCTGCGCCAACAACTACCTCGGCCTGTCGAGCCACCCCGAGGTGATCGAGGCGGCGCGCGCGGCGCTCGACGAGCGCGG
>Ga0079224_100011371_pt1 | contig 12257 bp, 10 predicted proteins | sample Stecom2015_FD_80414 | JGI IMG/M metagenome (GOLD analysis project Ga0079224, IMG submission 80414) | Agricultural soil microbial communities from Utah to study Nitrogen management - Steer compost 2015 | ecosystem: Environmental > Terrestrial > Soil > Agricultural land | place: USA: Utah... | reverse complement strand
TTTAAGTTTATCTTTTTTGATTATACACTACATCAGGCAGTGTTAGATGTCTAAATATTCCTTTCAAAAAAGAAAATACGATCCTAGGTGCGTGAATTTCAAGCACTAATTATATATATGGTAAAAGCTTTGCTTTTAGTGTTTATGTACCAGCATTGCTACAACGCTGGCTTGGTTATCCATAGAAAGAGAAAAGGATCAATCTGTAAATGTAGTTTCGGAGTCATGTCATCATTAAAATTCTCTCTCTCAGATAAATGACATTATAAATTTACTATTTTAAATAGTTCAGTAACTATAAAAAAACAAATATTTTCTAATTTTAATGATAAAAAAATGAAAGCCTGCTTTTGGTTAAAGATTCTTCAAAAAAGAATGTGCTTTTCTGATTTTTTTCAAATCAAACTAGTAGCTATTGTAACATAACTTATTGTGGACAAAAATACTACACAAAACTCCTTTCAGTTTTTATAGCTTTGAAATCAAAAATGATTTTAAGGGAATTAGGTAAGCGGGAATTAACTTCGCTTACCAAATACTCCTACTCCATGTATTCGCAGACTTTGGACTTTGTCCTCGGATGTTGTATCGTTTAATAGTATAGCTATTTTAGAGGAGAGTATTTTATGCAGTGGCTGTATGAGCGGGTATATGGTTAAACGTTCGGGGAAGTATGGTGCTTTTCTGGGGTGTACGAATTATCCGAGGTGTGGGACTATAGTGAAATTGGGAATGGGGAATTAGGGAAGTGTTGAATCGCTGAATTGATTATTTATAAGAGGGATATCTCGGTTTTGGATCTCCATTTTAGTAATTGTTATATCTCGGTTTTCTTGTTCTTTTATGACTAAAAGAACCAAAAGTCTTTTCTTTTTGATCTTGCCTCACCTCAAAAACGGTTGAACTATTCCTTGTTCGCTAAATGATCGAAACGGTGTTTCACACCCCGATCATTTTACGCTCTCTTTGTCTGTTCAACAATCGTTTTTTCGCTAATGGCGCTTTTGGATCTGTGTGGGCTGAAATATTGTTTTTTTGATTTTAGGGGGAATGAGAAAAAGGGAATAAATATTATATTCGTAAATAATATGTAGTTGTAAATTACAAAAACGAAAATGAAGAAAACAGCACTTTTTTTGCTAATAACCCTAACATTAAATTCTTGTGTGTTAGGAATTACAGGAGCACCACACAAACATAGTTATAAAGAAATTGACGGAAATAACGAGTTAAATTTAACTGTGCGTTGTATGTCTATGAATAAAACATTTGAAATTACAAATGCTAATCCAGGCGATTCACTTTATATCAAATCTTCCAGTTTCAAAAATCCTACTGAAATGAAATCGTTAAATGGTAAAATAGGTTCTGATTCAATAAGATATTACAATTGGCGAATTACAGACGGCAAATACCATAGAAATTTAATGAATGATACAATTGTAATAGTAAAGATTACAGACCAAAATAATCAAAAAAATTATAAATTCATTCTGGAGTCTAACAATTGAAAAACTGTTACTACATCGTTCTCATCGTTGCTTTTTTTTATGATTGTTTTGTACCTTGGCTATATAGAATCACATAAATTCCCAATGGATGATGTATCGACTGTAATCGTCTAAAATTGTACTTAAATAATACCAGCCCCATCCAGTAGAGCGGTAACTATTTTAGAAACGTGGAGTTGTTAAAAACAACAAAAAATACTATGCGTGCATACAAAAATAATTATCTTTGTACTTCATAAGTGTTTTTTTTGGTTATTAAGAGGTTGCAAGTATTATACTGCAACCTCTTTTTTATACGTGCTTATCTTAATAAATAAACTGCTTATTAAAAAAACGACATTAATAAAGGCTAAATTATTACCTTTATAAAACCAATGAACAAAGCTGTGATTTCAGAAAAATCCTATTCCCTATCAACAATCATGAACCGCATCAAACAGGTGTTTGACGAGCGCATGAACGAGGTATATTTTTGGATGAAGGCAGAACTGATGTATGTGAAGAGCGACCAGAATGGACACTACTATCTGGATCTGGTTGAAACTAAAGACGGAACCATTCTTGCCAAAAGCACTGCCCAGATATGGAACTATACGGCAACCTACCTGAAGGAAGAATTGGGAACAGATTTCGAACAGATCATTAAGCCGGGGAGCGAAATTATGTGCTACTGCAAAGCCGTATTCCATACTGTTTACGGACTATCGTTCGTTATTACGAAAGTAGATGTAAACTATAACCTTGGCGCATTGGAGCGCAAAAAGAAAGCTGTATTGGCGCAACTGCTGAAAGAAGGAATCTTACACAAAAACAAAGAACACAAACTACCAAAAGTGATGCAGCGAATAGCACTTATTGCATCACCCAACACATCGGGGTACGAAGATTTCCTGAACCAACTGAAAAAAAATTCCTACGGGTTTGCTTACCATGTGGAAACCTTTGCTGCTAAAGTACAAGGAGATACCGCTGCAAAAGAAATAGCCGAGCAGCTCGGGAAAATACCTTATAGGGATTTTGATGCAGTTGTACTGCTGCGCGGAGGCGGATCGAAATTTGACCTGGAGGCATTTAACGATTACGAACTGGCAAGAGCTATTGGCAGGTGTTTCCTATTCGTTATTACAGGTATTGGTCATGAAACCGATACCAGCATTGCAGACCTTACAGCACATACCGCGCTGAAAACACCCAGTGCCGCAGGTGCCTTTATAGTGGAACGTACTGTTGAATTTGAAAACAACATACAGCTTTTGTATCTAGGTATCAGGCAAACATACGAACGAAAACTGCAGGAGCTTACTAAAGACCTGATGCACCATATTACCGAATTTACAGCTTTAAGCAAAGCACAGACCCGAACCGAACGCGGAAACCTGCATACCCTTACCAACCGTATAATTACACTGATAAACGAAGAGCAGGTACAGGCTCATTCACTGTTGGATAAAGCTGTACAACAGCTGAGCCTGCTGCCAAACAAACAGACAAAGCAAGCATTACAGATAAAAAATGAACAAGCTGAACAACTGGAGTTATACAGCAGCTATATAGTACGCGAAGCCAGAACACCGTTAAAACAAAAAGCAGAACAACTGCCCTACCTTACAAAAATGATGCTTAGAGCCGCGAACAGCAAACTTGAGGACTGGGAACATTATCCGAACCTTTACCACCCTGAAGCACTATTAAAAAAAGGCTACGCACTTATAAGGAAAGCAGAGGTAGTTGTAAAACATAATACTATGCTTGAAAAAGGAGATTTTATAGAAATTGAACTGTACGACCGAACATTTAACGCTAAAATAGAAGATACCCCCATATGGAAGGACTTACATACGAAAAAGCAGAACAAGAATTAGAACAAATTCTTGATGATTTAAGAAACGACCGCATTGGTATAGACGCTTTGGCTGAAAAAGTAGAACGTGCGTCAAAACTGATCGTTTTCTGCAAAGAGAAACTTGCTTCTACAGAAAAGAAAGTGGAAGAGATTATTAAACATCTGGGGCTTTAGTGAGTGGTTACCAGAGATGAACATTGTTCTTAGCAAATAAAAAACGAACAAAAAAGATAAGCAACCGATTTAAAAAAATACAGTTGCTTATCCTCAAAAAAAAATTACTATGAAAACACAAATGTATTAAGTAAAGCCTTAATAATCAGTTAATAGAAAGATAATGTTTTATCAAAAATATAGTACTGGAAGAAATTGAAAATAGAGGCTGCCTAAACAGCCCCTTTAACTATAAAAATACAATTTAATAAACACGAGACCAATTTAAAAAACTTTATAAAAGAATCAGTATTTTATGGTAAAATTTACCTTACATTAAATCATATTATCTATACATCTTTTTTGAATGCCGAGAAGTTATTTTAAAGGACATCTAATATCGGTAATTATTATAAAAGATTGTAATTAATATGCGATTAGTTCTTAAAGTGCCAAATATAAAGTTAGTAATTGTATATATTTTAAAAAATATATTATTAATAAAAAATAATTAACTATTAATTATACAATTATGTTAAAGAAAATAATTATATTTATAGAAATATATTAAACTAATATCTCACTAATATCTCACACAACATGTTTACGGAATCCGAATTAGCTCTCATCAAGGAATGTTTGCTTAAGAAAGTAAGTGAAAACCTTAAAAAATTTCGAAAGTATAACGAAACAGATTTAAACAGTTTGAAGATCGTTGACAAAATTAATTTGTTCCTTGGCGTGAAGCAGGTTTAGTAAAAACGCTGAAAAATCCCGATTTACAAGTTGGGATTTTTTTGTATTCATTTAAGTTATATGAAAGCGAACAGCAGATATAAGAACTAGCGAAGATTGGACAGACTTAATAGGAGCTCAATTATCTTTATATTCAGACATGACTATTGTTTAGAAGAATTTTAGAAACGAAAATATACTGCAACTACAGCTTAAAACTAAAGCAAGTCCGAAGATAGTATGCAACTGTTATAGGTTGCTTTGTTCACGGAAAAGCAGGTGACGAACTGGCTGAAAGCTACGAGGTAATTCCGGCATCTGTAGTTGCAGAGCACTTGCCTTTAACTTTACGAAGACTGTTAAAGACGGTACAAATGATCAGCTGTTTTACACCTCTTTTACTGATGCCCACAGTAGCTGTAATAAATCTATTTTCATAATTCCTGCTGCTGGTCAACATCCTTCAATACTGATTCATTATCGCTTTCTACTTCTTTTTCTTCGACATACACCGCATGATCGGAAGGTTTGATGTTTTCACCTTTGGCGGCGGCATATACTTTGGTAAACGAAGTGCTTACGTACAGGATTGCAGCAGAATAATATACCCAGATTAAGATGATAATGAGCGAGCCTGCCGCTCCGTAAGCGGATCCTACATCGGCTTTATCAATATAGATTCCGATAACGTATCGGCCCAACATAAAGAGTGCCGCCGTAAAGAATGAGCCTGCCCTTACATCGCGCCATTTGATTTTAGCATCGGGCAGAACCTTATAAATTACACCAAACAAAAGTGCCAGTACCAGAAAGTTTACCAACACCGTAAGTGATGTTAGAAGAATGACCGAAAAATCGGGCAACCAACCGTTAAGCAGGTAATCAAAAGCAGAAACTGCTCCGTTTACAACCAGTGCAACAATGAGCAAAAAGCCCAGACCGATAATGATTGAACCCGACAATAAACGATCTTTAACCAATTTAAGCCATCCTTTCTCTGGTTTTGCCTTTACGCTCCATATTTTATTTACAGAATCCTGAATATCTCCAAAAACGGTAGTTGCACCAATGATCAAACTTACGGCACCAATGACCAGAGATAAAGTAGTACTGCCTGAAAGTTCCATATTTTTAATGATCTGCTGTATCTGCGCCGCCGCTTCATTTCCTATCAATCCGTTCAGTTCTGCGAACACACTGCCTTCAATTGCTTCCCTTCCAAAAAATGCCCCTGCGAGTGATATTACTAATAGCAGCAGAGGTGCCATTGAAAACAAAGTGTAATATGCAAGCGAAGCACTAAGCTTTAACCCTTTATTATCCATAAAAGTATTCACGGTTTCTTTAAGAATTCCGAAAGCAGTTTTAAAAAAGGTCTTTTTTTCCATGTTTTCTTTATTTGTTATTTATGAAACAGCAAATTGTAAACCATGTGATCACATTCTTAGAATGTGTTTAATTAATACAGCATAATGTTATACCAACGATAAATTTTGTGCTGCAAATGAGTACTTTAAAAAAATGAATATCTTTTAACTACATTTTAATAAAGTAATGCAGTAACTACTAATTATGTGAAATCTTCACAAAATGTAGAACTTTTAAACAACTGAAAATCAATAAAACTAATTTTATAATTTAAAGATGTACGATTAATTTAAGCGCCAATAGCGGGATCTTAAAGTTATCACGGCACAACTATTGGACTTGTATCATCAGTTTTGAAGAACAGAATTTAACACACTCATTGCTTTGGTCGGTTAATGAGTGTGTTTTTTATTACTAAAAGTACAACAGAGATTTGTTCACTACTATGTTGCCTTTTAATAATAAAGCTTTGACAAAAATTTAATTGAAGAGCACTGATGATTTTGTTTTAACGCTTAACCAATAAGTATAAATTTCGCATTGTCTCCGTAAGTGATTTTAGAAAGCATTACGTAAAAATTTCTGTAAGTCTATTTACAACTATATATGCCCTAACACTTTTAGAAACGTTTTTTATTTTATTACTTCAATTCATATTATCTTGTTGTAATAATAACGTTTAGTTTATCTGTTTCAGCAGGTAAATAATTATAATTGCGGCTGTTTTAAATTAAATGAAATTGATTACTTACTTGAGCCGTTTTACGATTAAAGACGATGTGAAATCTTTTGCTACCGCAAGCCATTTATGGCATTTATCACATATATTTAAAACCATTGATTTCTGCATAAACGGGATCACAAGGAATTCATTGAAAGACAAAGGTTTGTTAAGGACTGCGTTAAATAACACGGGAGAAAATTTTTTCGTTATCAGCATTTGTGATACTAATGAACGACGTTTATTAAAGCATGTAGAATTAATCAAGTTTATTATACTTGACAGATATCCAAATATAAATATTGAATTTCGAATGTTGGAAACAATATATCATTAAAAAGTAGCAGATAATATTTTACTGAAAATAGCTATAGAGTAAAACATACTATTTTACCAAATGCTATAATTTAGGATCAGAATTGATTCTCTCAATCTCATTACCAATGATATTTGTAATATCTAATTTAACCTGTTTATAATTAGCCTCGATTTCCTGTTTCATAGAGTCAAGTCCAATGTCGTCCTTAAATAAACGTATATTTGGAATTTTCTGATAATTCTTCATTTCTTGAGCAACTGTTTCATTATCTACTACAATTTCCGAATGGAAGATCTTTTGTTCAATGCGCTCGTTAAAATTATCAGATACAGCGCCCACAAACATTCCCTGAGTCAACGTTGATATTTTTGAAGCGGGGATCAAACTGTCCAACTGTGTGGAAAAAGATCTTGATGTATCGTTCCTGTTAATGGAAATACTCTGACGCTTCTGAAGTACTTTACCAAAACGCTCCGACAAGCTTTTAGCCGTTTCCCCAACTACCTGACCGCTGAAAATGTTACCTACCGTGTTCTGGATTACTTTAGCTTCCTTATCTCCGTAATCCCTTATCAATTGTGAGTAGTCCTGAAATCCCAAACATACCGCCACTTTATTGCTTCTAGCGGTCGCAATCAAATTATCCAAGCCTCTAAAGTAAATCGTTGGCAATTCATCAATAATAACCGAACTCTTCAATTGTCCTTTCTTATTAATCAGTTTTACAATTCGGGAATTGTACAATCCCAATGCAGCCGAGTAAATATTCTGACGGTCCGGATTATTACCTACGCATAGAATCTTTGGTTCTTTTGGATTATTAATATCTAATGTAAAATCATCCCCTGTCATTACCCAATATAGTTGAGGAGAAATCATCCTAGATAAAGGGATTTTTGCAGATGCGATTTGTCCCTGAAGCTGATCTTGCGCACCACCCTGCCAAGCATCCATAAAGGGAGACAAATAGTTTTCCAATTCTGAATAAGAAGTCAATATCGTAAAAACATCAGAATATTTTTTGTTCAAAAGCTCAATAGCATGCGGAAACGTACAGTACTTTCCATTTTCATAAATTTTCAAAAACCAAATGATCGCTGCCAATAAAATAATCGGACTTTCTACGAAGAAATCGCCCTGCTTCTGAATCCAAGATCTATTAAGATTTAACATAATCGTATATGCCGCTTCGTAAGCATCAGAGATGTCCGTCATAAATTTGGGATTCAATGGATTGCAACGGTGGCTCTTTCTAGGATCATCAAAATTAATAACATAAAATTTAGGAACCACTTTATATTTATCCTGATGTTTCATTAAATGATTGTAAGCAATCGTAGAAAGATCATCAAACTTAAAATCGTAGATGTACATACTGAAACCCTTCTCAATCTGCTGTTTGATGTAATTGTTTACTACAGCATACGATTTACCGGAACCCGGTGTTCCCAAAACGATTGTTGCCCGAAAGGGATTTACGATGTTTATCCAACCGCTGTTCCATTTACCTTTGTAATAAAAGCGGGTAGGAAGATTGACGGAATATTCGTTTTCCATCAGTTTGGTTTCCTGCTGGAAACTTTCATTTTCATTATTAAAAACATCTTCCATAAGATTGGTTCGAAGCAGTCGGCTCATCCAGAGACCTGCTACCATTAAGGCAACAAAACCAAATCCTGAAGTGAGCATGTATAAAGATGAAGCTACTTTCAATGACAACTTTAATAAAGGAAAGTTCAAAAAAAACAGAATAAACCCAATTACTAAAGCAAAATAAATTTTATTCCAGGTAATTTTCTCGTTTTTAACTCCTTTAGTTCCCAAACAGCTTAAAGCTAACAAGAGTATAGAAAATACTTTAGTATAAAGGGTGTTCGAGAACAAACCAACCGTTCTATTGAAATTGCCTAGAATTTTATTAATGATTTCAAGTGTCCATCCTTTATCTTGAAAGAAACCATAGCAAAACCAATAGAGATGCATTAATATAATAATAATACTCACAGCCCGCATAAAAGCCATTATCTTGCCAAGTGCCCTTAAATCGTCTTCTCCCTGCATTTTAAAAAATTTTAAATGTTCGGGCGTGAATTTATAGATTGATTCAAATAATTATAATAATGCTGTAGTTGTTGACTTTGTTCTGCGTTATTTTACCAGATGATTATTTTATGATAAATTTGAAAAATAACCAAACTCTGATTATGGAACTAAAAAATCTATATGTAATAACTGGAGGTCCCGGCGTTGGTAAGACAACATTGATAAACGCATTGAACCAAAGAGGTTATTCTACAGTCCCAGAAGAAGCCAGAAAAATAATCCAGCAACAGACACTAACTAACGCTGATGGTGTGCCATGGAAAAATAAAACCTTCTACGCACAACTAATGCTAGAAGCTTCAATTGAAACATTCAACCTTGTTATTGCGAAATCGTCTGATGAAATAACCTTTTTTGACAGAGGAATATTAGATAGTATATGCTACATGAAAATGGAAAATATACCAATACTATCAGATTTTGAAAATGACCTGCTTAAATACAGATATAACAAAAGAGTATTCCTGCTTCCACCGTGGTTGGAAATATATGAAACAGATAACGAGCGAAAACAAACTTGGGAAGAAGCTGTTTACACATACTATAAAATGAAGCAAACGTATCTGGAATATAGTTATGAAATAATCGAAGTTCCGAAAGTAAGTATAGATGAACGCTGTGATTTTATAGTTACGAATGTTATAAAAGATTTATAAACATCTTTCTATTGATTCTTCTTCCTTTTTGTGTTCTTTTTCATCCTATTAGCAAAATCCTGTTCTTCATAATCTTCTGCTTGCGAGTCGGGAAGCAAAGAAGTAAAAGCATCAACCAAACTGTTATCATAGTTTAAATGTTCGAAAGTCAAATCAAACAAGGTATGCGGTTCATCTAGTGTAACCTCCATTTCACACGATTTAGAGTTTAGCAAAGGCTGCTCTGCTCGTATTTTAATTTGAACTCCATCTTGATCTTTCCAAAGCTCGTTAAACACATTCGCTGAAAATTCCTTACCCAACTTTGAACCATTGCAAACCGCTTTTGAATTGTGATCGATGAATGTTACTCCGTAAATCCGTTCGGTTTCATTACGCCTAACCACCAGATTAATTCCCTTCTCACCTAAAATTCTCTTAAAACCTATCTCATCTTTAGATTGCTGCATAGCAGTAGCAATAACATTTTTCAAAATGTTTTTCTGCTCGTTGTCTTTAAGATCGATTTTACATTTTTCAAAATGTTTTTCCAAAGGAGCAAGACCAGCTTTCTTTCCAAACAATGAAGCTTTAAAGGGAATGCCGGTTTTAGTACCATTTTCGTCTAAGGCAGCATAAGTCAAGCCTCTAAAATTTCTTCCATCAGCTGTTCCTTCAACTTTTTCCACTGTAATATTGAACAGTGAAAGTAACGCATTGTATTCCCCAACGGTTTGAAACTTATAATAGTTCGATAAGTACCGAACCACAGATGCAACCTGACTCTTTATATCACCTATCAGATGATCAACCGGAGTAAAAACCTTTTCATTATGATTTCGTTCCTTATCGGTTGCACAGACCAGTTGGAACTTCTTTTCCAAATCACGACAAATTTCCATTGATCTCCTCTTTTCAAATTTATCAGATATCTTTCTACCGTTTTCATCCACACAAACTGAAACAATATGAATATGCGAACGATCCAGATCGGTATGCTTAAACACTACAAATGGTTGTTCGGCATATCCCATAGCTTCCATATAATTCTGAGCGATTTCACAAAACATTTCATCAGTAACATGATCCTTCGGATCCGGATTCAATGAAATATGAATTGTATGTCTTTCCGTGTTTCTGTTCGCCAGCAGATAAGGTTCAAAAGACTTTAATAGTTGCGACGCAGTAAACGAACCGGAGACAGTTTCAATTATCTTATTACACATAATGATGTGTCCGTGTTCCTTTTCCACTTTTAAATTATTGTAAGTTAATGCACCATACAGATTACTGCTTCTGCCTATTTTTGCTATCATCTTCAACAGTTTTATTCAAATATTTCATATTAAACTCCTCTGTAACAGCCAGCACCTTTTTAAAGACCTCGATCATTTCAACCGTTTGTTTTTCCAGTTTATAGAGATACGCCGCTGCTTTTTTCTCTGAAAAATTCCTGTAAAGCAATTTGACAATCTGATTATAGTTCACACCTATAGATCTGAATTGAGAATGAAATGAAGTAAGCCGCATATAAAAATCCATCGTTCCTTTATCTATGTGAATCGTCTTAACCGTCTTCTCAAAGATGCAGGAAGTGATAAAGTGCGCTTTAACCAACATACCTGACTGCTCAAAAAGTGTAAGAAACTTAGCATGTTCTTCTTCATTAAAAGAAATCGAATACCTGATTTTCGCAGGATCATTCTTCAGAGGTCTGCCTGCTGTTTTTAATTTTCTATTATCCTTCATACCAATCGATTCATTAAAAAATTTGCAAAATGCTGACTTCGGAAGCTATTTTCCAGCCTCCTGCAAGGACAAGTCGTTTTGAGCAGCCGAAATATTTTCGGGCAGCTCAAAACACAACTTGCCGTGTTCTTGTGAACACAAAAATCCGCCCTTCGGGACGGATTGAGAGTAAAAGGGAATAACGGCTTAACGCCGTTGACATTACCCTGTATTTTCAAAGAAAATCTTTCCATGATCCATTAATTTAAGATTGAATTACAAAGTAAAAGCCCCTTCTTAAGAGAATTGTATCAGAGAATTGTACCAATTAATGCTATTGAACGCTATGAAGCGCCATATAGAAACAATAGTGAGAACAACCCTATTTCTTTGTAATAGATTTCAATCAAGAAGTTAATCAGGCAATCATTCCCATCTGATTTCTTGCAGAAACAAATGCAGACAATCTTGCAATCAAGAATGCAAACGTGCTAGAATGATGGCAGGCAGGAAACCACACAAAATAGCATTCCTGAATGGGTAAAGGAGTGCAAGAATACGGAAATGATTTTGATTCTGCCTGATAGCCTCTATAAATGATTGAAGTCGTTTTGGATTGCAGAATGGCAAGCAGACTCAAATTAAGCCGAGCAAGATAAGATGCAATTCTGCAAGGAAGTGTGAGTGAAATCTGGAATATCTTCCTGAGAACGGATAAGATTGACAGGATGTAAGAAAATATAAACTTTAAATTTTTAAGATATGGAAACAAAAAAGAGACCTCTGTTTATTGCTTTTTCTTCCCAAAAAGGAGGTGTAGGAAAAAGCACATTCACAGCAATTTTAGCGAGTGCGCTTCATTACCGATTAGGTTACAATGTAGCAGTATTAGATTGTGATTATCCACAATACAGTTTATTGAAAATGCGTGAGAGGGATTTAAAAGCTGTCATGGAAAATGAAAATTTTAAACGTATCGCACAAAAGCAGTTTATGACTATAACTAAGAAAGCTTATGCTATAATGCAGTGTAAAGCGGAAACAGCGTTACAGGAAGCCGAAGTTATAGTACAATCATCAGCTGATCCATCAGAGATTGTATTCTTTGACTTGCCAGGAACGGTCTATTCAGCAGGAATAC
>Ga0079224_100011370_pt1 | contig 12258 bp, 3 predicted proteins | sample Stecom2015_FD_80414 | JGI IMG/M metagenome (GOLD analysis project Ga0079224, IMG submission 80414) | Agricultural soil microbial communities from Utah to study Nitrogen management - Steer compost 2015 | ecosystem: Environmental > Terrestrial > Soil > Agricultural land | place: USA: Utah... | reverse complement strand
TGCTGCTCGATCTGGGCGGCATTTTGAGCAAAGTAACGGGCGGTATTTTGGAGGTACTCGAAGCTGAAAGGCGGTAGATAGTCCTTCCCAAACCCAAAATAGTTAAGCCCGGCTTTGATCTGATTGAGTTTCACCCTGGCCCGCAAGACTTTGGTGAGAACCCGCGGATTGTCGTTGACACCCAGAGCATTCGATGCCTGTAGAAACTGAGTGATCCGGTCGCGAATTGACGCCAGCTTTCCATCTTTGTAGAGGGGTGAATTGGGATCGATCGTACCATCTTCCCGTACGACCTTTTCATAATGCGTCTTGGCGGCCTGCCACTGATTCTGGTTGTCCTTAGCCCGACGGTAGACCTGGTCACCCATTTCCAAATAGAGTTCCGCGACCCGAGTCCACCAGCGCACAATCTCATACTTGCGATTAATGAACGGATAAGGCAGAACACTCAAATAGGATTCCTCTGCTTCGGATAGATTCCCAAGTCCCTGCAGACAGTCTCCGATTGCCATTGGGATTACGAAAAAGTACATATGTGGGAGGTAAGCCACCATCTGGACCGGTGTTTTCCAGAAACCCGTCAAAATCTCTATGCTCGCGATCTCCGAAAGGTTCTGGAGAAAGGTCGAGACATTCCTCTCAGCATTCGTATCGATTACCAGAGAAAGCGATTGATCCTTCCCCTGTAATGTAATGGTCTTCGTCTCCACCTTCTTGGGGAGATACGTGACTCCCATAAAGGCGGTGCTGTTTGGGCTGACCGTGGCTCGAGTTATGAGGCCCCCGATCCCTCCCACTACCGCCCCAGTTACCCCGGGGCGGAAGGGCGAAACGACTGTGGAGACAGTGCCTGGCTGCAATGTCGTCACGGATGTCATAGGCTCGGCCCGGGTCGGAACATCGACCACCACAGGAAACAGATTGTTCTTGTCGATGATGGTCTCGGTTTGTTTGGTAACCTGAGCCGCTTCCTCTTTCTTTCCGGCGCGCGTGAGAAGCCCCGAAAGAGAGTTCAGAGCATGAACTTGAGCATCTGGAACTTTAGCTCTTGAGAAGAGATTGGCGCTCTCTTTCAAATTGGCTTCGGCTCGATCCTTTTGATTCAGCTTTTCATTGAGAATCGCCATGTCATGCATCAGGGAGGCTCGAACCGCAAGCTCACCTTCAGGCGTACTCTGAAGAGCTGATTCGTAGTAGGATAAGGCGCTTTTCCACTCTTCTTTCTCTACAGCCGCAAGACCCTTTTCGACATTATCGAGAACCGTCCCGTGAAATGACGTGACGTACATCCCACTTTCGAGAGCCGGCTTCAGCTTCTCTTCGACTCCTGGAGACAACCGGACAGGGTCACCGATGATCTCTCTCGGAAAGTGGTAGTCAGTCACGGGCGTTTCTCGCAGAATACTCCCTGCCTTGCTTGCCAGCGTGCTCACCATTTCGATTTCCATCGGAAACTTAAAGCCGGGAATGAGATGTGGGTTAACCGGCATTTTAGGATTGACGGTTTTCAAAATCAGGCTCTGTAATTCCCGGAATGTGTCGAGGGCCAGGCGGAACTCCTCGTGATGAAAATGGCGCTGCCCCTCCAAATACATCCCCTGAACCCGGCGTTCGAAAGACGTCACGGGAGATTGTGCTTCATAGTCGCTATTAATCGGACTGTGCCAGGCTGCGACCAGATAGGAATAACGGTTCTCATCGAAATATTGTGGCGGCATAGGTTCTCCTCCCCATGGTTCTCCTGCGACAAAACAACTCCCCCTGCGGGTCAGCAACTGCTACGGAGCTGCTACGGTACATACGTCAGAAAACCCACCCCCAGGGTTCAACAAAGCCTCAAAAATTTCAGGAATGCCTCGAAACGAAAGGAATGCGATTGCACACGCTGACACAGGATCAAGCGGCAGTCAATAGGAAACTTTGGGAGTTAAACCGCTGTTTTTCCGATGCCGCTGTCCATGGGCTGAGATGGCCCTTTCCACTGCATGTGCGGATATATCGTGATCAGACTGTTCGAATCTCCTATAATCCGGTCTCATGGTAGCCATCCTCCTCCTGACCGTATGTTTGCTTGGTTCATCACTGTACGCACAGCAGGTGCCTTCCCGGCATCTTTTGAGCCGTCCCTATCTAGATAGAATTGAGGAGATCCTGATTCCACGTGAAGAGTGGGCTCCCTTTCCGACCGCCTCCCAGCGAGATGCATGGAACTCAATTCCAGAAACAGTTCGCAAAGCCCATCTCCGCCTTGGCGAGGAGGCCCTGACGTATCGATGGGATCCCCTGCCGGCCAGTCTTTTTCTGGAGTACGCGCGGATCGGCAACCGTAGCAACTATGAAAGGACCAGGGGAAATCGCCGAAACCGGCTGGCAGACCTGGTTCTCGCTGAGTGTATCGAGGGTGAGGGACGATTCTTAGATGCCATAATCGACGGGATCTGGGTGATCTGCGAAGAGACCTACTGGGGTGTTCCTGCCCACCTCGGACTCCAGCAAGCCGGTCCGGGACTACCCGACGTTGAAGAACCGACAGTCGATCTCTTTGCCGCCGAAACCGGTGCCCTTTTAGCATGGACCGACTACCTTCTGGGTCCACAGCTCGAACAGATCTCTCCCCTGGTTCCACGACGAATCCGCCTGGAGGTTGATCGACGAATTCTGACACCGAATTTAGAGCGGGACGATTTCTGGTGGATGGGCTTTGGCGGCCGCAGGGTCAATAACTGGAATCCGTGGATCAATTCGAACTGGCTGACGATGGTCCTCTTATTGGAGGAGGACGGTGCCCGCCGAGTAAAGTCGATAAAGAAGATTCTCGAGAGTTTGGATCAGTTCATCAATCCTTACCCCGAAGATGGAGGGTGCGACGAAGGACCCGGCTACTGGGGCCGGGCCGGGGCCTCACTCTTCGATTGTCTCGAGCTTCTCTACAGCGCCACGGCAGGAGTCCTCAACATTTATGATAATCCCCTCGTTCAGGACATCGGCCGCTATATTTACCGGGCCCATATTGACGGCGACTACTTCATCAACTTCGCCGATGCATCGGGGCGAGTGGATGTGGCTGCTGATCTAATCCATCGGTACGGCAAGCGGATCAACGACCCTCTCATGATTTCATTTGGAGCATCAGCGGCAGTTCGCCAGGGATATGGGACCACAGCAGTCACGGGAAACGGAAGTATCGGGAGACAATTGGCAGCCCTGTTCAACCTTCGGGAGCTGCTCGCTACTGAACCCGCCGATCCGTTTCTGCGAGACGTATGGTTACCCGACCTGCAGGTAATGGCCGCCCGGTCTGACGGCGGAACCTCAAAAGGTTTTTATGTGGCGGCTAAGGGTGGCCATAACGCAGAAAGTCACAATCACAACGATGTCGGCAACTTTATCCTCTATGTAGATGGTCAGCCCGCCATCGTTGATGCAGGCGTCGGAACCTACACGGCTCAAACCTTCAGCTCACGCCGCTATGAAATCTGGACCATGCAATCTGCTTTTCATAATCTGCCTACCATCGGCGGGGTCATGCAAAAGAACGGGGTTGATTTTGCTGCGCGACAGGTTTCCTATCAGGCGGATGATCAACAGGTGGAGTTCTCCCTCGACATCGCCGGGGCCTATCCAGCGGAGGCAGGCGTCGGAACATGGCAGCGAACGATCCGGCTGGATCGGGACAGCCACGTGGAACTAGTCGATCAGTATCAATTGAATGATCCAGTGAACGATCTCACGCTCACTTTGATGACGCCTGGCGAAGTTGCCGCGCAGAACGCAGGAGAGCTTGTGATTCAAACCGCGCCCTCATCGTCAGGATCAACATCACGTCTGGCGGTCAGCTTCGACGGTGAAAAACTCTCGGCTTCGACCGAAGAAATTAAGCTGGAGGACGGCCGTTTGACCCGTGTCTGGGGTAGTCGGCTGACCAGAATCCTCCTGCGAGTGGAGGAGCCTTCAGTCAAAGACTCACTTACTCTCATATTCAAAAAGGTGCAATGAATCGAGTCGGGGCCGCCGAAGGCGCAGCCCCAGGAATATGGCATCAATTCACACCTTGTCCTGAAAAGCGCGAGATTTTCACCGCAAAGGCGCTGAGTGTGCTCGGGCGGCGCTTCATGGAGATTCGGAAAATGGGTTTCTCTCTTCCAAGTAATCCATCAGAGCGATTGAAATCAACGTGTTAGTCCAACCGCTTTCGATAGCATAAGGTCCCCAGTAGGGATCGCTGTTGTTTCCGAAGGGTTCCCATCGCTTAAGATCAAAGGCTCGATTCCAGGCGCCATTCGTCTTTCGATCCGTACTTTCCAGCTGAATGCGAGAGAGGTAATCGGCGAGGCCCTGGAAAGAATCACAGGCCTCCTGGGTCCCAAGGACAGAACAGATCAGCTGCAAGTTCAACATGGCAAAATTTGTGGTGTAGAGTTGATCCGAGATCGGCTCTCCCTCTCTTGTGATCACGGGACCTTCATCCCCGAAGTTTTCAGGCCTGAAGGTTCCCCACTCCGGGATAGCGCCATTTCTAACCTGTCTTTTCCTTATTTCACCGAGCACCTCGTTCATCACCTCTAAATAGCGATCCTCGCCCGTATAACGATAAAGCAAGGCTGGAGAGGAAACGAAGCGGACGTACTGCGTCGCTCGGGTAAGCGCGGTGCGAGTCTCGAAATTGGGAAACACTTCGATCAGCGCATCGATCGACCGCCGGGCCGAGTCAAGGTACTTTTGATCGCCGGTGATCTCGTAAGCCAGCAAGACAGCAATGTCGCCATTGCTGACGTAATGCGGGTCAATGCTGGGTTGACCGTGTTTGGCGTACCAGTCGCGTCCATTTTTGAGCAGGAGGTCTCCTTCCATCCTCCGCAAGCGAAGTCCTGAAGGAGTCTGCGTTTCCAGAAATCCATTGACCGTGGCTAGACCGCGATTAAGATAGTCGGCCTTACCGGTCAGCTGATACATGCGGAGCATCGCGTAGGCCGCCCAGCTGTTATCTTCGGTGTAAATGACGGAGGGATGTTCCGTGAGGTCCTCTCCCCACTTCCAAAAACCGAAGGTTGGACGCGTCTGGTCCATATCTTGATAACCTTCTCTCATGAGAAATTGGAGCAAGTTCTCTCCTTTTTCCTCCCATTCGGGTTCTCCCACCAGGCGGCCATACAGATAGAAAGTCAGACCCGCCTGTGCCGTGCAATCGGTCCGAATCCAATCCTGAAGGTTCAAGTTGATCGAGTCAAAACCCTCCAGGATTCCTCGACTCCCATCCGGCTCTAGCAAAAGCCCCGATTCCCGGAACCACTGCATCGTCCTGTCTAACGCTGATCGGTACCACTCCCGCCGTGGCTCAATCGTCACGCTTGTTTCACGAGTGACACTTCTCGAACCCCTTCGGCCCTGGACCTGAATTCGATATTCGCCTGGGGACAGGCGAACCTGCATTGTCGCGATATCCTCCGAGGGTCTCTGCCACTGAGCCTTGTTGTCGGGAAGACCATTAATCTCCAGCGAATCGAAGTCTCCCTTGACGTGAATCTCAATCTCGCCCGAGGGACTCCACCTCCGTGGTTCCGTCCAGATCCGAAACGCGAGCTTCTCCTCCAGCAACTCATCCCTGATCTTGTCAGGAAAGGGCGCCAGAAGGACCCTTTCAACCAGTCGCTCCCAGGCTTCTTGCGGGGGAAAACCCTTTTCTCGGAAGCGCGTCAGCGGCAGAGCCGAGTAGAAACCTCGTCCCTGAACGATCGCCGGCTGAATCAAGACCGGAAACCTTTCTCCTTCGGACCATGAGTAGACCCTGTCTGTCCCCGCTGCTGGAGCCAGATCCAGGATGACGTGGTCAGCCGAACTGGAGACTTTGCCGGAAAGGTATCCCGTTCGCTTTACCTGCCACATGGCATCCTCGTGGAACGGCTCCAGAATCCAGTGACCGGTGGGCTGCTCCTGACCGGCCACAACTTTGAGGATTCCCACCGACGGCAACCCGGGAGTCCGAATGAAACCGGTCAGCTTTTGAGCCGGGACGGCTCGTGGCGTCACTCCCTCAATGTAAAAGCCGCCACCCGCCTTGATGATCTCCATCAACTGGTTGATATGTGTGCGCTCCAGGTAGTGATCAGGGTTGGCCAGCGTTTCAGCGTCGATATCCGCCAACAGGTAAACCGCATTGTAAGGACGAATCGAAAGGGTCTCGAACTCTTCCCACGATACTACTTCCACGGTCAGGTCAAACCGCCCAAGGAATTCGGGGACTTCCGAGACGGTGTCGGTGACCACAAGAACCTGAGTCTCATCAGACTGCTGACTGGACAGACCGCTGTCGAGAACAACAGAGAGAACCATCAGGGCCGTCAGCAGGAAAGGGACCGCCCCGTAAGGAGCGGTCCTGAGATTTTGATACGACATCAACCTTAAAAGATGAGCTTGAAGGCGAATTGAATGTTCCGCGGGGGGCCTGCAGTTGAACTGATCTGGCCCACGCGTGCCGGTACGGTGATATCGGCGAAGGGATTGGAGAAGTTGGGATGATTCAAGACGTTGAAGAATTCGGCTCTGAATTGAAGTTCAACCTGTTCTGTTATTGCAGTGTTCTTGTAAAGCGCGAAGTCCCAGTTTCGGAACGCGGGACCGAACAGCATGTTGCGAGCTGAGTTCCCGAAGGTGAAGGGCTCCGGGACAGCAAAAGCGTCTGGATTGAAGTATCGATCCAGGGTTGGATTGTCGACTTCCGGATTACCCACAATATCTGCCCTGCCACTCGGCCACCCCTGCACATTACTACTATAGCTCACCGAATAAGGCAGTCCCGACATCAAATCGATGATGCCGGCGATCTGCCAGCCGCTCAGCAGCTTGTCGGCAACTCCTTCCAGATCAGCCAGAAAGCGCTGCCCCTGACCGAAAGGCAAATCGTAGATGTAGTTACCCTTGAAAACGTGGCGCCTGATGAAGTCAAGATTTCCACGATCCAGCGCCATATTTCGAGGATCCATGATTTCAAACCCGAAGGCTTGCTCGCCAAGAGCCTTGGTCAACTGGTACTCCACTCCAAATGCCAGACCGCGCGCAAATCGGCGCGTCATGGACAGCTGCATCTGGTGAGTCACGTTGGTTCGTCCATTTTCCAGATAAGTGATTGGCCCCCAGGGCTGGAATGGTCGTCTTGACTGCACCGGTCCCGGGGCCGGAGCGGGTTCGTTCAACGGAAAGCGTCGCGGCAGGTGAACTCCTATATTTCCCAGGTAAGTTGCTCGAACACCGGTATTTGGGAACAGCTCGTACTCAAGCGTCAGATTCCACTGTTGCTGATAAGGAGTGTCGCGATCGTTGGCTACCGCCGACAGGGCGGGATTAGTAGGAATGGTTCCAGCTCCAGGGAATGGACTGGCGAAGGTGAGTGTCGGAATCGGACCGGGTTGCGGCTCGAACACTTCAGTGACGCGGAAGGGCGGGTTAAGTGAAAGCTGGAAAGGCCATAGGTAGGCAGGATCCACGTTGTAGAAGATTCCATAACCTGCTCGCACAACCGCCCGATTGCTTCCGAATGGACGGTAAGCAATACCAATCCTGGGGGCAAAATTGTTCCCGTCCTTTCGGGCATAGTTATCTGTACCAAGACCGACCTCTTCACCCGGAACGACTGGAAGCACGTTCATGAGTCTGGGATCAGGTTCGCCCTTGAGAACGGCGACAACGCCCAGGTCGGGATAGAAGTTAGACATCTCTCCCGGGTCATTGATGAAAAGGGTGTCGTACTCATAACGAACGCCCAGATTCACCGTCAGGTTCGGAGTCGCTTTCCAGTCATCTTGGATGAAACCGGCAAAGCGGTGATTTTCAGGCGACGTCTCAACGTTTCTGCTGACCCTGCTAGTCAATGCGGCATATCCCAGAAGAAAGTCTGCAAACGAATGCCCGGTGTAACGCCCGTCAAATACGAACTGTCCTCGAGGTGGTGGCGGATTCTGGAAGTTTCTAGCATACGGTCTCTGCCATTCGAAGCCGAGTTTGATGGTATGGCGCTGGGCGATCCAGCTGAAAGTGTCGTAAAGTTGATAGTGCCGCTTCAAATCTCCTGACCCCGGCTGGTCGCTGAAGCCCCGAAATCCCAGAATTTCAACGGTCGGAAGACCACCCAGACCGGGATATGGCGAAATCAATCCGGGAATATACTGACTGGGATCATGCTCAGGATTTTGAGGCGTCCGGAAGTTTTCCTCTTGATTGAATCCGAAACGGAATTCGTTGGTGGCGCTCGGCGAAAATATCCGAAGATATGAGGCGGAAACGTTTCGCGTAGCAATCCCGAAACCTCCCCAGTTACCGAAACGATCGGTACCTCCCCCCACCGGAGAAGTAAAAGGACCATTATCTACCAGGTAGAATCGACCGGTGATTCGGTCTCCCGCGCCGAAATGGTGGTCAATCCTGGCTGAAAAACGATCCATGCTCTCGCGCCGTGGGACATTGACAACGAGATTGTTTCCCAACCCGGCCGGCCCGGTACCGGCGAGATTAGGAGTGGTAGCAAAGGCCATCAATTCCCGCGCGGCGGAACTGATGCGATCTGCCGGGATCTGGTTGTTTGGAAAAGGCTCTCCGGTAGAAGGATCCACGATAGGCTCCAGGCCGCTAAAATCGCCCTGCTTCAGCGCCTCCGTGGGCATCGCTACAACGTTCGTGCTGGAAGAAGGAAAACGAAGCCCTTCATAGCTTACGAAGAAAAAAGTGCTGTTTTGGATAATCGGACCCCCGAACGTACCTCCGAATTCATTCCTGTTGAACTGTGGTTTCGGAAGACTGGTAGCAAAGAAATCTTTGGCCGAGAGAGCACGATTACGATTGAATGCGAAAAGGCTGCCGTGAAACTCGTTAGTTCCTGCCTTGGTCGCTACAACAACCTGAGCGCTGCCTCTGCCGAACTCGGCAGGAGCCAGGTTGGCAATGACCTTGAATTCTGCGATTGCGTCGAGCGAAGGGATGGGACCCAAAATTCGTTCGTTGCCGACGTCATTATTGGCGACCCCGTCAACGGTCATATTGGCGGCCCCCCACCAGTCTCCTCCGGCTATCATCGGATTGGCTGCACCCCGTTGCACTCCAGGGGCCAACGAAAGGAGTCTGAACAGATCTCCACGCCCGTCGAGTGGCATTTCTTCAATTTGAGTCCCGTCGACCACGTTTCCGACCGAGGTGGTCTCCGTCTGTACGACAGCAGCTGCACCTTCGACATCCACCGATGTCTGGATCTCGCCGACCTCCAGACGTACGTCGACCCGTACCGTGTCGTTCACGAAGAGAGTCACATCCCTGACGATCGACGTCTTGAACCCGGGTAGAGAAACTGAAATCTGGTAGCCGGCAGGCGGAAGATTCGTGAAGGTATATTCACCGACGTCGTTGGTTACGTGGGAGCGAGAAATTCCCGTCGCCTGGTTGGTCAGAGTGACCTCTGCCCCGGGAAGAATGGCTCCACTGGGATCTGTGACCCGGCCTGTAATGGTTCCCTGCCCGACCTGGGCCAGAAGCTGTATCGAGAGCAATGCCCATAGGAGAAACCACGCAAAAGACAAGCTGGCTTTCTCTGCCGTTCGAATTCCCATAAGTTTTCCCTCCATCCTCGAGCGGATCAAAGAGTGGCCGGCACCTGTTGAGGCGGCCCTGAATACTCGAACGGGCTGGCACGCGGTGCTGGATCTATGTAGCCGTTGCCAGGCTGTCTTTAAGTGTTGTGCTGTAGAGCTGTACTCCCTGATCGGTTCTACGGGGCCATAGCTGCTGTGGCGCCGCAACAGAAGTTATGGATCGACAGTCATAGCGCTGCTGGTTCAGGTCGTTTGCCACGGTCTGCCGCATAAGGAAATATATATTGACACTATCGTACGCCAGCTTTTCGACGTGTTCAATGGTCCAGACGACGTTGCTTAAAACTTGTTTTTGTCCCGACAAAACATGAGGAGCGTGTTAAGATCGCCCCGTACGAGAGATCTCCTCAGGGAAAGGATCTCAGTCAATGATTGCCGACCAGCTCCGAGTGCATTTCATGGTGCTGAAGAATTCCCGATTCTGAGCCGGGGGGAACGCATGGAAGAGCGGTGCAACCGGACCACCGACTAACACACTGGATCAGTGTGCAGGAGGCGTACATGCATTTACGGATCACCTCTGTGGCAATTGTTATTCTTGGCGGACTGCTAGGAAGCAGTACTTACTCGCCTGGTACCATTCCCCGGGGTGTAGAAGCCTTAGCTGCACGGGTCAGCAGCTCGCCGACTGATGGCCGCTTTGAAAGGATTTGGGGCCTGTTGAGCCAGGCACGAACCGCGGAAGCGCGGACCGAACTGAACCGGCTTCTGGAACAGAATCCCTCCGATCCCGCTATTCACTACCAGCTGGCTCGTAGTTACCTGATGGACGCCCTCGAAGCAGGAGGACGAGAGTCCATTCAGAACGCATCGCAAGAGCTAGACAGGGCCCTTGCTCAAAATCCCCAACACCTGGATTCTCTGAAGTTGAAGTGGGAAATCCACGCAATCCCCTCTTTCCTGCACTACGATCCGGAATTAAGCCATGATCTCGCCAAGACAATCGAAGAGCTCGGGGCCTCGGATCGCGGCTTTATGATAGAGATGGCCCGGGAGTTGATACACTCACCTTATAACGCCTTTCGCCTGGAACGGGCAGTGTCGCTTCTCGAAAGTGTCCTCCACCACTCACGCCCCCATTCGGCTGAGGAGAACAGCGCCCTTCTCTTGATGGGAAAGGCGCGCGGCTTTCAAGGCCAGTATCGAAGCGCTCTCGACACCCTGGCGGTCAGGCTAAAGCGCCCTCTGGATACCAGCGCTCGCTTGGAGACGCTGCGAGAAATGGGAGCAAACTATTATTTCGAGGGACAATTCGGAGATGCGGCGGATGTGTTTCTCACTGCTTTTCAGCAGGATTGGAATCCAACTGATCAGTTTCTCTTCAGGATTTGTCTCGAAAAACTCGATTACGATCCATCTCAACTACCTGCCGACCTTATCTTCCCCCTTCGCGAAGAACGCGTGAACGACCAGAAGGCAAAGCTTCTGCAATTTATTGACGTCGCGCCAGGGAAAGGTCTGGACCGGATGGACGGCAACGGTACGGTGGCATGGGGGGACTATGACGGTGATGGTGATCTCGACCTCCTGCTGGCAGGCAGTAATACCAACATTGTGCTTTATCGCAATGTGGAAGGCCAATTTAAGGATGTAACCGCCGAAGCGGGCCTCGCCCAGGTTCCTTCCGGATACAGCCTGAACTTTGTTGACTATGACAATGACGGACTTCTCGATATCTACGTGTCCGGTAATGCCTGGCATGGTCCACGTCGCAATCAACTCTTCCGAAATCAGGGAGACGGCACTTTCAAGGACGTCTCTCAGTCGGCTGGAGTAGACGATCCGGGAACCGGCTTTGTGAGTCTCTGGGGCGACCTCAACAACGATGGATTCTTGGACCTGGTCGTGGCCAACGGGGTTCTTAAAGATGGATCAACTCCGCAGATCTACCGCAACAATAAAGACGGTTCTTTCACCAACGTGACGCGCCAGGCCGGTCTGGTTGAACCTCCCGCGTGGGGTACGATCGGCATCGCCCTGGGTGACTACGACCTCGACGGCGACCTGGACCTCTTCGTCAATGGATGGTATCCGGCCCCCAATCGTCTGTATCGAAACAACGGAGACTTTACATTCTCAGAAGTCGCTGAGCGGGCCGGTGTGGTGCAACCACCCCACAAAGGTTTCGTTGCCTTCTTCTTCGACTATAACGGAGACGGGCACCCCGACATCCTGACGACCAGCCTGGCGGATTTCGATGCCGTCATTCAGGGGTTTCACAAGGACTATTCCGTTCGTACACTCGAGCAGGTTCATCCAGATGCGCCTCGATTGTTCAGAAATAATCGGGACGGCACTTTCACGGATATAACGCTGGAAGCCGGCCTGTTCTACCCCGCAGGGATCATGGGAGCCGGAGTGGGGGATGTCGATAATGACGGGTACATTGATCTGTATTTTGGCACCGGCGATCCCACGCTGTGGCGATTCGAACCGAACCGATTTTTCCGCAACAACGGAGACGGCACCTTTTCTGATCTCACCATGACGACGGCCCTCAAACACATTGGAAAAGGACACGGAATCACCTTTGTCGATATCGATGCCGATGGAGACGTAGACATCTATCATCAGCTGGGAGGCGCTTACCCCGGAGACTTTCGGCCAAATGCTTTTTATCAGAATC
>Ga0079224_100011369_pt1 | contig 12258 bp, 8 predicted proteins | sample Stecom2015_FD_80414 | JGI IMG/M metagenome (GOLD analysis project Ga0079224, IMG submission 80414) | Agricultural soil microbial communities from Utah to study Nitrogen management - Steer compost 2015 | ecosystem: Environmental > Terrestrial > Soil > Agricultural land | place: USA: Utah... | reverse complement strand
GTGAGGTAGATCCAGGCCGAGCGCAGCACCCATGGCAGGAAGGCGAGCAGCCAGCCGAGCGCCGCCACCGCCATCCACGCCAGCATGTCCTGCTGCAGCTCCGCGGCGATGCGCAGGACCGCCACCAGCTGCAGCAGCACGAACGCCAGCGCCGCGATCGGGCCGAGCTCGAGCATGCGGCCGGAGTGGCCGGCGGTGACGCGGGTCACCATCGCCACCAGCAGGCTGCCGAAGAAGCCGACGAACAGCGCGTGCGCCGGCGCGCGGCCCAGCGGCAGGGTACCGTCGAGGAAGGCGAAGAGACTGTTGCCTGCGTACAGCGCCAGCGCCACCGGCAGCCAGGCGAAGCCCAGGAACAGCACCCGGAGCAGTGCCGGCGCGCGCCGGCGCGGCCAGTTCTTCCAGGCCCAGGCCAGCGCCAGCGCCAGCAGCGGCAGGTCGGCCAGCCAGGTCCAGTGCGGCAGCGCGGCCAGCTCCAGCGCCAGGTGCAGGAGGGCAAAGGCCCAGAACAGGCCGAGCCATGGCAGCGGGCGCCAGGGCACGTAGCCCGGCACCACGTTGTTGGCGAAGAACGGGAACATCCGGTGTGCCACGGTGACGTAGACCGGCAGCAGCAGGCCGAAGCTGCCGATGCGGATCGCCGCGGGCACCAGCGCCGCGCCGGCACCATGCAGCTGGGCGACGAACAGCGACCAGCCGAGCAGGCCGAACAGCAACGCGGCGAAGCAGGACACGGCGTGCCAGGTGCGCCCGCGGCGTTCCTGGCGCAGCAGGTTGCCCAGCAGCACGCAGCCGGTGATCCAGCCGGCGAGGGTGAACAGCGCGCCCAGGTGCAGCAGGTGCGGCAGCCCGAGCAGTCCGAGCAGGGTCAGGAGCTGGCCGCCCAGCAGGCCGAGGCCCACCGGCACGTAGTGCCAGGCACCGAATTCGCGCAGGCCCATCCAGCGCGGGAACACGGTCAGCAGGAAGCCGAAGAAGAACGAGGGCAGTACCTGGTACTGCATGATCAGTGCGTGCATCCAGCCGGCGTGCACCGTGGGCTGGGGCGTGCCGAACAGCTGCCAGCGTGCTTCGGCCAGCCAGGCGGTCCACCAGGCCATGGCCAGCAGCACGTTGGCGGCGCCGACCAGGAACAGCAGGCGGTGCGGGGCGGCGCCCAGCACGCGGGCGGACGGCAGCATGCGCTGTTCGGTGGTGTCCATGGAGGCAGTGTCGCGGATGCCCGCCGACGCTGCCTTGATCCATGTCAGTGGTGCAGAAAAAAGCGGCGGCGGCCGTCCTGGCCTGCCGCCGCGGGGATGAAGCCCGAACCGTGTGGGAGAAGGGCGGTCAGGCTTCCACCTCGGGAACCGCCGAAACGGCCGTTTCGGCGGTGCGGCCGCGCCCGGGGATCCAGAGGCGGGCCACGAACAGCGCCAGCGCGAGCGCGCCGACGCTGAACAGGGTGTCGCCGGGAACGCGCATCCAGACCAGCAGGTCGATGATGGGCTGCTGCATGAACTCGGCGGAGCGGGCGTACCAGTAACCGTGGTCGATGGCGGCGGTGACCTGCAGGATGCCCAGGGGCAGCAGGGTGAACAGCGCCATCCCGGCAAGGCCGATGTTGAGGCTCCAGAAGGTGGTCGCCAGCAGCCTGCCGGACCAGCGCGCCTGCGGTTTCAGGCCGCGCAGGCAGAACAGCATCAGGCCGACGCCGAGCATGCCGTAGACGCCGAACAGGGCGGTGTGGCCGTGCAGCGGGGTCAGGTTGAGGCCCTGCATGTAGTACAGCGGCAGCGGCGGGTTGATCAGGAAGCCGAACAGGCCGGCGCCGACCAGGTTCCAGAACGCCACCGCGACGAAGAACAGCACCGGCCAGCGGTAGCGCTGCATCCATGGCGTGGCGGCGCCCAGCTTGAAGTGGTGGTAGGCCTCGAAGCCGATGAAGGCCAGCGGCACGACTTCCAGCGCCGAGAAACTGGCGCCGATCGCGATCACCGCGGTGGTGGTGCCGGCGAAGTACAGGTGGTGCAGGGTGCCCAGCACGCCGCCGGCCATGAACACGATGGTCGCGAACAGCACCGCGACGCTGGCCGAAGTGGCCCGCAGCAGCCCCAGCTTGACGAACAGGAAGGCGATGACGGCGGTGGCGAAGACCTCGAAGAAGCCCTCCACCCACAGGTGCACCACCCACCAGCGCCAGTACTCGACCATGGACAGGTGGGTGTGCTCGCCCCACATCAGACCGGCGCCGTAGAACAGGCCGATGCAGACGGTGGAGAGGAACAGCAGGGTGACGATCGGCTTGAGCTCGTTGCCCTTGCGCATCGCCGGCCACAAGGCGCGGCCCACCAGCACCCGCCACAGGAGCAGGCCGATGAACAGGCACCACTGCCCGGCGAAGGCGCCGACCACGATGACCAGCAGGCACGCGAACAGCAGGTTGACGCCGAGGCGCTGGAACCTGGGCTCGTGGCCGGAAATGGCAGGGGCGATGTAGAGGCCGGTGCCGAGCCAGGCGGTGGCGATCCAGAGCACCGCAAGCTGGGTATGCCAGGTGCGGGTCAGCGAGTAGGGCAGCACCTCGGACAGGGCGATGCCGTAGAAGTCGTGGCCTTCCACCTGGTAGTGCGCGGTGAGCGCGCCGAGCAGGATCTGGGTGAGGAACAGCGCGATCACCACCCAGAAGTACTTCGCCACCGCCTTCATGGAAGGCGTCACCCGCACCAGCGCCAGCGGGTCGCTGGCCGGCGGGTGCACCTGGTCCTCGCGGTCGTGGCCGACCGCGTGGTACCAGCCGAGCAGGCCGATACCGGCGATCAGGAACAGGATGCTGAAGAAGGTCCAGAGGAAGGTGCCCGAGGTCGGCGCGTTGCCGACCAGGGCGTCGGCCGGCCAATTGCTGGTGTAGGTCACCTCGGCGCCGGGGCGCTCAGTGCCCGCGGCCCATGCGGTCCAGAAGAAGAAGGCGGCGAGCTGGCGGCGGTGCTCCGCGTCCGGCACGGTGTCGTGCTTCATCGCGTAGTGCTCGCGCAGCTCGTCATAGGCCGGGTCGTTGCCGAACAGCGCCTGGTAGTGCGCGGCGACGCGGGCAATGGCCTCGGCGCGCTCGTCGGACACGGTCAGCGTGCCGCTGTCCGGGTCGAAGGTATTCGGCCGGACCAGCGCCGGCAGGCGCGTTTCCAGTGCGGTGCGCGCGGCGTCGTCGAGCGCGTCGACGGGCACGCCGTGGGTCGCGAGCGACAGCAGGTCGAGCTGCGCCAGCGCCTCGCGGTGCAGCCAGTCGGCCGACCAGTCCGGCGCCACGTAGCCGCCGTGTCCCCAGATGGAGCCGAGCTGCATGCCGCCGATGGACTGCCAGACCACCCGCCCGGTCTCGATGTCGGCGCGGGTATACAGCACCTCGCCGGAGGCGCTGGCCACGCGCTCCGGCACCGGCGGTGCGTGGCGGTGGACCTCTCCCCCGACCCACAGCAGGACGGCGAAGGAGGCGAGCAACAGGGCGCCCAGGCCCAGCCAGAGTTTGCGGGTAGTGCTCATGCGCGCAGGCTCCAGGAAGAACGCGCGCAGCGTGCGCGCACCGCGCCCGCGCGGCACTGACCTGCGTCAAGCAAACCCCGCAAGGCCCCCGCCCGGGGGCCGGGGCGGGGGTACGACCGCAGGCGGAGGGCCAGCTGCGGACGTCGCCCGCTACTCGGTTTCCGGCAGCGGCAGGGTCGAGGGCAGCCGCTCCACCAGGAAGTCGATGAAGGCGCGCACCGCCGGCAGCATGCCCCGGCGGCTGGGAAAGACCACGTGCAGGATGCCGAGCGGCAGGGTCCATTCCGGTAGCACCTGCTCCAGCGTGCCCTGTGCCAGGCCGGCCCGGGCCACGCTTTCGGGCAGCAGGGTGATGCCGAGGCCCGCGGTCGCGGCGGCGACCAGCACCGGGAAGTTGTGGCAGATGATCCGCGGCGTGTGCTCCACCTCGACTACTTCGTCCTCGCCACGGTGCAGGGTCCAGTGCTGGCGTTCACCGGGCTCGAAGCTGAGCGTGGCGTGGCGCGACAGTTCCCGCGCGTCGGTGGGGCGGCCGGCGCGCTCGAGGTAGGCGGGGCTGGCCACCAGGACCTCGCCGAAGGAGGCAAAGCTCCGCATCACCAGGCCGTCCTCGCCGCTCGGCCGCGTGCGCACCCGCAGCGCGGCGTCGAAACGCTCGCCGATCACGTCCACGCGCCGGTTCTCGACCACGAGTTCCAGCCGCACCTTCGGGTAGCGGGCGAGGAACTCCGGCAGGATCGGCGACAGGTTGGCCGAGGCCAGCGCGATCGGGCAGGCCACCCGCAGCGTCCCGCGCGGCTCCGCGCGCGCCTGCTCGACCACCTCGAAGGCGGCCTGCGCCTCGGCCAGCATGGCCTGGCAGTGCCGGAACAGGTCCTCGCCCACCGGCGTGACCACGAAGCGGCGCGTCGAGCGCTGCAGCAGCCGCACGCCCAACCGCTGCTCGAGTGCGTTGACGTGGCGGGACAGCCGCGACTTCGGCACCCCGAGCGCGCGGCCGGCGGCGGCAAAGCCGCCGTGCTCCACCACCATGGCGAAGTAGTACAGGTCGTCCAGCGGCGCGGCGGGATCCATGCGATTAGGCCCACGAATGGAACGACAGGTTCCAGTTTGCCCGGATTATCACCGATTGGCTACGCCCATAGGCTGGTAGCCCTGGGTCAACCGACCCCCACCGACACGGAGGGCTGCCATGAACCTGCTCCACATCGACTCCAGCATCCTGGGCGACGGCTCCGCAACCCGGTCCTTGACCGCCGCGGTGGTCGCGCGAATTCGCACCGAGCGGCCCAGGATCACCGTCACCTACCGCGACCTCGACCGCGAGCCACTGCCCCACCTCGGCTCCGGCTCAGTGGCCAGCGCCGACCCGGGCGAAGCCGCCCGCGCCGAGCGCACCATCGCCGAGCTCGAGGCCGCCAACGTGCTGGTGCTGGGCGCGCCCATGTACAACTTCAGCATCCCGTCCACGCTCAAGGCCTGGATCGACCGCGTCGCCATCGCCGGCCGCAGCTTCCGCTACCGCGAGGACGGCACGCCCGAGGGCCTGCTCACCGGCAAGCGTGCGGTGCTGGTGCTGGCGCAGGGCGGCATCCACGAGGAAGGCGCTCCCAGCGAGCACCACGAGTCCTACCTCAAGTGGACGCTCGGCTTTCTCGGCATCAGCGACATCGAGGTGGTGCGCGCACAGGGCCTGGCGCTTGGCCCGGAAGCGCGGGCCGAGTCCCTCGCCAAGGCCCACGCCTCGCTGGAGCGCGTGCTCGCCGTAGCCGCCTGAAGCCTGGCAGCTGCGGCAGCCATGGCGGCGGGGGAACGAACAACGCCGCAGGTTGAACACCTGACCGAGGAACACCATATGGAAGCGATGGACACCACCACCCGCGCAGTCACCAAGGTCATCCGCGGCATGCCTGCGTCCGATGGCGCCGGGGTGCGCCTGACCCGCGTCATCGGCCAGCCGCAGCTCGACGCGCTCGATCCATTCCTGATGCTGGACGAGTTCGGCACCGACCGTCCCGAGGATTACCTCGCCGGCTTCCCCGACCACCCGCACCGCGGCTTCGAGACCGTCACCTACATGCTCGACGGCCGCATGCGCCACCGCGACAACCACGGCAACGAGGGCGTGCTGGTGCCGGGGGCCGTGCAGTGGATGACGGCCGGCCGCGGCATCGTCCATTCGGAGATGCCCGAGCAGCAGGAAGGGCGCATGCGCGGCTTCCAGCTGTGGATCAACCTGCCGGCGAGCGAGAAGATGGCAGCGCCGCGTTACCAGGAGTTCGGCCCGGAGAGGATTCCGGTCGTGCTGCCGACCGACGGCCTGGAGGTCAAGGTGATCGCCGGTGAAGTCGGCGGCGGTGCCGGGCCGATCGCGCAGCCCGCGACGGCGCCGGTGTACCTCGACCTGCGGTTTTCCAGCGACGCGGTGTTCGAGCACGCCTTGCCGGAGGGGCATGCGGCCTTTGCCTACGTGTACGAGGGCGCCGCCGACATCGGCGGACGCGACACGCCGGTCGCGGCACACGAGCTCGCCGTGCTGGGCGCGGGCGAGGCGGTGCGCATCGCCGGCCAGGCCGGCGCGCGCGTGCTGCTGGTCGCCGGCCGTCCGCTGCGCGAACCGGTGGCGCGCTACGGGCCGTTCGTGATGAATACCCGCGAGGAGATCATCCAGGCGGTCGAGGACTTCCGCGCCGGTCGGTTCTGAGTGCCCGGGAGCACAGGCCCGTCCCATGCGGATGCTTGCGGGGTCGCGGCGGCGGGCCAAGGCCCGCCCTATGCGGGTGGTGCGCGATGCGGCCGGCGACTCCGGTCACTCGCGCAACACCGCCTGCGCCAGTTCCTGCAGTCGCGGCACGTCCTTGAGCTCGACCTCGCGGCGCTCCACGGCGATCAGGCCGTCGGTCTGGAAGCGCTTCAGCACCCGGCTCACCGTTTCCGCCGCCAGCCGCAGGTAGTTGGCGATGTCGGTACGGGCCATGGACAGGGTGAAGCGGGTGGCGGAGAAGCCGCGGGCGGCGTAACGGCGCGAAAGCGCCAGCAGGAAGGCGGCCATGCGCTCGTCGGCGGTGAAGTCGCCGGCCAGCAGCGCCGCCTTGCTGATGTCGTGGCTGAGCAGCCGGAACAGTTGCGCCTGCAAGCCCGGCAGCCGCGTGGCCAGGGTCGAGATGGCCGGGAACGAGAACCGGCACAGCGTCACCGTGTCCAGCGCCACGGCATTGCAGGGGTACTTCGCCGAGTGGATGCCGTTGAGCCCGATCACCTCGCCCGGCAGGAAGAAGCCCAGCACCTGCTCGCGGCCGTGGCTGTCCACCACGTAGGTCTTGACCGTGCCGGCGCGCACCGCGGCGATGGCGGTGAAGGGGTCGCCTTCGCGGAACACGTGCTCGCCGGCGTGGAACGGGCCGATGTGCTCGACCAGGCAGTGCAGGTCCCACAGTTCGTGCTTCGCCAGGCCTTCCGCCAGGCAGACCGGCGCGAAGGCGCAGGTACTGCAGAAGGTGTACTCGTCGCCGTCGTCGGCAATGGGGTTGGGGCGGCGGGTCCCCGGCTGCAGGGTCATGGGCGGCGGCGCGTGTGGGTCGCGCCATTGTACCGCGCCGCCGCAGGCCGGACCCGCGGCGGCGCGCCTCAGATCGCCTTCGAGTAGCGTGCCGGCGCCGCGGCCCCGGCATTGAGGTAGCGGTCGAAGCACATGGCGATCACCCTGAGCAGCAGCCGCCCCCGCGGCGTCGCCCGCAGGTGCCGCGCATCGCCCTCGACCAGGCCCTCGGCGCGCAGCGCCTCGACTTGCGCCAGTTCCCCGGCGAAGTACTGCTCGAATTCGATCTCGAAGCGCTCCTCCAGCGCCTCCGCGTCGATGCCGCCGGTGCACATCAGCTGCTGGATCAGGGCCGCGCGCAGCACGTCGTCCTGGTCCAGGCCGACGCCGCGCCAGAGCGGCAGCCGACCCTGGTCGAGCGTGGCCTCGTATACCGAGAGGTCGCGGTGGTTCTGGCTGAAACTGTCGCCGACGTGGCTGATGGCGCTGACGCCGAGACCCACAAGGTCGCAGGCGGCATGGGTGGTGTAGCCCATGAAGTTGCGCTGCAGGCTGCCGTCCTCGAGCGCGATGGCGAGCTCGTCCCCGGGGCGGGCGAAGTGGTCCATGCCGATGTAGCGGTAGCCGGCCGCGCCCAGCTTGTCGATCGCCAGCTGCAGCAGGGACAGCTTGGTGGCGGGATCGCAGAGGTCCGCATCCTTGATCTGGCGCTGGGCGCGGAACATCTGCGGCAGGTGGGCGTAGCTGTAGACCGCCAGCCGGTCCGGCGCGGCGGCGATCACGGTGTCCAGGGTGCGGGCGAAGCCCTCCGGGTTCTGCTTCGGCAGCCCGTAGATCAGGTCGACGTTGACCGAGCGCATGCCGGCGGCGCGTGCGGCCTCGATCACCGCCAGCGTCTCCTCCACCGACTGGATGCGGTTCACCGCCTCCTGCACCGCCGGGTCGAAGTCCTGCACGCCCAGGCTCACCCGGTTGAAACCGGTGCGCGCCAGCGCGTGCACGTCGGCGGGGCCGACGTGGCGCGGGTCGATCTCGATCGAGATGTCGCGGCCCGGGCCGCGGCCGAGGCGGAAGTGGCGACCGATCACGTCCACCATCTCCGCCAGCTGGTCGGGCGAGAGGAAGTTGGGCGTGCCGCCGCCCAGGTGCAGCTGCAGCACTTCGCGATCGCGGTCGAACAGCGGCGCCACCATCTCGATCTCGCGGTAGAGGCGCAGCAGGTAGGCTTCGCCGCGCGCCTTGTCGCGGGTGATCACGCGGTTGCAGCCGCAGTAGAAGCAGGGGCTTTCGCAGAACGGCACGTGCACGTACAGCGACAGCGGCCGCGGGATCGGCTCGCCGTTGCTCAGCCGGGCCTGCTCGCGCAGCTCCGCCTCGCCGAAGGCGTCGCTGAACTGCGGCGCGGTCGGGTACGAGGTGTAGCGCGGGCCCGGCTTGTCGTAGCGGCGCAGCAACTCGGGGTCGAAGGCGATGGCGTGGTTCATGGCAAGGGGTCGGGTACGGCGTGTACTCCATGCTCCACGCCAGGCCGCCCGATTGCCTTGACCGGGGTCAAGCCCGGGAATCGCGCCGGCTCCGTGAACCGCGGCTTGCGTGGCTCCCGCCGACGGCCCCGGCCCCGGCACGGGCGCGACGCGGGCGGCTACAATGCCGCCCCCGCCCGACAGGAGCCGCGCCGTGGCCATCGTCCGCATGACCGACCTCGACCTCGCCGGCAAGCGCGTGCTGGTCCGCCAGGATCTCAACGTGCCGGTGGACGGCGGCCGGGTGACGTCCGACCAGCGCATCACCGCCTCGCTGCCCACGCTCAAGGTGCTGCTCGAGGCCGGCGCGGCGGTGATGGTGATGTCGCACCTCGGCCGGCCGAAGGAAGGCAGCTTCAGCGAGGACGATTCGCTGGCGCCGGTGGCGAAGCGGCTGTCCGAGCTGCTCGGCCGCGACGTGCCGCTGCTGCGCGACTACCTGGACGGCGTCGAGCTGGCCCCGGGCGACTTGGTGCTGCTCGAGAACTGCCGCATGAACGTCGGCGAGAAGGCCGACGATGAAGCGCTGGCGCGCCGCTACGCCGCGCTCTGCGACGTGTTCGTGATGGACGCCTTCGGAACCGCGCACCGTGCCCAGGCCTCCACCCACGGCGTCATCCGCTTCGCCCGCCAGGCCTGCGCCGGCCCGCTGCTCAGCGCCGAGCTCGACGCCTTGGCGCAGGCGCTGGACAAGCCGCGCCGGCCGCTGCTCGCCATCGTCGGCGGCGCCAAGGTCTCGACCAAGCTGGCGCTGCTGGAGAACCTGTTGTCGAAGGTGGACCAGCTGATCGTCGGCGGCGGCATCGCCAACACCTTCATCGCCGCGGCCGGCCATGCGGTGGGCACCTCGCTGCACGAGCCGGACCTGGTGGGCACCGCCCGCCGCATCATGGACGAGGCCAAGGCCCGCGGGGCCGAGATCCCGATTCCGGTGGACGTGGTGGTGGCCGACAAGTTCAGCCCCGATGCCGCCGCCACCGTACGCGCGGTGGGCGAGGTGGGCGAGGGCGAGATGATCCTCGACATCGGCCCGGAGACCGCCAAGCGCTATGCCGCGCGCGTGGACCAGGCCGGCACCGTGCTCTGGAACGGGCCGGTGGGCGTGTTCGAGTTCGAGCCGTTCTCGCACGGCACCCGCGCCCTGGCCGAGGCCATTGCCGCTTCGCAGGCCTTCTCCCTGGCCGGCGGCGGCGACACCCTGGCCGCCATCCAGCGCTACGGCGTCGCCAACCGCATCTCCTACATCTCCACGGGTGGCGGCGCCTTCCTCGAGTTCGTCGAGGGCAAGGAGCTCCCCGCCGTCGCCGCCCTCCGCGCCCGCGGCGCCTGAGTTCCGTTCCTGCTGCGCGGGAGCCCGCCGCTGGTGCCGCGGGCGCTGCGCCACTCTGCGGGCGCAGTCCCACAATTTCCGTGACGCCCTCGCGTTCACGAATGCCGGGCTCGTCACACAACTGAACGCGGCAACCGCCGCCCGGGCACGTCGCGCATGCGAGCCCGGTCACGAACGTGAAGGCCGCGTGGCAAAGCTGCGGGCGCCGTCACACCTGCTCTACCGGCAATGGGAGCGCAGTCACACACGCAGTGCCCCGTCATGAAGAGAGTCGCGCCCCGTTGCGCACGTCCGCGCAACGTCCGACGGGAATCCCCCTGCGATGCGCGCTCTCTTCCGACTGCTGCTGCTGGTCTCCGTGGTCGCGCCCTGGGCGGCGCAGGCGGTCGAACTGCAGGGTGTGCTGCAGGTGCAGTGGGGCGACGCCCAGGACCGTGGCGACGCGCCGGTGCAGGTGCAGCTCGCCACCGCCGGCGGCACCATCGAGCTCGACGATGCGCAGGCGCTGCTTGCGGCCGAGGACCTCTACGCCATGGCCGGACGGCCGGCGATCGCCACCATCGGCGGCGCCCAGAAGCACGGCGGTGCCGCGGTGGCGAACGCCATCGCCCCGCTGGCGGCCAAGGCCGCAGTGGGCCCGGTGGTGGAGGACCGGCCCTGGGTGGTGCTGCTCTGCCGCTTCGCCGACATCGCCGGCGAGCCACAGACGCCGGACTATTTCCGCGCCCTGTTCGGCTACGAGCCGGGCCAGCTCGGCGAATACTTCGATCGCATGTCGGAAGGCCACGTGCAGATGCGCGAGGCCCGCGTGCACGGCTGGTACGTGCTGCCCGGCGTCCGCGCCGACTACCTCAACAGCCGCGGCAACGCCTCGCTCGGCAAGCTGATGGACGACTGCATCGGCAGCGCCGACGCCGAGGTGCAGTTCGGTCCCGACGTGGCCGGCATCCTGCTGATGTTCAACGCCCCGCTCGACTGCTGCGCCTGGGCCGGCCAGGTGCACAAGACGCTCGACGGCACCACCGCCAGCTGGCGCGTGGCCTGGCTGCCGCCGTACGCCTACCAGAACGTGGCCGGGCTGGCGCACGAGATCGGCCACACCTTCGGCCTGCCGCATTCGAACAACTCCGACGGCGACGCCGACACCTACGACAGCCCCTGGGACCTGATGAGCGATTCCTACCGCTACGCGGTGCGCGACCCGCTGTTCGGCCGGCTTCCGAAGTCGCTGGCCGCGCACCAGCGCGACCGCCTGGGCTGGGTGGCCGCCGGGCGCAAGCGCGTGCTGGACCGGGAAGGCAGCTACCGGGTGAAGCTGGTGCGCGCCGACGCCGGCGCGGCCGAGGACGCCGAGCTGCTGGAGCTCGCCTGGAGCGGGGTGGCCGCGGGGCGCCGGCTGGTGCTGTCGGCGGTGTCGCGGGAAAGCGGCCCCGACGCCGCCCTGCCCGGTGCCGCGGTCATCGTCCACGAGCTGGACAGCCAGCGCCGGGAGCCGGGCTGGGCCATGGACACCAACCCGGTCGCGGCCGACTACGCCGACACCGCCGGCAACATGTTCCAGCCCGGCGAGCGCTGGGAGTCGCCGGACGGTGCGCTGCGGATGCAGGTGCTGGAGCAGGTCGCCGACGGCTTCGTGGTGCAAGTGGACCTCACCAGCCCGATCTTCGCCGATCGCTTCGGCGACTGACGGCGGTTGCGGCGCGGTCGCCGTGGGCCGCCAGCGCGACCGCGCCCGCCGCCAACGCCACCCTGCCTTCGGCGGGCGGCGGCCGCTGTGATAGCGTGCGGGCCGGATCCCTCCGTTCCGCAGGCATGAGCCAGCACCCCCTCCGCCGCACCAAGATCATCGCCACCTTGGGCCCTGCCACCGACGCCCCGGGCGTGCTGGAGGACGTACTGCGCGCCGGCGTCAACGTGGTCCGGCCCAACTTCTCCCATGCTGCCGCCGAGCCGCACGCCGCCCGCGCCCGCGCCGTGCGCGAGGCTGCCGGGCAGCTGGGCCGCGAAGTCGCCATCCTGGTGGACCTGCAGGGCCCCAAGATCCGCATCGAGCGTTTCGCCAGGGGCAAGGTGGAGCTGCATGCCGGCCAGCCCTTCGCGCTGCATTGCCGCGCCGACGCAGCGCCCGGCGACTGCCACGGCGTCGGCGTGAGCTACCTCGGCCTGGTCCGGGATGTCGCGGTGGCCGACACGCTGTTGCTCGACGACGGGCTGATTGCGCTGCGCGTGGATGCCACCGACGGCGACACCATCCGCACCACGGTGCTGACCGACGGCACCCCGTCCGACCGCAAGCGGCTCAACCGCCCCGGTGCCGGCCTGGCGCCGGGCGCACACACCGACAACGG
>Ga0079224_100011368_pt1 | contig 12258 bp, 9 predicted proteins | sample Stecom2015_FD_80414 | JGI IMG/M metagenome (GOLD analysis project Ga0079224, IMG submission 80414) | Agricultural soil microbial communities from Utah to study Nitrogen management - Steer compost 2015 | ecosystem: Environmental > Terrestrial > Soil > Agricultural land | place: USA: Utah... | reverse complement strand
CGCGGTTCAACCGCGGGGCCTGATCACGCGGTTCAACCGCGGTTGCGGGCCTTCGCCGCCTTGGCCTCGCGGCGCGCCGCCTCCCGGCGCTCCCGCCGGGTGCCGCCGCGGGCCGCCGCATGCCGGCCGCCGTTGCCCCGCTGCACCTCGACCGAACCGTCCTCCGCCGGACCGGAGTAGGTCAGCGGCGGCGCCTCGTTGTCGATGCCGCGGGCCCGCAGCGCCGGCGCAGGAGCCGGCCGGTCCTGGGTCGTGACACCTCCCTGGGCGGCCTGCTGCTGGGCCTGGGCCGCGGCGGCTGCCGCGAACTCGGCCAGCCCGGACGGCGCCGACACCGGCGCCACCTGCGGGGCGACCGGCTCCACGGCGACGTTGAACAGGAAGCCCACGCACTCTTCCTTCAGCCCCTCGAGCATGGCGACGAACATGTCGTAGCCCTCCCGCTGGTACTCCACCAGCGGATCGCGCTGGGCCATCGCCCGCAGTCCGATGCCCTCCTTGAGGTAGTCCATCTCGTAGAGGTGTTCGCGCCACTTGCGGTCGATGACGTTGAGCAGCACGTTGCGCTCCAGTTGCCGCATGGCGCCTTCGCCGGCCAGCTCGTCGATCTCGGCCTCGCGTTTGGCGTAGGCGCGTTCGGCGTCCTCCAGCAGCACCTGCAGCAGCTCGTCGCGGGTCAGGTCGCCGGGCTCGCCGACCGCATCGGAGTCGATCAGGTCGTGATGGTCGATGCTGATCGGATACAGCTGCCGCAACGCGGTCCACAGCTGTTCGAGATCCCAGTCCTCGGCGTACCCCTCGGCGGTCGCGCCGTCGACGTAGGCGGTGATCACGTCGCGGACCATGTCGAGCGCCTGCTCGCGGAGGTTCTCGCCCTCGAGGATGCGGCGGCGCTCGGCGTAGATCACCTTGCGCTGCTGGTTCATCACCTCGTCGTACTTGAGGACGTTCTTGCGGACCTCGAAGTTCTGCTGCTCGACCTGGGTCTGTGCGCTCTTGATGGCACGGGTGACCATCTTCGCCTCGATCGGCACATCGTCCGGCAGGTTCAGCCGGGTCAGCAGCGCCTCCAGCGTCGCGCCGTTGAACCGCCGCATCAGCTCGTCGCCCAGCGACAGGTAGAAGCGGGACTCACCCGGGTCACCCTGCCGGCCGGAGCGGCCGCGCAACTGGTTGTCGATACGCCGGGACTCGTGCCGTTCGGTGCCCAGCACGTAGAGACCACCGGCCTCGATGACCTCCTGGGCCTCCCGCGCGCATTCGGCCTTGACCTTCGGCAACAGCTCGTGCCAGGCCGCCTCGTACTCCTCCGGGGTCTCGACCGGGTCCAGCCCCTGCTCACGCAGCCGCTTGTCGGTGAGGAAGTCCGGGTTGCCGCCGAGCACGATGTCGGTGCCGCGGCCGGCCATGTTGGTGGCGACGGTGACCGCGCCGCGCCGCCCGGCCTCGGCGATGATCGCCGCCTCCTGCTCGTGGTACTTCGCGTTCAGCACGTTGTGCGGGATGCGCCGCTTGGTCAGCAGCCGCGACAGATACTCCGAACGCTCCACGCTGGTGGTGCCGACCAGCACCGGCTGGCCCTTCTGGTACCGCTCGGCGATGTCGTCGGCGACCGCGAGGAACTTGGCCTCCTCGGTCTTGTAGATGAGGTCCGCCCGGTCCTCGCGGATCATCGGCTTGTTGGTCGGGATGGGCACCACCCCGAGCTTGTAGATCTCGTGCAGCTCGGCCGCCTCGGTCTCGGCGGTACCGGTCATCCCGGCGAGCTTGTCGTAGAGCCGGAAGTAGTTCTGCAGAGTGATCGTGGCCAGGGTCTGGTTCTCGGCCTTGATCTCCACACCCTCTTTGGCCTCGATGGCCTGGTGCATGCCCTCGTTGTAGCGGCGGCCCACCAGCACGCGGCCGGTGAACTCGTCGACGATGAGGACCTCACCGTTGCGGACGATGTAGTCCTTGTCCCGGTGGAACAGCTCCTTGGCCTTCAACGCGTTGTTCAGGTAGCTGACCAGCGGTGAGTTGGCGGCCTCGTAGAGGTTGTCGATGCCCAGCTGATCCTCGACGAACTCCACCCCCAGTTCGTGCACCCCGACCGTGCGTTTGCGCAGGTCGACCTCGTAGTGCACATCCTTCTGCATCAGCGGGGCGATCCGGGCGAACTCGACGTACCAGTTCGTGGCCCCGCTGTCGGCCGGCCCCGAGATGATCAGCGGGGTCCGCGCCTCGTCGATGAGGATCGAGTCGACCTCGTCGACGATGGCGTAGTGGTGGCCCCGCTGGACCAGATCCGCCAGCGAGTGCGCCATGTTGTCACGCAGGTAGTCGAAGCCGAACTCGGTGTTGGTGCCGTAGGTGATGTCGGCGTTGTAGGCGGCGCGCCGCTGGTCGGGCGTCATGCCCGACAGGATGACGCCGACCTCCAGGCCCAGGAAGCGGTGCACCCGGCCCATCCACTCGCTGTCGCGTTTGGCCAGGTAGTCGTTGACCGTGACGATGTGCACACCCTTGCCGGTCAACGCGTTGAGGTAGGCCGGCAACACCGCGGTGAGGGTCTTGCCCTCACCGGTCTTCATCTCGGCGACGTTGCCGAAGTGCAACGCCGCACCGCCCATGACCTGGACGTCGAAGTGTCGCTGACTGAGCACCCGCCACGCCGCCTCACGGGCCACCGCGAACGCCTCGGGGAGCAGGTCGTCGAGGTCCTCACCCGCGGCGACCCGCTTCTTGAACTCGTCGGTCTTGGCCCGCAGTTCCGCATCGGACAGCTTCTCGACGTCATCGGACAGGGTGTTGACATAGTCAGCGACCTTGCGCAGGCGCTTGACCATGCGGCCTTCACCGAGACGGAGCAACTTCGACAGCACGCTAATTTTCCCCTGTGGGTTCGATGGGTCTCGTCAGCTGTTTGACGACGTCCATCGTAGGTGACTCGTCGAATAAGCAGGTCGAAGCTACTTGACGAACAACGCACCGATTCCGCCCGGCTCCGGCCGCAGCGGTGTGACCAGCGTCGGACCGGGCCCGCCCGCTGGTCGGACCCGGTCCGCGCCGTGTCGAGAATCCAGCCCGGCCGGTCAGGCCAGCCGGATCAGCCCGTAGTCGAACGCGTGCCGCCGGTACACCACCGAGGGCTTGTCGGTTTCCTTGTCGTGGAACAGGAAGAAGTCGTGGCCCACCAGTTCCATCTCGTAGAGCGCGTCGTCGACGGACATCGGGACGGCCGGATGCTCCTTGACCCGGACGATGCGGCCCGGTCCCTCGTCCTCCGTGGCGGCGCCGTCGGAAGACTGTGAATTCGGTGACGTGATGTCGGGCAGCGGCATGTTCGCCGTCGCCTCGGCCACCGAGAGCGGGGTCTTGTCTCCGTAATGGATCTTGCGCCGATCGGCGGCGCGGCGCAGCCGCTCCTCGAGCTTGTCCACCGCCGCCTCCATCGCGGCGTAGAAGCTGTCCGCACAGGCCTCGGCGCGTACCACCGGCCCGCGTCCGCGCGCGGTCAACTCGACGCGCTGACAGTTCTTGCGCTGCCGCCGGTTCCTCTCATGGTCGAGTTCGACGTCGAACAGGAAGATCGTTCGGTCGAACCGTTCCAGCCGCGACAGCTTCTCGGAGACGTAGACCCGGAAATGATCGGGAATCTCGACGTTGCGGCCCTTGAAGACGATCTCGGCCCTGGGTTCGCCCCGTCCGGCCTCCGGACGATCGTCCTCGATCACCATGGTGCGCTTTGAGTTAGTGGAACGGCTTGTCATGCTTGGCAACTCGCTCTCTCCGGAGTCGCACGCGCGCTGCGTGCCGGGCTATTCGAGTTGCGTCGATGGGCCCAACATTCGCTCCGCCCATCGGCGCAAGGTGTCGACTACTCACCTCCTACCGTTGTGCGGCGAAGTGGCTCCTCATGATCGGCGACTCGATGATCGGTGACGCCGTCGTGAGGTGTTCACGGTCGTTGGTGCCGACGGTAGTCAGGTTTACCGGGTATTGCCACTGGATTGCCCCTCCAGTTTCCAGTTCGTCACCTTTCGTCGGCCCGGTCTGATCGGCGGCCCCGTCACCCCGGTCGATGTCCGGCGAGCGGACGTGCGGCGCGGATCAGGCCGCCGCGAGCGTCAGCACGGCCAGCACGCTCGCGCCGGCCGCCCGCAGCACCCGGACCGACTCCGCGGCGGTCGCACCGGTGGTGATGACGTCATCGATCACCAGTGCCGGCCCGGTCACCTGCCGCCGCAGCCGGACCCGGCCGGCGATGTTGCGTTGCCGGTCGGCGCGCGACAGCCCGACCGAGTCACGGGTCAGCCCCCGTGAGCGCAACGCGGGCACCACCGCTACATCCGGCCGGCCGGCCACCGCGGCCTGGGCCATCCGGCGGACCGGATCGCCGCCGCGGCGTCGCGCCGCCCAGGCCCGGGTCGGGGCCGGCACCACCGTCAACGGTGTCTCGAGCAAGCCCCACTGAAACAGCCGCGAGATGCCCTGCCGCACGGCCCCGGCCAACGGCGCGAGGAGGTCGGCGCGGCCGTGTTCCTTGACCGCGACGATGGCGGAGCGACGAGCACCGGTGTATCGGCCCAGCGTGAACACCGGCACCCCGGGGTCCAGCCGGGGTGTCACGAGACGCGGGTCGTCGGCACGCAGAAAGAGCTCACGTGCGCATGCCGGACACCAGCGGGTGGCGGGCGCCCCGCAGCCGCCGCAGTGCAGCGGCAACACCAGATCGAGCACCGGGCCATCGAGCACTGTGTCAGTGTGCCGACGGGCCCCGACACCCGCGCGCAGAGTTCGGCCGCGCAGGGGTTCGGCCGCGCAGGAGTTCGGCCCCGCCCCGGCCGGTCAGCCGGGCAACACCGGGATCGCCCCGGGCGACATCAGCGACCGCACCTCGGTCCAGCCGAGATTGTCCTCGGCTGCCGACCCCGACAGCTGCAGCACGCCGCGGGCGTCGGCGACGTACACGGTGGACGGGCTGGCCACCACCGTCCGCACCGGCATCAGCAGATTACGGCTGGGGCCGTCGGAGTTGACGCCGTCGAGGTTGACGTAGGAGACCGGGTTCTGCGGGTCGGTGCGGGTGACGACGATGTCGTCGCCGGTGCGCCAGGACAGCGAGACCGCGGTGTTGCCCAGTCCGTATCCGAGCCGGCGGGGGTGGGTTAGCACGTACTGCCCATCGGGTGTCTGTTCGACGCCGGCCAGCACGACGAGCCCCTCGATCACCATCGCGGCGCGGGTGCCGTCACGGGACAGCTGCAGTTCCGCGATCGGCCCGGGGAACTCGGTCGACACCGCGGTGGTGTCGACCGGGATCCGGGCCGGCTGACCCGAAGCGGTCTCGGGAACCACCCGCACCACGTTCTGGCCGTCCACCACCACCCACACCGCCCCGTCGAGCGCCCACGTGGGCCGCGACAGGCTGCGGGCTTCGATGGCCGGCGCGGCCTGCCCGCCCAGCGGGCCGACCCACATCGTGGCGGCCATGTCGGGGGCGCCGGGCCGTTCCGTCACCACCGAGGCGACCCGTTGACCGTTGCGGGACAACGCCGCGGAAGTCTGGTTGGGGGCGTGGCCGAACGCCCCGGGTACCGGCGCCGCCCGCTGCCCGTCCACCGAGACCAGCCGCCCGTCGACCAGGGCGTGCAGGCCGGCGGCGGCGCCGTCGTCCGCACCCGGATCGGTGGCGGCCACGTCGGAGGTCTTCCATCCCTCGGCGAACCGGTCATCCAACGCGGCCCCGTCCGCGTTGATCACGTAGGGGCCGTTGATCCCGGCCCGCGCCAACGTCCAGATGATCTGCGCGGCAAGGAGTTGGCGACTCTGCGGATCGGTGGTCGACAGGTTCTCCAGATCGATTCTCGCGCCGCCGTAGCCGCGGCCCACCCCGGTGCGGCCACCGTCGGCGCGGGTGACCGGGCCGCGCAGCCGCAGCGGCGGTTCCAGCAGATTGCGCACCGTGCCGGCCATCTCCGGCCGGGGACCGACGATCAGCTTGCTCACCAGTTCGGTGGCCAGCTGATCCGGATCGGATACCGCCACGTAGCGCGGATCGGGCACCACGGTGCTGCCGGTGTTGTCGGCGAAGTACAGGGTGTGGCGTCGGTAGGTCTCCTGGAACTGCTGCCAGTCCAGGAAGACGCCGTTGGGCAGTTTGTCGATCCGCCAGCCGTCCGGCGTCCGGACCAGTTCGATCGGACCCGGGTCCGGCAGCTCCCCCTCGGCGGTCTCGAACACCCCCATATCCGACAGCGAACCCAGGATGTCCGCCCGCATGCTGACCGAAACCCGTTGTGGTCCGGAATTCTCCACGAACCCCACCCGGTCGACCAACAGTGCCCCGCCGGCATCGTCCCAACCCTGCGACGCGGACTCGGTGAGGAACTGCCGCGCAGCGAGGTGCCGGTTGGCGGGATCCGCTGTGGCCTTGAGGAATTCGCGCAACAGCACGTCGGGGACCATGTCCGGGGTCGGCTTGGGCAGCGTGGGTGGCGCCGGGCGTTCCACTGTGCCGACGGCTTGTGGGGACGACGAGCTGGGCACCCCCGCGCAACCGGTGAGCACCCCGATCATCGTGACGGCGATCAGGATCAGGAAACGGCGGGTCACACGCCTTCTCCCGCCGGTTCCCGATGTCTGTTGGCCCGCTGGGCCGCCCGCGCACCGGACTCGTCCATCGGTTTGAGCGGCAGCGGGCTGGTCGTCACCTTGTGACCGCGCACCAGCGGCAGGGTGAGCCGGAAGCAGGCCCCCTTGCCCGGCTCGCCCCAGGCTTCGAGCCGGCCCTGGTGCAGGCGGGCGTCCTCGACGCTGATGGCCAGGCCCAGACCGGTGCCGCCGGAGCGGCGCACCCGGGACGGGTCCGACCGCCAGAACCGGCTGAACACCAGTTTCTCCTCCCCCGGCCGCAGCCCCACCCCGTAGTCGCGGACGGTGACCGCGACGGTGTCCTCGTCCGCGGCCATCCGGATCCGCACCGGCTTGCGTTCGGCGTGGTCGATGGCGTTGGCGATCAGGTTGCGCAGGATGCGCTCCACCCGGCGCGAGTCCACCTCCGCGATCACCTCGTGTTCGGGCAAATCCATGAGCAGTTCGATACCGGCGTCGTCGGCCAGATGCCCCACATTGTCCAACGCGCTGCGCACGGTGGAACGCAGGTCGACCGACTCGACCGACAACTCGGCGACGCCGGCGTCGTGGCGGGAGATCTCCAGCAGATCGTTGAGCAGCGATTCGAACCGGTCGAGTTCGCTGACCATCAACTCGATCGAGCGACGCAGCGCGGGGTCGAGATCCGCACTGTTGTCGTGGATCAGATCGGCGGCCATCCGCACCGTGGTCAGCGGAGTGCGCAACTCGTGGCTGACGTCGGAGGTGAACCGCCGCTGCAGGTTCCCGAACTCCTCGAGCTGGGTGATCTGGCGGGACAGGCTCTCGGCCATGTCGTTGAAGCTCATCGCCAGCCGGGCCATGTCGTCCTCGCCGCGGACCGGCATCCGCTCGGTGAGGTGCCCTTCGGCGAACCGTTCGGCGATCCGCGACGCCGAACGGACCGGCAGCACCACCTGCCGCGCCACCAGCAGCGAGATCGCCGCCAGCAGGCCGAGCAGCACCAGACCGCCGGTGGCGATGGTGCCGCGCACCAACGCGATGGTGCTCTCCTCGTTGTTCAGCGGGAAGATCAGGTACAGCTCGAGGTTGGTCACCGATGACGTCGAAGACCCGGTGGGGCTGCCCACGAGCAGCGCGGGCCCGGCGAGGTTGTCGGTGTGCACCGTGGCGTACTGGTAGCTCACCTGACCGGCCTTGACGAAGTCGCGCAGGCCGGTGGGGATCTGCTGCACGGGTCCGGCCGTCGTCGCCGCACGCGGCCCGTCACCGGGCACGACCAGCACCGCGTCGAAGGTTCCGGCCAGCCCCGACCCCTCATCGGCCTTGCGGTCGATCAGGGTGTTACGGGCCAACTGCAGGCTGCTGTCCAGCGACCGGGTTTCCTCGCCACCCACGATGCCGCTGACGGTGTTGCGGGCCCGTTCGATCTCCTCGATCGCCGCCTGCACCTTGACCTCGAGGATGCGGTCGGTGATCTGGCTGGTCAGAACGAACCCGAGCACGACGATGACGGCGAGCGACAACCCGAGCGTGAGTGCGACCACCCGCAGTTGCAGGGAACGCCGCCACAGGTGACCCAGCGCACGACCGAGCGCGCCGAATCCGCGCAGCAGCGGACCCGACCGGCCGCGGATACGGCGCCTGGAACTGAAGATCATCGCCACCGCCGGGCGGTGTGGATCATGGCGGGCCGGCCTTGTACCCCACTCCTCGAACGGTCAGGACCACCTGCGGGTTCTCCGGGTCCTTCTCCACCTTGGCCCGCAACCGCTGAACATGCACGTTCACCAAACGGGTGTCAGCGGGGTGGCGATAGCCCCACACCTGTTCGAGCAACACATCACGAGTAAACACCTGCCGCGGTTTCCGCGCCAACGCCACCAGCAGGTCGAACTCCAGCGGAGTGAGCTGGATCTGCTCGCCGTTGCGGGTGACCTTGTGCGCGGGGACGTCGATGTCGATATCGCCGATCGACAGCATCTCCGCGGGTTCGTCCTCGTTGCGGCGCAGCCGCGCCCGCACCCGTGCGACCAGCTCCTTCGGTTTGAACGGTTTGACCACGTAGTCGTCGGCGCCGGACTCCAGGCCCAGCACCACGTCGACGGTGTCGCTCTTGGCGGTGAGCATCACGATCGGCACGCCGGAATCGGCACGCAGCACCCGGCAGACGTCGATACCGTTCATGCCCGGCAGCATCAGGTCCAGCAAGACCAGATCGGGTCGCAGCTCGCGGACCGCGGTGAGCGCCTGACTGCCGTCGCCGATGACCGCGGTGTCGAATCCTTCGCCCCGAAGCACGATGGTGAGCATCTCGGCCAGCGAAGGATCGTCATCGACAACGAGAATTCTCTGCCTCATGGTGTCCATGTTGTCACCGAATCGCGACAAATCGGAGCTACCACACCGGGCGTTTTGTGCACCGAAGGGTCCAGGCTAGGAGATCCGCACGCGTTTCGGTCGGGTTTCCTGCCAGAACCCTCGCCGGTCAGCCGTCCACCAGCGTCGCCGCCAGTGCCGCCGGGTCGACGTCGGGCCCGACGACCGACCAGCGCCCACCCCACTCGGCAGCGGCCAGCGCTGTGTAGACGGCCGCGGTCCGGCGCTGCAGGCCGTCGTCACGCTCATAGGCGTCGCGGGCCCGGTCCACCTCCTGCTCGGCGCGGCGCTCCGCCCGCTCGGCCGCGAGTTCGGCGGGCACGTCGAGCAGGATCTGCCGGTCCGGTCGGGGCAGCTGCAGCCGATCGAACTCCAACGCCCGCACCCACTCGACAACCTCGCCGTCGACGCCCTGATGCAGCCGGGCCGCGCTGTAGGCGGCGTTGGACGCGACGTAGCGGTCCAGGATCACCACATCGTGGGTGGCCAGCAGTTCGGTGATGTGATCGCGGGCTCCGGCCCGGTCGATCGCGAACAGCACCGCCATCGCGTACACGCTCGAGGCGAGGTCGCCGTGTTGACCGTGCAGTGCCTCGGCCGCCAGGTCGGCCGTGATGGACCGGCCGTACCTCGGGAACGCCAGGTCGGCGACCGATCTGTGGCTGCTCACCAACGCCGCCCGCAGCCCGTCCGTCAGCGTGCGCTTACCGGCACCGTCGACACCTTCAATAGCGATCAGCACTGCCGCAGCGTAACTGGTGCACCGGAGCCCGCTTTGCTGCGATCAGGGTCGAGGCAGGAGGCAGATGTCGGTGGGATCGGGGGTTGCGCCAGATGGAACCTTCGCTTCAAGTCGCGGTGTCCGAGCTGTACACGGCGGCCGCACGCCTGCACGACGCCGGGCAGCGTTTACAGGACGGGCTGTCGAACGTGGATCTGCAAGTCCGGGAGACGCTCGGGTCAGGCTGGAGAGGTGACGCGGCGTCGGCGTTCGGATCGGCATGGGAGCAGTGGCATGACGGCGCCGGGCAGGTCATCCACGCCGTCCACGTGATGTCCGGGTGCTCACGGTGGCCGGTAAGGAATACGCCGAGACCGATGAGCACGGCGCTCAGGCGATCGGCTCGCAGATGCACGCGGGCCAGTCCGTGGCGCAAGCCGGTCAGCCCGCCACCGGGCCGGCTCAGCAAGTAGGTGAGTCCCGAGCAACGGAAACCGTACCCACAGAAGCGTCGGAGAAGCTGTCTGCGGACTCCGCGCAGCGCGATGACGTTTCGGAGCGGCCGGCCACGCATCACCTCGGCGGCGATGCACGACAGGCTGCCGGCAGCCGGCCGGCCGAGTAGGAGACATCGACGGTGTTGGTGGTGGATTTCGCTCAGCTGCGGGCAGGGTCGAGCAGATGAAGACGGCGTTGTCGCAACTACGCCAGGTCGCTGAGACTGCGCACAGGAACTATGCGGATGCGGTGACAAAGAACGGGCAGATGTGGCAGTAACTGTCGGAACAGCCGGTGGGCGGATCGAGGTTGATCCGGAAGCGGTCATCCGCGCCGGTCGTCATTTGGGATCCCTCGGCTCGCAATTGGGCATGCTGTCCGACGCGTTGGGCTCGGCATTGTCGAGCGGTATCGCGTCCGGTCTGGATCCGGCCGGTGTGAAGGTCGGGTTAGCGTCGGATTCCGGTTGGAGGCGACCGGTGTGAACTACCAGAACGCCGACGCGGCTTCGACTGTCGGCGGAGGCGGTCCGGTCGGTCTGGGCGGTGAGCCGGGCATGACGACGGCCGCTGACATCTCCGCCGGACCGAACTCGATGGTGGTGCCGCCTCCGCCTCGATTCGCGATGATCCGACCGTTCTTGAATATGGCGTGGCCGTCGGGAAATCCGGCGATGCTGAGGTTGACCGTTGCGCAGTGGCGCAACTTCGCACACGGATTCGCCGTCTTCGAGCCGCAGCTGGCGCCGGTGCTAGCGGTTGTCAGTGCGCAGAACACCCCTGAGACCCCGGCCATTGTCTCCGGCCTGGACGAGCTGGCGCGGGGGATTTCGGCGTTGACGGATGCGAGCGTGGAGGTGGCACGCGAGGTCGAGGATTTCGCTGCCACCGTTCAAGGGACCCAGGACGCGATCCGCCGACTGGTGGGCAGAGTGTCGATCAGCGGCTTGTTCCACACGGTGAAGGGGATTCTCACCGGTGACGGGAAGGACATTCTTCGCGAGGTCGCCCGCGACGTTCGCACCGTTCTGGACAATTTCCAACGTCAGGTCAAAGGGGTGATAGGACTCCTCGAGGAACTCGCCACCCTGATCGGCGACGCTGCGACCGCGTTCCAGAAATGGTTGCGGCCCAACTTGGTCGCGGTCTTCGGCGAACAGGTGGGTGGAGCCATGGCTGATCGCATCGAGCTCCGCACCGACCTCGGGGTGGGTGTGGTGACGGGACTGATCGGCACGGTCACCGGCGTGGTGGCGTTGGCCGACGCCGACACCTGGAGGGGCCTGGCCAATCTGGCCCTCACAGTTGGACCAGACCCAACGAAAATGCCGGAAATCCTTGCGGAAATGGGCAAAACGATAGTGGCGTGGGACAAGTGGTCAGGAGAAAATCCGGGCCGTGCAGCTGGGGAAGCGATCTTCAACGTCGGCTCCTTCTTCACCCCCGTCGGCGTGCTGGGCGGAACAACCCGTGCGACAACATCCCTAGGCAGGGCTGCGAGCGCATTTGGCCGCGGAGTCGACGCGAGAACCCCAGGGATTCCAGGAACTGGCATCCCCGGACGTGGGGTTGAGCCCGCCCCATCCCCGGCTGGGAGACCGCCCGCGCAGCGCGCTGATGCCGGCCATGGCGGTGAACGCGCGCCAGTCGAGCCGCCGGCTCACGAAACCGTGCTCGATCACATCGAGAATACGGCCGGCAACCTGAACAATCTGGGTGTCAGAAATCGCGAGGACACCGAGGAACAGCCTTCGAATTGAAGCTCAGGCGGTAAGGCGGCAGACCCTCCCGACCACCGCTAATCGTGCCGCACTATCCGATCACTGATTCGGAACGGTCCCATCCACCGCAACACGAACAGACCGATGATCAGCAGCGGCAGGGCAAGGGAAAGAGTTACCGGAGTCTTACCGAAGATGGTGACCGTCACCCCCAGGAAGACCGCGACGATCACGAATACCAGCCGCGCGGACACGATTCGGTACCGTCGTAACATCGATCGCAACAGGCGGTCCGGAACGGTTCGCATCACCCACACAATCACCGCCACCGACGCCACCGTGCCTG
>Ga0079224_100011366_pt1 | contig 12259 bp, 12 predicted proteins | sample Stecom2015_FD_80414 | JGI IMG/M metagenome (GOLD analysis project Ga0079224, IMG submission 80414) | Agricultural soil microbial communities from Utah to study Nitrogen management - Steer compost 2015 | ecosystem: Environmental > Terrestrial > Soil > Agricultural land | place: USA: Utah... | reverse complement strand
TTCGGCGCGGAGCGCATCGCGGAAGCGGCGCGGCAGGGATTCCGGCACGCGGTGGTGCCGCGCGCGAACGTGCCGAAGCCCGGGCCCGAGGGCATCGAGGTGACCGGGATCGGCAGCCTGTCGGAGGCGCTGGCGGCCGCGTTCGACTGACGCCGCCGCTACTCGACCGTCGCGGGGCTCTCGCGGCGGCGCGAATAGATGCGCGCGGTGCGCACGCGATTGCCGTTGGTCTCGAGTATCTCGATGGGATAGCCGTCGATCTTGAGGCCCGTTCCCGATTCCGGAATGGTCTCGAGGTACTCGAGGATCAGCCCGTTCAGCGTTTTCGGGCCGTCGGTCGGCAGGCTCCAGTTCATCAGCCGGTTCATCTCCCGGATGTTCGCGGTGCCCTTGACCAGGAACGTCTCGTCGCTCTCGCGCACGATCTCCTGGTCGTCGGGTGCCGGCGCGGTCGAGAACTCGCCCACGATCTCCTCCAGCAGGTCCTCGAGCGTGAGCAGGCCCTGGATGTCGCCGTACTCGTCGACCACCAGCGCGAGCCGCTGGCGGCTCCTCTGGAACTGCACGAGCTGCGTGCTCAGCGGCGTGCCCTCCGGCACGAAGTAAGGCTCTTCCAGCAGCCGCTCGATGTCTTCCTTGCCGAAGCTCGTGTCCAGCACGCGGTTCGCGAGGTGCCTGAGGTGCAGGATGCCGATCACGTTGTCGATCGTGTCGCGGAACACCGGCAGCCTCGTGTGCCCGCTCGAGCGGATCACCTCGATGATCTCTTCGAGGTCGTCCTCCAGGTCGATGCCCACGATCTCGTTGTGGGGCACCATCACGTCGTCCACGGTCACGCTCTCGAGATCCAGGATGCCGAGCAGCATGCGACGGTGCTTGTGCGAGATCCGGGCGCCCGCTTCGAACACGACGGCACGCAGCGCCTCGTGACTCGACGAATGCGTCTCCAGCTCCTGGGGATCGATTCCGAACAGGCGCAACAGCGCGTTCGAGCAGGCGTTGACCAGCCACACGACCGGGTACAGTAAGCGCAGCGCCAGCCACCAGGCATGGGACGCGAGCAGGCCGAGGCGCTCCGGCCGCACGGCGCCGAGCGTCCTGGCCGCGTTGTCACAGACGACCAGCACGACGAGCGAGAGCAGGAACGTGCCGGCGGCGACGGCCGGCGGGCCCCCCAGCTCCAGCGCGATCACCGCGACGACCGCCGCGGCGGAGAAGTTGACGAGGTGGGAGCCGAATCGTGCCAGCCCGACCAGCTGGTCGGGCCTTTCCAGCAGCCACTCGGCGCGGCGTGCGCCCCCGCGCCCGGCACGCGCCTGGTGCCGCAGGCGGTAGCGGCTCAGGCTCATGAGCGCGGTTTCCGAACCGGAGAAGAAGGCGGAAAGCAAAAGCAGGAGGACCAGCAGCGCGAAGAGGGCCGCTAGCGGCACGTCGTCGCCCAAAGAATGAGCACCTCGCGTGGATCTTTACCTCACAAGTTCAGCAAGGGGAGGCTGCGCTGTCAAGGAACCCGGCGGCGCTTCGCCGGGGCGGCGTCAGCCCCAGGTACGTCCCAGTACCTGCTCCAGGATGAAGCGGCTGCCGAAGTAGGCGAGGCCGAGGATGACGAACCCCCAGAGGTACAGCCACACGGCCCGCCGGCCGCGCCAGCCGGCCAGCTGGCGGCCCGCGAGCAGGACCCCGAACAGGACCAGCGCGAGCAGCGACAGCGTGGTCTTGTGCACGAGGTGCTGCGCGAACAGGTCGTCGACGAACAGGAACCCGGAGAACACCCCGAGCAGCAACGTGAGGAAGCCGGCGGCCGCCAGGCCGTAGAGCAGCTTCTCGGTCATCTCGAGCGGGGCGAAGAGCTGGTTCGCCGCCGACACCTTGCGCGCCCGCAGGCGCCGGTCCTGCACGAGCGCGAACACCGCGACGATCGCGCCGACGGTGAGCAGGCCGTACGCGACCAGCGAGATGAGCACGTGTGCCTGCATCTGCCAGGTCATGAGCGTGCCGCCCGGCGACACCTCGGGCCAGCCGGTCGGCAACGCGGCGATGCCCGCGAGCACGAGCAATCCCGCGCCCATGCCCCGGAGTGCGGGCTCGATCGCGATGAACAGGCCGGTGAGCGCCAGGAGCAGCCCGATGAACGAAGCGGTGTTGCCGAGCGCCAGCGTCAGGCCGTCCGGCACCAGGATCATCGCCTGCAGCACGGCGGTGTGCGAGACGAGCGCCACGATGCCGCCGATCAGGGCGAGGAGGAGCAATGCGTTGGCGTAGGCAGCGAAACGAGGCAGGCGACTCAGTGCCAGCGACGCACCGGCCATTATGTACAAGAAAAGAATTGTGATTTGAAACACAGAATCCCGACTGGCCGTCGCCTAATTTTTGTTTCCGGCGAATCATCCCATAAGGTGTTGATCTTTAGAACCCTGCCCCGTAGCGCGGCCCGGATGCGTTCCCGCCGACTCGCGGCGGAGCGTTTCGGTGTGCGCGGTTTGCGAACACGGAGCAGGGGAGAGGGAAGCATGCTCGATGGTGTGTGATCCGGCGTGACGAGCGCTCCCCAAGGTCGCATGCCGGAAGCGGGCGCCAGGTGTCCTTCGCCGGGACACTTCTCGATTTCGGGGTCGGTATGCGCATCAGGATTCTGGGTTGCAGCGGTGGCATCGGCGCGGGGTCCCGTACCTCGGCAATGATGATCGATGACGACGTGCTCCTCGACGCGGGCACGGGAGTCGGCGACCTGCCCCTCGAGGAGCTGCACAACATTCGCCACGTGTTCCTCACCCATGCCCACCTCGACCACATCGCCGGGTTGCCGATGCTGATCGACAGCATCTTCACGGACACGGTCGACGTCCCGGTCACGGTGTACGGGCGCCAGGAAACACTGGATGCCATCAAGACGCATCTGTTCAACTGGGTGATCTGGCCGGACTTTTCGAAGCTGCCCAGCGAAGAGAACCCGATGTTGCGTTACGTCGTGTGCAACCCCGGCGAGACGATCCGCATCGGCTGCCGCGACTTCCGGGCGGTGGACGTCGAGCACAGCGTGCCGGCGATCGGCTACACGGTGCAGAACTCGGGCGGGGTGTTCGCCGTCAGCGGCGATACGCGCACCAACAAGACCCTGTGGCCGGTGCTGAACGCCTGCGACGACCTGCGCGTCCTGCTCATCGAGGTGTCCTTCCCGAACGAGCTCGAGGAGCTCGCCACCGCGGCCGGGCACTACTGTCCCGCGACGCTGTGTCGCGACCTGGAGCGCCTCGACCAGGATCCCGACATCTGGCTCACCGGCATGAAGCCCGGTGAGGAGGAGCGCATCCTGCGCCAGGTGCTGGCCGCGAGCGGCAACCGCCGCATCCGCATGCTCTCCCGCGGGACCGTCATTACCGTCTGATCCGCACCTCCCCCGGCCGCGGCCCCGCCGGCGGTCGAGGCTGGAGCCACTACGGTCTGCCGGCGCGACGCGCGCGCCTGCATGTGCAGGTCCGGTAGAATAGCGCGCATGTTCGATACGCTTTCCGAGCGGCTGTCGCGAGCCGCACGCAACCTCACCGGCAAGGGCAGGCTCACCGAAGCCAACGTCAAGGACACGCTCCGCCAGGTGCGCCTCGCCCTGCTCGAGGCGGACGTCGCGCTGCCGGTGGTCAAGTCCTTCATCGACCGGGTCCGCGAGCGTGCGCTGGGCGAGGAGGTGGACCGGAGCCTGACCCCCGGCCAGGCGCTGATCAAGATCATCCACGGGGAGCTCGTGACGCTCCTGGGCGGCGAGACGCGGCCGCTCGAGCTGCGCGCCCGTCCCCCGGTCATCGTGTTCCTCGCGGGCCTGCAGGGCGCGGGCAAGACCACCACCGCGGCCAAGCTCGCCCGCCGGCTGATCGAGCGGGAGAAAAAGCGCGTGATGCTGGTGAGCGTGGACGTGCACCGGCCGGCGGCCATCCTGCAGCTCGAGCGGCTGGCCGGCGAGGTCGGCGCGCTGTGGTGCGCGAGCGATCCGGCGGAGGACCCGGCCCGCATCGCCGCGCGGGCACTGGAGGACGCGCGGCGCCGCCAGGCCGACGTGCTGATCGTGGACACGGCCGGGCGCCTGCACGTCGACGAGGCGATGATGGACGAGGTCGTCGCCGTGCACCAGCAGGCCGCGCCGCACGAGACGCTGTTCGTGATCGACGCGATGGCCGGGCAGGACGCGGTCAACGCCGCCCGGGCCTTCGATACCCGCCTGCCGTTGACGGGGGTGATCCTCACCAAGGCGGACGGCGACGCGAAGGGCGGTGTGGCACTGTCGGTGACCGAGGTGACCGGCAAGCCGATCCGTTTCCTCGGTGTCGGCGAGAAGACGGACGCGCTCGAGGTCTTTCATCCGGACCGCATGGCCTCGCGCATCCTCGGCATGGGCGACGTGCTGTCTCTGGTCGAGGAGATCGAGCAGAAGACGAGCCGCGAGAAGGCCGAGAAGCTGGCGCGCAAGGTCCGGAAGGGCAAGGGCTTCGACCTGGCCGACTTGCGGGACCAGTACGAGCAGATGCTCAAGATGGGGGGCATCGGCGCCATGCTGGAGAAGCTGCCGCTGCCCGGGCACGTCAACCCGGAGGCGCTCCGCGGGGCCGCGGACGAGCGACAGCTCAGGCGCCAGATGGCCATCATCGACTCCATGACCCCGGCGGAGCGCCGTTTCCCCAGGATCATCAACGGCTCGCGCAAGCGCCGGATCGCGGCGGGCAGCGGCCAGCAGGTGCAGGACGTCAACCGCCTCCTGAAGCAGCACATGCAGATGGAGAAGATGATGAAGAAGTTCAGCCGCGGCGGCATGAAGAACCTGGTGCGGGGGCTGCAGGGCGGGCGCCTGCCCGGGCCCCGCTGACGCCCCCGGACCGCCGCCCCGGGCCGCCGCGCGGTCGGTCTTCGCTTCACATCGGCCCGGGAATCAGTAAAATGCGCCGTTTACCCGGTCCCGGCCGGTCCCCGGGACACGCCGGGGGCGCCGGGGGCGCTTTCCAAGCTTGACGGAACAACCATGGTCAGTATTCGTCTTTCGCGCGCGGGCGCGAAAAAGACTCCTTTCTATCACCTGGTGGTGAGCGACAGCCGCAACCGCCGGGACGGCCGGTACATCGAGCGCCTGGGTTTCTACAACCCCGTGGCGAGGGGCCAGGAGCAGCACCTGAAGATCGACCTCGAGCGGGTCGATCACTGGCTCAGCGTCGGCGCCAGGCCCACCGAGAGGGTGGCGGCCCTGATCAAGGCCTCGCGCAAGGCAGCGCGGACCACGGCTGCCTGAGACGCCGGCCGGCGGCGGCGTCGGCGCGTCCGGGCGGGGAGACGGGAGTGGCGGCCGCGACCACGCCCGGCGGCAAGCGCCGCGACCCGGTGGTCCTCGGTCGCATCACCGGTCTTTACGGGGTGCGCGGCTGGGTCCGGGTACGCTCCTACACGGAGCCGCCGGCCGCGCTGCTCGGCTACGACGAGTGGCTGGTCGGGGGCCCCGGGACCTGGGAGCGCTTCGAGGTGACGGGCGGGCGCGAGCACGGCAAGGGCCTGGTGGCGCAGCTCGCCGGCACCGCCGACCGCGACGCGGCGGCGCGCTTCCTCGGCGCCGACGTGGCGGTCGAGCGGGAACGGATGCCGGAGCCCGCGGAGGGCGAGTATTACTGGGCGGACCTCGAAGGGCTGGAGGTGCGCCATCGCGGCGGCCGGTTGCTGGGACGGGTCGATCGCCTGCTGGAGACCGGCGCGCACGACGTTCTCGTCGTGAGCCGCGAGGAGGACGGGCAGAAGCGCGAGGTTCTGGTACCGTTCGTTCCCGGCACGTTCGTGCTCGACGTGAACCTGGCGGCGGGCGTCATCGACGTCGACTGGGAATGGGACTAGGCAGCCAATGCGCATCGGGATCGTCAGCCTGTTTCCGGAGATGGTGCGTACCGTGGCGGAGCACGGCGTGGTCGGCCGTGCGGTCGAGCGCGGACTGCTCGGGCTCGAGTACGCGAACCCGCGCGATTACACGACCGACCGGCACCGCACCGTGGACGACCGGCCGTACGGCGGCAGCCCGGGCATGGTGCTGAAGTACGAGCCGGTCGCTGCCGCGCTGGCGAGCGTGCGCCGGGCGCTCCCGGCCGGGAGCCCGGTCGTGTGCCTGACGCCGCAGGGACGGCGTTTCGACCAGGCGGTGGCGCGGCGTTACGCGGGCCTGCCGGGTCTCGTGCTGCTGTCGGGCCGCTACGAGGGTTTCGACGAGCGGATCATCGAGGACCTGGTCGACGAGGAGCTGTCGCTCGGCGATTTCGTGCTCTCCGGCGGCGAGATCGCCGCGATGGCGGTGATCGACGCCGTGGCGCGGTTGCTGCCGGGCGTGCTGGGCGACGAGGATTCGGCGGAGCGGGACTCCTTCAGCGAGGGACTCCTCGATCATCCGCATTACACGCGGCCGGAGTCGGTCGCGGGCCGGCGGGTGCCGGAGGTGCTCCTCTCGGGGGATCACGCCCGGATCGCGCGCTGGCGTTACCAGCAGGCGCTGGGGCGAAGCTTCCTCAAGCGTCCGGACCTCGTGCGCAAGCTGAAGTTGAACGAGGACCAGCAGCGGCTGCTGATGGAATTCTTGCGGGACGAAGCGCCGGATGGCTCCGGCACGACGGCCGAGACTGACGAAACGCAACGGCCGGCACCCGGCCGGCAGGTAGAAGTGACATGAGCAAAATAATCGATGCCATTGAACAGGAACAGTTAAAGAAGTCCGTGCCGGAGTTTCATCCGGGCGACACGGTGGTCGTGCAGGTGAAGGTCACCGAAGGCGAGCGGGAGCGGCTGCAGGCGTTCGAGGGAGTCGTGATCGCGAAGCGCAACCGCGGGCTGAATTCCTCGTTCACCGTGCGCAAGGTCTCCCACGGCGAGGGCGTCGAGCGCGTCTTCCAGACCTACAGCCCCGCGGTGGCCTCCATCGAGGTGCGGCGCCGCGGTGACGTGCGGCGGGCCAAGCTGTACTACCTGCGCGATCGCACGGGCAAGGCGGCGCGCATCAAGGAAAAGGTCTGACGCGAGGCGGGCCGGACCGCTGAACGTCTCGAGGCCAACGGCGCGGTCGGGGGCGCTCGGTCCTGCAAGGGTCGCCCTGGCGCTGTGCACGGTGGCCGGCCTCGCCGGCTGCGCCTCGCTCATGTCGTCCGCCGCCTCCGGCCTCGCGGAGGATCTCGAGGCGGCAGTGCAGAACCAGACGGACCCCGAGACGGTCCGCGCCGGTGCGCCGGCGTACATGCTGCTGCTCGACAGCTTCATCGAGTCCGACCCTGACGACGCGGAGCTGCTGTCGGCGGCGGCCAACCTGTACGCCGCCTACGGGACCCTGTTCGCGGACGATCCCGCGCGTGCGGCACGGCTGACCGAGCGTGCGCGCGAGTACGCGGCCCGCGCGGTCTGCCTGCGCTTCCCGGCCGGCTGCGACTGGCCCGGCATGCCGTTCGAAGCCTTCGTCGCGACGCTGCCGCGCCTGCGCCCGACTCACGGCGGTGTGGCCTGGAGCTACGCCGCGGCATCGCTCGCCAGCATCCGCGCCCACGCGGACGACTGGAACGCGCTCGCCGAGCTGCCGCACATGGAGGCCCTGCTCGAGCGTTACCTCGAGCTCGACGGCAGCGACGGACACGCGCAGGTGCACACGTGGCTCGGCATTCTGGCGACCCTGCGGCCGCCGGCGCTCGGCGGTGACCCGGAGCGGGGCCGGGCGCATTTCGAGCGCGCCATCGAGCTTTCCGGCGGCCGGGACCTGGCCGCCAAGGTCGAGTACGCCCGCGGCTACGCGCGGCTGCTGTACGATCGCGAGTTGCACGACCGCCTGCTCCGGGAAGTCCTGGAGGCGGACCCGGTGGTGCCGGGCCTGACGCTCACGAACGTGCTGGCGCAACGGGAAGCCGAGGCGCTGCTCGCGAGCGCGGACGACTATTTCTGAACCGGGAGGAGGCTGCGGATGCGAAGCTCCATCGCCGTGCTGGCCCTGACGTGGCTCGTCGCCGCTGCGCCGTGGGCGGTGGCGGCCGAGCTCAGGATCGCGACCGTGCTGCCCGAGAACACGCAATGGATGCGCGACATGCGGGCGGCCGCGGCCGAGATCCGGGAGCGCACGGAAGGACGCGTCGCCTTCCGCTTCTATTCGGGCGGCGTGCAGGGCAACCCGGGCACCGTCCTGCGCAAGATCCGGATCGGCCAGCTCCACGGCGGCGCGTTCACGCCGACCGACCTGCAGCAGGTTTATCCCGACCTCAACGTCTACGGCCTGCCATTCCTGTTCCGGTCGGCCGACGAGGCGCGCCACGTGCGGCGCACGGTCGACCCGAAGCTCGTGCACGGCCTGGAGGAAGCGGGGTTCGTGAGCTTCGGGTTCGCGAACGGCGGGTTCGCGATGATCATGTCGAACACGCCGGTGCGCCGGCACGAGGACCTGCGCGGCCGCAAGGTGTGGGTGCCTGAAGGTGACCTCATCAGCTACGAGGCGATGAACGCGCTCGACCTGTCGCCGGTGACCCTGCCGGTCACGGACGTGCTCACGGGCCTGCAGACGGGCCTGATCGACATCGTCGCGATGCCGCCCGCGGCCGCGCTCGTGCTTCAGTGGCACACCCGGGTGCGCTACGTCACGCAAATGCCGATCGTGTACACCATGGGCCTGCTCGCGATCGACCGCCGTGCGTTCGACCGGCTCGAGCAGCCGGACCAGCTCGTCGTGCGCGAGATCATGTCGGCGCTGTACGCGCGCTGGGACGTCGAGAACGAGGAGGAGGCGAAGGAAGCGCTCGACGCCCTGATCGCTTCCGGCGTGGAGCCCGTCACGCCGGAAGCGGGCGAACGCAGCCGCCTGCAGTCCCTGCTCGAGGAGACGAACGACGCGCTGGCGCGCGACGGCCTGATTTCGCCGGAGCTGCTGGACGAGGTCCGCCGCCTCATCGAAGAGTACCGTTCGAGCGCCGCGCCCGAATCGGGCTGACCCGCCGGCGCGCCGGGAAGAGGAAACGACGGCATGACCGGACCGGCCTGGCGCATCCTGAAGCCGCTCGAGCGGTGGGGCACCGCCGTCGAGAACGCGGTGCTCGTGCTGCTCCTGGCGCTGATGATGCTGCTCGCGAGCGCGCAGATCGTCCTCCGGCTGTTCTTCGACACGGGCATCATCTGGTCCGACGAGCTCCTGAAGATCCTCGTGCTGTGGATCGCGCTGGTCGGCTCGATCGCGACCAGCCGTAATCGCCGGCACCTGCGCATCGACCTGCTCTCGCATTACGTACCCGAGCGCTGGGCGCGCTTGCCGGCCGTCGTCGTGGACGCGTTCGCGGCCGTCGTGTGCGGCACGATCGCCTGGCACAGCGCCCGCTACGTCGTGCTGGCGATCGACGATACCGTGCTCATCGGCATCCCGGCCTGGACGGTGCAGGGCATCCTGCCGGTGGCGTTCGGCCTCATGGCGTACCGCTTCGCGCTCTGGTCGATCGACGATCTCATGTCGCTGCTCGGCGGTGTGCGAAAGGAGCCGGGATGATCGTCGCGGGCCTGCTGCTCGTGCTGCTCGCGCTCCTCGGTGCGCCGCTGTTCGCCGTCATCGCGGCGAGCGCGATGCTCGGCTACTACCGCGAAGGCTACGACCTCGCCGCGATCGCGATCGACATACTCGGGCTTGCCGAGATTCCTTTCCTGTCCGCGATCCCGTTGTTCACGTTCGCGGGTTACCTGCTGAGCGAGAGCGGCGCGCCGCAGCGGCTGGTGCGCCTGACGAATGCACTCATCGGCTGGATCCCCGGAGGCCTGGCCCTGGTCGCACTCGCGGCCTGCGCGTTGTTCACCGCGTTCACCGGCGCGTCGGGGATCACGATCATTGCGCTCGGGGCGATACTCTTTCCCGCCCTCCGGCACGATGGCTATCCCGACGGTTTCAATCTCGGGCTGGTCACGACGTCCGGCAGCCTCGGACTGCTGTTCGCGCCGTCTCTGCCGCTCATCCTCTACGGCGTCATCGCCGAGGTTCCGATCGATTCGCTGTTTCGCGCCGGTCTTCTGCCGGGCCTGCTCATGCTGGTCCTGCTCGCCGGCTGGAGCTTGTGGGTGAATCGCGGCAACCGGAAGATGCACGAATTCTCGTCTGCATCGCTCGTGGCAGCGCTGCGCGAATCGGCCTGGGAGCTGCCGCTGCCGCTGGTCGTGCTCGGCGGTATCTACTCCGGATTCTTCGCGGTCTCCGAGGCGGCGGCCGTCACGGCGGTGTACGTGCTCATCGTCGAGGTCCTGATCCTGCGGGAGGTCTCGCTGGCGAAGCTCGTGCACGTCATGCGGGAGTCGATGCTGCTCGTGGGCGCCATCCTCGTGATACTCGGCGTGTCGCTCGCGTCCACGAACTACGCGATCAGCGCGGAGGTGCCGCAACGGCTGCTCGAGCTGGTCGCGAGCACGGTGGCGAGCCCCGCGACCTTCCTGGTCCTGCTGCTGCTGTTCCTGCTGGCCCTCGGTGCGGTCCTCGACATCTTCTCCGCCATCGTGCTGGTGGTTCCGCTCATCCTGCCCATTGCTGCACAATACGCCATTGACCCGATCCACCTCGGGATCGTGTTCCTGGCCGCGATGCAGCTCGGGTATCTGACGCCGCCGGTCGGCCTCAACCTGTTCATCGCCAGCTACCGGTTCGAGAGGCCGATCCTGGAAGTGTGCCGGGCCACGTTTCCGTTTTTGCTGATATTGCTGGCGTCTGTGATCATCATTACGTTCTGGCCGCAGTTGTCGCTCTGGCTGGCCGGATGAGCGCTGTCGAGCAGGAGGGCGAAATGAGCAAACGCAGTGGGGTGGCCCGGTTCCTCGGTGCCGTGTGGACCGGAGGCGACGGCGTGCGCAAGGTGCTGCACCTCGTGTTGCTGCTGTTCATCTTCTCGATCGTGCTCGTCGCCATGTCGGCATCGGCGCCGAAGCGGCCGGGCCAGGCGGCGCTCGTCATCCGGCCGGCCGGCAACCTCGTCGAGCAGCTCGAGGGCGACCCCTACGAGCGCGCGGTGGCAGAAGCATTCGGCCAGGCGCGCCCCGAGACGCTGGTCAAGGACATCGTCGACGGCCTCGCCTACGCCAAGGACGATCCGCGCATCAAGGCCGTCGTGATCTACCTCGACGACCTCGGGAGCGCCGGGCTTTCCAAGCTGCAGCGCATCGGCGGCGCACTCGCGGACTTTCGCGAGTCGGGCAAGCCCGTGATCGCGGCGGCGGACAACTTCGGGCAGGACGCGTACTACATCGCCGCACACGCCGACGAGGTGTACATGCATCCCGAAGGCCTGCTGTTCCTGCAGGGATACGGGGTGTGGCTCAACTACTTCAAGGAAGCGATCGACAAGCTCAAGATCGACTGGAACGTGTTCCGGGTCGGCGACTACAAATCCGCCGTCGAGCCGTTCACCCGCAACGACATGTCGCCGGAGGACCGGGCGGCGATGAGCCGCCTGGTCGACGCGTTGTGGAGGGCGTACCGGGAGGACGTGAGCGCGGCGCGCCAGCTCGAGCCGGGTGCGCTCGACGACCTGGTGAGCCGCTTCGTCGAGCACGTCCGCTCGGAGGACGGCAGCATTGCCCGGGTCGCATTGAAGCACGGGCTCGTGGACGACCTGCTCACGCGCGAGGAGGTCGGGGAGCGCGTGGCGGAGCTCGCCGGCAGGGATCCCGACCGGATCGAGTACTACAACGCGGCTCCGCTCGACGATTACCTCGCGCAGATGCGCACGCTGCGCGGTGAGAAGCCCGCGCAGCGCAACGTCGCCATCATCGTCGCCGCGGGCGAGATACTCGACGGCGCGCATCCGCCCGGCACGATCGGCGGCGATTCCACGGCCAGGCTCCTGCGGCGCGCAAAGGCGGACGACAAGGTACAGGCGGTGGTGCTCCGGGTCGACAGCCCCGGCGGCAGCGCGTTCGCGTCCGAGGTGATCCGCAACGAGGTGCTGTCGCTCAGGGACGCGGGCAAGCCGGTGGTGGCGTCGATGAGCAGCGTCGCCGCGTCCGGCGGCTACTGGATCTCCATGGCGGCGGATCGCATCTACGCGAGCCCGACGACCATCACGGGCTCGATCGGCATCTTCGGCATGTTCCCGACGTTCCAGCGCTCGCTGGAGCACCTCGGCATCAGGACCGACGGCGTCGGCACGACGAAGTGGGCGGGCGAGCTGCGCTTCGACCGGCCGTTGTCCGACGACGCGCGCGAGCTGTTGCAGGTGGTCATCGAGGACGGCTACCAGGACTTCGTCAGCCGGGTGGCGTTCCA
>Ga0079224_100011365_pt1 | contig 12261 bp, 12 predicted proteins | sample Stecom2015_FD_80414 | JGI IMG/M metagenome (GOLD analysis project Ga0079224, IMG submission 80414) | Agricultural soil microbial communities from Utah to study Nitrogen management - Steer compost 2015 | ecosystem: Environmental > Terrestrial > Soil > Agricultural land | place: USA: Utah... | reverse complement strand
TTCCTGACTGCCAAGTTCCTTCCGCTTTCAGTTGAAAACTTTCTTGACAATAAACCTGATAAGGAGGATGGCTGAGATGACCACGACTCCTACGATTACGAATTCCATTTTCGTTGTTTTTTGACAAAACTACGCGCTCGCGACATTAGTTTATCCCTTTGCCGATTCTTTCCCGATTTGCGCAGCATTTTGGCTACCTTTGGGGTACCTATTAAACCAACCTATTAATTCATGAATTACCTTTCCAAACGCCGCGTGGCCGTGGGAGCGATGTTTTTTTTCGTCGGTCTTTGTTTCGCCACTTGGGCTTCCCGTATCCCCGATATTCAGACCAAGTTCGGACTTTCAGAGGGCGAATTGGGTACCCTGCTGCTTTTCCTACCGATAGGATCGGTGATTGGACTTCCGATTGCTGGATGGGCTGTGCATCGTTTTGGAAGCAAAGGTGTCAGTCTGGTCGGCGGCGTTACCTATGCGTTGACACTGCCCTTGATCGGTCTGAGCACTTCCACCTGGATGCTACTGCCGGTACTGGTCTGCTATGGGATGCTGGGGAATGTCATGAATATTTCGCTGAACACCCAGGGCTTGAGTCTCGAGGATCAGATGGGAAAAAGCATCTTGGCGTCATTTCACGGCCTTTGGAGTCTGGCTGGATTCACGGGTGCGGGACTGGGAGCCGGCCTGATATTTCTGGACTTCACCCCCGCCCAACATTTTGGAGTCGTTTCAGTCATCTCGATTGCCATTATTTTCTTTGCCAAAAACCTGATCGTGAAAGAGGAAAAAATATCGGAGGGCAGTGGGCTGGTGCTGAAGAAGCCGGATGCTTTGCTGCTTCGGGTTAGCATGATCGCGTTTTTGGGGATGATGAGTGAGGGGTGTATGTTTGACTGGAGTGGAGTGTATTTCAAAAAAGTCGTTTTGGCAGAACCCGCCCTGGTGGCCTTGGGCTACGTGGCATTCATGGGAGCGATGGCCTCCGGGCGCTTCGTCACAGACAAGCTTGCTGCGCGCTATACCAAAGTGGCAGTGATCCAGGTCAGTGGCCTGTTGATCTTCATCGGTTTGCTCTTGTCCGTGCTTCTTCCGGTGGTTTGGGCAGCGACTTTGGGCTTTCTTTTGGTTGGTTTGGGAGTTGCGTCCATCATCCCGCTTTCTTATGGGATTGCGGGTAGGTCGAAGCTCTACACGCCGAGTGTGGCGCTGGCGTTGGTGTCGACGATCTCATTTTTCGGTTTTCTTCTGGGACCTCCGTTGATTGGATTTGTTGCGGAATTGTTTAATCTTAAGATTTCCTTTGCCTTGGTGGCAATGTGTGGAATGGGAATTTTACTGCTTTCAAGCTTTCGAAAGCAGGTGTTTCTGATCCCTCCTAAGTTCCCTAAAAAGTCCGTTGCATGACATGCCAGAAAGTTTTCAGTTCTCCAAGACGTTTGAAGTAGGTTCTTTTCAGGTCAAACCTGACGGGAATATCAGCCTAACCTCGCTTGCGGATCTTTTTCAGGAGATAGCGTGGGCGCATGCAGACTCCGCTGATTTTGGACGAAATCTTTCAGAGATGAATCTCATGTGGGCTTTGGCGCGATTGGAAATCAATCTACTGGAATTCCCCAAGTGGGGACAAACAATCCGATTATTTACAGGATCCAAGGGAGCCGATAAACTCTTCGCCTTTCGTGATTTTATGATTTGGGACGAGGATCAGCGCGTCTTAGCGAGAGGAATGTCTTCGTGGCTATTGCTCAATTCCGCTACCAAGAGAATTCAAAAACCAGAGGCGATCTTGCCTCCGGCACTTTTTGATCCCACTTTGAAGCCGGACAGGCAGCCGCCCAAGCTCGTAGCGCGTGGAGAATTGACGGCGACCGAAGAGCTCAAGGTTCGCTTTTCTGATCTGGATCTCAATTACCACGTGAACAATACCAGCTATATCCGTTGGGTGGAAAACATCCTTGCCGATCAGGGGATCTACCCGAGCGACCTGTCCATCAACTATCTGGCTGAGTGCCATAAAGACGATCTGGTATCGTTGAAGGTGTTTCAAAGTCAAGCGTCTGGATTTATCGAAGGAAGGGTCGGAGAGAAGCTGGTCTTTATTGTCCGCTTTTAGCCTTATTTGGCGAAGTCCTCTTTTGGAAACATAGGAGAATATCCGGAGATGAGGGTATTTCTTCGTGACTCTTGGATCACCTCGATTTTTTTCCATCCTAATCTTGGGAATTTGTACATTTCGTTGCTTATCGGACCGAAATGAAACCCCGATTTCTCATCCAGATTTATCTCATAGGACTGTTGGCGCTCCTGTCCGTATCGGTAGGGGCGATTGGATTTGTGATCTTACTATCCAATAGCGGTGTAAACTTTTCTGAACACGTAGAATCCATCTTAGCCCTTCCTTTTGAAGAGAATGCGGACGTCGTTCTAAACCGCCTAGCAGACGCAGATGAGATGTGGATCGCTCCGGATTGGGCCACAGTCGATGAGGAAACCAACGCCGACGAGATCAAATACGGAAAAGAACTGATCGCAAATACCTCTCACTTCTTTGGCCCAAACGGAACTGTGAGAGCGATGTCGAATGGGATGAACTGCCAAAACTGCCACTTGAAAGCGGGAACAGTTCCGCTGGGAAACAATTATGGAGGCGTTTTCTCTACTTACCCAAAGATACGGGCGAGGTCAGGGACGAGCGAAGATATTCAGAAGCGCATCAACGACTGCTTTGAGCGAAGCCTAAATGGGGAGCCTCTGGAGCGGGAGTCCAAGGAGATGAAGGCGATGGCCGCCTACATTAACTGGGTCGGAAAAGACGTGGCGAAAGGAGAGGTGCCAAGAGGTGCTGGGATCTATGAATTGCCGATGCTAGATCGAGCTGCTGACCCCGTAAAAGGGAGGCTGGTGTATGGAGACTATTGCCAGCAATGCCACGGCGCGGAAGGAGAGGGGCTGCCAAGAACAGACGGGGTGACGGGCGACTATCCGCCGCTTTGGGGAAAGAGCAGCTTCACCAATGCGGCAGGCTTATTCAGACTTTCACGTTTTGCTGGCTATGTGAAAGCAAACATGCCTTTTGGGGCCACCTTTGAAAGGCCCGTTCTAACTGACGAAGAGGCATGGGACGTGGCCGCTTATGTGAATAGCCTTGACAGGCCGGAGAAGTACTTTGCTGATGATTGGCCGGATATTTCCAAAAAGCCGACAGATCATCCGTTCGGACCGTATGATGACGAATTTGATGAAAGTCAACATAAGTTCGGGCCATTTCTTCCGATCAAGGAAGCAAAAGCCAATCGCAAACCGTGAAGTGAGGTAAAATGGCGGCTAGAAGTGAATCAGACGTGCTTTTGTTCGTTTGATTGGAAAAAGCCAATCTGTTATGATTGATAAATCGGAGTGTTTTGAGGGCCTTTTATGGATGTTTGACCAATATTTCGCACATTAGCTCGGGATCGCACAGACAAACGTTTCGGTCCAATTAGGAAAAACCAAAACATTTCCCCACCTTTGTGTCATCGAAGAAATGTTTTCGGTACTTGTAATCAAGTTTAGCATCGGTACTATGCCTGCTTAAGTAGCAAATCAAGAGTTCTCCAACAAAGGGTTTTAATTCTTCTTCTCCTACTTTTTTAATCCAAATGAGCGTTTCATCTTCCGGATTAAAATTTGCAGTTTACAACCCTTTCGAGCACCCAAGATTTCCTTTCACTTAAAAGAACTACTTATCAAGACCATCCGATTTTCGGAATCAGACCTGTCTGATTTCTCCCTCACTCTAAGAAGCAGAGTAAATTCCTACTTCAAATCCGAACAAAAATCCAAGTTTGCCAACAAAGAGATGATCATCAAGACTATCGTCATGATGTCACTTTATTTTGTGCCGGTAATTTCCGTAATCACGGGACTCGTCACCGAATCCTGGCAATTGTTCGCTTGTTTTATCATTAGTGGATTTGGGATGGCAGGAATCGGCATGGGTGTGATGCACGACGCCATCCACGGGACTTATTCGAAAAATCCACTGATCAACAAGATGCTGGGCTACACGCTCAACATGGTCGGAGCCAACGCAACGGTCTGGAAGATACAACATAACGTGTTGCACCATTCCTACACGAATATTTGCGAAGGAGATGATGACATCAATGCGCCTTTCTTTCTGAGGTTTACACCCAACGTAGAGAGAAACTTCCTCCATCCATATCAGCATCTGTACACCTGGTTCTTCTACGGTCTGTCCACGATCTCTTGGATCACTTCCAAGGACTTTATCCGGTTCAACCGATATTATAAGATGGGTTTGCTGAAGGGTAAAAACATCTATAGAAACACCATATTGAAGATTTTGGCCTGGAAGCTTACCTATTATGCATTCACGCTTGGTTTGCCGATCGCATTTTCTCCTTTTGGAGTTGGTGAAATCTTGCTAGCCTTCCTGGTGCTCCATTTTATCACAGGACTGAGTATCTCTCTTGTGTTTCAGACAGCTCACATCATGCCGGACGTCAACTTTCCCCAAGCTGACGAAAACGGTACGGTGGAGGGTGAGCGTATGCTACACCAATTGGCTACTACTTGCAACTATTCCGAAAAGAGCCGTGTTTTCTCTTGGATGATCGGAGGATTAAATTATCAGGTAGAGCATCATTTGTTTCCCGACATCTGCCATGTGCACTATCGGAAAATTGCCCCTATCGTCAAGGCCACGGCCGCTGAATACAATATTCCATACTATACTAAAAAGACATTTTTTAACGCTTTGCAGTCTCATTTCAAGATGATCTACATCTTGGGTAACACCGAGATGGCGCCTGTAAAAGCCTAATAATTTTCCCCATGAGTTTACCGAGAAAAAATACAAAGCCTTCCAACCCGGCCCGTGGTGGAAATGTGGACAGAAGGCAAGTGAAAAAGAAAAAGGAGTCCACGCTGGATCCGAGGCTGTTTGTAAAAAAAGCCAAGCCCAGTGGACAGGCGGGTTTCCGCACTGAAAAATCCTTCAACGATCTGAATCTGAATGAAAGGCTATTGGCCAACATTCTGAACAAAGGTTACCAGACACTGACAACCATTCAGGAACAGTCCATCTTGCCTCTTCTCGACGGAAGGGATATGATGGCCATCTCTAAGACCGGTTCCGGAAAAACTGCTGCCTTTCTGATTCCGATCATCGAGCATGCACTGAAAGATCCGCGGAACTATACTGCCTTGGTGGTGACTCCGACCCGTGAACTTGCATTGCAGATAGAGGAGGAGTTTAAGAGCCTCACAGCGGGATTGCATTTGTATTCCGCCACCTTCATAGGTGGTACCAATATCAACTCTGACTACAAGCAGCTGGAGCGTAAGCTGCAGGTTGTGGTAGGTACGCCCGGCCGTCTGCTGGACCTTTCTGAAAGAAAGTTGCTTAAATTGAACCAAGTCAATACGTTGGTCTTGGATGAATTTGACCGGATGCTGGACATGGGATTTGTCAATGATGTGAAAAAATTGGTAAACCTGATCGGAAAACGTGATCAGACGCTGCTTTTCTCGGCAACTCTTGAGCCAGCCCAGAAGCAACTGATCTCTACGCTCTTGACCAATCCTATAGAAGTGATCGTGGAGAATGCCGGAGGAACCAACGAAAATATCGAGCAGCAGACCATCAAGGTGCCGGATGGCGCAGAGAAGTTTGATGTCTTGGCAGGTTTGGTGAAAAGCCCGGAGATGGAGAAGGTTATTCTCTTTACCGAAACCAAACGGCTGGCCGACAGGCTGGCAAAAAAGCTGAATCAAGTCGGCATCACCGCCGGACAGATTCACGGAGATAAGTCCCAGAATTTTCGAAACAAGATGATCGAAGATTTCAAAAAGGGAAGTATCAGGGTGCTGGTGGCTACGGATGTCGCCGCCAGAGGAATCGATGTAGCTGACGTGTCACATGTGATCAACTATCAGCTACCGATGACAATGGATGCTTACATCCATCGTATCGGCAGGACTGGCCGCGCCGGCAAAGTCGGCCAAGCCATCACTTTTGTAAATTAAAATCTGACCTATGTCTAAAAATCAAAACACATTCATTAAAAAACAAAAGGCAGAACTGAAGAAGCGGAAGCAAAAGGAGAAGCTTGAAAAGAAGCTGGAGCGAAAATCCCAGCCTAAAGATGGAAGCCTCGATAATATGATTGCTTATGTCGATGAGTTCGGAAACTTTTCCGACACTCCACCAGAGCCGCCTATCGTAAAAAAGACAAATACAACACAATCAAATCAAAACAGAGTAAAACCAAATCAAAATTTCAGAAATCATGAATGAAGGAACAGTAAAATTCTTTAACACTACCAAAGGCTTTGGATTCATCACACCTGACGATAACAGCGAAGATGTATTCGTACACCACAGCGGTCTGGTTCACGAAATCCGTGAAAACGACAAAGTGAAGTATGACCTGGTACAAGGAAAGAAAGGCATCAATGCCGTTAACGTAAAAGTTGTTCGTTAATTAGAACTCTTCTTACTAAAAAGATCCCCGCAGGCTTACCGGCGGGGATTTTGTTTTTTAGGACGCTTTGACTTCGTTGATCAGCTTCTCGCCTTTTTCAAAAGCGGAGAGGTTGTCCAGAGTGGTTTGGGAGATTTGTTCCAAAGCTTCTTTGGTGAGGAAAGCCTGATGTCCCGTGACTAAGACGTTTGGGAAGGTCATCAGACGGGCGATCTGCTCATCCTGCATGATCTCTTCAGACAGATTCTTGAAAAAGATATTTTCCTCCTGCTCGTAGACGTCAATCCCCAAGTACCCGATTTTTTTGTTTTTAAGTGCATTGATCACAGCCTTGGTTTCTATCAGGGCACCTCGGCTGGTATTGATCAGGGCTACTCCGTCTTGCATCTCTGCAATGGTGGACGCGTTGATCAGATGGTGAGTGTCCGGAGTCAGTGGGCAGTGCAGCGAAATGATATGACTCTTGGCGAATACTTCGTCTAGAGGAAGATATTTTACTCCCAACTCTTTCATTTTGTCATCTTCGACGAGGTCATGAGCCACTATCGTGCAGCCAAAACCTTTGACTATCCGACAGAATGCCCTGCCGATCGCGCCGGTTCCGATGACCCCGATGGTCTTCCCATGGATGTTGAAGCCGGTTAATCCTTCGATCGAGAAGTTATTGTCGCGGACACGGTTGTATGCTTTATGGGTTTTTCTTGCCAGCGTCAGGATCAAAGCCATCGCGTGTTCAGCGACAGCCTCCGGACTGTAGGCAGGCACCCGAACGATCTTGATATCATGCTCAGCGGAAGCATGGAGGTCGATCTGATTATATCCCGCACACCGAAGTGCTATCAATCGAATTCCCAACTGGTTCATTTTTTTGACAATGGCAGCATCGATGTGGTCGTTGACAAAGGAGCAAATCGCCTGATGCCCCTCGGCAAGCGAGACGGTGTGGATATCCAATTTGGCTTCGAAGTAGCTGAGACTATGTCCAGAATCCGGCAGGAATCTGTCAAAACTCTCCCGATCGTAAGCCTTGGTACTGTAAAAGGCGACTTTCATTTAAAAGCTTGGTTGAAATTATTTCGTAAAATTGACCTCTCAATAAGTAAAATATGAGCCATTAAAGTTGATTTCTTTTTAGTTTCAGGAAAAATTGAAGCTATGAAAAAACTCATCTACCTGGTCCCTCTCATGCTTTTCTGGTCTTGTAACGAACCCAAGACCGTTGAAAACGCAGATGAAACCTCAACCAAAACCACAACAACCCCCACAGAAGTAGCCATGCCAGATTCCGTACTCCGCCACGTAGTTCTTTTTGGATTCAAAGAATCCGCCTCTCCAGAAGATGTCAATCGAGTAGTAGATGCTTTCAAGGCTTTGCCTTCGCAGATCTCAGAGATCAAGGGCTTTGAATGGGGAACTAACAACAGCCCCGAAGGCCTAAATCAGGGTTTGACTCATGCTTTTACCTTGACTTTCCATTCTGATGCTGACCGTGATGCATATCTTCCTCATCCAGCTCACAAGGCTTTTGGTGATGTAGTGGGCGCTACCTTGGACAAAGTGACGGTAGTAGACTACTGGACCAAGCCTTAATCATCGATCCACCGGGAGCGTACCTCCGTTTGTCTTCGCAGATTCATCTACGTTGATCACCTCAGTGACGACAAATTCACTGGTGCCTCTCCACGGCAACATGCCGTTATATTCTTTGTAGCGCAGTTCGAGGTGTTTGCCCGAATTGCGCTCCAATATTGCGGCGACATCTGCATCGGTTACGCTAAAACGAAACTCATTGCTTTGCAGCGCACCGGATGTTGGGCTTTGGAAACCTTCCTGAACCATCCGTCCCTCCCAGGTCTTAAACATGACTCCTTTCTTCACGAAATAGTTGAGACTGCCGGCTTTGACCCCTTCGCCAAACACAAAATAAAACTTCCACCAAAAAAAGATACCTAGTATCAAGAATAGAATCAGGGCGGAGATCCACGCAAATTTTTTCATAAGTCGAGAAGATGTTTGACTAAATATAGTCAGAGGCCGGATAATATTCATCGGGCAAAAAAAATGGCCCAAAAAAAGAAGCGCCGTATGACGCTTCTTGTTGGCTCGAAATGGACTTTTTTACGGTTCTGAGATTGAGTCGGCCGCGAGGATCAGTCGACCAGCCATAGATAATCGCCATAACCCTTTGCCTCCATCTCTGCTTTTGGGATAAATTTCATTGCAGCAGAGTTCATGCAGTATCGCAGATTGGTTGGCTCCGGGCCATCGTAGAAGGAATGGCCGACATGACTCTTGCCATACTTGCTGCGAATCTCCACCCGGCTCATTCCGTCGGTCTTGTCGATGGGTTTTTCCAGCGTCCGCGCATCGATTGGTTTGGTGAAACTGGGCCATCCTGAGCCAGATTCGTACTTGTCTTTGGAGCTGAACAGGGGAGCACCCGACACGATACACACATAGATGCCGGCCTCATGATTGTCATTATATTCATTTTTGAACGCAAACTCGGTTGCGTTTTCCATAGTGACTTGGTATTGGAGCGGCGTGAGTGATTTCTTCAACTCTGCTTTGGACGGGGCTGGGTACGTACCCTCGCTTACCACTGGCCAGTTGGTCAGGATACATTCCTGTCTGCCACTTCCTATCTTGTAAGCATTATAGTCTTCGGGATTTTTCTCAGCGTAATCTTGGTGATACTTTTCAGCTGCATAGAAATTAGAGTACTTGATGACCGGGGTGGCAATTGGCTTTTTGAATTTTCCAGACCGGTCCAGACGCGCCTTGCTCTCTTCCGCTACCTTCTTTTGGGTTTCATTGTGGTAAAATATCGCCGACTCGTACTGGCTTCCGCGATCAAAAAAGGAACCCCCGACGTCCGTCGGATCAAAGGTCTGCCAAAAGATGTCCACCAACTCAGAGTAGGAGACTACTTCTGGGTCAAACGTGATCTGGATCGATTCACGATGGGAAGTCTTGCCCGAAGACACTTGGGCGTAGGTTGGATCTTTTTCTTTGCCACCAGAATACCCCGACACCACTGATATCACTCCGTCGACATCTTCAAAGGGAGCTTCCACGCACCAGAAGCATCCTCCAGCGAAGGTTGCGAGCTGGGTTTTAGAGGAAAATACCGGTTTGTTTTCCGAATCCGCGCTGATCTCTGCAGCCCCTGTGTTTTCGGAGGGCGTATTTCCGCAGGCCATCAACAGGCATACTATTAAGCTCATCATAAGAGTCACTGTGGTTTTTGAGTTTTGCATGAGATAAAAGCAATGATTTAAACTTGTCTTTTGGAGTTTCTGACTAGGTGGCAAACGCTCGCGCTCCCAATTCAGTTTCGATGACGGTGTTAAATGGTGTTAGCTGCGCTTCTACTAAAGTACGCAAGAAGCTAGAAATCGGATTTACCTCCCTTAAAAAAGTCTCATGCCCTTGCAGTACGCCGTAAAAAGTATCAACCCAATGCTGTAGTCGTCCTGATTCTAAATCAAGGTGCTGGTGAGGAAATCCTTCAATCGCCCGGCTTCGTTATCCAATTTCTTTTAGACGGATACTCTTCTCCAAGGGCGCATATCTCCGGTCAAAAGATGGCCGGAAACTGAAACGACCCTCATTTGAAGTTATTGGCGCAGCTGGCGGACGGGATGAATAGTTGCCACATCCGCCATTGCTACGCGAAGATCTATCTGAAGTTCAGAGAGAAAACTGTCCGTTCATTTGGTATGGACGTCACTTGAAGGCTTCCCCGATGGAGATTCATGATCTGTCTGGAGATCGCAAGGCCGATACCAGACCCTGTCTTTTTAGTCGTATAGAACGGCACAAAGATCCGTTCGAGTGCCTCGGGGACGATCCCGGTGCCGTGGTCCTCGACCTGGAGGGTGGTGCCCAGATCACCCTGTCCCACAGCCCGAAGGAAGATTACTCGGTCTGCCTGATTTTGGATGGACTCGAGGGCATTCTTTACGAGATTGATCAGGATCATCGTGATCTGATCCGGATCACAGAGTACTTCCAGTTCTACTGGGTTTATCTCGGTTTGGATGTCGATGTGTTTTGACTTCAGCTCTTCTTTCATCAGTCCGATCACATGCTCAAACAAGGTCTTCACCGAGGCCAACTCCTTTTTAGGTTCCGGGATATTGGTATAGTCTCGATAGGCGTTGACAAAAGAGACCAATCCTTTGCTTCGGTTGGCTATCGTGTCCAACCCTTCCTGGATATCTTGAAAGCCGTCTCTTTTGATCAGCATGCCTTCTTGCTGCACATAGCTGTCTTCGTCAAGAATCGTGCGGAGCGACTCCACCAAACTCGAAATCGGCGTGATCGAATTCATGATCTCATGCCTAAGGACCTTGGTTAGATTTTGCCAAGCCTCGAGCTCATTGGATTGCAGTTCTGCGTTGATGTTTTGCAGGGAAAGGAGAGACCAGCTTTGGCCGCTCATCTTGAGCGAGGCAGACTGGATAATCAGGTGTAGACTGTTGTTTACCCGAAAGGATATTCGCTGTCCCGGCTTCATGTCCGTGACTTCTTTGAGAAGCTTGGGCGAGAGCTTGCCGAGATCTGTGATATCTCTGAATTGAGGAATCTGCAGCAAATGCTTGGCGGCGTTGTTGATCACGCCGATCTTTCCCTCGGAATTAAATGAGATGATGCCGGTGTTGATGTGCTGTATGATGATCTGGAGGAAGAGCATTTGCTCCTCCTTCTCCGCTCGAGTCTGTTTGAATACATCCATCACTTCATTGAAGGCTTTGTTCACTTCGCGAAAAGAGCCGCCCATCTTGCTGTCCGAGGTGAAGGAGGAGGAGAAGTCAGTGAAACGGATGGAATCCAGAAAACGCGCCAGTTTGTGATTGATCGAGTTGACATAATAGATCATTTCGCCGGTGAGGAAGCCGACGATCAGCACCAAGATCGATGGAGCCAGCCATAGATCTTGGACATAGTATAGCCAGATTCCCAAAAACAGACAAGCTGTAATCAGGAGTATCCGAATGGTAATGCCTACCGAAAATCTCTTATAAACCATACTTCTCGAGTCTTCGGTAAAGCGAGGATCTTGTCAGCCCTAGCTCATCCGCCGCTCTGGTAATATGACCATTGTGCTTTTGAAGCGCTTTTCTGATCAATATACGCTCCACATCTTCGATGTTCAGATGCTCCAAGCTGACGGATTCCTCTTTCTGGTCTGGCTGGGCCATCTTTTGCAAAAACAGATCTTCAGGTTGCAGGACATTGTGATTGCTCATGATCACGGCGCGCTCGATGCTGTGCTGGAGCTCGCGGATATTTCCGGGCCAATGGTACTTCATCATCCGCTTCACCAGCGGATCGGAGGCCTTGCGGATGTCCTTGTTGTATTTTTTGGAGTAGAAAGAAATAAAGTGGTCCGCCAGCAACGGAATGTCTTCGACTCGCTCCCTCAGCGGCGGAAGCTGGATTTCGATGGTATTGATCCGATACAGGAGATCCTGCCGGAAGGTGTTGTCGTAGACCATGCTGTGAACCGACAGGTTGGTGGCCGAGATCAAGCGAATGTTGACGTCTACAGGGCGGTTGGCGCCTACACGGGTGACCTGCCTATTTTGGAGCGCTGCCAGTAGCTTTGCCTGCAGCGGAAGCGGGAGGTTGCCGATCTCATCGAGAAAGAGCGTGCCCTTGTGCGCTTGCTCGAAACGGCCGGCCCGGTCTTCTTTGGCGTCTGTGAAGGATCCTTTTTTGTGACCGAAGAGTTCAGACTCAAAGAGCGTGGCCGTGATCGATCCCA
>Ga0079224_100011364_pt1 | contig 12261 bp, 14 predicted proteins | sample Stecom2015_FD_80414 | JGI IMG/M metagenome (GOLD analysis project Ga0079224, IMG submission 80414) | Agricultural soil microbial communities from Utah to study Nitrogen management - Steer compost 2015 | ecosystem: Environmental > Terrestrial > Soil > Agricultural land | place: USA: Utah... | reverse complement strand
CGCCACCGGCAGCAGGACCGAGGCCGCGCCGGCGGCCTGCGGCGGCCCGGTGGGCCCCTGGCACGGTTGGGGGATCCGGGGCGGTGCGGGGCCGCTGGCGGGCGCGGGCGCGGCCCTGGCGCGAGGTGGTTTCGGGGCGGGTTTCGAGCCGGAGTCCAGCTGGAGAGGGAGCGCGGAGCGCAAGGACGGCGAAACCCCAGGCCCGCGCGCCGTGTTCGGTGCGTTGACCTGGGGTTTCTTGGTGGGCCCCCAGGGGATCGAACCCTGAACCCGCGGATTAAAAGTCCCCTCCGATGCTCTTCTCGCCGATACAGGGTGGAGGTTTTGTCACCTTCCGTGTGCTTTGTTCAATAGGAACTGGGGCGGGCGAGCGAGGTAGTCGCTCGCTGATCACCGCTTCTCGTAGAGGTTCTTGAGATGAAGAACCCCGATCAGAGGCCTTCATAGAGTGGCCGGCAGCCGTCTTCCAGCTGCAGAGCGAACGCGGAGCGATCGGGGTGGTGGGCGGAGTTCTCCACCACGATCAACGCCTGCATCCGCTCCGTCAGGGTGGCGGTAAGTTCTGCGAACTCGGCCTGCAGACCGAACTCGGTATGACGACTTTGTCTCTTCGCCACCGCGACCTGGCGCGATCCAGCAGGGGGAGCCTCGTACCCATCCGCCTGATCAGGCCGGGTCATGTATCCAGATGCTCGGTGATCAGGATGGCCAGGGCTCCGGGGTCCTCCAACCAGGGGTAGGCGGTACCGGTAGGGCCCTGGACCACGCGCGCCCTCGGGACCTCACGTGCGAGCACGGTGCGCAGCGGCCCTCCCATGTTGTGAAGGCTCCCGGAATAGATGGTGAAGCGCTCAGGGGCCGCGCGCAGGCGGGTGAATCAGTTGGGCCCCTGGTCCGTACCATCGAGGGAGTCGAGGGCGCCGGAGACGTCCAGGGGCATCGCCTCGGTGAGCCTGGCGGTGGTGATACCGCGCAGCAGCTCCCGGTCCTCCTCACCCAGGGCGGTGCAGCCGCCCAGGGACTGGTCGGTCATGGCGGCCACCCCCCTCTTCGGGCCGCGTCCCGTGTGCGCGCAGCCGCCCCTGGTAGGGAGCCAGGGAGCCATCGCGCGCAGCAGCTCCTTGGTCTCCTCGCCCGGTGCGGGCGGCTGGAAACCGGGGCGGCCGACCAGGGCGGCGGAGTCGGCCTCGATGAGCAGGGCGTGCGCGGCGGTGCCGTCGGCGGCCAGCTCGGCGGCCGCCCAGGCGGCGATGTCGGCGCCGACCACCAGGTCCGTCCCGGTGCCGGGGAGCAGCGGCCTGGCGGCTGCCTCGATGTGCTCAGCCATGAGGGCCGGAACGAGCCGGCCGGTGGGCGGCTGCTCCACCACGACAGCGCGGACCTGGGGCGGTAGCGCATCAAGCAGGTGCCGTCACACCCTCCTGTCCCCGAGGTCGTGGACGGAGCAGACGACGGGCATCCGGGTCTCGGGCATCTCGACCTTCCCGAAAAGGGGCGCGGACACGCTGACGGCGTGCCCGCACCGATTTCTTCCACACGCTCAGCGGCTACCGGGCCATCAGGTGCACTCGTGGGCGCGGTCGACGCCCAGCGATCCCGCGCATGCGACACAGACACCGCAGAAGACCGGGTTCCCCAGCGCACACGAGCCGCAGGCGGCGGCGCAGGCCCCGTCCACGTTGGCTCCCAGGCAGAGCACGAAGCACCCGTACTCGCTCTCCACCCAGGTGGAGGTCACCCAGCGCTTCGTCGCTGGGCCAGTGGTTCAGACGGACGGGGCTTGTCGGTGGTGGAAGCAGCCGACTACACAAAGGCTTTCACGTTCTGGGCAAGGCAGGATAGAGGCCTTTTGCCGTGCTGGTTCGCTGGCGAAGGGGATGACTGAAGGTCAGAATGACTGTGAGTTAGAGACAGCCCAGTCAGCGAGGAGCACGTCTAGACGGTGATCATGGGAGCACGTTTGCCGCACTGGCGGGACCGCCTCCAGTACTGGATGAGTCGGGCGGCATCGCTGCGGTTACCGGTGGTCAGTACCACCTCCAGCGGAAGGAGGTACCTCCAAACGCTTCGGTGGCGACAAGAACGTGCTGCTCAATATGCGGGTGTCCTCGGAGAGGGCAGATTGAACCTGCAGTTAAAATCTGGTGTTAAGTATGCGATCATATGTTCGATCTAATTTTGAGTAACGAGGCGTAGGCATTAGGAGACTGAATCAATGGCAACCTCCGCACACGAGGCCTCATCTTCAGCTCTGGGGTATCTCTTCCAAGCCCAGCTAGCCTTGCTGGAGCTGCTGCGTGGGGCCGAGGAGCGGCCTGACGGGGCGATCAGCCTAGAGCTCCACGACGATGTTGCCTGGGAGCAGAGCGGTGCCCCATCAGAGCTGTTGCAAGTGAAACACCATATTCGGGGTGTGCGAACACTCGGTGACAAGGATGATGATGTCTGGAGGACGATTAGATCGTGGATGGACACGCATGATCCTGGTGATGCACATGGTCCATGGCTGACTCTAGTAACCACGCAACAGGTTCGGCCAGGAACTGCCATGGCGGCGCTACGTGGCCCTGATCGTGACCCTGTGGCTGCGTTGGACCTCCTGATATCCGCTGCCAAAGAATCCACGGCCCAGAATACTAAACTAGCCCGTGAGGCGTTTCTGGAGCTCAGCGGTAGTCAACGCGCTATTTTTGTTCAACGTATGCGTGTGGTGGATGGGTCTCCCGATGTCGATGGCGTGGACAATGCTGTGAGAATGAAATTGCGTGCCGCGCTGCCGGAAGACCATGCTGATCCGTTTATGCGACAGTTGTGGGCTTGGTGGTATGAGCAAGTGGTGGAAATGTTGCAGAAACGAAACACGAGTGTCTCGGTCAATCGACTTATGCAGCGTGTGAGTCGGATCCGTGATGACTACACGTCTGGCAGATTGCCGACGTTGGTCAAGCGAGAGGATTTTCCAGAGAGCGTAGTGGAAGAGTTGGTCGATGCTCAGTTCATCCATCAGCTGCTATGGGTAGGGGCAGGGCGTCAGCTAAATAAGGCGATGGTCGACTACTATCGGGCTTATCAACAGACCATCCTCTGGCTCGAGGATGACTTGGTGAATATTGACGAGCTCGCGCAGTTTGAAAGTGATCTTGCTGATGAGTGGAGTCGTGAGTTTGATTGGATGCTTGAGGAAATTGAAGAGGATGCCTCAGAATTTCAACAGCAGAAAGCTGGGCGGATCCTGTTGCGTAAGATGCTGGACCAGACTCTTTATAGGATTCGAGAACGTTATGATGATGCGTTCTTCTCTCGAGGGAAACATCATGAGCTCGCCGATCGAGGCCTAATCGGATGGCATCCAGACTTTGAAGAGCGTATAAAGAATCTAGTGAGGGCTATTAGTGGCTGACTGGCAAGAGCGGCCTCAAGTAGGGGCTGTGTTCCTCAACCCGGCACTTCTAGCTGCTATCCAGGCTTCTGCGGCGCGTGCTTATGAGTCTGAGCATCAAGGACAAGCCATGGTCTGGCCGCTAGGGTTCGTGGTCGCACCGCTTGTCCTGCATCGCCCTACCCGTCTCGCACTTCCCTCCTCGACACGGACCCACCTCCCGAAGTGGGTGACCGACCATCCCGTACTGGTCGCAGGACTTCCTTCCAGGAGCAAGTCGCTGGTGCCTGCAGTGCGTGAAGGGCTGAGGTTCGGTCTCCGCCATAACTTGCTCGCCTTGGAGAACGGCCGGGTGCGTGCCGTCCAGTCTCGAGGGCCGAGAAGCCAAGGTGAGCTGAAGGAGCTCCTGCGCAGCTCCACTCTAGTAGGACGGTGGATTGCAAAGAGCGAGAACCCTTCCACTGTCTTCGCGCTGTTAGGTATGAGACCCTAGGGGCGTGCAGCTACGATCGATCATCCTCTATAGCAAGAGCGGCGATAAGCGCGTTTTGAACTTTCAGCTCGGAGAGCTGAACATCGTCACGGGAACTTCTCAGACCGGCAAGAGTGCGTTGCTCGATATCGTCGACTTCTGTTTGGGGCGAGACGAGATTACGTTGCCGGCTACTGCAATCTTCCGGACGGTTGCATGGTACGCGGTTATGTTGCAAATGCCAGACACTCGTGTTTTTGTGGCGCGACCTGCGCCGAAATTAAATGCTAAATCTGTTGGGAATGGAATGATTGAGGTTGGGGTTGACCTTAATATTCCTGAACTTTCCGACCTTCGTGTCAACACAAGCTCAGATGCCATTCGTCAACAAATTGGGCGTCGTATTGGCATCGGAGATCCTCGAAGTGAGGTTCCGGGGAATGCGTTCACTGCCCCGCTTCGAGCGAACTTGGGGCATGCGATGCTGCTCTGTCTGCAGAACCAGGATGAAGTCGCCCTTAAAAGGTCGCTATTTCACCGGCAAAACGATGAAGCGCATATTCGGAATGCGTTGAAAACGACCATTCCCTACTTTCTGGGTGCTGTGCCGGAAGATCAAGCTGCCCGCCAGCAAGAACTCCTTCAGGCTCGCAGGGCGTTGCGCAGGGCTCAAAGTGATCTCAAGGTGGCACAGGACCTCAACCGTGATGTCGAGGTGCGGCTACGATCTCTTTTGAATGAAGCGCGTGTTCATGGCCTAGTGAGTGAAGACGAAATCCCTGATGGGGACCGGAGTGCGATTCTGGCTATCCTGGGGAGAGCTGCGTCATTCCAAGCCACGCATAGTTTTGATGATCAGGGACGGCGTCAACGGGAGTTGGAACTCGGCCAGCAGGCTAGCGACCTGCGTAAGCAGCTACGCGCGGTAGCAGAAGAACGCAAACTTCTCACCGATCTCGGTGTTGAAGCAGATGGTTACCGCAGGGCGGTCAGCCGTGGCATGTCCCGGCTATCTGCTCTGGAATTGGTAGCTGATGGTGGCGTTGGTGAAGAGGTCTGTCCGGTGTGTGGAAATGTAATGGAGGAAGCCGATCCAACCGTCGCGGAAATGCAGCATACGCTCCAGGAGCTGCGAGAACAACTTGATACGGTACAGGCCAGCCAGCCTCGCCGTGAGCATGCCTTGCGTGAACTTGATCAAGCTGCGCTAGAAATGCGGCAGCAGTTGCGCGGTATCGAGGGTGCACTCAGCGTACTCGCTGAAGAGCGAGAGCAGCATGCCGGCCTGCTCGGTCAAGCTGAAACCCAGGCTTACGTTCGTGGGCGTATTGATGCGTATTTAGACCAGATAGACACCGCCTCGGATGGGAGAGAGATTCATCAGCTCGAGGCTGAAGTCGCTATTGCGCAACGTGTTGTTCAAGAACTCGAGGAGCAGCTAGACGCTGAGGATATTGAGGCGCGACTTGAGCACAGTCTAGGTTATGTTAACAGTCAAATGACCAACCATGCTCGATATCTACGACTCGAGCAGGGGGATCGTCTTGTCCGGTTGGATCTAAAGAAGCTTACGGTAGTAACCGATGCTATCGATGAAGTGACAGAACTTATTCGAATAGGCAGTGGAAAGAATCACGTTGGGTACCATCTGGCTGTACATCTTGCCCTCCATCAGTACTTCGTAAGCAACGGTCGCCCGGTCCCTCGTTTTCTCATGCTCGACCAGCCAACTCAACCCTACTATCCTTCGGACATGGCTAAACGTCGCGGGAACCTTGAAGATCTATCTGACGATGAGGACCGCGCGGCCGTTAAGCGACTATTTGAACTTATGTACAAAACCACTTCTGCCTTGTCTCCAAACTTTCAGATGATTGTTAGCGATCATGCCAATCTGCCTGAAGAATGGTTTCAAGAGTGTGTTCGCTACAACTGGCGCGATGGAGACTCTCTTATTCCTCTCGAGTGGCTCGACAATCTGTCTGGCACCTAGGGGCTCCGAAATTCTGAATTAATGTTGGAAAATTAATGTTGTGGTGACTGATTTTGTTTGGGGTGTGAGGAGATGATCACCTCGGCGGTGGCCGAGTACGAGGCCAAGGAGTCCGCCGAGGCGGTGTGCGCCAAGGACGCAGACAAACTGGAGTGCCTGCTGCAGGCGGTGGAGTACCGGGAGCAGAGCACCGACACCCGGGCCTGGATCGACACCTCGCTGGCGTCGCTGAAGACCGCCTCGGCCAAGCGGATCGCCCAGACCGCGCTGGAGACGCCGTCACTGCGGTGGATGCTCCAGGCGCGGGACTCCAAGCCCGAGTTCTGACACTCTGCCATCGCGCCTCAGCAGGAGCGGTTCCCTTTTTATGCAGCTGACCTGCAAGCGGCGGATCTCCCTTGACGCCTTCAAGCGGTTCACAGCGTCGGATGTGGGGGTTTTAGGCGAACTGGTCGGCTGCGAGCTTGCGCAGCCCGGACAGGCTCGGGCGTTCGCGTCCGTGGGCGATGGCGTTGGTCAGTACGACCAGGTAGCGGCCGGTTTCCGGGTGGAGGTACAGGCTGGTGCCGGTGAACCCGTGGTGGTACACCAGCCCTTCGTCCGAGACCAGCCAGGCCAGGCCGCGGCCGGTCGATTCGTCGACCCGCACCGCCGGGTGCCAGGACTCCTCGACGTATCCGGCCAGGGCGGACAAAGGCCCCGTTCCGGCCTTGGCAGCCAGGAGGTGGCGTGCCAGCCTGGCGAGGGCCTGGGCCGAGGCGAACACGCCCGCGTGTCCGGCGACGCCGCCCAGGGTGTGGGCGTTCTCGTCGTGCACGACCCCGTGCAGCGGATACCCGCCGGCCAGGCGCCGCTCGGTGGGGGCGACGTTTCCGCCGCGCGCGAGCGGCCCGTACTGGAACCCCGACAGTCCCAGCTCGTGGGCGAACTCGTCGAGGAGGTCGTACAGGGGCCGGCCGTTGACCCGTGCGAGCAGCAGTCCGAGGAGGATGAACCCCCGGTTGATGTAGCGATGCGTTCCGGGATCGGCGAGGGGTTCGGCCAGGATCGCCTCGGCCACGTCCCGCGTCTCGCCGATGTAGCGGTCCAGCCGGGTGGAGGCCATCAGGCCCGAGGTGTGGGTGAGGATCTCCCGTACGGTCACCGCACCGCCCGCCCCGGGCCGGGCCTCGGGGAAGTAGGCCGAGACCGGCGCGTCGAGGTCGAGCAGGCCCTGGGATACGGCGTCGCCGATCAAGGGCCAGGTCGCCACGACCTTCGTCAGGCTCGCCACGTCGTACAGCGTCGAGGGGCCGGGCCTGCCGACGCCATCCGGTGCGACCGTCCCGGCGGCCGCGTAGGCGGGTTCGGTGTCGATGGTGCCGGCTGCGATGACGCCGCCCGGGGTCTGGCGGTCGTTCACCATGCGCTCGAGCGCGGCGCGCATGGTCTCGAGGGCCGGTTCCGCCCAGGAGGCGGATGCCCGTGTGGTGGGCGCGTCGGTCAATGGTCCTCCTCGGTGATGTCGGCGCCCAGCGCGCCGAGGGTGCCGGGCAGGTCCTCGTATCCGCGGCGCAGGTGGCGCACACCGTAGATAGCCGTGGTGCCCTCGGCCGCCAGGGCGGCCAGGACGAGGGCGGCCGCGGCCCGGATGTCGTTACCGTGCACCGTAGTGCCGCGCAGCCGCGACGGCCCGGTGATCGCCAGTTCCTGCCCGCGTGCGGTCACGTCGGCGCCGAGGGCGACCAGGCTGGGGACATGGGTCGCGCGCTGCGTGTAGATCCGCTCCAGCACCCGGGAGGTTCCCGGGGCCTGGGTCAGCAGCGCGACGAGCTGGGGTTGCAGGTCGGTGGGGTATCCGGGGTGAACGCCGGTCTCCACAGTGACCGGGCACAGCCCGGAACGGTCGGCACACACCGTGTCGGCACCTTGGGTGAGCTTCAGGCCCGCGTCTGCGAGGGTGTCGACGAACCCCTGGGGCAGGTCGTCGAGGGTGGCGCCTTCGACCTCGACGCGGCCGCCGGTGATCGCCCCGGCCAGCAGCAGCGTGCCGGTGGCCATCCGGTCGGCGGGCACGCACGCGGCCGCAGAGGTGAGCTGGTCGCACCCCTCGACGAGCAGGGCACTGTTCTCTGCTTCGATCGGTACACCCATCCGGCGCAGCAGCGCCACCGTCGCGCCCACCTCGGGCTCCTCACTCGGCGAGGTCAGCCGCGACTCACCCCGGGCCGAGGCGGCCAGGAGCAGGGCCGTCACGGTCGCACCCAGGCTCGGGCCGAAGCCGCCTTCGGTCGTGCAGTCGAAGGCGAATCCGCGCAGCCCGGTCCGGGTCCGGGCGGTGACGATCCCGTTGGCGGTGCGGACCTCGGCGCCCGCCGCGCGCATGGCTTCCAGGTGGAGGTCGATACGGCGCACGGCGAAGGCGTCGCCGCCCGGTGTCGGGAAGACCGCGCGCCCGGTCCGAGCGAGCAGTGCGGCACCGAAGCAGGCGGTCGGGCGAATCCTGCCACCGAGGTCGGGCGGGATGACGCCGGTTGCGATGTCGGCCGCGTGCACGCTCATGGTGGTGCCGTCGAGGGACACTCGGGCGCCGGAGGAGCCGATGATGTCGGTGACCACGCCGGTATCGGTGATCCGGGGAACGTTGCGCAGTTGAACCAGTTGGGCGGACAGCAGCGCGGCCGCGGCCAAGTGCAGGAAGACGTTCTTTGATCCCTGCACGCGGGCGCTTCCGGCCAGGGGGCGGCGGCCTCGGATGCGGAGGTGGGTCATGACTTCACCCGCGCCTGGGAGGGGTACAGGCCGCCGAGCTGGTCGGTCGGGTAGATGGTCACGTCCGGACCGATCAGCGTCCCCGGGGCGACCGAGGTCAGCGCGGGCAGCTGAACGCGGTCGCCCAGGACCGCACCGAACTTCGTCTGGCCGGTGCCGATCCGGGTGTCTCCGATGGTGACGGCCAGTTCGTCGACGGCCGGCTCGACGACCGGTCGGTCGACCCGCAGGTTCGCCAGCACCGAGGAGGAACCGACGTTGACCTGGCTGCCGATGATCGAGTCCCCGATGAACACGAAGTGCATGGCGCGCGTGTCGGCCAGGATGAGGGTCCGGGTGATCTCGCAGGCGTAGCCGATCTTGCTCCCGGGGCCGATCACCGTGTGGTCGCGGACCAGGCCGCGGCCGATGTAGGCGCCCCGGCAGATCAGCGCGGGGCCGGTGATGACGGCTCCGGCGTCGACGGTCGCGCCGGGCTCGACGATCACGGCGCCGTCGACCTCGGCCCGGGGGTGGATGGTGCCGGCCAGCGATCGGCGGGCGGTGGTGAGCCAGTCGGTCAGCGCGGTCTTGACGTCGAAGACGGTCGTGGGGAGCGGGAAGGGGAGCGGTACACCGGCGGTGTCGCAGTAGTAGGCGAGTTCGAGGAACTGTCCGCTGTCCTGCTGGGGGCTCATCTGCTCCTCCGGAGGGAGTCGGCGAGTGGCCCCGCGCGCCCGGCTGCAGCCTCGGAAACCGGGCGCGCGGAGGTTCGGGGACGGGGCGCCGGGCACCGAAGACGTCGGTGTCCGGCGCCCCATCGTGGGTGCCTGCGGCTTCCCCTTTTCATTCACCGGCAGGCGCCTGCGGAGGGCGGTTCAGCGCGGCCGTCGGGAGACCCGAGGCGGAGCTTCACCGCAGCGGAGTCTTCAGGGGTCGTTCACTGCATGTCGGTCGAGGTAGTGGAGCTTGGACACCAGGGCCTCGCGTGTTTCCGCGGTCACCTGCTCGTGTGGATCGGGGCCACTCCACCCGAAGGGCCGGTAGGCGATGAACCGCCCCTCGCCGGTGATCGAGAGGACCCATTTGCCGGTGATCAGGTCCCCGATGGGGTCGTGCGGTTTGTCCGGTCGCGTCATCACCGGACGCCTCCGGTCCCGGCCAGCGCGGGCTCTCCGATGTCCATCAGGACGGCGAGGGCGAGACGCTGCCGATCACGCCGTGCGTGCCGGCGTCGGCGTTTGTGCTCGACGTGCAGCACATACGGTCGGGCGGGCGGCACGATCGCGGTGAACTCGGCCGCCGGGCCGGAAACGGTCATCGGCAGAAGCTCGACGGCCTTCGCGCTCGCGGTGCGTCGGCGACGGGGTCTCCACCAGTGAGCTGCACGGATTCGCTGCAATCGGGCCATGTGTGTACTCCTCCGGCGGTTCGCGGGCGAACATCAGCACGCGAGCGCGGCCGGATTGGTCGGTTTGTCGCCGCTTTGCGGGGCGACCGTTTTCGTGTGCGGTGACACAAGGCGATGTAACGTCGAGTAGCAGCAGATGAGGAATCCCGCGGCGATATACGACGGCGGTATGAATGAGCGACCCCCACCTTTCAGAGCGCCTCTCGATCCCTTTGCCCTTCTGGTCCCGCCCCGAGGTCCTGCACGCTCTGGAGGACCACGACGTCGGCGCCCTGTTCCGCCTCGTTCGGCAGTACTGCGGGGCGAGCCAGCAGGCGATCGGTACGGCCGTCGAACTGGCGCAACCGCACGTCAGCCGGATCATGTCCGGCAAGCAGCAGATGACGGCGCTCCAGAGCTGGCAGCGCGTGGCAGACGGTCTCGGAATGCCGAACGAGAACCGCCGCATGCTCGGGCTCGCCGATGCCCGGTCCGCATATACCGGTGGCAATTCCCGATCCGGTGCGTCAGCTGCGGCTTCAGGTGATCTATGGTCGGCGGCGAGAACCGTTGAGGACATCGCCGAGATCACGCTGAAGGACCTGATGAAACGCAGAGAGGCCCTTGCCGCCGGCGCGCTCGTCGTCGGTGCGGCGCTCACCGAGACGCTCGAACACTGGCTGCTGCCGCCCCGGGGCATCCTCGACCGCGGCAAGGGACCGCTCGGGGAAGCCGAGCTTCAGCGGATCGAAGCCGCGACCGCAGCCCTCCGGCACTGGGACGACCGCTGGCGCCTGGGCATCCGCCGCAAGGCCGTCGTCGGCCAGCTCTCCGAGGTCTCCGAACTCGCCGAGACCGCGCAGTCGGCCCCGGTCCAGGCGCGGCTCTTCGTCGTCATGGCCGAGCTGTCGAAGATCGCCGCGTCCATGTCCTACGACGCCGGCGACCACCCGACCGCGCAGAAGTACTACACGCTCTCGCTGCGGGCGATCCACCAGGCCGGACCGGAGCACAAGCTGTACGGCGTGGGGGTCTTGGCCGACATAGCCCGCCAGATGCTGGACACGAAGAACCCCCGCGACGCCCTCGACATCTCCCGGATCGCCCTGGACAGCGCCCAGGCGCACAACGCGCCGCCGACGGTGCTGGCGATGCTGCGCACCCGCGAGGGGTGGTCCTACGCCAGCATGGGGCGCACTGCGGCCTACACCCGCTCCGTCGCCCAGGCCGAAGAACTCCTGGAAGAAGGGACCGGCCAGGAACTTCCGAGCTGGGCGCGCAACTTCAACCGCGCCGAGCTGTCCGGGGTCGTCGGCGCCCGGTACCGCGACCTCGCCCTCGGCCAGGACGACAAGGCGGCGCGGCTGGAGTACGCGCGATCGTCGGCGGCCTACATCACCCAGGCCCTCCGGCTGCGGAAGGCGGAGAAGAAGCGCAACCGGGCGTTCGACCTGGTCGGCCTGGGGCGGACCTACCTCGTTCTGAACGAGCCCGAGGAGGCCGCGCGGGTCGTCACCCAGGCCGCCGGGATCGAACGCGACCTCGGCTCGGGCCGGGTGCGCCGCAGGCTGCACGACTGGTACCGCGAGGCCGCCGCCTTCCACCGCGAGCCCGCCGTGGCCGAGGTCCGCGGAGAGCTGTCGAATACCCTGCTGGCCGAGCACTCGACCCCGAAGGAGACGGTATGACGCGGATCGGGATCACCGGTCACTCCAACCTGACGGCCGACAGCGTCCCCCTCGTGCACCAGGCCCTGGCCGAGGTGCTCGCGCCCTACAAGGACGGCGACCTGATCGGCCTGTCCTGCCTCGCCCGCGGGGCAGACCAGATCTTCGCCGAGGTCGTGCTGGAGGCCGGCGGGAAGCTCGAAGTCGTACTCCCCTCGGTCGACTACCGCGAGGCGAAGGTCAAGCCGCACAACCTCGACCAGTTCGACGACCTCCTGATGCGCTCGGCGCTGGTCCGCTACATGCCGCATAAGAGCGCCGGGCGGGACGCCTACGAAGACGCGAACGAGGCGATCCTGGGCGGGATCGATCGTCTCGTCGCCGTCTGGGACGGTCAGCCTTCCGGCGGCAAGGGCGGCACCGGGGACGCTGTGGAGGCCGCGCGCGGGCGGGGTGTCCCCGTCGACGTCGTGTGGCCGGACGGCGCGTGTCGAGAGTGAGCCGTTTCCTCGTGGAGAAGGAACGCAACACCGGTACCCGTGCGGCCGGTGCCGTCGGCTTGGGGCGCTGATCATCCTTAGCAATATCGCGATGCTGACCAGAGAACGGCGGTGACCGCTACCGCATCTT
>Ga0079224_100011363_pt1 | contig 12262 bp, 10 predicted proteins | sample Stecom2015_FD_80414 | JGI IMG/M metagenome (GOLD analysis project Ga0079224, IMG submission 80414) | Agricultural soil microbial communities from Utah to study Nitrogen management - Steer compost 2015 | ecosystem: Environmental > Terrestrial > Soil > Agricultural land | place: USA: Utah... | reverse complement strand
CAGCATTTCGGGGATGGCGATCCGGCCCATCGCCGCGGCACAGGCCAGCGATGATCCGGTCACCGCCGAAAAGCCGGCCGCCGCGCCGATCGAGGCGACAGCGAGCCCGCCCGGCATCCAAGAGAGCCAGCGACGCGCGACCTGAAAGAGCCCGTCCGTGAGCTGCGAGTGATAGCAGACGTAGCCCATGAGCAGGAACATGGGCACCGCGCTCAGGCTCCAGTGGGCGATGAAGTCGTAGGGGACGGCGGTGAGGATGCCCCAGGCCGATCCGGGGCCGATCATGATCCAGATGCCGACGAACGAGACGCCGCCGAGCGCTACGCCCACCGGGACCCGCAACAGCAACAGCACGATCAGGGCGGCGAGCGCGACTCCGCTCAGCGTCAGGTCATCCATCGGCGCTTTCGCTCCGGCAGCTCTTGGTGGGAAGCTATTCGTGAAGCTCGGTGTGGGCGCCGCGGTTCAGGACCGAATTGTCGCCGTGGAACAGGCGCACGGCCTTGTAGACCAGCAGAACCGTTATCAGCCCGCAGCCGATGGGTACGTAGAAGCGGGTCGGCCAGACGGTCACGGCGACGTTGCCGAGGCTCATCTCCCGTACCTCGTACTTCTGCACGGCGTCGCCCCACGTCTGCCACGTGAACGCCCCGAAATAGGCCGCGGATACCAGGGCCACCAAGGCGATCTGAATCTCCTGCGCGCGCCTCGGCAGGTGCTGCGAGACCAGCTCGACGACGATGTGGGCGTTGAGCCGCTCGATCATTGCCAACGGCAGGAACACCGCGGCGACCATGTAATAGGTCGGCACGATCTCGACCGTGCCATGCAGTGGAGAATTGAAGAGGAAGCGCGCGGTGACGTCTGCCGTTATGTGCAGCATCATGAGGAGCAACGCGACGCCTCCGATCCAGGTGAGGAGATCGGCGGCGCCCTCGAGCACCTTTCTGGCCATTACCACCCCTGACTGCCGCGCCCCGACGAGACAAGCGAGCCGGGTGGCGGCGCTTTCCTGATTATTGTTGTCTGCAGAGTCCCACCGGCACTTCTACAGTGTCAAGGGTCAGATGACTTGGACGTCGCTCAGACAAAGGGACCCGGATGCATCGACCTGTTACCATGGGTCCAATGTCATGCGTCGGCCACTACTCCTCTCGGGGGATGCCGCCGGTGGTCAATTCTCGTGCATCGGAAGCCGGCTGCCGAATCCCGCCTCGGACGATCCGGCGGCAGAATCGGCGTCAGCACGTCTTGCCGGGCGCGTGCCGCGGCGCATCTGATCTCCTGCAACGCAACTCTCAGGGGGATATCCGATGATCCGCTTCCTGGTCATTGCTTCGGCCTTGCCGATCGCTCTTGCCGTCTCCAGCGCACAGGCGCAGACCCCACCGGCACAATCCCCCGAGATGACCTTCTTCGTCACCAGCCAGGGTCCCGGCGACGGGGCGAATCTCGGCGGCCTCGAAGGCGCCGACGCCCACTGCCAGCAACTCGCCGAAGCCGTCGGGGCCGGCGGCAAGACATGGCGCGCCTATCTCAGCACGAGCGAGGTCGACGCACGCGACCGCATCGGCGACGGGCCCTGGCACAACGCGAAGGGAGAAAAGATCGCCGATGACGTGGCGTCGCTGCACAGCGACGCAAATGCGATCGACAAGTCGACCGCCCTCGACGAGAAGGGCGAGATGGTCAACGGTCGCGGCGACACGCCGAACCGGCACGACATCCTGACCGGTTCGAACGCCGACGGAACCGCGGCTGCCGACACGTGCAGCGACTGGACCTCGAGCAATGAGGGCCAGGCCATGGTTGGTCATCACGACCGGATGGGACTTCGCGACGACGCGCCGTCGAAATCCTGGAACGCGTCGCACGCTTCGCGCGGCTGCAGTCAGGACGCGCTCCGGCAGTCGGGGGGCGACGGCCTCTTCTACTGCTTCGCCGCCGACTAGCCCTTGCCGGACGGGAGCCTCCTCCAGCCGCTTCATCCCGACCGGGACGGCGCGATGCGCGCGGCCTACGGCTTCGGCCTGTTTCCGCTCCCCTCCTATCGGGACGCGGTCGTCGGCGACTGGCGCCTCGTCCGCTACGGCCCGGCTCCGGTCGACGGCTATCTGCCGGGCGTGGTGATGGAGCCCTGGCGCTGGGTGCTGCATCAGGGAAGCACGCCTTGGATGTCGACCAGCCTGATGGAGCAGGAGAGCCACGCCTGGCACGTGCATCAGGCGCAAGGCACGGTCGTGGCCGCCGGTCTCGGCATGGCGATGTATGCCTATGCCGCCTCGATCCGGCCGGAGGTGGAGCGGGTGGTGGTGGTCGAGCGCTCGCCCGACGTGATCGCGGTCCTCGGCGAAGCGGCGGGCCTCGTGGACTGGCCGGGGAGGGAGAAGGTCGCGATCGTCGAGGCGGACGCGCTCGGCCGCGACGTGGCGGCGCGTGTCGAAGCCGCCACGGGCGAGCGAGAGCCCGACTATCTCTATGCCGACATCTGGCCCGACTGCGGTGCCGCCGAAGCGCCCGCCGAGACCGCGGCCATGGTCCGGGCGCTACGACCCCGGGCCGCTGGCTGGTGGGGACAGGAACTGTCGTTCGGGCTCTGGTGCCGCAAGGCGGAGCGTGAGCCGGACGAGCCAGCGTTGCGCGACTATTTCGCCTCGACGGGGATCCCGGTGCCGGTCACCCCCGGCTACGCCGCCTTCTGCGCCGACGTGATCGCCGGACGGCTGCCGCGCCGGCGCTGGCCGGCCATCGCCCGTCTATGGGCTCGCCTCCGCGGCTCTCCGCGCCCCTGAGGGAAGCGCCCCCTACTCCAGTGCGCCGCAGGCCCGCTGGATGCGGCGGCAGGCCTCTTCCAGCTTCGTCTCCGAGGTGGCGTAGGAGATGCGGAAATAGGGCGAGAGGCCGAACGCCGAGCCCGGCACCACCACCACCTTCTCGGCCTCGAGCAGATAAGCGGCGAAGTCGTCGTCGCTCTCGATCTTCTTGCCGGCCGGCGTCGTTTTGCCGATCGTCCCGGCACAGGACGGATAGACGTAGAATGCGCCCTCCGGCGAGCGGCAGGTGATCCCCTTCGCCTGGTTCAGCATGCCGACGACGAGGTCGCGGCGCTGGCGGAACGACTCGGCGCGCGGCTTCATGAAGTCCTGCGGACCGTCGAGCGCCTCGATCGCCGCCGCCTGGCTGATCGACGAGGGGTTGGTGGTCGACTGTGACTGGACCTTGCCCATCGCCTTGATGACATCCACCGGGCCGCCGGCATAGCCGATGCGCCAGCCGGTCATCGCGTAGGCCTTGGAGACGCCGTTGGTGGTGAGGGTGCGCTCGTAGAGGCGCGGCTCCACCTGGGCGGGGGTCACGAACTCGAAGCCGTCATAGGCGATATGCTCGTACATGTCGTCGGTCAGCACCCATACGTGCGGGTGACGGACCAGCACGTCGGTGATTGCCTTCATGTCGGCCAGGTTGTAGCCGGCGCCGGTCGGGTTGCTCGGGCTGTTGATGATCACCCACTTGGTCTTGTCGTTGATCGCCTTCTCGAGGTCGCCCGGCTGCAGCTTGAAGCCGTGCTCCTCGACACAGGGAACGATCACTGGCGTGCCGCCGGCGAGCAGGACCATGTCGGGATAGGAGGTCCAGTAGGGCGCCGGGATGATCACCTCGTCGCCCGGGTCGAGCGTGGCCATGAAGGCGTTGAACAGCACGTGCTTGCCGCCGGCGCCGATGATGATCTGCTCCGGCTTGTAGTCGAGGCCGTTCTCGCGCTTGAACTTGCGGCAGACCGCCTCCTTCAGCTCACGCCGGCCGTCGGGCGCGGTGTACTTCGTATCGCCGGTCTGGATCGCGCGGATGCCTGCTTCCTTGGCGTTCTCGGGCGTGTCGAAGTCGGGTTCGCCGGCCGCGAGGCCGATCACGTCTTCCCCGGCGGCGGCCAGCTCCATCGCCTTGGTGTTGAGCGCGACCGTGGGCGACGGCTTGATGACGGACAGGCGCTTGGCGACGATCGACATGATGCGCGGACCTCGGAACCGGTAGTCTGAGAGAAAACGGGCGAGACCCTACGCCGGGGCGGGTAGGGTTGCAACGGGGAATGGGGAACGACAGAGGTGTCTGAGCCTGCTCCGCTAAACCGGGGCCGTCATCGCGAGGCGCGCAGCGCCGCGGCGATCCAGGGGCGGGCGAGGTCGGATGGCTCCTTGGATTGCCGCGCTCCCTCTGGTCGCTCGCGAAGACTGCTTAGATGAGCTTCAGGCGAAGTCCCCGGACAGCGCCTCGCGGACCTCCTCCGGCATGATCGCCATGTGGCCGTAGTGCGGGTGCTCGATCGCCACGATCACCTGTGTCCCCGGCTTCCGGAACTTCTCGATCTGCTCGGGCGTGAAGTCGAAATGGACGAACTGAACCGACGAGGCCTTGCCGGCGGCGTTGGTGCGGTCGACGTCTTCCTCGGCCCGGGCCCTGATCTTCTCGCCGTCGACGGTGACCGTCATCGTCTCCTCGACGCCGCCGAGCTTGCCGAGCACCGCCTTGCGGCGCACCGGGTCGTCGATCTCGAACATCACCGTCGCGACCAGCTCCCGGCCCTTGGGGACGAGGGGGTTGTAGGCCTCGAGCTCGTCGGCGATCTGCTCCTCGCCGCCGCGCTCGATCGCCAGCATCTCGTGGACCTGGAACCACATGGTCTCGTAGCTCTCGAAATAGAACGTGGCGTACGGGCCGACGGCGACGCGACGGTTGCGCTTCTTCCCGCTGACTTCGCGGCGCTTTTCGCGGCGGATGCCGAGATAGGCCTCCAGCGGCATGATGTCGTCGCGGGTGATCTCGGTCTTGTGCATCGCTGCTACCTCGCGGCTTGCATGGTTCAGGCTGTCAGCCCGTAGGCACGGGCGAACAGCTCGATCGGGTGCGGCGCCCTGTCGGGCACGCTCTCGCCGTCCAGCTTCTCCATTCCCTGGAGGATGTGAATCCCGGCGAGCGGGCATTCTGAGGCGACGTGCGGCTTCCCGGCCTTCAGCGCCTGGCGCGCGACCGGCTTGCCGACCTTCAGCGCGGTCTCGAAATTGTCCTTGAAGATGCCCCAGGATCCGCCGTGACCCGAGCAACGCTCGATCACCTGGAGGTCCGCGTCGGGCAGGAGGCGCAGCATTTCCGCCGCTTTCTGGCCGACGTTCTGGGCGCGGGCGTGGCAGGCGATGTGGAGCGTGACCCCCCCGTCCAGAGCCTTCAGCCCCGGGGCCAGCCCCTCCTTCCGCGCGATGTCGACGACATACTCGCTGACGTCGCGGGTGGCCGCGCTCAACGCCTTCACGTTGTCGTCGTCGGGCACGATCAGCGGCCATTCGAACTTCAGCATCAGGGCGCAGGACGGCACCAGGGCGATAACGTCGTAGCCCCTGTCGACCCAGGTGCGCATCTCGGCCGCGGTCTTGCGCGCCCGCTCGGCGACCTTCTCGATCTGGCCCTGCTCGTGCTGCGGCATGCCGCAGCAACCCGGGTAGGCGACCTCGGTCTCGACACCGTTGTGCGCGAGCACGGCCCGGGTCGCGACGCCGATTTCGGGATTGTTGTAGTTGCCGTAGCAGGTCGCGTAGAGGACCGCCTTCCGGCCGTAGGCGGGCGCCTCGGTGTTGACCCTCGGCGACTCCGCCTTCGCGCGCATCATGAAGGTCTTGCCGGCGAACTTCGGCAGCGCGGCCTCGGGATGAACGCCCGCGACCTTCTCCAGCACCCCACGGGTCATCTTGTTCGACGAGGCGCTCGCCCAGTTGGCGAGCGGCGTCATGCGCGTGCCGAGCGCGCCGTTGCGGTCGGTCTGCGTCAGCTCGCGCTCACCGAACGAGCGCTTGCCGGCGCGCTGCTCCGCGACGCGGTAGCGCAGCATCAGGTGCGGAAAATCGAGGTTGAACTCGTGCGGCGGGACGTAGGGGCACTTCGTCATGAAGCACATGTCGCAGAGCGTGCAGGCGTCCACGACCGACTTGAAGTCGGCGCTGTCGACCGAATCCAGCTCCATCGTCTCGGATTCGTCGATCAGGTCGAACAGGCGCGGGAACGAATCGCACAGATTGAAGCAACGCCGGCAGCCGTGGCAGATGTCGAAGATGCGCCGCATCTCCGCATCCAGCTTCTCCGGATCGGTGTAGTCGGGATCGTTCCAGTCGATCGGGTGACGAATCGGCGCCTCGAGGCTGCCTTCGCTCATGAAACCGCCCCCTGGGGAGATCGGGATCCGCTGTGGAACAGTCGCGCGATGCGTCCGTTCCGGCGTGGAGAACGGCGCTCGTGGACCGGAAAGCCTCATGCTTCGAGGCAGCCCAACCGGCCCTCCTCGACGTGAGGCTGTCTACAACGTTTCGGTAGACCCTCGTTCCGAGGAGGGCGCGTGGCGCCCCCGTCGGACGAGGTCCGGTCCACTCCGCCGGCGGAAGCCGCTTACTGCAGCTCGTTCAGCGCCTTGGTGAAGCGGCCGGCGTGCGAGCGCTCGGCCTTGGCGAGGGTCTCGAACCAGTCGGCGATCTCGTCGAAGCCTTCCTCGCGCGCGGTGCGGGCCATGCCCGGATACATGTCGGTGTACTCGTGGGTCTCGCCCGCGATCGCCGACTTGAGGTTCTTCGCGGTGTCGCCGATCGGCTCGCCGGTGGCCGGGTCGCCCACTTCCTCGAGGAACTCCAGGTGGCCGTGCGCGTGGCCGGTCTCGCCCTCGGCGGTGGAGCGGAAGACGGCGGCGACGTCGTTATAGCCCTCGACATCGGCCTTCTGCGCGAAATAGAGGTAGCGGCGGTTGGCCTGAGATTCGCCGGCAAAGGCATCCTTCAGGTTCTGCTCGGTCTTGCTGCCCTTGAGGGACATGGGGACATTCTCCCTGGGTCCAGTTGCGGTTCATCGACTTCGGCCCGGCGGCACCGTCGCCAGCCGGATGAGCCTATTTGAACCGCGGGTCCCGGGCGTGTCAACAGTTTAGAATTGTTCCAGAAAATGCCCCGATATAGGGCTCAGCGTGCGTCGTTCCGACTGCGCAGCCGCACCACGACGTCGACGCGATCGATCTCCGTCCCTTCGGGCGTTGCCGGCAACGAGGAGAGTGCCACCTGATCGCCCGGTATGTCCTCCAGCATGCCGCCGTCGACGTAGTAGAAGTGGTGATGGTCCTCGACGTTCGTGTCGAAGTACGACCGGCCGGGCTCTGCCACCACCTCGCGCAAAAGGCCGGCATCCACGAACTGGTGAAGCGTGTTGTAGACAGTCGCGAGGGACACGCGCGTGGCGCAAGCCTCGGCTTCGGCGTGCAGTTGCTCGGCCGTCACGTGACGATCGCGCCCGTCGAACAGCAGGCGGGCGAGCGCCAGCCGCTGGCGCGTCGGCCGAAGCCCGACGCCGCGAAGCCGGTCGAGGACGGCAGTGTAAGGTCGATCATTGGTCATGGCGCGCTATATGGGTCCGCCCGTCAAAATGAAAACAGAGAATAGCCTGCCGCCCTTGCTGGAACAATTCCGATCCGCATCAAGGCTGCAGCCAAGGCCTACCGGCACAGGCGCGGACGTCGCGGACCCCGTATTGGCGGGGCACTGGGGGAGTTCGTCTCCGGGCTTGACCGTTAGGCCGGCAGTTTCGCAGGATGAGCGGAGGACGGCCCGCCGGCCGCCTGCCCAATGGAAGCTCCACTCATGCTCCTGGAAAACCTCGCGGGCCCGCCCGAGAAGGTCGACACGTCGCCGAAGGTCTCGGACGAGATCAAGAAGACCACCTGCTACATGTGCGCCTGCCGCTGCGGCATCAACGTGCACCTGCAGGACGGCCGCGTCCGCTACATCGAAGGAAACCGCGACCACCCGGTGAACAAGGGCGTGCTCTGCGCCAAGGGCTCCGCGGGGATCATGCAGCACTATTCGCCGGCAAGGTTGACGAAGCCGTTGCGCCGGGTCGGCCCGCGCGGCAGCGGCGAGTTCGAGGAAATCGAGTGGGAGGAGGCGCTCCGGACGGCGACGCAATGGCTCTCCGAGATCCGCAACACCGACCCGCGCAAGCTCGCCTTTTTCACCGGGCGCGACCAGAGCCAGGCGCTGACCGGGTTCTGGGCGACACAGTTCGGGACGCCGAACTATGCCGCGCATGGCGGCTTCTGCTCGGTCAACATGGCCGCCGGCGGCATCTACACGATCGGCGGCTCCTTCTGGGAGTTCGGCGAGCCGGACTGGGAGCACGCGCGCTATTTCCTGATGTTCGGCGTTGCCGAGGATCACGATTCAAATCCGATCAAGCTCGGCCTCTCGAAGCTGCGCGCGAACGGCGCCAAGTTCGTGTCGATCAATCCGGTGCGGACCGGCTACTCGGCGATCGCCGACGAATGGGTGGGGATCCGCCCCGGGACCGACGGCCTGTTCGTGCTGTCGCTGGTGCACGAGCTGCTGAAGGCGGACCGGATCGATCTCGACTTCCTCGTCCGCTACACGAACGCGCCGTGGCTGGTGATCCGCAATCCGGGCGGGGCCGACGACGGGCTGTTCGCGCGCGACGAGGCCGGCGAGCCGCTCTGCTGGGACAAGCGCGTGGACGCCGCGAAGCCGGCCACCCATGCCGGCGTGACCCCGGCGCTGGTCGGCGAGTTCGATCTGGGCGATGGCCGCAAGGCGGTCCCGGCCTTCGAGCTGATGGCGGGCCGTTATCTCGACGAGCGTTACTCGCCCGACCGGGTCGCGGGGGAGTGCGGCCTGCCCGCCGCCACGATCCGCCGCATCGCCGCCGAGATCGCGCACGCGGCGTTCGAGGAGGAGGTCGTGCTCGATGTGCCCTGGACCGACTGGGCCGGCCGCCGCCACGACCGGATGATCGGGCGGCCGGTGTCGGTGCATGCGATGCGCGGCATCTCCGCGCACTCGAACGGCTTCCACACCTGCCGCGCGCTGCACCTCCTGCAAATGGTGATCGGCGCGATCGACCGGCCGGGCAGCTTCCGCTACAAGCCGCCCTTCCCGAAGCCGGTGCCGCCCGGTCCGAAGCCGGCCGGCAAGGCGGAGCAGATCGGGCCGAACAAGCCGATGGACGGCCCGCCGCTCGGCTTCGTCGCCGGGCCGGAAGACCTCCTGGTCGATGCCGACGGCACGCCGCGGCGCATCGACAAGGCCTATTCGTGGGAGGCGCCGGTCGCTGCCCACGGCGTGATGCACATGGTCATCACCAACGCCTGGAAGGGCGATCCGTACCCGATCGACACGCTCTTCATGTACATGGCGAACATGGGGTGGAACTCGGCGATGAACGTGCCGGGCACCCTGAAGATGCTGACCGATCGGGACGAGGCGACCGGCGAATACAAGATCCCGCGCATCATCTATTCGGATGCGTTCTATTCCGAGACGGTCGCCTATGCCGACCTGATCCTGCCCGACACCACCTACCTCGAGCGCTGGGACTGCATCTCGCTGCTGGACCGGCCGATCTCGGACGCCGACGGCCCGGCCGACGCGATCCGCCAGCCGGTAGTGCAGCCGGACCGGGACGTGCGGCCGTTCCAGGACGTGGTGATCGAGCTCGGCTATCGGCTCGGCCTCCCGGCCTTCACCACCGAGGACGGCAAGCCGAAATTCCCGGGCGGCTATCCCGACTATCTGGCCAATCACGAGCGCACACCGGGCATCGGCTCGCTCGCCGGCTGGCGCGGTGCCGAGGGCAGACAGCACGGCAAGGGTGCAGCGAACCCGAGGCAGCTCGAGAAGTACGTCGAGAACGGCTGCTTCTGGAAGCTCGAGCTGCCGCCCGGCCAGCGCTATTTCAAGCACGCGAACCGCGACTATCTCGAGTGGGCGGCGAGCGTCGGCTTCATCCCGGAGGCGAAGCCGGTGGTGATGCAGCTCTACAGCGAGCCGATGCAGAAATTCCGGCTCGCGGCCGAAGGGCACGGGCCGGTGCAGCCGCCGGATTCGGAGCGCGAGCGGATCAGGAGCTATTTCGACCCGCTGCCGCTCTGGTACGCACCGTTCGAGGAGCAGGCGGTCGAGGCGGCGGATTTCCCGCTGAACGCGATCACGCAGCGGCCGATGGCGATGTATCACAGCTGGGGCTCGCAGAACGCCTGGCTTCGGCAGATCCACGGGCACAACCCGCTGTACATGAGCCGGGAGCTGGGTGAGCGGCTCGGCATCGAGGACGGCGACTGGGTCGACGTCACCAGCCATCACGGCAGCGTCCGCGCGATCGCCCGGCTGATGGAAGGCGTGAACCCGAACACCGTCTGGACCTGGAACGCGATCGGCAAGCGCAAGGGCGCCTGGAACCTGGAAAAGGACGCGCCGGAAGCGACGAAAGGCTTTCTCCTGAATCATATCATCTCGGAGCTGCTGCCCGAGCGCGGCGGTGGCTACCGCTATTCGAACTCGGACCCGGTCACCGGCCAGGCGGCCTGGTACGACCTTCGCGTCCGGGTCGAGAAGGCACACGACAGCGCGGAGAACTCCGAGCCGGCCTTTGCCGCACTCCGCCTGCCGAAGGCGATCGTCTCGCGCCCCCGCATCCTTCGCTACGGCGCCGAGTTCCGCGCCCGGAGGAATAGAGGATGACCGCACTCCCGCCGCCGAGCCCGCGCAAGCTCGGCCTCGTCATCGACCTCGACATCTGCGTCGGCTGCCACGCCTGTGCCGTGAACTGCAAGGAATGGAACACCGGCGGCCACATGGCGCCGCTGACCGACTTTCATCCCTACGGCGCGGGGCAGAACGGCGTCTGGTTCAACCGTGTGCATTCGTTCGAGGCAGGCGACGGAGCGGACGGCCGCACCGTGCACTTCCCGCGCTCCTGCCTTCACTGCGAGCAACCCGACTGCGTCACCGTCTGCCCGACCGGCGCCTCCTACAAGCGGGCCGAGGACGGCATCGTCCTGGTGAACGAGGACATCTGCATCGGTTGCAAGCTCTGCTCGTGGGCGTGTCCCTACGGTGCCCGTGAGTTCGACGAGGACAGCGGCACGATGAAGAAGTGCACGCTCTGCATCGATCGCATCTACAACGAGAACCTCGAGGAGGTCGATCGGCAGCCCGCCTGCGTCGCCACCTGCCCCGCCAATGCCAGGCACTTCGGCGATCTCGGCGACCCCGATTCGGATGTCTCGCGAATGGTCAAGGAGCGCGGCGGCTACGACCTGATGCCGGAGATGGGCTACAAGCCGGTCAACAAGTACCTCCCGCCCCGCCCGCGGCGAGGTCGCGATGCGACCGCGCCGGCCGTGGCCGAACTGCAGCCCGCGAGCGACGAGCCGCAAGGGCTGCTCCGTTGGGTGGACCGGATGCTCTCGCGATGAGGGCGACGAGGCGGAGCGAGGCGTCGGTCCGGGGGGACGCGGCCAGATGAATCCGGCATTCTCGGTGATCTTCTTCACCTCGGCTTCGGGGGCCGGGTTCGGGCTGCTGTTCCTGCTCGGAATTCTCGGGCCTCTGGGCCTGCTGCCTTCGAGCTCCTGGTTCGGCGTCGTCGCGTTCGCGGTGTCCTTCGGCCTCGCCGTCGGCGGGCTGATCTCCTCCACCTTCCACCTCGGCCATCCGGAACGGGCGTGGCGGGCCTTTTCGCAGTGGCGCACCTCGTGGCTTTCGCGGGAGGGGGTGGCCTCGGTGCTCACCTTCGTGCCGGCCGGGCTGTTCGGGGTCGGCTGGGTCTTCTTCGGCAGCACGGGCGGCATCTGGGCGGTGTTCGGCCTCTTGAGCGCGGCGCTGGCGGCGATCACCGTCTATTGCACGGCGATGATCTACGTCTCGCTGAAGCCGATCCAACGCTGGAGCAACGGCTGGGTGGCACCCGGCTATATGCTGATCTCGTTGATGACCGGCGCGCTGCTGCTCGACCTGCTCCTCCACCTGTTCGGCGCCGGACATTGGCTGGTCTCCGGCGTTGCCCTCGTGGCGGTGGCGGCGGCCTGGGCGGTAAAGACCGGATACTGGCGCTTCATCGAGCGGACCGCCAGCGCCAGCACGCCCGAGAGCGCAACCGGGCTCGGTGCTTTCGGCCGGGTTCGCCTGTTGGAGGCGCCGCACACGGAAGAGAACTATCTTCTGAAGGAGATGGGCTTCCGCGTCGCCCGCAAGCACGCGGCACGCCTGCGGGACATCGCGGAGCTGTGCGGTTTCGCCGCGCCGCTGATGCTGGCCGGAGTCAGCCTGATCTCGCTCGCGCTGGAAGCGCACTGGCTCGGTACGCTCGCCGCTCTCGCGGCCGTGCTGGCCGCCGCTGTCGGCGTCGTCGTCGACCGGTGGCTGTTCTTTGCCGAGGCGCGTCATGCCGT
>Ga0079224_100011362_pt1 | contig 12262 bp, 6 predicted proteins | sample Stecom2015_FD_80414 | JGI IMG/M metagenome (GOLD analysis project Ga0079224, IMG submission 80414) | Agricultural soil microbial communities from Utah to study Nitrogen management - Steer compost 2015 | ecosystem: Environmental > Terrestrial > Soil > Agricultural land | place: USA: Utah... | reverse complement strand
CTTGCGGCCGCCGAACGGGCGGAAATAGTGAATCCCCTCCAGCAGGACAGAGTCTTTCAGTTGGTTGCGGATGGTGCGTGGGTCGTACTTGATGCGTACAGCCAGTTCTTCGGTGGTTAAGTAGGTCTGTGACATAAGGGTCATCCTCTAGTAAAGTAATTCCGGCTCATGGAAACCAAAATGATCTCCTGAAGGTCATATTAACCCACAAAAGATCTTTTGCAAGTCATTTTGATCTGCAGAAGATAAAAAAGGTCTACTGAAGATGATCAAGTGCCATCTTTCTCGCATCATGGGCGAGAAGAAACTGAAGATTGCTGATGTTGCGAGGGATACCGGAATTAACCGGGGGACCATCACCCGGTTGTATCAAGAGACAGCTGTGCGCGTTGAATTCGACGTCTTGGAAGCTCTCTGCGACTACCTGGAATGCGACATCGGTGAGCTGTTTGAAGTCAAAAAGGACCTTTAGACTGGAGTAGATTGATAAATCACATCATAATCCGGGCAAAAGACTCCATCATGGACGGTGTATGAACTTTCGAGACCTACTGGACACACTGGCAAGATCATCAGCAGAAGCCGTATCCACTCTTGCCAAGTCGTCAGATGAGATTGAAAAATTCCGCGGCTACCTATATGTCGAAACTGAGATAGAGCAGCAATTTGTTGCCTCGCTGGAAGGCGTTAGCAACTCTAATCAGATAGTCTTTCTATGTGGCTCTAGCGGTGATGGCAAGTCTCAGCTGCTGAGACGTTACTATAAAAAGTATGAATCCAAATTTTCATTTCATCTCGACGCCACCCATAGCTTCAGGCCAGACCAGAACGCTGTTCAGGCCTTAAATGAGCTCTTCGACCGCCATAAAGCCTCTGACCGCCCGCTGATTGTTGGGATAAACATCGGCATGATGTTTAACTTTCAGAATACTGGCGATGAGCGTCATGCAGATATCAAAGATGCCATAAGCAAGTTCATAGATGGTGAACGCACTATAGGCCCTTATCGATTTTTAAGTTTCGAAGACTATCCGAAGTTTTCATTGAAAGAGGACGCAGTAGGCTCGGAGTTTATTTCTGCATTGCTGTCCAAGGTGACGGCGCCCGATGACAAAAATCCGCTGTATGTTGCCTACAAAGCGGACAGTGCTCATCACAGTCAACATATCCATGAAAACTTTCGTATCCTGCAAGAGCCTGAAGTTCGAACACTGATTGTGAGAACTCTCTTACATGCCCGTCTAAAATACGATCAGTTTCTATCCGCACGAGCGTTGTTGGATTTCATCTACAACCTGATAGCTGGCGACTCCATTCTATTTGACAATTTATTTCTTGCTCCTGGAGATAGTTTGGCAATCAGCATGGCCAGTCTCGACCCGTGCCTATTCAGATCACAACGTATTGATGAGTTTGTCGTCCAGCGCTCTCTTGAAGTTAAGGATGCAGAGTTCGATGAATTCAAAGATGCTTTCATGGCGAAATATGGATTCTTCAATATGGGACCAACGTCATGGATTCGTGCTTTCTATGTAATGAAAGACGTAGATGTAGGAAACAACTACCATAAACGATTTGCAGATGATTTCCGTCGTAAACTGTTCGAAGATTACATTCATGTTTGGCAGCTTCATCAGGCACTTGACGATAAAAAGCAACTACGCGAGTTTTACGACAAGACTTTAATCGCAAGCCTGACCAAGTTCGCGAATCGTCTTCTGACGGGCCTTGGTAGTGATGCTATCTATCTGGCACAACGCAATGGTGTGACCATCACCACCAAAATAAGGATAGCGATGGACAGTAAAGCACTGGCAAGTCCCGTGCCTGGTCAGATTCATAGCTTCCATGCTGCAATCAAAGTTGGTGATACCGCGATTCAGCCATTCCCCGTGACTCTGTCATTCCTTGACCTTGCTGAACGTATCATGTCCGGCTACAGGCCAAACAGGCACGACAAGAATACCATTGTGATTCTAGAAGAAGTGATCGATGAAGTGACTCGTGTTGCCTCTCAGAACGGTGCACTAAGTTTCATTCGTGGTAAAAACGAATGGTCACTCTTGTTAGAAGATGATGAATTTGTTGTGGAGGCCTGTTGATGAGCTTGAAGGAGAATCTGCAGGCAGTCGCTTCTGTAGAGATTAAAGACCGAAATTTTGTAAACCACTTCCTGACATTTCGTCAGCAGCGTGGTGAGAAAATCAGCGACCCTGATGTAATGGCGGTGGCTGGTGAATTGCTTTCTGTTGCCTGGCGAAAAACGCTAAAGAAAGGATATACCCTCGATAAGTTTACTGATGCTTGCATGAGTCGATTGTCAAAGAAAATCGTGCATGAAGATTTTGAAAGCCTGTTGAAGCACATGTACTTCGAAGATGATGCCCGAGGCCTCTTTCAAGTAACACCTGAGTTTATGCTATTCAAAGTAGGATCTACGTCATCCAGCAACACTCGGCACGTAGGTACAGTTTTGGGCAACATGCTACTTTCAAGAAAAGTAGTAACTCAGTCTTCATCTGAGAACCTGAACTTCCTTGAAGCGGAACTCCTTACTGAGTTTCAATCATTTGTCACCGAGCTCCATACTGATAATAAAACGGAAGACTACCTCCCTTTCATAGGTGATGTTTTTACGCAAGATATTTCATTGCTGTGTCGTTACCCAAGCTACATGATGCAAAATCTAAGGGCATTTGTAAGTCTATACAATTTTTTATATAGCGCTCAGTTGGCGATGAATCTTCGTAGCTGGAGAACGATCCCCTCAAGTAAACCACTTTACTTTATCTTAGATACTGAGCGTGCAAGTAGTGAGAGAACCTACGTTCGTGAAGCCTTTAGCTCGCTGATCGATTATGTCGAAGACCTCTTTCCAGTTTTATCTGCGCTCGAGTACTTCAATCAGCCGGATAACAAAGATGCAATCCGTTATCCGCTTTGGAAGCACTATCAATTCATTCAGAATGCCCATCCTGATGATAAGAACCAACTTAGTTTAGAGCTGAAAATTTTTCTTGAGAAATACCGCAGGGTACGTGAACGAGAACCATGGAGTGGTGAGCTAAGTACAGCCGAGCAAATCATCCAAGCAATTGTTACGACAGCCAAGGAGATATTCAGCCAAGCGCGTTCAAGTCAATTGACGGTAAATAAGAAGGTAGTAGCCTCATTTGAAGGTGAAGTCGCACGTCATTTCATTCAGAACCGAAAGCGCGGCGGACGCGTTCTGATCATGAATCAGGATTACCTTTTATTACTGACCAACCTGGCCGTTGGACGCAAAGAGAAGCTCCAGTTTCAACAATTGATTGAGGAGTTCAAGCGCCGAGGAGTCTGGTTTGATCAACAATCACAGCAGGCACTAATAGAATTTTACGAACGAGTAGGAAATCTCGAGCGGATGAGTGACAGCGGAGATGCGGTATATGTCCGAAAAACAATTTGAACGTTTTCTCGTAAAGCATCTGAAGAACTGGTTAGAAGGAAGGATCAAAGTCGGAGACCGCTTTCAGTTCCGCTCAACAGACTCGAAAAACACGGTGCAGCTTCTGGCTGCACTGCATGAAATTGCTGATGGCTCCATAGAAGATGGAAATACCAACCTCAGCTACCTGAATATAAATGGCATTCAGGTGCTAGTTGCAGGACATGCTGAAGATAGAGATGTATCGGATGGATGCTTTACCGATAATTATCTCGCTAAACTTAGAGATAGTGTCGTAGATGAGAAGCGTGCTCTCATCATGGTGCACAATAGCGCGCTAGATACCATCACGAACAGCACTTTTGACCTGTCTCAGAGCGGAGCCATCTGGTCAGTAACAAAGATCCGGGATCTCCTCAGAGGTATGATCGATGACAGCATGACAAATCGGGAAACCTCGAAGTGTCTGCTTGATCTACAAACAAAGATTGTTGCATCTGATGGTGCAAGTATCTTCGGCTATCGTAGCCTCTATGAGTCTATGATCGATGGTGATCTCCGGTTTGATGAGTTGGGTTTATTTAACGACCCGCATCTTACCGACACATGGGGCGGTACAACGACAGCTCCAAATCAGCGTCAAATTGAGCGGAGACTTGAAGAGAACCGTAAACTCAGGGCTGAGATTGAGTTTGAAGTTGAGCATCACCCAACCGAGTTGGAAGATCGCCTAACTCAGTTTGGTAGTAAATTTTTAAAGGATAACTTTTCGGACGATCAGAACTGGAAGAATCTAACCTATGATGAGTTCGTCGCAGAGATCCAGAAGCAGAAGAAACAGGCGTTAGAGTTCGTCGATGTTGAAGCGGCTGCAGGAGACCTTCAACGGCGTAGTAAGAAAGAAACGGCAGCGGGACAAAGAGAACAGAATATTCTTTTACAGGTTCCGGCAGACCATAGTACTTTTCAAATTGACCTGAAGTTTACTGGCGCTCGAACCGAGAAGAGCGAATTTGAGATTCAACCCAAAAACACAGCCAAGCTGTTCGAAGTTAGTCACAAACCTCGCGGCAACAATACGACCTTTACGATTTCTGGTGAGATAAGATCTGAACCTTTGTTCTTCTCTGTGCGAACAAAACGCGAGTTATCCAGCGAGCAATTCAAGTTTCAATGCCTGGTGTTGCCAGAGGGCAAGTTCAATTTTGACGATATTATTAACAAATACCTGATCAAGGCGACGGGGCGTAGTCAGTCTCTTATCATTCAATCAGACGTTCAGGTCCTGATCACGAACCCAGAATTGGAGTCGACCGTCAGATTGAGCGATAACAATGAACTCATCGACGTTAATCAGGTTGGCAAACTTGACTACCAACAAATCTATGATGAATCGGATGAAGTTCGTTTTATTCTGAAAAGTGGAGATACCGAACTTCCTGTTCAGGTCGAGGGAGAATCTGCAAGGGAGTCGCTCACTCTGCCACTTCTTATGGATACGTCTCGAACGCGTCACATGTTTAATGACGACTACTATGGCGTTTACAAAGAGTCGAAGGGCACTGTTGTTATCGAAAATCAGGAAGTTATGCAGCTTTTCCTGCGTAAACAGCTGTTGGATTCAGAATGGGAAATCATTGCCTCAGAACTGGTCTATTGGGATGCATCTAAAGGGAAGGGCTTACCAGCTAGTGGCTTTACAGCATTTCCCGAGCTTCAGAATTTGTACCACAGCTATATAGCGTTTCTTCAGTATTTCAAGTCAGGGAGTCGCCGCACACTGCCTTCATTGGAGGGGTGGGGGCCAACACTTGTTGGCTTGGCAAAGAAGTATGTAGCCGAGTATCTAGCACACCTCGAATCAGTCGAGCGCGGTAAAACGCTATCCTCTGCTACTAAATTTGTTATGAAGCTTGGCACAGCCAGCATTCGTGATACTCAAGATAACCGGGTTAAGAACTACCTTACGCCATTCCATCCGTTGATTCTGTCTTATTACCTCTACCTCATTGAGAGTATACAGGCGGATGGTGATGATCTGAGTTTCCGCACACTACCTGATGTTACGTTAAAACGCCTGACTGCGCGTGGTTTGATTCCTCACCTATTTGATGAAGTACAAAAGTACAGTTACACCCAGACTGTTGATGAAAATGCATTCTGGCTTGAAGTTGTACCTCGCGAAGACAGTAGCTTTGATTACATCAGTAAGCTGGTAATGCACAAGATCGAGGAGTTTACCGAGACCTTCTCGCGTCTGTTCGATACTGTTTCGTCAGCCCCTGTATTGATTAACTCGGTCAATAACGTTGAGAACCGTGAACTTTTCCGTGGCTTACTCGCATACTACATGGAGCATCTTGATGAAGGCCGTTACATACATGTCAATCTGTATGACGACGAAGAAGTAGAGACTGAGTTTGATGTCTTCGCTGAGATGGCAACTTACGACGACATCAAAGACAGATATGATCTCGATAAAGGCAAAGCTAAGCGTAATACCGACACAATAGTCGATGTTCTTCGTACTCGTCTAACCTTCAGTAAATTTCTGAACAGCAAGACCGAGCAGCAGACCTATGCGCATCTGACATTCTTTAAGAACAATCAAGTGGTCGATGCCCGTGACAACAACATCGATGAGCATCTTTCGGGTATCGCCTGTGGTGGCCTTTTAAACGGCGAATCATCTAGAAGTGAAAATGACGCTTACTTTACAGCGTTCGGTTTAAAGGGCGTTGAATATGCTGACAAACCTCACCTAAAAATAGCGCGCCTCTTTGGGGCGATGTGGCGGCCTTCAAAACTGAACAATGATTCCTATCACGAACACTCGGCAATCAGCCTAGCTGTCAGTGACTCAGTTAAGCGCCTGCTGGATAAGTCTTACGACAGCTCTGTTTGGGTGACCATCATTGACCCCAAGGTGACACTGGACTTCTTCTCGAAGTCAGATGGCGTCATTCTGATTCATTATTCGGACCAATACACCAGCTCTGCCGGTTATGACGCTATTACCGTAACTAAGCAATCACAACTTTATCGCAATGTGCTTGGCGCGTCTGGCGAAAGTCTGATTCGGGAGTTCAACGCCTTTAACGGCGAGTGGCTCTTGCAAATGGTGAATGATCGCAACACAGAGAAGCTAGGCAAAGAGGGAGTGATTGCTTCATATAAAGCTGTGGCAGCAATGCTATCTAAGTCCGATATCTGTTGGGTGCCACTATCTGTCGCCGAGATGATTCGGGTTGCAGGCAATGTCGGTCTGGCAATGAGTGACTCAGATTTCTCCCGTCATAACCTTGGTATCAAACAAGGAGCGATATCAGACGATGTACTATTCGCGGGCTTCAAAGAGGGCAAGCTATACCTGTTACCCGTGGAATCGAAAGCGGGCGCTCGCCCTAACTTTGAAAAGGCGCGTAAACAGGCTCGTGAACTGAAGACCTATATGGAAGGTCTGCTCGGCCAGGATAATCTCGCAGGCAGGTTATATCGCGGCTTGTTTGTTCGTCAGGTGCTGTTGCAGGTTGAGAAGTATCAGCTCTACAAAGTATTCAGTGCTGAATACTTCGACGAACTGTTGACCTCACGCGAGAAATGGTTAGAAGGTAACTACGAACTCGCCCAACTGAAGGGCTACCCTTCTGGCATTGTGGTGGCTCACCTGAATACGGACTCCTGCATTTCAGAGCGATTCGAAGAAATCGATGGGCTTCTCGAAATCGACATCCCGATGAGTAAGCTTGCAAGCTTGGTCCACCAGCCGTACGAAGCTTTGAAGGCTGAACTTCAAGCGGGCCGTTTATTGAGTGTTCCCGAGCAGTATCTCCTTGCTGAGTCCTCCCTCTATGCGACCTCGGCCCCGATTAAGTCAGATGATGATGATTCATCCTCACCAGAATGCGGCATGAGCGCTCCCTATCTAAACGCGGAAGCTGAATATCAATGCGCAGCAGAACCTCAAGCTGTACATGCAGTGTCTGTCTCACCTATGCAGAAGGAATCAACAGGGCATGTGGTGATTCAGTTTGGAACTGACGTAACAAACAATCAGCCCGTTCTTTGGGAACCCACAAATACCGAAAAACTGTTTAATACCAATACCGGTATTATCGGCACCATGGGCACTGGTAAAACCCAATTCACCAAGTCAGTGATCACCCAGCTGGTGCGGAATCAGCATAACAACGTGGGTGGTGCGCCTATTGGAATTCTGATTTTTGACTACAAAGCAGACTACATAAAGCCAGACTTTGTCGCAGCAACTGGTGCCAAAGTCTTTGACTTGTTCCATCTGCCGTTTAACCCGTTGGCGGTCTTCGGTGATATGCCAATGCAGCCGATGCACACAGCTAACCTGTTCAAAACAACGGCAGCCAAGGCATTCAACCTAGGTACAAAACAACAGAACAAAATCCGGACGCTCGTGATGGATGCCTACCAAGCAGCAGGCATCTATCCTCAAGATAAAAGTACATGGGGCCGCTTGCCACCGACCCTGGACGATGTATGGGCAGAGTTTCAGGCTCAGGACAAGGTAGAGCAGGATTCACTTTTCGCTGCGCTTGATGACCTGATCAGCTTTGAAATTTTTGAGCCTGATAGCAGCAAGACTAAGTCTCTATATGATCTGGTCGACGGTGTAACCGTAATTAATCTCTCTGGATACGATACCAGCATTCAGAATTTGGTGGTTGCCCTCACGCTCGACCTGTTCTACACGCAAATGCATCAACAAGGAAGCTCAAGGCTAGATGGCAATTTTCGTCAGATATCAAAGATGATTCTCGTAGATGAGGCTGACAACTTTATGTCTCAAGACTTCGAGAGCCTGAAGAAAATTCTGAAAGAAGGTCGCGAGTTTGGAGTCGGTACAATTCTGTCGACCCAAGAACTGACGCACTTTAAAACAGGAGATAACGACTACTCGACGCTGATTCTTTCCTGGGTTATTCACCAGGTAGCAAATATTAAGTCGCAGGAGATCAAAGCTATCTTCAATACTCAGAAGAAAGACGATGAAGAGTATTTTATGGGGCAAATCCGCAAGCTAGAGAAACATCATAGCTTGTGTGTGGATGGCAAAAAGAAAGTCGCTAAGATCAAAGATTTGGCGTTTTGGGAGTTAATAAATTGAATCATAAACTCTACAATTTTAGAAATGTATTATTTTTGTGCATCTCGATGTCAATCAACTGCATAAACCTTGAGACTGCAGGTTCTATTATTGAACAAATAAGCTATCTTGATGAAAATTGATTATTAGAAATCTACTTTACGAGCGAATATAGAGTTAAAGACATTTACTCCATCTTTGATCGACTTCGTCATATGGACTTCTAATATTTCAACATTCTGAGATTTAAGAATACTCAGAACGTCGTGAACATTATGAAGTATCACACTTCCACTTATTTTTTCAAGATAGGTTGCCGTTGCCCTATATGAAATATAAATTAATCCACCTTTAGTTGCCATTAAGACAAGATTTTTAACTGCGATTTCCAAATTTTTCTTATCAATATGCTGAAGTACAGCACTGCACCACATTGCATCAAATCTACTCGGATAATGCATGTCAATAATTGATTCTTCTTTAATGAATATAAATGGATAGCTACGTGCAATACTAGCAAGCTCATGGGATGGTTCAATTGAAAATACTCGAAATCCATTCTGAATCAAGTACTTTGAATCACGACCAGACCCACAACCAACGTCACATACCAATCCACCTTTTTTTATCATTGATTTGAATTTAACCAGATCTTTACTTGGGGGCAGTGAGATTGTAGAGTTGTAATAGCTCAACGCATTCTTTGTGTATCTCTCTATCTGTTTTGCTTTATGTACATTTTTCGTCTTTGGTGATATTAGCCCTGCTTTATTCTCTAGCAATTTTAAAATTTGTGATTCAATTGCGCCTGGCAGCTCAATCGGGAATGTATAATCGTCATAAACTCCATCTTCCCTAAGATTTTTGTTTGAGTAAGCCAATTTTAATATCTTTAGATGTGCAGAATATTTTGAAAGTAATGCACTAAGCGCGTCACCATCAGCAGTCCAATTCTTTTCTTCAATAATAGCGTTCTGCTTTTCACCAATGTTAATGATTTCTCTAAGTATTAAGTCATCCCTCTCGATAAAAGCATTGCCCTGACAAAGATACTTTAATGTATTAAATCTTGTGCCTTGCCTCTCTGCGCGTTTTTTTTCTTCAAGGGCGAATGTATCGTACAGCATCTTGCTTTGAATCAGATAATATCTAAGTGGTAGATAAAATTCGGTTAACTCTTTATTAATTTCCTTTATAGAATATCTTCTAGTCTCTTTATCCAGGGTTGTCTCTGCAATATATAATTTCTTTTTTTCAGATTGTAACTTTGAAAATGATATTATTACTGTTAGCAATGGAAACAGTATTATAATGCAAAAGATGGCAAAGCCTATCCACTCAGTTGATATATCATGTTGTTCAAAAAATGTTATTAACTCTTGTAGAAAACGACTCATAGTGACATCTTAGAAATTTGATAAGGTACTGATGTTGGGTGATGTTTCAATTAATAACGCCCCATCATCCACGTGACTTCCCCATGCCTTGTAGTAGTCTTTCGCTTCAAGGTTTGGGTACTTCTGTTTTAATAGCATCTCTACCACATCTCCATAATCACCCATCCACGTGTACTTATCCAGCTCACGCTGAGTGAGCGGGATGTCATCACCATTCCATGTAAAACCGCGCTCCATCGATGCAAAGAAGGCTAATCGGGCGCCAATATTCACAGTCAGACCTGTGTTGATTTGCAAACGACGCAGTGAAACAAACGCCTTTTCTGAGATTTTCATTTTCTGTGGCAGCATGGAGTATCTCGTTTTTTACATTCTCAGTTCTGAATTTACTCAGGCGTCACTTAGCTTAGTAGCGCCAGAAGTAGCCTTCGTAATATGCGGAGCTTCCTGTTTCTGGGTCGTAAGCAACTTCGAAAGCATGCGAGATTTCAGGTGAAAGCTCTTTGTAGAAGTCTTCATCGACCTCAGTATCAGTCGATAAGATCAGTACCTGATGGCTCGCAGTCGGGAAGTAATTCTTCACTAGGTTCTCACGGTGACGTGAATCCAAACGGCCCAGTGGTGTATCGATAATGATCGGCAGATTACGGCCAGATGTGCGGCCAAGCGCTTCGAGCATGGCAATGGCGTAAATCTGCTTTTCACCGGCAGAGAGCTTCTTCTTATCGATGATATTGCCTTTACCATCCACCAGGGAAACGTTGAAAGTATCGGGATTGATCTTTGCGGTAATCATCAGGTCGTCTTTGCGCGCGAGCTTAGCAAATGACTTGATGAATTCCTGTTCCAGCGTCTGCAGGCGGTTCGCTCGGGTTTTCTCAGCAAAGTCTTCGAGCAGTGCACGAGTACGGTCTGCAAGTGTTACTGCCTGACTCAAGTTACTGACACTGCTATATTCTTTCTCTTTGTCACGTAGCTTTCTTAGGTTATCCATCGCATCGCGCAGAATACTCTTCGCTTCTTCAGTCTTCTGTTTCATCTCTACCTGACGTTGCCCTAGGGTATTCTCGATGTCCCCAAGTTCAACTACGAAAGTAGAGATACGACGTTCATCAGGAGCCCGTGATAGTTTAATACCAACGGTGGCTAGTTCTTCTTCAACCGAATCCAGTTCGGTAGACAGACTTTGAACGCGGGCTTGCTGCTCCGGTACGACTTTGGTGATCAGATGATTAAGACGGTTAAATTCACTGTCTGAAATATCATGAATAATCTCAGTATCTGCAGAATTGCTTGCGGGCATACTGTCAGCAATGGAGGCTTCAATAGCTTTCTGATGTTCTTTACCCAGAGACTTGATAAGCGCTTGCTGAACTTTATTGAGTTGCTTACGTAGTTCAATCTGAACCACTAGCTGCCGCTTCGAAAGCTGCTCAGCGGAAAGCTGCTTTAACAATTGTTCAAGTTGAGCCTTGGCTAATGCCAGCGGAGCTGCATCGGCTATCAGATTTCTGATCTGAGTCTGAAGTTCATTTCTCTTGGCGCGTAGAGCTTGCTCTTTATTTTCGGCTTCTTGTTTGTTGCTTGCCCAGGCACCACCGAGCTCATTGATGTTTTGCGTCAGACGTTCTTTGGTTGCTTCAAGCTCCGTCAACTCAATCTTGATGGTCTCAATGTCTGAAAGCTGTGACTGATACTGTGCGTACTGAGTCTGATAGGTGGCTTCGAGAGACTCCATCTCTTTACGGATATCAGAAGGCAACTTGTCGCGCTTTTGGTCTCGCAGGTAAACACCGAGGTCAGCTTTCAGGCGATCAATGATATCCAAGCCGAGCAGGCGGTTGATCGCATCGGCGAGTGATGCGTTGTTATCGTCTTCAGCTAGCTCTGCGATTTTTTCGCCATCGAAGAAAAAAAGATCAGCAACACCGATTGGAATCAGCTCATTGAGGAAGGCTTGCTTCTGTTGATCAGTGAGATTTTGCAGATATTTTCCATTCTGATAAATCTCAACCGTTTCAAATACACTATTGCCTCGTGCAGTCCAAATTCGCTTCACTGAGTAGTCAATAACTTCGCCCTGGCGGCCGAAGTTAAAGTCCAGTTTCACCCCTGCGGTATTAGGCGCCAGAATTTCGCCTTTGGGCTTATGTATTGAGTCGATCAGGAACTGGTGGTAAGTCTGAACAGACACTGCACGCCCGAGACTTTGCTTACCATAGAGCGCAAGTCTTACCGCTGTAAGCGTTGTGGTTTTACCAGCACCATTTAAACCACCAAATAGAACGATGGCCCGCTTACGGTTGTACTTAACCCGAG
>Ga0079224_100011361_pt1 | contig 12262 bp, 11 predicted proteins | sample Stecom2015_FD_80414 | JGI IMG/M metagenome (GOLD analysis project Ga0079224, IMG submission 80414) | Agricultural soil microbial communities from Utah to study Nitrogen management - Steer compost 2015 | ecosystem: Environmental > Terrestrial > Soil > Agricultural land | place: USA: Utah... | reverse complement strand
TTCCGCATACCCCACGGCGCGGAAGGCGTAATCCACCGGGTCCAGGCGGAAGCCTTCGGCATAGCTCTGCGGGCTGGACTGGCTGCCCAGGTGCACGTGCAGGTCGGTCCAGCCGGGCATGCAGGCGTGTCCGGCAAGATCGATGCGGTCTGCGGCGGGCGTGGCCGCAGTGCTCCCGGCGGAGACGCTTTCGATGCGGCCCCCACGCACGGTGACCACGTGCGGGCCGAGCATCCGGCCGCTGCGGCTGTCGAACAGGCTCCCGCACTGGAGCACGGTGGCGTCGGCGGCGTGCGACGCCGCGGGAGCGAGCAGGGCGGCAATCGCCGCGAGGGCGGCGGGCAGGAATCTGGGCATGCGGCAGGGTCCCCGTAGTGGTCCCGCCCATTGAACCACGGCTGCGCTGCATTCCGGCCCGCAACGGCGTAATCTGCGCACCCGCCGGCCGCAGGCGCCGCAATCGGACACGCAGTTGAACCCAGCACGTACCTTCCTCGACCTCATCCGCGGCGCGTTGATCGGCATGGTGGAGATCATCCCGGGCGTCAGCGGTGGCACTGTCGCATTGATCATCGGCGTCTACGAGACCCTCATCGAATCCATGGGCGAATTCGTGCGCGGGGCGCTGGCGCTGGCGGCGGGGCTGGCGAGGGATCGCGGCACGACGCAGGCGCGCGATCATTTCTCGCGGGTCCGCTGGGACGTCGTGATCCCGGTGGGCATCGGGATGGTGGTGGCGCTGGTTGCCTCGGCGCGGATCGTCGCCCCGCTGGTGGAGCAGTATCCGGAGGCGGCGCGGGCCCTGTTCGCCGGGCTCATCCTGGTGTCCCTGCGGGTGCCGTACCGGATGGGCGGCGGCCGCTGGAGGGCCCAGGAGTGGGTGCTGGCAGGCGCCGGGGCGATCCTGGCGTTCTGGTTGACCGGCCTGCCTGTTGCGGAGGGCGAAGGCGGGGCGCCCGCGCTGTGGCTGGTTGCGCTGGCGGCTGCAATCGCTGTGTGCGCATTGGTGATGCCCGGGCTGTCCGGCTCCTTCCTGCTGCTACTGTTCGGTCTCTACGTGCCCTCGCTGGAGGCCCTCAACCGCCTCGATCTCGTCTACATCGGCACCTTCATCGGCGGCGCCGTGGTGGGCCTGGCAGTGTTCGTGCAGGTGTTGCGCTGGATGCTGGCCCGGCATCGCAGGGTCACGCTGTCGCTGATGACGGGGCTGATGGCGGGGTCGCTGCGGGCCCTGTGGCCGTGGCAGGGAGCGGAGCGCGAACTGCTTGCCCCGTCCGGTCAAGCCTGGACCATCGCCGGATGGTTCCTGCTTGGCATGGCGCTCGTGCTGCTGATCCTGTGGGTGGAGCGCATGGTCCTGCGGCGCCGGTACTCCATGGCGGGGCGGCGGCCGGTCGGGTAGGCTTTCCGGTCCTGTTTTGCCGTTGAGCCAAGCCACCGTGAGCCCAGCCCCCGCTGCCGAAAATTCCCCCTACGAGCCCGCCCGTATCGAGGCCGCCGCCCAGGGCTTCTGGGACCGGACGCGCGCCTACGAGGTGGTCGAGGATCCGGCGAAGCCATCGTTCTATTGCCTGTCGATGCTGCCGTACCCCTCCGGCGCGTTGCACATGGGCCACGTGCGCAACTACACCATCGGCGACGTCATCAGCCGCTACCAGCGGATGACCGGGAAGAACGTCCTGCAGCCGATGGGCTGGGACGCGTTCGGCCTGCCGGCCGAGAACGCCGCCATCCGCAACCGCACCGCGCCGGCCAAGTGGACGTACCAGAACATCGAGCACATGCGCGGCCAGCTCAAGGCGCTGGGCTACGCGATCGACTGGAGCCGCGAGTTCGCCACCTGCTCGCCGGACTACTACGTCCACGAGCAGCGCATGTTCGTGCGGCTGATGAAGAAGGGCCTGGCCTACCGCAAGAACGCGGTGGTCAACTGGGATCCCGTCGACCAGACCGTGCTGGCCAACGAGCAGGTGATCGACGGCAGGGGCTGGCGCTCCGGCGCGGAGGTCGAGAAGCGCGAGATCCCGCAGTGGTTCCTGAAGATCACCGACTACGCCCAGGAACTGCTCGATGGCCTGGACACGCTCGATGGCTGGCCGGAATCGGTCAAGACCATGCAGCGCAACTGGATCGGCCGCAGCGAGGGCCTGGAGTTCGGTTTCCGGGTGGACGGCGAGGACGAGCTGCTGCGGGTCTACACCACCCGCCCGGACACGCTGATGGGGGTGACGTTCCTGTCGATCGCCGCCGAGCACCCGCTGGCGATCAAGGCGGCGCAGGACAATCCGGAACTGGCTGCATTCATCGACGAGCTGCGCCATGGCGGCGTGTCCGAAGCCGACCTGGAGACCCAGGAGAAGCGCGGCATGGCCACCGGCCAGTGGGCGATCCATCCCATCACCGGCGAGGACATCCCGATCTACGTCGCCAACTTCGTGCTGATGGGCTACGGCACCGGCGCAGTGATGGCGGTGCCCGCGCACGACCAGCGCGACTGGGAGTTCGCCACCCGCTACGGGCTGCCGATCCGCCCGGTGGTGGTGCCGGCCGCGGTCCGCGACGCGCTCAACGAGCTGGTGCATGACGTCGAAGCCGACGTCGATCCGTTCCAGGCCGCGCTGACCGGCGGCCGGGTCGATGCCTACGACACGGCGCCGGCGGTGGCCGTGGTGCGCGAATACCTGGAACGGGTGGAGCAGGAGGGCGCGTTCACCGAGCCCGGGTACCTGATCAACTCCGGCGAGTTCAACGGCATGGATTTCGATGCCGCGTTCGAGGCGCTGGCGAAGCGCTTCGAAAGCGAGGGCATCGGCCGGCGTACCGTCCGGTTCCGGCTGCGCGACTGGGGCGTGAGCCGCCAGCGCTACTGGGGCTGCCCGATCCCGGTGGTGTACTGCAACGCCTGCGGTGCAGTGCCGGTGCCCGAGGACCAGCTGCCGGTGGTGCTGCCCGAGGACGTGGAGGGCGCGTTCGCCGCCGGCGTGGTCAAGTCCCCGCTCAAGACCGACCCGGAATGGCGCAGGACCACCTGCCCCGAGTGCCAGGGCCCGGCCGAGCGCGAGACCGACACCTTCGACACCTTCATGGAATCGAGCTGGTACTACGCCCGCTACACCTCGCCCGGCGCCAACGACATGGTGGACGCGCGCGCCAACTACTGGACCCCGGTGGACCAGTACATCGGCGGGGTGGAGCACGCGATCCTGCACCTGCTGTACTTCCGCTTCTACCACAAGCTGCTGCGCGACCAGGGGCTCGTGGACAGCGACGAGCCGGCGCTGCGCCTGCTCACCCAGGGCATGGTGATCGCCGACACCTACTTCCGGGAGAACCTGGACGGCTCGAAGGAGTGGTTCAATCCCTCGGAGGTGGAAATCACCCGCGATGACAAGGGCAAGGTCACCGGCGCGCGGCTGAAGGCCGACGGCCGGCCGGTCGGCATCGGCGGCAAGGAGAAGATGTCCAAGTCGAAGAACAACGGCGTCGATCCGCAGCAGATGATCGACCGCTACGGCGCCGACACCGTGCGCATGTTCTCGATGTTCGCCTCGCCGCCGGAGCTTTCGCTGGAGTGGAACGAGGCCGGGGTGGAGGGCATGGCGCGCTTCCTGCGCCGGCTGTGGAACCAGGTTGAGCGCCACGCGCAGGCCGGCCCGGCCCCGGCGCTGGACAAGGCCGCGCTGGACCCCGCCGGTCGCGAGCTGCGCCGCCAGCTGCACGCCACGATCCAGAAGGTCGGCGACGACTACGGCCGCCGCTACAGCTTCAACACCGCGATCGCCTCGGTGATGGAATTGCTCAACCACGTCGGCAAGTACGACGACGCGTCGCCCAACGCGCATGCGCTGCGCCAGGAAGCCTTCGAGGCGATCGTGCTGCTGCTCAACCCGATCACCCCGCATGCCAGCCACGCCATGTGGCAGCGCCTCGGGCATCCGGAAACGCTGCTGGAGGACGTGCCGTTCCCGGTGGCCGATCCGGAGGCATTGGCGCGCGATACCGTGACGCTGGCAGTGCAGGTCAACGGCAAGTTGCGGGCCACCATCGAGGTGGCCGCGGATGCGGCTCGGGAAGACATCGAGCGCCAGGCGCTGGCCGAACCGAAGGTGGCGAAGTTCGTCGCCGACGGCCAGGTACGCAAGGTGGTGGTAGTGCCGGGCAAGATCGTCAACGTGGTGGTGGCCTGACCGCCGATGGCAGCCCCTGCACGCGCGCGGCGGCCCGCGGTTGCTAACCTTGCCGCCCCCGCCCCCCTGGCCCAGACTGCGCCCATGATCCGGACCGCCACCGCCCTGCTGCTTGCCGTCCTCCTGCTCGCCGGCTGCGGCTTCCAGCTGCGCAGCGCGCTCAGCCTGCCGCCCGACCTGGGTCCCATCCAGGTGGAAGGCCAGGGCCGCTACAGCCCGCTGGCCGATTCGCTCTCGCTGGCGCTGCGGCGCGCCGGGGCGACCGTGGTGGAAGGCCGCGGAGGCGACGAGGACGTGGCCCGGCTGCGGATCCTGTCCGAGCGCTGGGGCAGCCTGCCCATCAGCATCGACGCCCGCGGGCGGGCCCAGGAGTACACGCTGCGCTATGCCGTGGTGTTCGAACTGGTGCGGGCCGACGGCCAGGAGCTGGTGCCCCAGCAGGCGGTCGAGCTGGCGCGCGACTACATCCAGAGCCCCACCGACCTGACCGGCGCCGACAGTGAGCGCGAGCTGCTGACCCGCGAGATGCAGCGCGACATGGTGGCCTCCATCCTGCGCCGGATCGACGGCGCATCGCGCCAGCAGTGAACCCGCGGGCCGCCGTTTCGCGTTACGGTTCCACGCCATGGAGCTGAAGCCGGACCAGCTGGCCAGGCAGCTGCAGCAGGGCACCTTGCACCCCGCCTACCTGATCGCCGGCCCCGAGACCCTGCAGGTGCTGGAGGCCGCCGACGCCGTGCGCGCGCAGGCCCGGGCGCAGGGCTACGCCGAGCGCGAGGTGTTCGAGGCCGATGGCCGCGGATTCGACTGGTCGGCGCTGGAATCCACCCTCGGCGCGCCCAGCCTGTTCGCTTCCCGCCGGATCATCGAGCTGCGGCTGCCCACGGCCAAGCCGGGCCGGGAGGGCGCGGCGGTGATCAGCGCCTTCTGCGCCGACCCGCCGCCGGACGTGCTGCTCCTGGTCACCGGCGGTGACTGGAGCAAGAGGCACGCCGGAAAATGGAGCGAGGCCATCGACCGCATCGGCTGCGTGGTGATCGCGTGGGCGCTGCGGCCGGACCAGCTGCCGGCCTGGATCGAGCAGCGCCTGCGCAGCCGCGGCGTCTCCGCCGACCGTGACGCCGCCCAGCTGCTGTGCGACCGCGTCGAGGGCAACCTGCTGGCCGCCGCACAGGAGGTCGACAAGCTGGCGCTGCTGGCCGGCGGCGAGCGCGTGGACGTGGCGCGCATGGAGGCGCTGGTGGCCGACGCCGCGCGCTTCGATGTGTTCCGCCTGGTCGATGCCGCCCTCAACGGCCAGCCGTCCCAGGTATCGCGGATGCTGGCGGGCCTGCGCGCCGAGGGGCTGGCGGTGCCGGCGCTGATGGGCATGGTGGTCATGGAACTGCAGCGGGCCGCGGCGCTGGCCCAGGTGCAGGCACGCGGCGGCAACCTGGCCGTGGAGTTCCGCGCCCAGCGCATCTGGGAATCCAAGCAGGCGGTCTTCCGGCGCGCGCTGCAGCGGCACGGCGCCGGGCGCTGGGAGCAGTTCCTGGCCGAGGCCGGCCGGGTTGACCGCATGGCCAAGGGACGCGCCGCCGGTGACCCCTGGCAGGCGCTGGAGCGCCTGCTGCTGGCGGTGTCGGAACGGCATGCGCTGGCGATGCTGGGCTGATGGAGAGCCGCGAGCTGATCGTCATCTACGGCGGCACCTTCGATCCGGTGCACAACGGCCACATGGCCATCGCGCGCCACGCGGCGCGGGCGCTGGGCAGCCAGGTGCGGCTAATGCCCGCGTCTGATCCTCCGCATCGTCCCGCCCCCGGGGCGAGCGCCGCCGAGCGCGCGCACATGCTTGACCTGGCGATCGCTGGCGAGCCATCGCTGTGCGTGGACCGTCGTGAACTGGAGCGCGAAGGTCCCAGCTTCACGGTGCAGACCATGCGCGAGCTGCGCGCCAGCGAGCCGCACGCGCCCGTGGCACTGCTGCTCGGGTCGGACAGCTTCCTTGGGCTGCCCGCCTGGCGGGAGTGGCAGGCGCTGTTCGGCCTGGCCCATTTCGTGATCGCCGACCGCCCGGGACAGCCTTGCCGCCCCGATGCGCTGCCGCCGGCGCTGGCTGCCGAAGCCGACGGGCGCTGGACTGCCGACCCGGCGGCGCTCGCCGCGGCGCCCGCGGGCCGGCTGCTGGCCCTGGGGCAGCCCCTGCACGACGTTTCCGCCACCGGACTACGCGAGCGCATCGCCGGCAACCGGCCGTGGCGGCACCTGGTGCCGGCGCCGGTCGCCGCGTACATCGCATCCCGGGGGCTCTACCGCGACGCGGCCCACACCCGGTCTTCGCTATAATCCGCCCCAAATTCCACGAGCCAACTCCTTGACCAACCCCGCCCAGGTCATCAAGACCCAGCTTCCCGATCCGCCTCCGCCCCCCGGCGTCCTGCTGGAGCACGTACGTGCCGCCCTGGAGGAACTCAAGGCCCGGGATACCGTGGAGATCGATGTCCGCGGCAAGACCAGCGTCTGCGATTACATGGTGGTGGCCTCGGGAACCTCGAGCCGCCATGTCAAGTCGATCGCCGACGAAGTGATCAAGCATGCCAAGCGCCTCTCGGTGCAGCCGCTGGGCGTTGAGGGCGAGCGCGAAGCGGAGTGGGTGCTGGTGGACCTGGGGGACGTGGTGGTGCACGTGATGTTGCCGCGCGTGCGCGAGTTCTACGCCCTGGAGCGCCTGTGGACGGTCGGCGACCAGCCGCCGGAAGATCCTGCCGAAGGCGATGGCGCGCCGGCCTGAGGGCGCGCGCAGCGCAGCGGGACGCGGAAACCGTTGAAGGCGCGCCTGGTCGCCGTGGGTGAGCGTGCCCCGGGCTGGGTCACAGAGGGCTTTCGTGAATACCGCAAGCGCCTGTCGCACTGGCTGCCGCTGGAGCTGGTGGAGATCGCTCCCGGGGTGCGCGGCAAGGGCCGTGACACCGCGCGGGCGATCCACGATGAGGGCCAGCGCGTGCTGGCGGCGCTGCCGCGCGGGGTGCTTGTGGTGGCGCTGGACGGGCGCGGCCGGCAGTGGAGTTCGGAGGAGCTTGCGCGCCGGCTGGAGCATTGGCGCGGCCAGGGCCGTGACCTGGCGTTCGTCGTCGGCGGGCCCGAGGGGCACGCTGACGAGGTGCTGGCGCGCGCCGATGAGCGCTGGTCACTGGGGCCGCTGACCCTCCCGCACATGCTGGTGCGGCTGCTGGTGGCCGAGCAGCTGTACCGCGCCGCCGCGATGCTGGCCAACCACCCTTACCACCGCGCCTGACCGTTCCCTGCGGCGGGGCGGATCAGTCTTCCGCGGGGTCGGCGCTGTCTTCCGGATCGCGTTCCAGACCTCCTTCGTCCGGATCGCTGGCGGGTGGCTTGCCGAGCCCGCGGGCATCGTCCTTGTCGCGCGGCTTCCGCTCGGCATAGCCGGACTTGCCGTCGTCACGTCCTGCCGGGGTGGTTTTCCTGGTGGGTTGCGTCATGGCGTCGGGCCGTCAGCGGCCAAGTTCAAAGACCACGTCCAGATTGACCGAAACCGTGCTTTCGCCGGGTGAAACCGGGCTCGACTCCATCGCATCCATGGCCCGCATCGCCATCATCGGGCGGGGGACAAAGCCGCCGCCTTCGCTGATGCTCACGATGCGGCGGACGCGAAGCCCCAGCGCCTGGCCGTACAGCTCGGCGCGTGCGCGGGCGGTCTCCAGGGCCGCGCGGCGGGCCTCGTCGTGGGCTTCGCCGGGCTCGCCGATCTGGAAGTTGGGCCCATAGACCTGGTTGGCCCCGGCGGCGACCAGCGCATCGATCACTGCCCCCAGGTCCGCGATGTCGCGCACCGTGAGGTTGACGGTATTGCGCGCCTCGTACCCCGAGATCTGCGGCGCCTGGCCGTCGCCGCGGCGGTACTGGGGGGAAACGCCCAGGTCGCTGGTGCGGATGTCACGCTCGGCGATGCCCGCCTCCCTTACTGCTTCCATCAACCGGTTCATCTGTGCGGCGTTGGCGCGCAGGGCGGCGTTGGCGTCCGCGGCCTGGGTGACGACGCCCGCCGACAGGGTGGCCACGTCCGGCACCCGCGTGGCCTCGCCGGTGGCCGAGACCGAAAGCAGGGTGCCGTCGGCGGAGATCGCCGGCGGCGTCGGCGCCTGGGCGAGGACGGGAGCAGTGGGCGCCGCCAGCGCCGCGGCAAGCAACAGGGTGGACAGGGAATTTCCAAGCATGGTCAGGCCTCCGGGTGGCTGCATTCAGGTTCGCGGCAGCCGGGTGAATGGCGGGTGAGCCGCGGCTCCGCGCGGCGCCGGCGGGCCGTGGGTGGCGTGCGGGGCAAGGTATCCTTGCAACGATGCTGCATCTTGCCTCCAGGTCGCCGCGCCGTCGCGAACTGCTCGCCCGCCTGGGGGTGCAGTTCAACGTCTTGGACGTTGATATCCCGGAAGTGCGCGGCCCGCTGGAGTCACCGCCGGCCTATGTGGGCCGGGTTGCGGCGGAAAAGGCCGCCGCCGGCGCCGAGCTGGTCCGCGATCGCGACGGGGCGGTCGTCATCGGGGCCGATACCGAAGTCGTCCTCGACGGCACGGTGTTCGGCAAGCCGCAGGATGCCGCCCAGGCGCGCGACATGCTCGGGCGCCTGTCCGGGCGCGTCCATCAGGTGCTGTCGGCGGTGGCCGTGCGCGCGGGCGGGCGCCTGCTGGAGGCGCTGACCATCTCCGACGTCGAGTTCGCGCCGCTTTCGGCGGCGCAGATCGCGGCCTACGTGGAAAGCGGCGAACCCATGGGCAAGGCGGGTGGCTACGCCATCCAGGGGGCCGCCGAGGCGTTCGTGGTCCGGGTCAAGGGGAGCTTTTCCGGCGTCATGGGGCTGCCGCTGCACGAAACCGCCCGCCTGCTGGGGCAGGCCGGGATCGCCACGCGCCCGGGTGCGCGGCCGGACCTTTCCCCGGGCGCCGCGCCCGGCGGGGGGGACGGCGGATGAGCGAGGAAATCCTGATCAACGTCACCCCGCGCGAGACCCGCGTGGCGGTGGTCGAGAACGGCATGCTGCAGGAGCTGCACATCGAGCGCGGCTGGAGCCGCGGCGTGGTCGGCAACATCTACAAGGGCAGGGTGCAGCGGGTGATGCCGGGGATGCAGGCGGCGTTCGTGGACATCGGCCTGGACCGCGCCGCGTTCCTGCACGCCAACGACGTCATGCGCCCGCTGCCGGTCCCCGAACCCGGGGAGGAGGACGCCGCGCCGCCGGTGCAGGCGCCTGCGCCGGTGCCGCCGATCGCCGAGCTGCTGCGGGACGGGCAGGACGTGGTGGTGCAGGTGCTCAAGGAGCCGATCGGCAGCAAGGGCGCGCGCGTCACCACCCAGATCAGCATCCCGTCGCGGTACCTGGTGCTGCTGCCGCAGTCGAGCGCCGTGGGCGTCTCGGTGCGGATCGAGGACGAGGACGAGCGGGCGCGGCTCAAGGGCATCGTGGCGGGGCTGTCGGCGGCGGGTACCGGCCATGGCTACATCGTGCGCACCAACGCCGAAGGCCAGCCGGCCGACGCGCTGCAGGAGGACATCGCCTATCTGGCCCGGGTCTGGTCGCTGGTCGAGAAGCGTTCGCGCGAGGCGACGATCGGCAGCTGCATCTACGAGGACCTGGCCCTGCCGATGCGCGCGGTGCGCGACCTGATGCGCCGCGACGTGGAAAAGGTCAAGGTCGACTCGCGGGAGACCTGGGAGCGGCTGCGCACCTTCGCCGCCCAGTACGTGCCGGGGCTGGCGGAGAAGATCGAGCATTATTCCGGCGAGCGGCCCGTGTTCGACCTCTACGGGGTGGAAGACGAGATCAGCCGCGCCCTGGACAAGGAGGTGCCGCTGAAGTCGGGTGGCTACCTGGTGATCGACCAGACCGAGGCGATGACCACCGTCGACGTCAATACCGGTTCGTTCCTGGGCCAGCGCAACCTGGAGGAAACGGTCTACCGCACCAACCTGGAAGCTGCCCAGGCGGTGGCGCGGCAGCTGCGGCTGCGCAATCTGGGCGGCATCATCATCATCGATTTCATCGACATGACCGGCCCCGAGCACCGCCGCCAGGTGCTGCGGACGCTGGAGAAGTCGCTGGCCCGCGACCACGCCAAGACCACGGTCTACGACTTTTCTCCCCTGGGCCTGGTGGAGATGACCCGCAAGCGCACGGTGGAGAGCCTGCAGCGCCAGCTCAGCGAGCCGTGCAGCGCCTGCGGCGGGCGCGGGATGATCAAGACCGCAGAGACGGTGACCTACGAGGTCTTCCGCGAGATCACCCGCGCGGTGCGCCAGTTCGACGCCCAGCAGCTGCTGGTGATCGCTTCTCCGCCGGTGGTCGACCTGATCACGGAGGAGGAATCTGCGGCGGTGGCCGAACTCGAGGAGTTCCTCGGCAAATCCATCCGCTTCCAGGCCGACGACCAGTACCCCCAGGAGCAGTTCGATGTCGTCCTGCTCTGACGCGGCACGGGGCCGGGCGGCGCGCCGATGAAGAAGCTTGCACTGGGCGGCCTGCGGATCACCCGCAGGTTGCTCGTATCCGCGGCCGTCCTGCTGCTGCTGGCCATGGCGCTGGTGGCGGTGGCGGCCAGCCAGCTGCTGCCGATGCTCGAACGCAATCCCGCGCGGGTCGAAGCCTGGCTGGGTGAGCGCGCCGGGCACCCGGTGCAGTTCGATGCGCTGGAGACCGAATGGACCCGGCGCGGCCCGCTGCTGCGCCTGGACGGACTGCGGATTGGCGCCGGCGCGGATGCGGTATCGGTTGGCGCGGCGGAGGTGCTGGTGGCGCAGTACGCCGGGCTGCTTCCCGGGCGGTCACTGACTGAATTGCGGCTGCGCGACCTGGAGCTGGTGCTGGCCCGCGGCGATGACGGCCGCTGGCACGTGCGGGGCCTGCCCGGCCAGGACGGTGGCCGTGACCCGTTCACCGCGCTCGAGCGCCTGGGCGAGCTGCAGGTGATCGGGGCCAGCCTCGACGTGGATGCCCCCGGCCTGGGCTTGCAGGTGTCCATCCCGCGCATCGACGTGCGCCTGCGGGTGGATGGCAGCAGGGTGCGCGCGGCCTCCCGGGCCTGGAAGGACCCCGCTGGCGCGGCGCTGCGGGCGGTCGCACTGTTCGACCGCGACTCCGGGGACGGGCGCCTGTACGCCGGCATGGAAGATGGCGATCTCGCCGGCTGGTCGGAGCTGCTGCAGGTCGCCGGGCTGGCCGTCGCCTCGGGCCGCGGCCGGGCCGAGGCCTGGGCCGGACTGCGCGGTTCGCGGATCGAGGATGTCACCGCGCGTCTTGACCTGCACGCGGTGTCGCTGCGGCGCGCGGCGGACGCAGGCGGACCCCCGGCGCTGGCAACCTGGGACCGGATCGCCGGCGGCTTCCATTGGGGCCGCGAAGATGCCGGTTGGCGCCTTGATGTGCCGGATCTGCTCACCGCGTCCGGCGATCATGAGGAACGCACTGCCGGCGTGAGCCTGCGCGCCGGCGACGGCTACGCGCTGGTGGCGGATCGGATCGAGGCGGCCCCCGTGCTGCAGGCGCTCGCCTTGAGCGACCGGACCAGCGCCGGGCTGCGCCGCTGGCTGCTGCAGGCGCGGCCCCATGCAGTCCTCGCCGACGTCGCGGTGGCGGCCCGGGACCGCAACGTGGTGCGGGGCGGGGCACGCGTGGAAGCGCTGGGCTTTGCCGCCGTCGGCGACCAGCCCGGGCTTGCCGGGCTGGCCGGGGAGCTCGTCGCGGGCGACGGCAGCATGGTCTTCCGGTTCGATCCGGAGGCCGGCCTGCAGTTCGACTGGCCGAGCGGCTTCGGGGAGGTCCACGAGGTGACCCTGGAGGGGGAGGTGGCCGCCTGGCGGCAGGATGCCGGCTGGCAGGTCCACGCGCCTTCCCTGCGCCTGGACGGCACGGATTACGGGGCGGAGCTGCGCGGCGGGCTGGAATTCCAGGGCGATGGCACCCGGCCCCGGATCGACATGGCCGCACGCCTGGACGAGGCCAGGGTCCCGGTGGCCAAGCGCTTCTGGGTCCGCCACCAGATGCCCCCGCAGGCGGTGGAATGGCTGGACGCGGCGCTGGTCGG
>Ga0079224_100011360_pt1 | contig 12264 bp, 10 predicted proteins | sample Stecom2015_FD_80414 | JGI IMG/M metagenome (GOLD analysis project Ga0079224, IMG submission 80414) | Agricultural soil microbial communities from Utah to study Nitrogen management - Steer compost 2015 | ecosystem: Environmental > Terrestrial > Soil > Agricultural land | place: USA: Utah... | reverse complement strand
TATCCGCATCTTGCGCGCGGCGCAAGGCCGCTTGCATGATGTCGGCGTCAGCAGCTTCGGAAAGGTTGTCTACTTGGACAAGACCCTTGCTCAGCGCCAGGATAATAAGTGCACGGTTGCTTTCGGACTTTGAGCCCGTGGATTGTATCGTGACTCCTATTTGTTTGGAGGGATGCGTTAGCCGAATGCTTGTTACGTTGATTAGGCCTCTGCAACAGGTTTAGAGTTCATCACCTCGTTTTGTTTTCTAATCGATTCGTTATGCAATAGCTCTAAGTATTTTGTCGCGAAATCATCGCTCAATGTTAAAGCTCTTGCCAATTGTAAACGTTTTTCAACGATTTCGTCCCAACGGCTTACCTGAAGGATGGTTACGTTGTTGTCACGTTTATATTCGCCGATTTTCTCTGCGATTTTCATGCGATCGCCGATCTGCTTCAAGATTGCATCGTCCAGCTGGTCGATCTGTTGACGTAATTCTGCCAGTTTATCTTCAAAAGCAGGATTGTTAGATTCCGGACGGCGTACAGAAAGATTGTCTAATAAGTCAGAAAGAGCTGCAGGCGTTACCTGTTGTTTGGCGTCTGTCCAAGCTACAGAAGGATCGATATGCGATTCGATAATCAAGCCTTGTAAGTCCATGTCCATTGCCTTTTGAGCGATGTATGGGATTAACTCTCTGTTACCGCAGATATGGCTTGGGTCATTGATGATAGGTAACTCTGGGCAAGCAGATTTCAATTGTATAGCCAAATCCCACATCGGTTCATTACGGAAAGCTGTTTTCTCGAAAGAAGAGAATCCACGGTGGATAGCAGCTAATTTTTTGATGCCTGCACCGTTGATCCGTTCCAATGCACCGATCCATAAGGATAAATCAGGGTTCACTGGGTTTTTAACCAATACGGGAACGTCTACACCTTGCAATGCATCAGCAATCTCTTGTACCGTGAATGGGTTTGCTGTAGAGCGTGCGCCTACCCATAGGATATCTACGCCAGCAGCCAAAGCTTCTTCAACGTGTTTCGCTGTTGCAACTTCCGTTGCTGTCAATAAACCTGTTTCTTCTTTTGCTCTCTTTAACCACTCCAATCCAATGCTTCCGATACCTTCGAATTCTCCCGGACGGGTACGTGGTTTCCAGATACCAGCACGCAGTACGTTCACTTTACCGGTATTCGCTAATAAGTGTGCTGTAGAAACTACTTGTTCTTCTGTTTCGGCACTGCATGGGCCTGCAATGATTAAAGGCTTATCTCCTGTATCTAACCAAGATTTTAAAGGGACAATGTCTAATGTATGTTTCATTTTTTTATGTAATTTTTTATGTTTTCTTTATTTATCCTCACCCCAATCCTCTCCCTCGTCAGAGTCGAGGCACAGCAAAGGAGAGGGAGTAATCATATCTCCCCTCCTTTGGAGGAGGTCGGGGGAGTATTATACTTTCTCGTTTTTAATATATTCACCCATGATGGTGAAGTTGATAGTGTGTTTCAGTACTTTTCGGATTGCCGCATCGTAATCACCTTGCTTTTTCCATTCCACATCGACGTAAAAGTCATATTCATTTCTTTTTCCAACGACTGGCATCGATTGAATCTTGCTCAGATTGACATTCTGCTCAGCGAAGCATTGCAGTACGTTGGCTAAAGCTCCTACTGCATTTCCAGTCTGGAAGGATAGGGAAGCTTTGTTGGCATTTTTGTGTTCCACAAGCTCGTTGGAAAGAATAAGAAAACGTGTTGCATTCTTTTTGTTGGTTTCTATCCTTCTTTCGAGAATTTCCAATCCGTAAATTTTTGCAGCTAAAGCACTGGCAATGGCAGCTGTATTTTTTAATTGATTTTCTACAATTCCTTTTGCACAGGCAGCAGTATCCATGCCCTCTTTGATGGTCCACTCGGGATGATCTATCAAAAACTCGTCACATTGGCGGATGGCAATGGGGTGGGATTCTACGAACTTAATATCCGATAGCTTCGTGCCGGGCAGTGCCAGAAGGTTTTGCTGTATATTTAGATGTACTTCGCCAACGATATGGAACCGGTAATCCCGCAAAAGATTGTAGTTTGGTAGGATGCTCCCTGCAATCGAATTCTCAATGGCCATGACCACGTAGTCGGCTTTGCCTTGCTTGAGCATGTCACAGGTCTTCTTGAAAGATTCGCATTCTACTGTTTCGATGTCTTCACCGAAATATTTGTACGCAGCTTCTTCATGAAATGAGGCTTTAACCCCCTGTATTGCTATTCTTGTTTTCATCAATTGTTTTTATTCAACGCTTTCTTGTACAAAAAGAGTCCCGGATTTAATGACCCGGGACTCTTTTTGTTGGTTATTTATCGCAACATATTAATCCCGGCTTTTATTGTTAAAATAAAAGAATCCAAAGTAAAAATATGTTGTATATGTTCTCATGTCTCGAATTAACATTTCAAATGTAGAAGTAATATTTTAATATCCAAAATAAATTAAAAAAAATATATTTTATATATATAAAATATGGTAGAAATTTGGATTAAAAATTGGGTGTTTTTAATGAGTGTTTTTTAATTGTTTAAAATTTGTAATATGCTTATATTTAGTTTTTTATTGTTTTTATTTTGTTTTATTTGTTGAAAATATGCACTAAAATCAATGAAATTTTATAGATTTTTTAATGTAAAATTAATGTATATTTTGTTGTTTATTTTTTATTGTAATGATGTGTTTTGTTGATTGAAAAATCGTAAAATATAGGTTTTGTTGAAAGAGCAAAACCTATAAGGTTTCAAAACGGCGAAGCCCTCAACGAAGTTAAACCTTATAGGTTTGTAGTTAATAACGCTACTTATACCTAACCTTTACATTAATTTGTACATTTGGAATTTCATAGTCATAAGGTATATGAAGCAAGAGCAATTATTCTATGTGGTACGTGTTTTTTAGTGTTATTTGTAGTGTCAGTGTTGCGGTTATTATCAAATTGGCAAAAGGGAGAGGTTATAAATATTTACATCTTATTGTTTGGAACTACCCTGTGGCTGCTTTGGCAACCTATCTTTTGTTAATGCCTCAGGTAGGGCAAGTGATATGGAGCGAACTTCCTTGGGACCTTTATCTGCCTTTGGCTGTGTTGTTGCCCACTATATTTCTGTGTATAGCTTATGCCATACAATACAGTGGTATCGTTAAGACTGAAGTTGCCCAGCGTCTCTCTTTGTTTATTCCCTTGTTAGCGGCTTTTTTTATTTTTAAGGAGCATATTGGCACAACCAAATTGATCGGTATAGGCGTGGGTATATTGGCTATTTTATTTTCCATTGGCTGGAATAAAAAGGGACAAAAAGTCCCGACAAAAGCTTGGGGCTATCCTTTGGCGGTATTCCTAGGTATTGGGATTATTGATATTCTGTTTAAGAAAGTTGCCCTATATCAAGGAGTTCCCTATTCCTTTTCCATGTTTGTGGTGTTTGTTGGGGCGATGGTTCTGTCGTTCTTGTTTTTAGCATATAAACTTCTAAAGAGGCACGAGCAGCTGAAATTAGGTTCTTTGTTCTGGGGAATCCTTTTGGGATTGTTTAACTTTGGCAATATCCTGTTCTATATGAAGGCGCATCGTGCCTTGCCGGATAGCCCATCCATTGTTTTTACGGGTATGAACATTGGTGTTATCCTATTGGGGGCAGTGATTGGTGTTGTGTTTTTTAAGGAAAGGCTATCCTTTTACAATAAAATAGGTATAGGGCTGGCCATGATTTCCGTCTTAATTATTGCATATCTGTGAGTTTATTTGAAGATACTTATTTTACGATTGATGAACCGTCCGAAGGGTTATTTCGGGATAAAGGAAGCAAGTTTATAGCGTATGCTTATCCGTTCAAATCGGAATCGGCATTGAAAGACATTATTGCAGACTTGAAAGCGCAGCACCCTAAGGCGCGACATCATTGTTGGGCGTATAGGTTGACACCGGATCGTTCTGTGTACCGGGTGAATGACGACGGAGAACCCTCCGGAACAGCAGGGCGACCTATTTTGAATGCTTTACTTTCAAAAAATGTGACCAATATCCTCGTAGTTGTAGTTCGTTATTTTGGGGGAACTTTATTGGGTGTACCAGGATTGATCAATGCTTACAAGACCGCAACACAAGAAGCTTTGGAAGCGGCGGTCATTGTCGAGAAAACGGTCAATGATGTTTATCGGATTTCTTTTGACTATTTGCAGATGAATGATGTTATGCGTTTGGTGAAGGATGAAAATTTAGTTATATTGAACCAGCAATTTGACAACCAATGTGTGATGGAAGTGGAGGTCAGGAAATTGCAGGTTAACCAAGTTGTCGGGAAACTTGAAAAATTGGAACAGGTTCATTATACTTATGTGACTACATTATGATTGCAGACTCGGAATTGATCTTAAATGCGGATGGAAGTATCTATCATCTTAATCTTTTACCGGAGGACTTAGCCTCAACAATTATTTTTGTAGGTGATCCGGACCGTGTGGCTGAGGTATCCAAATACTTTGACCATATCGAGGTGAAAAAAGGCAAACGGGAATTTATTACCCATACAGGACAGCTCGGAGGGAAGCGCATCTCGGTTATTTCTACGGGAATTGGTACGGATAATATTGATATCGTATTTAATGAAATTGATGCATTGGTCAATGTTGATTTTGCCACACGTTCATTAAAGTCCCAGTTGACGAGTTTGGATATTATCCGTATCGGAACGTCGGGATCTATTCAGGGGGACATCAAGATGGGGACTATTCTGGCAAGCGAATATGCCATAGGTTTTGATGCACTGATGCAATACTATGTAAAACATTATTCCGAAGATGAGCAAGATATTCAGTCGGCTATTATGCAGCATTTTCCGGATATTCGATTAACGCCGTATGTAGGTAGCGCCAGCAAGCGATTATTGCATAAAATAGCGCAGGACTTACCAAAAGGAATCACGATGACAGCTCCTGGATTTTATGCTCCTCAAGGAAGATCTGTGCGTTCAATCAATGTATTTCCGGACTTAATACAGAAAGCAAATAGCTTTCGGATAAAAGGTAGATTCATGACCAACTTGGAAATGGAAACCGCAGGAATTTATGCGCTAGCAAATATGTTTGGACATCATGCGCTTTCTATTAATGCCATCCTCGCTAGTCGGGTGAATGACTCCTTTTCCGCTAAGCCACAGGAAATCATTGACGAAGCGATACGTTATGTATTGGATAGGGTGTAATAGTGGTTTAATCGTTTAGGAGGTTAACTGTTTAGAAGTTTAATCGTTTAACCAATTAACCAGTTCACTAATTAATCCAAATTAACCATTCAACCCTTTCCGGCTGGAATCAAAACGTAACAAAATAAACAACAGTATCGTAAAGCTCCATAAGGAAGATCCACCATAGCTGATAAAAGGTAGTGGAATTCCGATTACCGGTACAATACCGATGGTCATGCCGATATTAATGAAGAAGTGGAAGAATAGGATAGAAGCTACACCGTAGGCATAGATACGGGCAAATGCTGTTCGTTGTCTTTCGGCGATATGTACAATCCGCAATAGTAGAAAAAGATAAACGCCTACCAATAGGATACTTCCTACAAAACCCCACTCTTCACCAATAGTACAGAAAATAAAGTCGGTGCTTTGTTCTGGCACGAAATTGTATTTGGTCTGTGTGCCTTGCAGATAACCTTTCCCCCATAATTGCCCGGAACCGATTGCAATTTTGGATTGGTTGAGGTTATACCCTTGTCCGCGAGGGTCATCCATTTTGCCTAAGATAATATCGATACGGTTACGCTGATGGGATTGAAGGATGTTTTCGTAAGCAAAATCTACACATAAAATGTAGAGGGAAGAAGCTAAGAATAAAAGGCCTATGCTTATCAGGTATTTTCGTTTTCTGCGCAGGCTGTAAGCGAACAGTCCGCAGATGAAAAAAAGCACAGCTATCAATATCCATTCATTAGGCACTAATAGCGCCAGTACAAACAATAGAATAGCTAATCCGGACAACAATAAAAAAGTATTGCCTACATATCCTTCTCTGTAAAACACAAAAATAAGTGCAAAAAAGGCAAGAGCCGAACCGGTATCCGGTTGCAACATGACCAATGCCACAGGAAGCAATACAATAGCTGCCCCTATCAGCAAAGTTTTCATGTTGGGACTTTTATTGGTCTGTGTACTTAGGTAAGAAGCCAAGAGTAAACAGGTGGCCAATTTACCGAATTCAGAGGGTTGTAGACGAAAGCTACCTAACGGTATCCAAGCCTGATTTCCGCCCACATTTCGCCCGACGATCAGTACGATGATTAATAATATAATCACGACCACATAAATAATCGGAGAGACCGAAATAAAGAACTTGGCATCGATGATAAGAATACTGAAAGCAATCAGTATAGCCGTGAATATATAGATAGACTGCTTACCATAGTTTGTGGCCAGGTTAAAAAGCCCTGGATTTTCAGGGTCGTAAACAGCAGCATGTATATTGAACAGTCCGATGACACAAAGGATGAACCAAAGCAAGATGGTTAGCCAATCGATACGGCCAAAGAAACTTTTTTCGTTGAGATTAGTCATTCCGTCTTCTTACTTGGCTATGGTGTACAAAATATTCCTGTTTGTTTGCTTTGGCTTGTGCTGTTTGGCCAGCTTTAACCGAATCTTTTTTTGCTGGCGAGGGAGCTTGTTTTACTTCCTCTTTCTTTGCTGTTTTCGGCAAGAGATTAACATTGTAAATCCTGTCCTGAATGTATTTTGGTAGTGTGATGGTATCTTTTAAATGTTTTTCTACCAACATACTCGCGATCGGGCCTGCCCAGGTGCCGCCATACCCGGCATTTTCCACAAATACTGCGATGGCTATCTTGGGATTTTCGCGCGGAGCAAAGGCGAAGAACACGGCATGGTTTTCACCGTGCGGATTTTGTACTGTCCCTGTTTTGCCACACATCTCTATATCCGGGATGCGGACACTTGTTGCGGTTCCCCCAGCCATATTTACAGCTCGGCTCATACCTTCAATCACTGGGTCATAATACTTAGCATCCACACCAGCATGGATTTTTTCCCTGTACTCATCCTTGACAATTCCTTTTTCACCGATAGCTTTTACGAGGTGGGGGCGGTAATAGAAACCACGATTGGCGACAATAGCCATGATATTGGCCATTTGTAGAGGTGTGATCCCTAGTTCTCCTTGGCCGATGGAAAGAGAAATGTTATAACTGGAACGCCATTTTTCACTACCGTACCGTTTGGTATACCAAGCCGACTCCGGGATAAACCCACCTTTCTCGTTTGGTAGATCAATTCCTAACGGACTTCCCAGTCCAAACTTTGTCAAACTTTCTCGCCAAAGGTCATAAGCTTTTGGTCCTGACATACCGCGTGAATCGATCATGCGCGCATAAGTATAGCCATAATACGTGTTGCAAGAACGTTGGATAGATTTGATTAAGTCGGTCGCTCCGTCTACGTGCGTACAGCGCATAATGGCTCCACGACCGTAACGATAACCTCCTGGACAGTAGAAGGAAGTCTGGGCATTAATGACACCTGCTTGTTGCGCGGTAAGTGCAGCAACGACCTTGAAGACCGAGCCTGGAGGGTAAGAGGCTTGAATAGGACGAATAAACATCGGTTTGGTCGGGTCATTCAAAAGCTTCATATAGTTGTTTCCTCTTTCACGTCCAACCATGAGGTTTGGATCGTAAGAGGCACTGCTCACGAAAGCAAGGATCTCTCCGGTAGCCGGTTCGATGGCGACAACAGAACCTAATTTGTTTTTCATTAAACGTTCGGCAAGTACCTGCAGATCTTTGTCCAAGGTGGAAACCAAACCATCACCCGAAACGGCCAAGGTATCATATTTCCCTTCCATGAAGATACCTTGCGGACGGTTCAGCGCATCGACCATCTGATTTCTTACGCCCCTTTGCCCACGAAGCAAATCCTCATAAGAACGTTCTATTCCACTAGCTCCGATATAATCTCCCGGGCGGTAAAAACCATTCGATCGTTCAATATCTCGGTCATTGACCTCTTGGATATAACCCAGTACCTGTGGCGCAATACTATCTGGGTAGCTTCTTACGGTACGGTTTTGTACGTAGAAACCACGGAATTTATACAGGTGCTCCTGCAGTTGGGCATAAGTGGTTGCGGGAAGTTGTTTCTCGAAAATAGAGGCTCGGTAAGGAGAGTGGTTTCTCGCCTTTTCCATGCGGTTTACAAAGCCTTGCATGTCAATATCGATAATCTGACAAAGAAGAGCTGTGTCAATATCTTTTACCTCTCGCGGAGTGACTAGTAGATCGTATACGGGTTCGTTCTGAACCAATACCTGTCCGTTCCTGTCGAATATTACTCCTCGGGCAGGATATATAACAACTTTCCGCAAGACATTGTTGTTTGCAGAAAGGAGATACGATTTATCGATAATCTGTATATAGAAAAGCCTTGCGACAATAATAAGTGCAATGACAATGAAAATGCCTTGAATGACATATCTGCGGGCAAAAAAGCTATTCATGTAGATGAACCTTTTTTAATTAAAAGTTACTGACTCGTGATTTCTTCCGATATATCAACAAACTTAACAATAAAATCAGCAATATGGTAAAGATACTGCTCATGATTGTACCGGCCAAGGTGTATAAAATATTGGTAAAGGAAAAGATTTCAACGAAAGAAACGGTAATCTGATGCACTAAAGTACCGATACTGATATACGTTAGGAACCACTTAATCCCCATTTCGGACAGAGAAGGGGTAATGAAGGAGTTTTGCATGTCCACCTCAATGGTTACGCGCATAAACGATATGCGGAACAGTCCTAAAACTACGCACGCAGCGGCATGCACACCGATGGAATCGTAGAAAGCATCCAAGGTGAGCCCTGTAAGGAAACAAATCAGAAACAGTAAAAGGTTGGGAAGTCCAACAGGCAATAGAAAGATGAAAAGGATATACGGGAAAGGCGTAGCCAGATTGTAATACCCCATGTTCTTGAACAAGGCTGCCTGCAAAACAATCAAGATGACAAAGCGGATGATGTTGTATAGGATTACTTTACCCATTGTTCTCTGTTAACTCCTCCAAAGCCTGTTTTTCGTTAACCATTAAATCCTTTACGATATATACATGATGTAAATTACTGAAATTTGTGGAAAGCCGTATCTTCAAGTCAAGAAAACTCTCTCCGGAAGTAATACCCGTTTCCTCGATTTCGCCGACCTGAATTCCCGCAGGGAAAAGCGAATAGCCGGAAGTATAAACTTTTTCACCTTTTTTCACCTGTACATGGTTGGGGATATCACGCACCATACCAAAACGCGGATCTATATTTCGTCCCCATACCAAAGAGCCAAAAACCTCAGAGCTATCAAGTGTGACCGAGATCTTTGTATCGGGATGTAACAAGGACTGTACCGTACTAAAATGCTTGGAGGTCTGGACGACAAATCCTACTACGCCATTGGAAGTTATCACCCCCATACCTTTTTCTATGCCGTCCTGAGCACCCTTGTCCAAGGTTAGATAGTTGTTCTTCAGATGTATACTGTTGTTGGCGACTCCGGCAACAATGAAGCTATATCGTCCCTGTTCGATGGAGTCAACAATATGTACCGTATCAGCCGATGTATCAGCTTGTAAGAGATTCTGTATTTGCTGTCGAAGGAGTACATTCTCCTGTGCCAGCTTTTCGTTAGTCTCGTTGAGGGATAAATAACCCTTCCAGGCATTAACCTCTTTATAGAATGAACCGATAACCGTGTTGGATGAGTTGACGAAGTAAGCGCGCTGATAGCTATTGTTACCCACCACTAAGATGATAGAAACCGTGAAAAACAAGATGAACCAAAACATGGCATTGTATTTTTTAAGAAATAGCCAAAGGTTTTTCATCTGTTCTTTGTCTCTGCTGTTTTATAATTTGTTTTCGGTGTATTTAATAGCGTAGGGGCAAATCATCATTTGCCCCTACGATGTACGTTTTTCTTATCGATTCGTTTTACTGCATCAAAAACTTAAACCGACCAATGTTTTTAAGTGCAATGCCCGTGCCTCTTACTACAGCACGAAGTGGGTCTTCGGCTACATGTACCGGAAGTTTGGTTTTTGCTTGAATACGTCTGTCTAATCCACGCAATAAAGCACCGCCACCTGTTAGGTAAATACCTGTTTGGTAAATGTCGGCAGAAAGCTCCGGAGGGGTAATCTCTAGCGCCTTTAATATAGCTTCTTCGATTTTAGAGATAGACTTGTCTAAACAATGTGCTATTTCCGTATAGGATACCGTTATCTGCTTTGGAATACCGGTCATCAGGTCACGTCCTTGCACAGCAAAATCGGCAGGAGGGTCTGAAAGTTCCGGAAGTGCGGCACCTACTTCGATCTTGATTTTCTCTGCCGTACGGTCACCGATCATAATGTTATGCTGACGACGGATATATTGTACAATATCGGAGTCAAAGTTGTCTCCGGCAACACGGATGGATTGGTCACATACAATACCCGAAAGTGCAATAACGGCAATCTCCGTTGTACCACCGCCGATGTCAATAATCATGTTTCCGACAGGTTCTTCTACATCGATACCAATACCTACAGCTGCAGCCATAGGTTCATGGATTAAGTATACTTCTTTGGCCCCGGCAATTTCTGCAGAGTCACGAACGGCACGTTTCTCTACCTCGGTAATGCCAGAAGGAATACAAACTACCATACGCAAAGAAGGGAAAAACCAGGATTTTCCGTTGTTGACCAATTTGACCATCCCGCGGATAAGATGCTCAGCAGCAGTGAAATCAGCAATGACACCATCGCGCAATGGGCGAACCGTTCTTATATTATCATGTGTCTTACCTTCCATCTGCATGGCTTGACGTCCAATAGCAATCACCTTATTGGTGGTGCGGTCGAAAGCCACGATAGAAGGTTCGTCTACGACTACTTTATCATTATGGATGATGAGGGTGTTGGCAGTCCCCAAATCGATTGCAACTTCTTGCGTAAACCAGTTAAATAACCCCATTTGGCGTGTGTTGTATTTTTTGTAAAAATTAATTGCGAAATTAAGTAAAAAAAATTGTTTTATCGATTCGATTTTTGTTAAATCAGTTTAAAGTTATTTTTGTTTAAGGTTTAAAGTTTTCTTTGTTCAAAGTTTAAGTTTTAACAAATTAGGAGGCTGTACCATAATTAAATATTAAGTTGAACACCGCTGGTGCACGCGTGCCGCATGACCCCATACTGTCCTTCGTCTGTCGGGGTGGGATATATGACATTTGTTTGCAACAAATCATTGTACGAAACCTATTTTATTGCATTACAAATACAAACGGACTAAAAACACGCATTCTTCATGTAGGAGACTTCCGAAGTTTTCGAAACTTCGGAAGTCTAGAGCTTAGGAAGTATCTACCTTCTCTCGTAAGATTAAGCGCAGCGGTATCTTGTGAGAACAAATAATCTAAGTTTTTAACTTAGCTGTTACGACCAAGTTGAAAACTTGATCTATCCCAGTCACAAGCTATAAAAGCTTGCGACAGCACGGGGTCTGCTTTATTATTCTCTCCCCAACCCTCTCCAAAGGAGAGGGAGTGTATAGTCTGCTATCTGTCTAATTGTCAAGGAAACTAATTGGTCTCCCGTCAAAGCCGGGACAGGCTTTGACGGGAGATTAAGGGTGAGGGCTATTTCACTACTTCAATACCCCAATATAATAATTATACGTATCGACCTTAAGATCTTCCAATCGCTCCACCTTTAGCGGGATAGTTTGAAAGCGGTTGCTGATTTCAAAACGTATCCATTCTCCATCGCCAATAGCAAGGTGTATTGGCATGTGAAACTGTGGGGCTTCGGCTATCCAGCGACAAGCCACCTGTCCATCATCAAGCCTTTTAATTTCTAAGGTTGGGATACTGCGATATTTTACATATTGTTCGAAAACCTTGCTTAAATCGAGGCCGCTTTCTTGGTTGATAAAATTGACGATGTCTTCGTAATTTACGGTCTGGTGATAGAAATGCTGGTTCATTTTTCGCAATATATCACGCCATTTCGCGTCATCGGCAATCATGGTGCGGATCATGTTGTGCAATACGCCACCTTTCAGGTACATGTCGCCCGATCCTTCCCGGTTTACGCCATAAGGCCCTTGCAAAGGTCTGTCGTTTAGGATGCCGTTGCGGTTGCCGTGTACATAGGCTTGACTGGCTTCTTTTCCATAGTAATAGTCGATGAAAAG
>Ga0079224_100011359_pt1 | contig 12264 bp, 8 predicted proteins | sample Stecom2015_FD_80414 | JGI IMG/M metagenome (GOLD analysis project Ga0079224, IMG submission 80414) | Agricultural soil microbial communities from Utah to study Nitrogen management - Steer compost 2015 | ecosystem: Environmental > Terrestrial > Soil > Agricultural land | place: USA: Utah... | reverse complement strand
CGCGCAGCTGGCCGCCGACCCCGCCGGTCTGCCCGACCCGTGGGTCGTCGACAACTACCGCCGGGTGCCCGTCGACAGCTCCTTCTGGACCTACGCGGTGAACTCGATCGCGGTGGCCGTCATCACGACCGTGGTCACCGTGGTCTTCGGGCTGATGGCCGCCTACCCGCTGGCCCGCTACCAGTTCCGCTGGCGGGAGCCGCTGTTCATGGTCTTCGTCGTCGGGCTGCTCTTCCCGGCCACGGTGGCGATCATCCCCCTGTTCATCCTGGTCACCCGGGACCTGAACATCGGCAACACCTGGTGGGGTGTCGCGCTGCCGCAGGCCGCCTTCGCGCTGCCGATGACGATCGTCATCCTGCGCCCGTTCCTCATGGCGATCCCACGGGAGATGGAGGAGGCCGCCCTCATCGACGGCGCCAGCCGCCTGCAGTTCTTCTGGCGGATCCTGCTCCCCCTGTCGGCCCCTGGCGCGATCACGGTCGGGGTGCTCGCTTTCGTCGCCTCGTGGAACGCCTACCTGCTGCCGCTGCTGCTACTGCGCGGAGACATGAAGACCCTGCCCCTGGGCGTGGCCGACTTCTCCTCGCAGTACAGCTCCGACACCGCCGGCGTGTTCGCCTTCACCACGCTGGCCATGATCCCCGCCCTCATCTTCTTCCTCGCCATGCAGAAGCGGATCGTCAGCGGTCTGCAGGGCGCGGTCAAGGGCTGACCCGCTGCCCTGTCCCGGACCCTCCCGCCCCAGCCCAGAGAGGCCTCCCCGTGCCCCATAGCTCCGCATCGTCCACCTCCGCGACCGTCCCGGACCGGGGCGTCACCACCGACGCACCCCCGGAGGACCGCAGCGACGTGCCGCCCCCGGACGACCCCACCGACGTGGCGGGCATCGTCGCGTCGATGACCCTGGAGGAGAAGCTCGCCCAGATCGTCGGCTTCTGGGACAAGGGCGACGGTGAGGCCGTCGCTCCCCTCCAGGGGGCGTTCGCCGAGCCGCAGAGCATCCTGGACGCCGCGGCGGACGGTCTCGGGCACCTCACCCGCGTCTACGGCACCCGGCCCGTAGAAGCGGTCGAGCGGGCGCGGTGGCTCTGGGACTTCCAGCGGTGGATCGTGGCCAACACGCGCCACGGCATACCGGCCCTGGTCCACGAGGAGTGCCTGACCGGCCTGTCCGCCTGGACGGCCGCCACCCTCCCCACGCCGCTGGCGTGGGGCGCCACCTTCAACCCTGACCTCGTGCGGCGCACAGCTGCCCTGGTGGGTCGGTCGATGCGCCAGCTGGGCGTGCACCAGGGACTTGCGCCGGTGCTCGACGTCGTTCGCGACCCCCGGTGGGGGAGGGTCGAGGAGGCGATCTCCGAGGACCCTTACCTCGTGGCGACCATCGGCACCGGGTATGTCGAGGGTCTTCAGTCCGAGGGGGTGCACGCCACGCTCAAGCACTTCGTCGGCTACTCGGCCTCGCAGGCCGGGCGCAACTTCGCGCCGGTGCACGCCGGCCCGCGCGAGCTCCAGGATGTGCTCATGCTGCCGTTCGAGATGGCGGTCGTGGAGGGGGGTGTGCGGTCGGTGATGCACTCCTACACCGAGATCGACGGCGTTCCGGTGGCGTCCGACCCCAGCCTGCTCACGGATGTGCTGCGCGAGCGGTGGGGCTTCGACGGGACCGTGGTGGCAGACTACTTCGGGGTGGCCTTCCTGCACCTGCTGCACCGCGTGGCGGCCGACCTGGGTGAGGCTGCCGGCCAGGCGCTGCGCGCGGGCGTGGACGTGGAGCTACCGACGGGGGACGCCTACCTGGCTCCGCTCGCCGCGGCGGTGCGGTCCGGTGCCGTCGAGGAGCCGCTCGTCGACCGGGCGTGCACGCGGGTGCTGGAGCAGAAGGCCGAGCTCGGCCTCCTCGGCGCGACCTTCAAGGACGAGCCGCCGGCGCACGTCGAGCTCGACGGCCCGGAGCACCGGGCGGCCGCCCGGCAGCTGGCCGAGGAGTCCGTGGTGCTGCTCTCCAACGACGGCACGCTGCCGCTGGCCGCGCCGGGCCGGGTCGCCGTCGTCGGTCCGAACGCCGACCGGCTGGCGGCGCTGTTCGGCTGCTACTCGTTCGTCAACCACGTCATCCCGCAACACCCAGGGACCGATCCCGGCATCGCCGCTCCGACGGTGCGTGAGGCCCTGGTCGGCGAGTGGCCGGACGCGGACCTGATCTACGCGTGGGGCTGCGCCGTCGAGTCCGACGACGTGTCGGGCTTCGAGGAGGCGGTGACCGCAGCGCGGGACGCCGAGGTGGCCATCGTGGTCGCCGGCGACAGCTCGGGCCTCTTCGGCCGCGCGACGTCGGGGGAAGGCTGCGACCGGGACGACCTCGAGCTGCCGGGTGTCCAGCGCCAGCTGGTGGAGGCCGTGGTGGCCACCGGCACCCCCGTGGTGCTGGTGCTCCTGACCGGTCGCCCCTACGCGGTGGACTGGGCGCTGGCGTCCTGCGCCGCCGTGGTCCAGGCGTTCTTCCCCGGCGAGGAGGGGTCCGGGGCCGTCGCCGGAGTGCTCTCCGGACGGATCAACCCCTCGGGACATCTGCCGGTCAGCATCCCCCGCTCGGCCGGTAGCCAGCCCTACACCTACCTGCACCCGCCGCTGGGTGGTGACTCCGACGTCACGAACCTGTCCAGCCGGCCGGCCCTGCCGTTCGGGCACGGCCTGTCCTACACCACCTTCGAGCTCTCGGACCTCGACGTGCGCGCGGGCTCGACCGCCGACGACGTCGAGGTGGCGGTGCAGGTGCGCAACACCGGCGACCGGACCGGCGAGGACGTCGTTCAGCTCTATGCCCGGGACCTCGTGGCGTCGGTGACCCGACCCGTCGCCCAGCTGGTCGGTTTCGCCCGCGTGAGACTGCAGGCGGGGGAGTCGTGTGCCCTCACGCTGTCGGTGCCGCCCGCACGACTGTCCTTCACCGGCCGGGACGGACGCCGGGTCGTCGAGCCCGGCGAGGTCGAGCTGTGGGCGGGCGAGTCCGTCGCCGACCGGCGCCGGGCGCGGACCGTCACGCTGACCGGAGACGTCCACGACGTAGGGCTGCGCGACGCGCGTCGCACCTCCGTCACCGTCGCAGGGTGAGTCCCGGCGCAGGCGGTCGGCGAGGTCCGCCGGCGAGTCTCAGCCGACCTCGAGCACGAACATGCTCCACGACGCGGGCGGGAGCTGGGCTAGCAGCGATCCGTCGGTGACCGCGGCGTGCGTGTGCTCGCGGGGGGCGACCCGCTCAGGATCCTCGCGCGTGTTGGTCGCAGTGAGGTCCTCGTCCGTCAGAAGGACAGCCTCCAGCAGGGTGCCGCCGCCCCACGCGTCCAGCCCGGTGGCCAGGGACACCGAGTCGGACGGGTGGCGGTTCACGACGAAGAGCGCGAGCCGTCCGCTGCCGGCGTCGTGGGTCGCGACGGCGTCGAGGACCGCCACCGCGCCGTACCGGCCCGTCTCCAGCACGGGGTTGTCCAGGCGAAGGTCCAGGACCGTGCCGGTGGCGTTCCTCGCCGTCAGGGCGAAGGGGTGGAACGTCGACTGCCGCCAGGCGGGGCCGTCCGGCTCGGTCCGGATCGGGGCGATCGTGTTGACGAGCTGGGCCTGCGACGCCGCGGTGACGCGGTCCGCGTGGCGCAGCAGCGTGATGAGCAAGGACCCCACGACCACCGCGTCGAGCACGGTGTAGGCGTCCTCGCTCGTCCGGGGTGCCACCGCCCAGTCCCGTGGCCTCCCGCCGCCGGCCGCCCGCAGTTCGTCGAGGTACCAGACGTTCCACTCGTCGAAGGAGATGTCGATCCGCCTGTCCGACCCGAGCCGCGCGCCGACATGATCGGCGGTGGCGACGACTTGGTCGATGAAGCGGTCCAGGTCGACCGAGGACGCCAGGAAGCTGGCCCGGTCACCGTCGCGGACCTGGTAGTAGGCGTGCGCCGATATGTGGTCGACGAGGTCGTAGGTGTGCCAGAGGACGGTGGCCTCCCACGCGCCGAAGGTCGGCATCTCGCGACTCGAGGACCCGCACGCGACCAGCTCGAGGTCGGGGTCGAGCTGGCGCATGGCGCGGGCCGTCTCCGCAGCCAGCCGGCCGTACTCGCTGGCGGTCTTGTGCCCCAGCTGCCAGGGGCCGTCCATCTCGTTGCCGAGGCACCAGATCCGGATATTGTGCGGATCCTGCGCACCGTGCTCGACCCGCAGGTCGGACAGGGTGCTGCCCCCGGGATGGTTGGAGTACTCCAGCAGGTCGACAGCCTCCTGCAGGCCGCGGGTCCCGAGGTTCATCGCCAGCATGGGTTCGACGCCTGCCTTCCGCGTCCACCGCATGAACTCGTTGAGCCCGAACGCGTTGGTCTCGATCGAGCGCCAGGCGGGGTCGAGCCGCGTGGGACGGTCCTCGACCGGCCCGACGCCGTCCTCCCAGCGGTAGCCGGAGACGAAGTTGCCTCCGGGGTAGCGGACCGTGCTCACCCCGAGCTCCCGGACGAGATCCAGCACGTCTTGGCGGAAGCCGTCGTCGTCGGCGGTGTGGTGGCCCGGCTCGTAGATGCCGGTGTAGACGCATCGACCCATGTGCTCGACGAACGAGCCGAAGAGCCTGCGGTTGACCGGTGCGACGACGAACGCCGGGTGGACCGTCGCTCGGGCGTGCAGCACGGCTCAGGGCTCCTGGGGTGCCGGGGCGCCGGTGGAGGCGCGGACGACGAGCCGGGTGTCCAGCCGAGCGTGCGTCTCGTCGAGTTCACGACCCGCCATCAGGGTCAGCAGCATGCTGAGCGCGGTCCGGCCCATCGCGCGCAGCGGCTGGGCGACGGTCGTCAGCGGCGGGTCGGTCAGCGCGGACTCCGGGACGTTGTCGAAGCCGACGACCGAGAGGTCCCGAGGCACGCTCAGCCCCAGCTGTCGCGCGACCTCGACCGTCCGGATCCCCATGAGGTCGTTGGCCGCGAAGACCGCGGTCGGGCGGTCGCGACGGTCGAGCAGCAACCGTGCAGGGGCGACGGCGGACTCGGAGCGGTAGGAACCGGTGGCCAGGAGCGTCTCGTCCACCTCGTGCCCGGCGGAGGCCATCGCCTGCCGGAAGCCATGCTCGCGCAGTCGGGCGGACTCCAGGTCCTCGCGGCCCCGGATCATGCCGATCCGGGTGTGCCCCAGGTCGATCAGGTGCTGCACGGCCGACCGGGCACCCCCGACATTGTCCGAGTCCACCGTGGGGACGTCGCTGCTGCCGGTGTGCGGGTCGATCGCGACAACCGGCACCGCGCTGCCCGGCTCGATCACGGTAGGGGTGACGATGATCGCCCCGTCCAGGAGGGTGCCGCCCAGACGGCGCAGGGACCGGCGTTCCCATCCGACCGTCTCGCCGTGGGTGGCGCCGGCGAACGCGAGGAGCTCGTAATCGGTGTCCGCCATGGCGTCCGAGACGCCCTTCAGCAGCTCGGTGCTGAACGGCTCGAACTCGGCGACCAGCACACCGAGGATCCCGGTGCGCGAGCTCCGCAGGCTGCGCGCCCCCAGGCTCGTCTCGTAGCCGAGGTCGGCGATGACGTCGTGGACGCGGGCCGTGGTGTCGGCCGCGACGCCGTAGCGGCCGTTGACCACCTTTGACACGGTCGCCACCGAGACGCCCGCGGCCCGCGCGACGTCCTCCATGCGGACCCGGCCGTTGGTCACCATGGCACCATTATCGGCCCCCGCGTGGCGGGACCGGCGCAGGCTGGCCCCGCCATGACCACGGCGTCCGGTGAGCCGGGTTCACCGCCCGAGCGGAGACCTGGGTGAGACCCCCGGGGTCGCCTCGCGCAGCGACTCGAGCATCGCGTAGTAGGCGGGCTTGGGGGTGTAGTCGTTCTCGAAGATCGTGGCCCAGTCCTCCGGGAAGACATCCGGGACCCACGAGTTGGCGTCCGGGAAGCCCCACACGGTGAACGAGGTGCACGAGGGCACCGCCAGGCAGGCCTCGAGCATGGCGTCGTACCGGTCGGCGTGGAGGGCGACCTGCTCGGGAGTCGGCCCACCGATGCTGGGGTCGATCGGCATCCGGACGTCGGCCTCGGTCACCGCCACGTCCAGCCCCAGGTCGGCGAACCGCTCGAAGTTGGCCTGGATGGAGGTATCGAAGCCGTACATCAGGCTCAGGTGGCCCTGCGCGCCGAAGCCGTGCAGTGGGACGCCGTCGGCGAGCAACTCCTGGGCGAGGGCGTAGTAGGCGTCGGTCTTGCCGTTGATGCCCTCGGCGTTGTAGTCGTTGAGGAAGAGCCGTGCCTCCGGGTCGGCCTCGTGCGCCCAGCGGAAGGTGTCTGCGATGAGTGCGACCGGGTCCTGGGCACAGGCAGCCAGGAACGGGTTGACCTCCGTGCGCAGCTTGATGCCGCCCGTGTCCCAGTCGTCCTGGATGACCTCGTTGGCCACGTCCCACTCGTAGATCTCACCGGCGTAGCGGCCGACCACCGTGCGCACGTGGTCCTCAAGCACGTCGCGCGCCTCCTCGCACGTCCAGTCGGCGCTCGCGTCGACGACCCACTGCGGGTTCTGGCTGTGCCACAGCAGCGTGTGGCCCCGAACCTCCTGGTGGTTTGCCCTGGCGAACTCCATCACTGCGTCAGCGCCGCTGAAGTCGTAGGTGCTGGGCTCGGGATGGACCTCCGCCCACTTCATGTCGTTCTCGGGCGTGATCGAGCTGAACTCCCGTGCGAGCACCCGCTGGTAGTCCGTGGGCTCCCGCTTGTCGTAGTCCATCAGGTCGCGCTGGCCCCAGACGGCACTGCCGATCTCCAGGTCCCGGGGCGCCTGCCGGCGCAGCGTGTCCTGGTGGCCCTGGGCGTGGTCCGGCGGGGCCGCACTGACGGCAGGGACGACGGCGCCGGCCGCCAGAGCGCCCGCGGCTGCCGCCACGACGAGGGATCGGGGAAGGTGTCGCACTGTGCTCTCCTTTGAGGGTGCTGATGTTGCCGAGGGGCATCGCCCCACGGGAGTCTCGCCATTGATTGCGCCAGAAAACTATTAGGAAGAAACTAACCCGCTCCGGATCTCCGCGCAAGGGGTCGTGATGCGTAGGCTTACGGCCATGCACCCGGTCCCCGTGGCGGTCCCGCCAGTCCTGGCACACCAGTCGACCCTGCGCGAGACCAACCTGGGCGTCGTGCTGCGCTCCGTGTGCTCCGCCGAGGACCCGCCCTCGCGGGCAGGCGTGGCGGTCGACACCGGACTGACGCGTTCGACCGTCTCACGCCTGGTCGACGAGCTGGTTGCCGGCGGGCTCGTGGAGGAGGGGACCGCCCTGCTGGCCGGTCCAGGCCGTCCGGCCACGCCCCTGCTGCCCTCCTCCGACGTCTGCGCGGTCGGCCTGCAGATCAACGCCGCCCACGTGGCCGCCCGGCTGATCGACCTCCGGGGCCGGGTGGTGGCGGAGTCGCGGTCCGAGCCGGACCTCGTGGGGTCCGAGCCCCTGGCGGGGCTCACCCTGCTGGGCGATCACCTGTCCGAGGTACTTTCGGCCACCCCGGCCGGTGGTCGCGTGCTAGGCGCCGGGCTCGCCCTTCCCGGCGTCGTGGACGCGACCGGGGAGCGCCTGCTGCGCGCCCCCAACCTGGGCTGGCGCGACCTGGACCCCGGGCCCGACCTGCGGGCCCGGTTGGACGGCATACCGCTGAGCCTGGCCAATGAGGCCAACCTCGCCGCGCACGCGTTCGCCCAGCCCGCCCCGGGCCGGCGGGGACCGTCGGGCCACTTCGTCTACGTGTCCGGCGAGATCGGCATCGGCGGCGCGGTGGTGACGGACTGGCGGGTGCAGACCGGGAGGCACGGGGTCGCGGGCGAGATCGGGCACATGCCGTTCCGGCCCGGCGGGGACCCGTGCCCATGCGGGTCGGACGGCTGCCTGGAGCGGTATGCCGGACGCCTCGCCATGACCCGTCGCGCCGGCCTGCCCTCGCAGACCACCCTGGCGGAGCTGGACCGGCTGGCCGAGGGTGGCCATGTGGGGGCGAGGGAGGCGATCGACCTTGCCGCCGAGGCCTTGGGTGTCGTGCTGGCCGGCGTGGTGAACCTGCTCGACGTGCCGACGATCGTGCTCGGCGGGGAGATCGGTGACCTGGCGGAGCGGATCTCTCCCACGGTGACCGGGCGGCTACGGGCCCGGGTGATGGCCGCCGACTTCATGCCGTTGGAGGTGCTCCGGGACGCCGACGACGTGCCTGGTTCCACCGGTGGGGCGCTGCTACACCTGACCCGGGTCGTGGCCGGGCCGGCCGGCTTCCTGGTGGCCTGAGAGGAGAGACGTGCACACCGACCTGCCACTGGAGCAGCTGCGGACCTACCGGCCGCAGGTGCCCGAGCCGGAGGACTTCGACGAGTTCTGGGACAGCACCCTGGCCCAGGCGCGGGCTGTCGAGGCCCACGCCACGAGCGTCCCGGCGGACACCCCGGTCACGGCGCTACGGGTCGAGGACGTCACCTTCCCCGGGTTCGACGGCGAGCCGGTGCGGGCCTGGTTCGTGGCACCGCGCGCGGAGCGGCCGCTGCCGTGCGTGGTGGAGTTCGTCGGCTACGGCGGGGGACGGGGTCTGGCACACGAACGACTGGCGTGGGCTGCGGCCGGCTACGCGCACCTGGTCATGGACACCCGAGGCCAGGCCTCGACGTGGGGGAGCGGGGGCGCCACCGCAGACCCGCACGGGTCGGGGCCGGCGCACCCGGGTGTGATGACACGGGGGATCGGGTCGCCGCAGGAGTACTACTACCGGCGGCTCATCACGGACGCCGTGCGGGCGGTCGACCACGCTCTGACGCGCGCCGACGTCGACCCCGGACGGGTGGCGGTCGTGGGCACCAGCCAGGGTGGAGGTATGGCGCTGGCCGCCGGAGCTCTGCACGAGGCGGTGGCAGCGGTGGTGGCAGACGTGCCCTTCCTGTGCCACGTCGACCGGGCGATCACGATCACCGATGCGGCCCCGTACGCGGAGATCACTGCCTACCTCGCGGTCCACCGGGGCATGCGCGGCCAGGTGTTCCGGACGCTGTCCTACGTCGACGGGGTGGTGATGGCGCGGCGCATCACGGCGCCGACGATGGTGTCGGTCGCGCTGATGGACCAGACCTGCCCGCCGTCGACCGTCTTCGCCGCGGCCAATGCCATTCCCGTGCCGCCGGCCATCGAGGTCTATCCGTTCAACGGCCACGAGGGCGGCGATCACGAGCAGTGGGTGCGGTCGGCCAGCTGGCTGGGGGAGGTGCTGGGATCCGGCAGCAACGACGGGTGACCTGCACCCGGCACCCCGACGATGCCGTGGTGGGTGCCGCTCAACCGGGGGAGTCAGCCGGCCGGCGGCAGGACACTGATGCGCAGCCTGAGCGTCCGGGTCGCGCCCGGCACCAGCAGCACGCCGTCGGGGTCGCGGTTGAACGCGTCCGGCGAGCAGGTCATCGGCTCCACAGCTGCGGCGCGCCGGCCGATGCGCTCACCGGTGTAGAGCTGCACCCACGGTGCGTCGCTGTCCACGCGGACGCCGGTGACCTCCGGGTGCGTCAGCTCGACCGCCCACGGGACGGGCAGGTCCGTGAACGCGTTGTCGACCGATATCCGGCGCAGCGGGGTCGGGCCGGTCGGCTCGATCCCAACGGCGGCGGCCGCCACGACCTCGGTGGGGGACGAGCGCTCGTCCTTGAGGAGCACCGACCCGGCCGGGAGGGCGACCCGGCACTCATCGAGCGGACGACCATGGCAGGTCAGGTACGGGTGCGTCGAGGCCCCGAAGGGAGCGGGCTGCGCACCCGTGTTGGTGCCCTGCACGGTGACCGAGAGTCCGCCGCTGGCGGCGAGGGCGTACGTGGTGGTGCAGCGCACCTGGAACGGGTAGCCGTAGGACGCGGGCAGCCCCAGCTCCCAGGCGGCGCTGTCTGCCGTGCTGCTCAGCAGGTCCCATCGTTGGAAAGCGGCCAGCCCGTGCAGGGCTGCTCCGGTCTCGGGCTCGTTGACCGGCAGGTGGTATGCCGCTCCGCCCACTTCGTACCGCCCGTCCACGACCCGGTTGGGCCAGGGGACCAGCGTGCGACCGCGCCAGGCGTCGTCCAGCTGGCCCGGCGCCACCGGGTCGAGCAGCCGGTGCCCCTGGTGGGTCAACGAGAGCAGGGTCGCGCCCACCTGCGCGACCTCGGCGGTGTAGTCCCCGGCCCGGAGGGTCAGCACGGTGCCGTGGACCGTCACGGGGCTCTCCTCGCTGCCGGCTCTCTCACTGCATGCCGGCCTGCTGCGCCGCGCGCAGCGCGTCCAGGGTCTCCGGGTCCCCGTCCGTCTCGGGCTCTGGACCGCGTCCCCACAACCACCGCATCAGCTCCTCGGCATTCCCCGTGACGGACGCAGCCGCCGCTGTCGGCTCTGAGCCCTCGGGATCCTCGATGAGCACTACGCCGGGCTGGTCGTAGGACTTGCCCGACTCGCCGACGCCCAGCCACCGGCCGGGTTGCACTCGCCAGGAACGGTCCACGTCCGTGGCGCGCAGCACGACCATCCCGTCGGCGGCCCGGAACTCGAACCCTGGCAGCGTGGACCACCACGCCCACATGACGGTGATCCCGTGGTTGATGCCGTCGGCGGCGAGGTCCGGGTCGATCGGCCCAGACGGCAGGCCAGCAGCCAGCTCGGCGTCCACGCGGTGCATCGTGGCCTCGTGCGCCTGCATCCGACGGATGGATCCGACCGTCTTGGCGGTGGCCAGCCAGAACCACGCAGGGTCCTGGTCCTCGCGATCCTCCAGCTGGGCCAGCAGCGCCGCCGTCTGCTCCCGAAACAGCTCGATCGCTGCACCGCGGTCGGCCGGCCGCTGTGGCTTGGCGACCTCGACCGCCTCCGTGTCCTCATCGGTCTGGGCCCCACTGCGCAGGATCCCGGCCCAGAAGGCGTGCACCTCGGTGAGGTGCCACAGCAGGTCATCGGCGGACCACTCCGGGCAGGTCGGGACCTGAGCCGTGGGGTCGGCTACCTGCACGACCTCCAGGAAGCGCTCGGACTCATCCTCGATGGCCTTCATGAAATTGCCCATGACCCATCAGAGCACGCGGAAGGTGTGCTGCGACAGGGGTTCTGGACGAAAAGCTCAGGACCGGACTCCGGACGAAAACCTCAGGACCGGACTCTGGACGAAAAGCTCAGGACGGGACAAGGACCAAAGCTCAGGACCGGGCCCGGATGATCTCCTCGCCCCGGTCGCGCAACTCCACCTTGCGGATCTTGCCGGTGACGGTCATCGGGAACTCGTCGAGCACCTGCACGTAGCGCGGGATCTTGTAGTGCGCCAGCTTGCCGGTGCAGAACGCCCGGAGTGCCTCCGACGTCAGGGGCGCGGCACCGGCACGCATCCGCACCCAGGCCATCAGCTCCTCGCCGTACCTCGGGTCGCTCACCCCGACGACCTGGGCATCGAGCACGTCCGGGTGGGTGTAGAGGAACTCCTCGATCTCCCGGGGATAGATGTTCTCGCCGCCCCGGATCACCATGTCCTTGATGCGGCCGGTGATCTCGACGTAGCCGTCCTCGTCCATGACGCCGATGTCGCCAGTGGCCATCCAGCCGTCCTGCAGGACCTGGGCCGTCTTGTCGGGCTCCTGCCAGTAGCCCAGCATCACCGAGTAGCCCTTGGTGCAGAACTCACCCGGGACGCCGCGGGGCACCACCTCGCGGGTCGCGGGGTCGACGATCTGGATCTCCAGGTGCAGACCGACCCGGCCCACCGTGCCCACCTTCTTGTCGAACGGGTCGGACGGCGTCGTCTGGGTCGACACCGGAGAGGTCTCGGTCATCCCGTAGCAGATCGTCATGTCGGTCACGCCGGCGTCGAGGACCTTGCGCATCAGCGAGGCCGGGCACAGGGAGCCGGCCATGATGCCGGTGCGGACCGTCGCCAGGTCGGCGACGGAGAACTCGTCACCCTTCTCGATCAGCTCGAACTCCGCGATGAACATCGTCGGCACGCCGTAGAGGGAGGTGATCTGCTCCTCGCGCACCGTCCGTAGCGTGGTCGCCGGGTCGAAGCCGCGCCCCGGGATGACCATGCAGGCCCCGTGCGTGGTTGCCGCCAGGTTGCCCATCACCATGCCGAAGCAGTGGTAGAAGGGCACCGGCAGGCAGATCCGGTCGACCTCGGTGTAGCTGCAGCCCTCGCCGACGAAGTACCCGTTGTTCAGGATGTTGCGGTGGGACAGCGTGGCGCCCTTCGGGAAGCCCGTCGTGCCGGAGGTGTACTGGATGTTGAT
>Ga0079224_100011358_pt1 | contig 12264 bp, 7 predicted proteins | sample Stecom2015_FD_80414 | JGI IMG/M metagenome (GOLD analysis project Ga0079224, IMG submission 80414) | Agricultural soil microbial communities from Utah to study Nitrogen management - Steer compost 2015 | ecosystem: Environmental > Terrestrial > Soil > Agricultural land | place: USA: Utah... | reverse complement strand
TGCTATGCGCGGGTGAATGACCTGGGCTTCGTGGAAACGCCGTACCGCGTGGTTCGCGACGGCAAGGTAACGAACGAGTTCGAGTGGCTGGACGCCAACCGGGAAGAGGGTGCGCTCATCGCTCAGGCGAGTGCGCCGCTTCATCCGGACGGCACGTTCGTGAACGATCTGGTGCTCTGCCGTCAGGAAGGCGACTTCCCGCTGGAGCCGCCCGATCGCATCGAGTACATGGACGTGGCGCCGGAACAGCTCGTATCGATCGCTGCTGCGCTCATTCCGTTCCTGGAGCATGACGATGCCAACCGTGCCCTCATGGGTTCGAACATGCAACGTCAGGCGGTGCCGCTGCTGAATCCGGCAACCCCGGTGGTTGGAACGGGGCTGGAGGAGACTGTGGCGCGTGACTCGGGCGCGGTGGTGATTGCGAGGCGTGCGGGTATCGTTACGCGCGTTACGGCAGATGAAATCATCGTGGATGCGGGTACGCCGAAGCGGGGCTCGAGGAAGGAGCGTCGCGGCGACGATCGCCCGCTTGCGGGTCTTACATCGCAGGACCGTTACCGTCTCAAGAAGTTCTGGCGTACGAACCAGGATACCGCCATCAACCAGCGGCCGCTCGTAAGGCATGGCCAGCAGGTGAAGGAGGGCGAGGTACTGGCGGATGGTGCCGGAACGGAGATGGGACAGCTGGCGCTGGGTGCGAACGTGACCGTGGCATTCATGCCCTGGTACGGCCACAACTTCGAGGACGCCATCGTGCTCAGCGAGCGCGTGGTGGTGGAAGACGTGTATTCGTCCATCCACATCCAGGAGCTGGAGCTGCACGTTCGTGACACGAAGCGCGGCCAGGAGGAGATCACGCGCGAGATTCCGAACGTCTCGGAAGAGGCGCTCGTGGACCTCGACGATCGCGGCATAGTGCGCATCGGTGCACACGTGCAGCCTGGCGACATACTCGTTGGCAAGATCACGCCGAAGGGCGAAACGGAGCTCTCCCCCGAGGAGAAGCTTCTGACCGCCATATTCGGTGAGAAGGCCAAGGACGTGAAGGATTCGTCGCTGAAGGTTCCGCCTGGTATGGAAGGTGTGGTCATTGACGTGAAGATCTTCTCACGTATCGAGGACCAGGTGGTTGAGAAGGACCGCGGCGAGCGCATCGGTGAGGTTCGCCGCCTGGAAACCGAGGAGAAGCTGCGCGTGAACGAAGTTCGCGATGCGGAGCTGAAGGAGCTTCTCGATGGCCAGACGATAGCGCTCGCACTTCGTGCCGGAACCGTTGAGGAAGCGATTCCCGCGGAAACGGTGCTTGACGAGGAGATGCTGCAGGATCTCAAGCTTGCCACGCTCGACCTCAAGACCTTCCGCGTTGCGGATCGTGAGGTGAACGAGCAGGTGCGTCGGGTTATTGACGCGGCAAACGACGAGAAGGCACGCCTGGAGGAGAGGGCAGAGGAGCGGATCGACCGCATTCTTCAGCCTGACGAGCTGCCGCCTGGAGTCATCCAGCTGGTAAAGGTGTACCTGGCCGAGAAGCGCAAGGTCTCGGTGGGTGACAAGATGGCCGGCCGCCACGGAAACAAGGGTATCGTTGCGCGCATCGTGCCTGAAGAGGACATGCCGTTCCTGCCCAACGGGCGACCGGTGGACATCGTTCTGAATCCGCTGGGTGTTCCCAGCCGAATGAACGTTGGCCAGATCCTGGAAACCCACCTTGGGTGGGCCGCGCGAATTCTCGGTTTCTACGCGAAGACGCCGGTGTTCCAGGGTGCGAACGAACGCGAGATCGGGCTGCTTCTGAAGCTGGCCGGCCTCACGTGGGCCAGCGATACGCTGCGCCTGGCTTCGCCCATCGATCCGGTGAGCGACGAGGAGATTCGTGCCATCCTCACCGACATCAAGCCAACTGCAGCAGAGCAGAACAAGGTGGAACTGCTTGCAGACGCAAACGTGAACGACCTTTTCGGCCGGAACATGTCTGCGGAAACGAAGGCGATCTTCACCCGCATTCGCGACTTCCTTGCCTCTGCCGCCAGGGAACTGGCGCAGCGCGAGGAAGCGGAGATTGAAGCAAGGCTGGCATTCAACCGTGACGCGCTTGAGAGCGAGGAGCAGCCCGAGACGATTCGGGCGGCGGCTCGCGAGGCCATTGCCGATCTCGAAGCACAGGTTGGGCGCGATCCCGTTCAGATTCTCCTCTCCGAGGAACTTCCGGCGCTTGCCGGAATGCTCGGCAAGAAGTCCGAGGCGGATGTGGACGCGGCTGTCGAGGAGCTGATGAGGCTCGCGGGGCTCCTGCCGTCAGGCAAGGTTCGCCTCCGCGATGGCCGAAGCGGCGAACCGTTCAGCGCACCGGTAACAGTCGGTGAGATCTACATGCTGAAGCTCTCGCACCTTGTTGACGACAAGATTCACGCGAGGTCCATCGGTCCCTACTCGCTGGTTACGCAGCAGCCGCTGGCGGGTAAGGCACAGTTTGGTGGACAGCGTTTTGGAGAGATGGAAGTGTGGGCGCTGGAGGCATACGGCGCGTCGCACGTCCTGCAGGAAATGTTGACGGTGAAGTCTGACGACGTGAATGGGCGCAGTCGCGTTTACGAAGCGATCGTCAAGGGACAGAATCTCCCGGAGCCGGGAATCCCCGAGTCGTTCAACGTACTCGTCAAGGAATTGCAGGCGCTGGGCATTCACGTCACGATGGGCACCAATGCGCGCGACGCGTTCGGTGTTCGTCAGGATGGCAACGGCACGGGTCTCCCCGGTGCGGCTGGCGACGGGTTCGCCGGTGACGGCACGGGTGGAGGTAACGGCCTTGGCGGTAGCGAGGAGTAAGACATGATCGATTTCCGCAGCACGCGCGAAACGCGCGCGAGCGCGTTCGACTACATCCAGGTGCGTATCGCCTCTCCGGAGGAGATCCGCGGCCCGAAGGACCCCAAGGAGCGCGAGCGCCTCGAGGTCGGCGGGCTCCGTACCTGGTGGTCATGGGGCGAGGTAACCAAGCCGGAGACCATCAACTACCGGTCGTTCAAGCCGGAAAAGGATGGACTCTTCTGCGAGCGCATCTTCGGTCCCGTGAAGGACTGGGAGTGCCATTGCGGCAAGTACAAGCGCATCCGTTATCGCGGAGTGATCTGCGACCGTTGCGGCGTGGAAGTCACGCTCAGCAAGGTGCGCCGCGACCGCATGGGACACATCGAGCTGGCTGTGCCCGTTGCGCACATCTGGTTCTTCAAGACGCTCCCGAGCCCCATGGGGAACCTTCTCGACCTCACGCTTCGTGATCTCGAAACGGTTGTCTACTATTCCAACTACGTCGTTATCGAGGCTGGCCAGCAGGAGGTTCGTCGCAACCAGCTTCTCGATGAAGACCAGTTCCTCGAGTTGCGCACAAAGGCCCGCGAGGAAGGCGACACCGAGTTCTACGCGGACATCGGTGCGCCTGCCGTACGCGAGCTCCTTCGTCGCGTTGACATCGATGCAGTTGCCGAGCAGTTGCGTGCAAGCGTGCTGGTTGAAACCTCACAGCATCGCAAGAAGCAGCAGCTCAAGCGCCTCAAGATCATTGATGCGTTCCGTAACTCCGGCGAGAACAGCGATACGCGCAACAAGCCCGAGTGGATGATCATGGACGTGATTCCGGTCATTCCTCCGGATCTGCGCCCGCTGGTTCCGCTCGATGGCGGCCGCTTCGCAACGAGCGACCTGAACGACCTGTATCGTCGCGTCATCAACCGCAACAACCGCCTCCAGAAGCTCATCATGCACCGCGCTCCGGAAGTCATTCTCCGGAACGAGAAGCGCATGCTGCAGGAGGCGGTAGATGCGCTGTTCGACAACGGCCGTCGCTCCAAGGCGATCCGCGGCCGCGGCAAGCGTCCTCTGAAGTCGCTGTCCGACATGCTGAAGGGCAAGCAGGGCCGCTTCCGTCAGAACCTGCTTGGAAAGCGTGTTGACTACTCGGGTCGTTCGGTCATCGTCGTGGGACCTGAGCTCGAGCTGCACCAGTGCGGCCTTCCAAAGGCGATGGCACTGGAGCTGTTCAAGCCGTTCATCATCCACAAGCTCGTTGAGAACGGGATTGCGGAAACCGTAAAGCGCGCCAAGAAGATCGTGGAGCGCGAGAGCCCCGAGGTGTACGAGATCCTCGAGGACATCATCCGCGATCACCCGGTGCTCCTCAACCGTGCGCCCACGCTCCACCGCCTCGGAATTCAGGCGTTCGAGCCGGTGCTGGTGGAAGGAAAGGCCATCCGTATTCACCCGCTGGTCTGCGCGGCATTCAACGCAGACTTCGACGGCGACCAGATGGCGGTACACGTACCGCTTTCACCGGAGGCGCAGATCGAGGCGCGCGTCCTGATGCTGTCGTCGAACAACGTGCTCAAGCCCAGCGATGGTCGCCCCGTTGCGGAGCCCAGCCAGGACATCGTGCTCGGCTGCTACGTGGCAACCAAGGAGTCGCCGGACTTCGCCACGCAGATCGAGGGAGCCCCGCGCTACTCCTCGGCCGCCGAGGTGGAGATGGCGGTCGCTCACGGAACCCTCACGCTGGCGTCGCCCATTCACTTCTGGGTAGACGACAAGGATGGTGCGCGCTGGGTAGGCACCACCTCGGGTCGCGTGCTGTTCAACGAGATCGTACCGAAGGAAATCGGATTCCAGAACCGGGACATGAAGAAGCGTGCGCTCGGTGAGCTCGTGTTCGAGAGCTACCGTCGTGCCGGCCTGGCCGCCACGGTGCGCTTCCTCGACAGGCTAAAGGAGTTCGGCTTCTTCAATGCAACGCGTGGTGGCGTGTCCATCGGAATCGAGGACCTGCACATCCCGGCGGAGAAGGAAACGCTGCTTCGTGAGGCAACCGAACGTGTGGAGCGCTTCCAGCGCGCCTACTCGACGGGTAACATCACGAACGGTGAGCGCTACAACAAGGTGATCGATACGTGGACGCATGCGAACTCGGACGTTGCGGATGCGATGGTGAAGACCATGCGCAACTCGCAGGGCGGGTTCAACCCTGTGTACATGATGTTCGATTCCGGATCGCGTGGTTCGCGCGACCAGATTCGTCAGCTTGCCGGAATGCGAGGCCTGATGGCCAAGCCGCAGAAGAAGCTCACGGGTGGAATTGGCGAGATCATCGAGAGCCCCATTCGGTCGAACTTCCGTGAAGGCCTGTCCGTGCTCGAGTACTTCATCTCCACGCACGGTGCTCGTAAGGGTCTCGCGGATACCGCACTGAAAACGGCTGACGCGGGATACCTCACGCGCCGGCTGGTTGACGTTGCGCAGGACATGACGATCGCCGAGGAGGATTGCGGCACGATCATGGGCCTCGAGATCTCCTCGCTGAAGGAAGGTGAGGACGTAATCGAAGGGCTGTCCGAGCGTATCGTGGGCAACGTTGCTGCAGAGGACATCGAGGATCCGCACGAGCGTGACGACTCCGGTCGTTCCGTGCTCATCGCCGAAGCTGGTTCCCTCATCGACGAGGAAACAGCGAGCGCGATCGAGAACGCGGGAATCGAGACGGTGCGTATTCGCTCGGTTCTCACTTGTGAGGCGAAGCGCGGCATCTGCCGCATGTGCTACGGCCGCAACCTGGCCACGATGGAAATCGTGGACATCGGCGAGGCTGTTGGTATCATCGCCGCACAGTCCATTGGTGAGCCGGGCACGCAGCTCACGCTCCGTACGTTCCACATCGGTGGAACGGCTGCACGTATCGCGGAGCAGACTGCGCGCAAGTCCAAGGTTGCAGGAACGGTGGAGTACGGTGATCGCCTCGTGTCCGTAACGAACCCGGATGGACAGCGGGTAGTTACGGCGTACGAAGGTGAGCTGGTAATCCGTACTTCGAGCGATCCTGACGCCACGATCGGTGCGCGCCTGGCGGTTCCGCTTGGTGCGGTGCTGATGGTTGATGATGGTCAGGAGGTGAAGAAGGACCAGGTGATCTTTACGTGGGATCCTTACACCAACCCGATCATCTCCGACGTGGAAGGCACCATCCGCTTCGTGGATCTCGTGGATGGCGAGTCTGTGTCCGAGGAGCTCGATGAGCTCACCGGTCTGCGTCAGCGCGTGGTGATCGAGGACCGCGACAAGAAGCTTCACCCGCACATCGAGGTGTGGCAGGGTGAGGGCGAGGGTGCACAGCGTGTTCGCGACTTCATCGTGCCGGTGGACGCTGTACTTACGATTGACGATGGCGACCGGGTGTTTTCGGGGCAGACCATCGCCAAGATCAGCCGTGAGGCCTACAAGACGCGAGACATCACGGGCGGCCTGCCGCGTGTGGCAGAGCTGTTCGAGGCTCGTCGTCCGAAGGATCCGGCAACGATCTCGGAGGTTGACGGCAGCGTGCGGTTCGGCGACATCAAGCGTGGCAAGCGCGAGATCTTCGTGCAGCCCATGCGGTTCGAGAACGGTCAGTGGGCAGAGGATGCCGATCAGCCGGCGCAGCTGTACGAGGTGCAGGCCGGTAAGCACCTTCGCGTTCACGAGGGCGACCGCGTGCGTGCAGGTGACAGGCTGTCCGAAGGTCCGGTGAACCCGCATGACATCCTGCGGATCAAGGGTCCGCGTGCCGTGCAGGAATATCTGCTGAACGAAGTGCAGGAGGTTTATCGCCTGCAGGGCGTGAAGATCAACGACAAGCACATTGGCGTGATCGTGAAGCAGATGCTGCAGAAGGTTCGGATCCTGGATCCGGGTGATACGGCTCTGCTGGAAGGGGAGCACGTGGATCGTCAGGTGTTCCGCGAAGTGAATGACCGGGCGAAGAAAAAGAAGGAGCGTCCGGCCACGAGCGAGCCGCTACTGCTTGGAATCACGAAGGCGAGCCTCACGACGCAGTCGTTCATCTCGGCGGCTTCGTTCCAGGAGACCACGCGCGTGCTCACCGATGCAGCGATTCGTGGAGCACACGATGCGCTGCTCGGCCTGAAGGAGAACATCATCATCGGTCACCTCATCCCGGCTGGTACAGGTGTGTACCGTTACCGCGAGGTGGAGATCGAGGGTGAGGGTCTGCCGATGCCGTCCGACTTCCCGGTGGAGGAGGAGGTGCCGTCGATCCTGCCGAACTTCCTGTCGCCATCCATGGCTGAGAGCGCGAGCTACAGCAGTGGCGTGGTGCCGTCGGAGAGTTCGGAGGAGTAGTTGCAGTTTCCGGATGCCGGTGCGGATGGATAGTCCGCGCCGGTTTCCGAGTTGACATCCCCGGCTAGCCCGGGTTATCCTTAGAATCTGTGCCGTCCCTACCGTGGGGCGGTGTTGCGTCTGTTCCCGAGGGGTAATGCCGACCATTAATCAGCTCGTCCGGCAGAGCCGCCGCGACGTCGGAAAGAAGGACAAGTCGCCCGCGCTCAAGTCGAATCCGTTCCGGCGGGGCGTTTGCACGCGCGTATATACCACCACGCCAAAGAAGCCCAACTCGGCCCTCCGCAAGGTGGCCAAGGTGCGCCTCACCAACGGCTTTGAAGTCATCGCCTACATTCCCGGCGAAGGACACAACCTGCAGGAGCACTCCATCGTGCTCGTGCGCGGTGGCCGCGTGAAGGATCTCCCGGGCGTTCGCTATCACATCGTTCGTGGCACTCTGGACGCCGCCGGCGTTAACGGCCGCAACCAGAGCCGCTCCAAGTACGGCACCAAGCGACCCAAGCCTGGTGCAGCCGGAGGTAAGAAGAAGTGAGCCGCCGAAAGAGTGCCATCAAGCGTCCCATCCTGCCGGATGCTCGCTACGACAGCCAGACCGTCTCCAAGTTCATTAACGTACTGATGCTTCAGGGCAAGAAGTCCACTGCCGAAGGCATCTTCTACGACGCAATGGACCTCGTGGAGAACCGCACCGGCCAGCCCGGTGTGAACATCTTCAAGCAGGCGATCACGAACCTGAAGCCCGTGGTTGAAGTCAAGAGCCGCCGCGTTGGCGGTGCCACGTATCAGGTTCCCGTGGAAGTGCGTCCGGAGCGCCGGACCGCTCTCGCAATGCGCTGGCTCATCAGTTATTCGCGCGGTCGCAATGAGAAGTCCATGCCCGAGAAGCTCGCTGCCGAGGTGATCGCTGCCTCGAAGAATGAGGGCTCCGCCATTAAGAAAAAGGACGACACTCATCGCATGGCCGACGCGAACAAGGCTTTCGCCCACTACCGCTGGTAAGCCGGGCGGCAATGTAAAGCAGAAACGCGCCGTCAGACGACGGTGCGTTTTTGCGTTCAGGCCACCGCATTCGCGACCCTCACAACCTGGAGCCCGCCCATGTCCTCAGGCGCATCGGAAAGCAGCCCACTTCCGCGTCCCGGAGCAGGTGTAGTGTTTCAGCGTGTGCCAGACGGCGCCGTTCTTTTTTCGTCAGCTACCGAGACATACTTCGGGTTGAACACGGTGGGCGCGGAGGCATGGGAACTCCTGCCACCCGCGTCCCGCACCCTGGGTGAGCTGACGACCGCGCTCCTGGAGAAGCACCCCGAAGTGGATGAAGCCACCGTGAGAACAGACATCCAGGAGCTGCTTGACGAGTTGCGGAAGCTCGGCCTGGTAATGGACGACGGCGCGGCGGGGTGAAGTTCGTGCACGCAGGTACCGCCGTTGCTGACATGGCCAGAGCGCAGCTGGCACTGCTGCAGGCAGAATGGCACGTGCGCCGGAGGTCCACCGGGAGCCTCATGTCACTTACCGCCAACGAGCCCGTGCTGGTAGCCGAGTGTGTTGCCACGGCCGACGGAGATCTCGCAGTTGCAGGCGGGGATCATGGCGACCTGACGTCAGCTGCCACTGACGAAGCAGCGCCTGGCGACGCATTCGCCGTGACGCCCGCACGCGAGTCCGGACGTGAGGCGATGCGCCAGGCACTGGCGGTGCACCGGGCGGCCCGGTATGGCGTCTTTCGCCCCCGCTGCCTCACGCGAGCCATCGCTCTCGAACGGATGCTCGTGCGCCGCGGACTGCCCGCTACCGTGCAAATCGGGGTGCGTCGTGAAGCTGGTGCACTCGAGGCCCACGCCTGGGTCGAGCTGCACGGCCGCGTACTGGGCGACCATCCCGAGCACGTTGCACGCTTCTCGCCGCTCGCGGGATTTGCGAGCAGATGAGCGCCATAGCGGCCATTGTCCAGGTTGCCGCGACAGCCGCGTCGCCTGCAAAGCGACAGGAATTGGAGCAGCAGGCCCTGGCCATGGTGCGTGCATCTGCCCGGGCAGACGTTCCGCCGGTGGCGGCCACTGCGGCTACCGGTCCTTCAGCAAGCGTAGCTGCAGCGGCGCGTTCCGGGGCCGGAGAGAATACACTGCTCGCAGCGGCCGGCAAGGTATGCGTCGCGGCCGACGCCTCCCTCGTGCAGCGCGTTCAACTGGCCGGTGAGCTGAGGCGTACTGGAGCGCGCCTGCCTGCCGAGCCTGACGACGCACAGCTGCTCCTGGCAGCCTGGCAGGCCTGGGGCGAGGGCATGGTGCGACGGGTTGAGGGTGACATTGCCCTCGTGCTCTGGGATGCCGATCGGATGATGTTCGTTGCCTGGCGAGATCACGTGGGCAGGCGGCCTCTCCACTGGGCGCAGGCAGGAGACCAGGTCGTTGCGGGTTCCACGCCCGGCGTGCTGCTGGCAAACCCGAACACGCCGCGCGGGCTGAGTGCAATGGGACTGGCAGCGATCGCGGCAGGACTGCTCGAGCACCCGGACGAGACGGCCTGGTCTGACATACGCATCCTGCCTCCGGGTCACCTGCTTACATGGTCGCCCGGCGCTCCGGTTCACGTGAGGCGGGTCTGGGATCCTCCGGCCTTCGAACAGGGAGCGGCATTGCCATTCCAGGACGCGCGCAGCGAACTTCGGCGTCTGCTCGTTTCGGCATGTGCCGAACGAATGGATTCAAACCGCAGCACCGCCGTATGGATGAGCGGCGGCTGGGACTCACCTGCCGTTTACGGAGCGGCGCGCGCGGCACGTGCGGGCGAGGTGTTCCCCGTGTCCATGAGCTATCCGAAACGCGATAGCGGGCGCGAAGACGAGACCATCCGTGCGATAGCACAATTCCACAAGACCGAGGTGCACTGGGCGTCGGTGAACGACGCGCCGCTGGTGATGGGAGACTCCGCCAGTGAGCAGCCTGACGAGGACGGGCCGCTCGTTCACCCGTATCGCTGGTGGAACAGGCGGATGGCGGACGTAACTGTCGCCGCCGGTGCGCACACAGCGCTTGATGGTGCTGGCGGAGACCAGCTTTTCGGGCTCACGCCGATCTTCATAGCCGAGCTGCTGAGGCGAGGTCGTATTGTCGAGGCGAGGCGTGCGGCACGGGCGCACGGCATTGCAACGCGGCCTGGAAAGCGTGGCTGGATGGACTGGTGGCAGTGGGGAATTCGACCCCTCCTTCCACCATTCGCTCTGCAGATGGCCGGGTTCCTTCGCGCCGGAAGCGCGCCACTGGGGCACCTGGAACGAGCAGTGCCCGCCTGGTTCACCCAGCGCGAGGGACTTCGCTCCGGTCTCAGGCAGCGCGCGCGCGGGTGGAAGCCGCGTCGGGGGGAGTCGCTCGGAGCTGCCGAAAGCCGCTGGTACCTCACCTCCGCGTACGCCGGGCGTATCCTGGCTGCCCAGTATTCGGCCGCGCTCGCGGGCGGCGTGGTACTGAGGTCGCCACTGCTCGATTCCAGGATCGTCCTCCTGGCGGCAACCCGCCCGCGCGTTGAGCGTGCCGCCGGAGGAGAAACCAAGCGTCTGCTCCGTTCTGCCGCCGCGGAATGGCTGCCGAGCGAAGTACTGGCAAAGCGGCACTCGCGCACCGGGCTCAGTACGGACTATTTTCGACGTGAGCTCAGGATGAGCCTGCCCGGGCTCCTGCAGTCCGCCGGGGAGATGGACGCGCTTGCCGGCATGGGGCTCGTGGATCCGACGGCTGTGGCCGCGGCGGCGGCAGACTGGCTTGCCGGCCGCGCCGGAGACGAGCAGGCAATGGCGCTTCTGTATACGCTGCGCACGGAGTTGTGGGCTCGCGCCTGGAGCGGCTAGCTGTTGAATGGCGCCGGGGATGGCGCCGTTGACTGGCGCCGGGGGATGGAGCGTGGCGTCCGGAGCGCAGCGCGGAAGTAGAGCGGCGCTGGAAGTACGCCGGGGCGCTGGATGGCGGTGTGACAGAGGTAGTAGAGGGCGGTGCGGCGGTGGTCTGGTTGCAGAATGTTGCGGTTGCGCGGCCTGCCGCGTCCTTACCGTGAGAGGGTATACAGCTGCAGGTTACCCGTGCAGTAACAATTCAGGAGGGAAGCATGTACGAGAAACCCAGGGTAGAGCGCTTCGGCACGTTGCGAGAGCTTACCCGAACGGGTGTGAGCGGAGTGGGCGACCCCTGCTTCGTGACTGCGTCCGGGCAGAATGCCGCGGACGATCGTTGCTACGAAGGCGACTGACGGCGCCAGCGGCGCTGTGAGCCAGGTCGAGCAGGATTCGCTGTACGAGTATTCGGCGTACGGTATGCATCTGACAAGCGCCCTGCGCTTCCCGGAACTGGGAGCGTCACACCCCTCGGGCGCCGTATCCTCAATGCAGTGGCGTCTCGATGTGTCGAGCGAGCCTCCCGGGCAGCTCGAAGATTCGCGCCAGCTCGGTGAGGCTGAGTATGCGGGTGGCGTACGGATCTCACTGAGCCGCAATCACACAACCTGGGAGCTTTCAACGAGCGACGCGGGAGTGTGGACATTCGAGCCTCACGAGGGGCGAATGCACTGGCACCGCGACAACGTTGCAGGAGACGCGAAGGGCCGCTTCGACGCTCTTGGCAGGGTTATGCCGCTCATGCTGCACGCAACGGGTGCGCTTGTTTTGCACGGAAGCAGCGTTGCCACGAAGCATGGTGGCATTGCCCTGCTCGGCCCCAAGGGTAGAGGCAAGAGCACGCTTGCCGTGGCCTGCGCAGATGCGGGTGCAGCGCTCGCGGGAGACGACGTGGCCGTATTGCGCGGAGGCGAGCAACCGATGCTCTATCCGAGCGTGGGATTCGCGCGGCTGCACGCAGACTCGGCGACTGAGCTGGGGCGTGATGCGAACGGTGCTGGTACGTGGGGAAGCGAGAAGATGCTCGTTCCTGCCGGGAGCTTCGAGCGCCGCCTTACGAGTGCCGTACCTCTGCGTGCGATCTACTTCCTGGAAGCCGCACCGGCGGACGTATCTGTAGTGCGCCGCGAGCGGGTGACCGGCGCTGCCGCGACAGTCACCATGCTCACCCAGGCAACGAATGCGCTACTGCTCGGCGGAGAAGAGCAGCTGCA
>Ga0079224_100011357_pt1 | contig 12264 bp, 7 predicted proteins | sample Stecom2015_FD_80414 | JGI IMG/M metagenome (GOLD analysis project Ga0079224, IMG submission 80414) | Agricultural soil microbial communities from Utah to study Nitrogen management - Steer compost 2015 | ecosystem: Environmental > Terrestrial > Soil > Agricultural land | place: USA: Utah... | reverse complement strand
TGCCGCCGAGCGGCGTGAGCCGCGACGCGACGAGCCAGCCCGTGTCGCCGACCGCGACGATATCCTCGGCGTTCGCGAGCCCGCAGACGTACGAAAGCTCGCCGTCCGGCGCGCATGCATCGCCTGCGGTGACGTCGGCGGCGGCTTCGCTCGCGACGGCCTCGCCGCCGCTCGGCTCGGCCGCGGCGGCGGCACCGGGCTCCGCGGCTTCTCCGCCGGTTTCGGTTCCGGATCCTCCGCAAGCGGCCAGGGCGGCGAGCGTGGCCGCGCAGAGGCCGAGGGCCAGATTCTTGTCGGTCATTCTCTTCCCCTCAATTTTCCCGGCGCATCACGCGCCTTGGAGCGGATGGTAGCGCAGTATCGCGCCGTGCGAGCTTCGCGGCGCTTCTTTCGCCCGTGCACGCATCGTTCGCCGAGCCGCACGTGAAGCGTTCGCCGACGTCGCGCGGTTGCCGGCACCCGGCGCAGCCGGCAGAATCCCCGTATGAGAACGTTGAAGCATTTCCTGTCGATCGCAGGCGTCTCCGTCGCCGCCCTTTCGCTCGCGTCGTCCGTGTCGGCGCAATCTGGCGGCGCGCATGACGAGGAGGAGCCCGAGCTCGCGATCGCGATGTCCCAGCTCCAATACTTCACGCACAAGCTCGCGTTGTCGGTCGAGGCTCGCAACGCCGAGCTCGCGCGCTTCTATTTGCACGAAGCGGAAGAGACCGCGGAGGCGATTCGCGACGGCATCCCCGAGTACGAAGGCATGGCGATCGGACCCTTGGTCGGCTCGATGCTGATGCCGCACGTCGAGCGCCTCGAAGACCTGCTCGAGCAGCCCGAATGGCCGGCCGTCGACCGCACGCTGGCGACGGCGGTGGACAGCTGCAATGCGTGTCATGCGGCGACCGAGCACGGCTTCATCGTGATCGAGCTCGAGACGGGCTCGAATCCCTACATGCAGTCGTTCAAGCCTCGCGACGGCAGCTGAGACGCACGACGCCGGCCCCGTCGGTCTGCCGCGTGCGGGCCGGATCGTCACGTCGCCGCGATGACGCTCACCCGTGCGCGTCCTCGGCGCGCGCGTCCGGGAGTGCCGTGGCGCTGCCGTCTCGCAGCAGGTAGACCACGGCCGCGCCCGCGGCCGCGGCGCCCAACGCCCAGAGCGACTCGACGCCGGCCCAGATCGGCGCGGTGCCGACCGCGGCCGCCATCGCGTACGCCGCGGCTCGGAATCCGAAGGCGCGCGGGCCGCGGCCGGCCATCGCCAGTCCCTGGCTGATCAGGAAGACGGCCGACGTCGTCGTGCAGCAGACGGTCGCGACGGCGCGCCACGAGCCGTCGAGCAGCAAAGCCGAGTCGTAGGCCCAGATGAACGGCATCAGGAACGCGACGGCGGCGAGCTGCATGCCCGACCAGCTCGTTTGCCACATGTTCGCGTTCGCAATGCCGGCCGCGACGTAGCTCGACACCGCGACGGGCGGCGTCAGGAACGAGAGCACCCCGAAGTAGAAGATGAACATGTGCGCGGCCATCGCCGTCACGCCCATCTCGATCAACGGCGGCGCGATGATGCTCGCGAGCACGACGTAGATCGCGGTCGACGGCATCCCCATGCCGAGCACGATCGACAGCGCCGCCGTGATCAGGAGCATCACGAAGAGTCCCCAGCTCGTGCCGGCCTGCACGAGCACGAACGCGAGCGACTGGCCGAGGCCCGTGACGTTCATGATGCCGATGACGACGCCGGCGCCTCCCGCGATCATGACGAGCGGCACCATCGCCTTTCCGCCGCCGAGGACGAGCTCGGCCCAGTCGGCGCGGCTGCGGAAACGTCCGCGCAGCACGGCGAGCACCATCAGCAATGCGGACGAGCCGAGCGCGGCGGCTTGCGGCGATTTGCCGAGCCAGAAGAGCAGGTAGATCAGCACGGCGAGCGGCACGATGAAGATCCAGCCCGCCTTGAGCGTCGCCCGGACGCGCGGCAGATCGGCGCGCGGCAGGCCTTCGAGCCCGGCCTTTCGCGCGATCGCGTCGACCTGCAGGAACACGCAGAGGTAGTAGAAGATCGCGGGCAGCAGCGCCGCCTTGACGACCTCGACGTAGCTGATCTGGAGGAACTCCGCCATCAGGAAGGCTGTCGCGCCCATCACGGGCGGCGCGATCTGTCCGCCGGTCGACGCCACCGCTTCGATCGCGGCGGCGTCGCGGGGGCGGAAGCCCGTCCGCTTCATCATCGGTATCGTGACGAACCCGGTCGACATGATGTTGCCGACCGGCGATCCGCTGATGCTGCCCATCATGCTCGACGCAACGACGGCGACTTTCGCGGGGCCGCCGCGCCGCCTGCCCATCAGCGCCATCGCGAGATTCGTGAAGAAGGCCGTCGCGCCGCTCGTCTCCATCAGCTTGCCGAAGACGACGAACGCCAGCACGAGGGACGCGATGATGACGAGCACGAGGCCCGGAATCGCGTTCGTGTCGGTGTAGAGATACGTCGTCAGCGCTTCGAACGAGAGCCGGTCGGCTTGCCAGGGCGGCGGCAGCGCGTTTCCGAGGAGGCCGTAGCCGATCAGCGCCCATACCAGGAGGCTGATCGGCAGGCCGCACGACTTGCGCAGGCCCTCGACCATCAGGCCGATCGCGAGCATGCCGGGGATGTACTTGTCCGGCGTGAAGCCCTCGTAATCGATCAGCCACGCGCCGTAGTTGAAGCCGAGCCAGCACCACGCGCCGAGCGCGACGAGCCCTAAGATCACGTCGACGGCGCCGGCGCGCTCGCGGTACGGCGTCTCGAGGAATGCGGCCGCGGTCGCGACGCCGAGATACGGGCCGAGCCACTCCGCTTCGATCAGCGAGAAGCCGAGGTGGAGGAACAGATCGAGCGCCCACGCGACGCCGCCGATCAGCAGGAACGCGTAATATGCTCGTTGCAGGTTCGTGATCATGAGGTACGCGCGTCAGGCCTGCTCATCGGCCGGAGGTCAGCTCCCGCTGAAGACGATCGTGCTCGGCGGTCCAGAGTCCCGCCTCGCGGAAGTACTGCACCGCGCCGTCGTGGAACGGGTAAGTGAAGGTCGGCGGCAAGACGTCGTCGGGCGCCGTTGCGCGGAGCGCCGGCAGCCTTTGCTGCAATGCCGTCCAGTTGCGATGAATGATGCCGATGAGCCGGTGCACCTGCTCGGCCGGCACGTGCGCGCTGACGTTGAGGTACACGTCGATCGCGGCGACGCGGGTCGGCTCGTCGACGCCCGCGACCGCACCGCCCGGCCGAAGCGTCGTCGCCGTGAGGCCGGGGATCCTTTCGAGCGCGCTCTCGTCGGCGCCGAGGTCGAGGATGCGTATCCCGTCCGACAGCGTCGCATCGGCCTCGCGCAGCGCCGGGATGCCGAGCATCGTCGCAACGCTCGCGACCCGCCCGTCGATCAGCGAGCGGATGCCGTCCGTGACGCCGGCGACGACGACCGGGCGGATGTCGTCGGTCGTGAGCTGGGCCGTCGCGAGCAGCGCCTCGTGCACCCGGTCGAGCGACGCGATCGAGCGGAAGTCGAACACGATCGTCTGGCCGCGCAGATCGCCGATCGAATGAAGGTCCGAATCGCCGCGGACATAGTACTGGTACGGTGCGGCCAGGAGCCGCAAGCCGGCGCGGAGGTTCGGCATCGGACGGGGATACTCGCCGACGCCGAGATAAGCCGCCGCGGTATCGACCGCCGTGTTGATGCCGTACGGCAGCTCGCCGCGGTCGAGCTGCGGCAGGTAGACGGACGATCCCGTGTACGGCCGGGCCGTGGACGGGACGCCGAGCTCGGCCTGCGCGAGCGACGTCAGCGACAGGCCGATCTGGTTGTACAGCGTGCCGCCCGGCCCGGTGCCGATCGTGATGCGCGCCGTCCGCTCGTCCGCATCGCCCGCGCATCCGGCGGCGATGACGAGCAGCGCGGCGAAGCCCGCGCGCAGCGCCCGCAGCCTCGGCCGACCGGCTCGTCGGCTCAATCGCTCCATACGCGGCGGGCGACGTCGACGGCGACTTCGGATGATTCGAGCACGACTCCCCCTTCTATTCAGGCACGAAGCGCAACGGTGCCTGCCGGGCGCTTATCGTACTCCATGCGGCCGCGATTTACGGCCCCGTCGCAGGCGCCACGACCCCTTTTCTCGACGCTCACAAAAGCGGCCGGCTCCCTAGTTTCTCACGGAGAAAGAGGGGGCGGACCCGATTTCGCGCCGCATCGAGATCGACGAGAAAAGGGCCGGAGCCCTTTTCAGTGGGCCGCAACGAAGACGTCAACGAAACATCACACGCGCTTACGGGAAGTGTCATATCCGCGCTCCATGATCCGGATCGACTCTCGAGTCGAACCTTCCACAGCAAGGAGGACTTCCGTGGACGATATCGCATCGCGTGAGCGCAAGACGCTCGTCAGCCGGCGCCAGCTGCTCCGCAGCTCCGCCGCCGGCACGGCCGGCCTCGCCTTCGGAGGCCTGGTCGGCAGGGTCGCGAGCGCGGCCGTGCTGCCGTTCAGCCCGGACTACGGCCCGCTCTTCCCGGCCATCGACGAAACGACCGGCCTGCCGCTCCTGAGGCTCCCCGAAGGCTTCACGTATCGATCCTTCGGCTGGACCGGAGACCCGATGGCCGACGGCATGCCGACGCCGAGCGCGCACGACGGCATGGGCGTCATCGCCGTCAACGGCAATCGCATCACGTTGTGCCGCAATCACGAGCGCGGCACGGGCGCGCCCTTCGCGAATCACCTTCGCGCCTACGATTCGAATGCCGGCGGCGGCAACACCAATCTCGTCTTCGACGTGCTGAAAGGCGAGTGGGTCAATGCGTGGTCGTCGCTCACCGGCACGATCCGCAACTGCGCCGGCGGGATCACGCCGTGGGGCAGCTGGCTGTCGTGCGAGGAAACGACGATCGGTCCGGAGACCGACGATCGTCATGCGCTGACGCACGGCTGGGTCTTCGAGGTGCCGGCCTTCGCCCCGGCCTCCGCGGATCCGCTCACGGGTCTCGGCCGGTTCTCTCACGAGGCGGCCGCGGTCGATCCCGTCACCGGCATCGTCTACGAGACCGAGGATACCGGTTCGTCCGGCTTCTACCGCTTCGTGCCGCGCGAGTACGGGCGTCTCGACAGGGGCGGGCAGCTGCAGATGCTCGCGATCAAGGGCCTGCCGCAGTTCAACACGCACAACGTCGGCAACGACTCGCCGGTCAAAGAATGGGACGTCGAGTGGGTCGACATCGTCGATCCCGAGCGCGCGCACCGGCCCGGCACGACGGACGGTCAGGGCGTGTTCCGGCAAGGCTTCGACCAGGGCGGCGCCCGCTTCACGCGCGGCGAAGGATGCTGGTACGACGGCGGGCGCGTCTACTTCGTCGCGACGACCGGCGGCCCGGCGGGCCGCGGGCAGGTGTTCGAGTACGATCCGCGCAGCGAGACGCTGCGGCTGATTTACGCGTCGCCGAACGCCGCGGTGCTGAACTCGCCGGACAATATCGCCGTCAGCCCGCGCGGCGGCCTGATCCTCTGCGAGGACGGCAGCCGCAACGGCCAGATGCTGCACGGTCTGACCCGCGACGGCCAGATCTTCCCGTTCGCGCAGAACGACATCGTGCTGAACGGCGAGCGGAACGGGATCGCCGGCAACTTCAGGGGATCGGAGTGGTGCGGCGCGACGTTCTACGGCCGCTGGCTGTTCGTGAATATCCAGTCGCCCGGCATCACGTTCGCGATCACCGGCCCTTGGGACAACGGCGCCCTTTGATCGGCGCCGTTCCGATCCCGCAGACGAATAACGACAAGCTTAGGGAAACCAAGGAGCAATCCGATGCGTATTTTCGCTTTCATCGTCACGCTCGCGCTGCCGGGGCTCGCCGGCGCGATCCCGCAGTATTCGGGCGATCTCTCGGACGGCTTGCTCGGAACGGGCAGCGTCGCGTACGACGGCTGGTCGAACGGTGCAACGGCCGTCGATTTCTGGAGCTACAGCGGCGAGGCCGGCGAGAAGGTTTCGCTGCTGACGCACAATCTGGGTGCGGACGGCAATCTCCTCGTCGCGCTCTACGCCGGCACGACGACGAGCTTCGACGACTTCTTCGCGACGCCGCCGTTTCTCGAGACGCCGTTCGACTGGGGCGGCCTCACCGGTCTCCTGCAGTTCGAGCTCGCGGCCGGCGCCATGCTGATGCAGGATTTCCTGCTGCCCGTGACCGGCAGCTATACGCTGATCGTCGGCGGCTCGGGCTTTTCCCCGTTCGACACGGGACCGATCGACTACGCGATACAGGCGACGCCGGTGCCCGTTCCCGAGACGCTGTCGCTGCTTGCGCTGAGTCTTCTCGGCGTGCCGCTGCTGCGGCGCGCGTAGAGGGTGCGCTGAGAGGCGTTTTCACGACAAGGCCGGGAGCCTCCACGAGACGAAGAAGGCTCCCGGCCGTCGCGCGTTCAGAACCTGTACCTGAACGAGACGTCGAAGCTGCGCTCGGGCCCGACGTAGATGCCCTGGCGCAGGCTCGCGATATAGCGCTCGTCGGTCGCGTTCTTCACCGCGGCGCCGATACTGAGCTGGCTGTTGACGTCGTAGAGCAGGCTGAGATCGACCAGCGTGTAGCCTTCGATGCGGCCGGTGAAGAAGCCGGTCAGGTTCTCGGTGATCGACTCCGTGTTCAGGACGTCCGTGTACTGCGAGCCGGTACGGTGCACGTTCAGCGCGCCGCTGAAATCGCCCTTCGTGTACGCGAGACCGAGGTTCGCGATCCACTCCGGCGTGTACGGAATGCGGTTGCCGTCCGGCGTCGTCAGATTGCCGTTGCGGTCGAACCGGTCGCCCTCGAACTCGGCATCGGGGACGTACGTGAAGGTCGCGTTGACGCTGAAGCCCGCGCCGACGTCGATGCCGAGCCCGCCCTCGAGGCCTTGATGGAAGGTCGCGCCGCCGTTCGTCACCTGGAACTGGCTGTTGCTGTTCGCCGGAATGATCTGGTTGTCGAAATCCATGCGGAACACGGTCAGCTCGTAGCGGATGCGCTCGCTGCCGGTGCGGCCGCGGAGCCCGGCCTCGACGTTCGTCGAGCGCTCGGCGTCGAGCCGCTGATCCTCGAGCCCGTTCAGCGCATCGCCGTTCAGCGCCGGCGAGAACGCCTCGTACGCGTTCGCGAAGAGCTGAATGCCGGGAGCGACCTCGTACGTCACGCCGACTCCGGGCATCACCTCGGTGTTCGAGGTATCGACCGCGTTGGCGCCGGTCACGGGCTGGCGCAGATCCTCGCGCGTCTGCTCGTAGCGCTCCGCGCGGATGCCCGCCGTCACCGCCAGCCGGTCCGAGAGCACGAAGCGGTTCTGCGCGTATAGCGCAAGGCTGTCCGCCGAGTCGATGACGTCCTTGTTCAGCGGGCCGGTGCGCGGCGTGGCGCGGGTTCCGGCCACGGTCCGGTCGTGCATCTCCTCGGTCATGTACCGCAGGCCGAGCTCGGCCTCGTTCGAGATGCCGAAGCTCGAGTGATCGAGCAGCAGCCGGCTGTCGATTCCGAAGCGCTCGAACTCGCGGTTGTTGCCGTTCACGTTGTCGGTATAGATCCAGCGGCCCGCGGCGCCCGACGCGGCGTTATCCGTCTGGTAACGCCAATAATCGCGGTACATCGTGCTGCCGTAGACGAGCGTGTGCAGGCGCGCGTTCGGGCCGATCTCCCACTCGTGATTGAGATCGAGCGAGCGTCGGCCCGTGAGAAACCAGTCGTCCGGTGCCGGGTTGTGATCGGCACCGGCGGGGAACTCGCCGAGAAAGAGGCCGCGATAGGAAATGTTCGCGTCGTTGTCGTAGTCGGTGTACTTCAAGCCGATGCGCTGATTGTCGGCGATCGTGAGCCCGGCCTTGAGCACGACATCCGTCATGTCGTAGCCCTTGTCCATGAAGCCGTCGCTCTTCGCGTGCGTGATGAACGCACCGAAAGTTCCGTCTCCGGACAGCGTGCTCGCGCCGAGCTCGAGAGTCACTTCCTGCGTGTTGAAGGATCCGGCGCGCAGCCCGAGCTCGACGCCGTCCCGCGGCTGCTTCGTGACGTAGTTGATCACGCCGCCGATCGTGCTCGGCCCGTACCGCAGCGACGCGGCGCCGCGGAGCACCTCGATGCTGTCCATCCGCTGGATGCGCGGGTTGTAGTAGCGGGCATTGCCGACGAAGAGGCCGGGCGCGACAGGGGCGCCGTCCTCGAGGATCAGCGTCTTGTAATCGGCCGCGCTCAAGCCGCGAATGCCGATGTTCGAGACGATCGCCGTCTCCTCCTCGGGCTTGATCGCGACGCCCGGCACGCCCCGCAGCGCTTCTTCCGTCGAGCGCGGCTGACGGAGCCGCAGCGCTTCGGGAGTGACGAGGGAAACCGCGGCGGGTTGGCGGTCGATCGCGTCCTCGGCTTTGCCGACGACGACGATCGTCGGCAGGTCGCGGTTCGCTTGGACGTCGCGAGGCGTCTGCGCGCTCGCGGACACGGCGGTCAATCCGCCGAGCGCGGCGAGGACCGCGGTCGCGAGCGGTAGCCGGATCGATGACGAATCGACCGGATCGGAAAAATCGGTAGGCACGGGTTGCTCCTTGCAGGAGAGAAAACCAAGAGGAATCGTTCGTTCGTGCCGCGCGGTTCCGTCGGTCGCCGCCACGGCAGGATTAGTGTAAATGGGAAGGATTCGTATTCGCAATAGGCGAAGCGTCTCGGGCATGAGACGCGGCGGCCGGCTGTCGAGCCGTGTCTCGGACAGGAGAATCCAATACGCAGCCTCTCGATCCTCGAGGCCGCGGCCTCACTCGTACCGCAGCGCCTCCATCGGCGCGATGCCCGACGCGCGTCTCGCCGGCCAAAGGCTCGCGAGCAGCACGACGGCTGCGAGCACGACGCCGGCCCCGAGCAGCACGCTCGGCGCCGCGCCCGACAAGCCGAACAGCATCGCTTCCGCCGCGCGCCCGGCGCCGATCGCCGCGGGAAGCCCGAGGCCCGCGCCGACGATCGTCATGACGAGCGTCTCCTTCATGACCATGCGGCGCAGCCTGGCCGGCTCGGCGCCGAGCGCGAGCCTCAAGCCGAGCTCGCGGGTGCGCTGCGCGACGCCGTACGCGAGCACCCCGTGCAATCCCAGCGCGGCGAGCACCGTCGCGAGCACGGCCAGGCTCGCGGACAGCATCGTGACGATCCGATCGAGGAACACGTTGTCGCGCACGAGGCGCTCGAAGGTCTCGAGGTCCTGGAGCGGCAGATTGGGATCGATCTCGGCCATCGCGGCTCGCACCGTCTCGAACGTCGCCGCCGGCTCGAGCGCGCTTTGCACGTAGAACGTCATCCTGACGAGCTGCGTGCTCTGCCGTCTCGGCAGGAAGAACTGCGGCGGCGTCGGGTCCTTGACCCGGTTGTACTTCGCGTCCGCGACGACGCCGACGATCGCGATGTCGGGCGGCGCCCCCGGCGGAAAATTGAAGCCGATCCGGGTCTCGAGCGCGCGGTCGGCGAGGCCGAACTTGCGCACGAAGCTTTCGTTGACGATCGCGACGCGCGGCGCTCCGAGCGCGTCGGCCTCGGTGAAATCCCGGCCGGCGAGCAGCGGTATCGAGAGCGTCGAGAAGAATCCCGTGCCGACCTCGTTCATCGACGCGCTCGTATCGGCGCCGTATTCGGCTTCGAAGCCCTCGACGTTCAGTCCGGCCTGCCGGGCGTTGTTCGCGAGGAGCGGGATCGAAGACGAGCTGACCGCGAGGATCCCGGGCCGGGCGCGCAATGTCTCTTCGATCTCGTCGTAAAGGTTCGACGCGCGGGCGGCATCGTAGCCGCTGAGCCGCGGCGAGACGGTGAAGGCGATCAGCGACTCGACGTCGATGCCGAGATCGACGCGCGCGATGTTCGCGAGGCTCTGCGCGAAAAGCCCCGCGAGCACGAGCAGCACCGTCGAGAGCCCGATCTGTGCCGTGCAGAGCACCTTGCCGAAACGCGTGACGCCGTGCGACGGCGACGTCCGCGAGGCGTGCGTGCTCATCATCGCGCGCGGGGCGGTGCGGGACGCGCGCAGCGCCGGAAGCAGCCCGAACAAGAGCACGGTGACGAGCGTCGCGCCGGCGGCGAACAGCAGGCTCGAGCCGCTCATGGCCAGGGATTCGGCCGCGGCCTCCGACGGCGCGATCGAGACGATCGCCGTGAGCGTCGCGTGCGCGATCGGCAGGCTCAACAGGCCGCCGGCGAGCGCGAGCACGCCGGCCTCGGTCAGGAGCTGAGACGCGAGGCGCAGCCGGCTCGCGCCGAGCGACGCGCGGACCGCGATCTCGCCGGCACGAGCGACGCCGCGGGCGAGGAGCAGATTCGCGATGTTGACGCAGACGATGACGAGCACGACGGCGGTCGCTGCCAGCAGCAGCGTCAGCGCCGGCGCCGATTCGGTCTGAATCGAGCTCTGTCCGCGGCTGCCCGGCTCGATCGCGATCTGCCGCTGCCGGAACAGCTCGAGATCCTCCGGCGACATGCCCGTCTGCAACGGCGCCTCGACGTCGTTCAGGATGCCGGCGTAGAGGGGATTGAGGCGAGCCGAAGCCTGCTCGATCGACACCCCGGGCGCGAGGCGCGCGAAGAGGTAAAGCCAGTAGCTCCGGCGGTCGTGGACGGCCTCTCGCGGCGCCGTCGGCTCCATCAGCCAGCGCAGCGTCAGCGGCACGAAGACGTGAGGACGGAACCAGAAGGTCGTGCCGGCGAAGCCTTCCGGCGCGACGCCGATGATCGTCAGCGGCTGACCGTTGACGATCAGCGTGCGGCCGACGACGTCCTCGTCGGCGCCGAAGTGATCGCGCCAGTAGGCGTAGCTCAACACGACGACCCTCGATGAGTCGATGCTCGGCTCGTCGCGCTCATCGATCAGGCGGCCGAGCGCCGGCGTCAGATTCAGCGTCGAGAAGTAACCGCCGGAGACGAGAAGCCCGCGGCCCGCGAGCGTGCGTCCCTCGTACGCGAGGTTCGCGTCGAACTGACGGTGAGCCGCGAGCCCCGAGAAGACCGTCTGGCCGGCCTCGAGGTCCCGGAACATCGGGTAGCTGAACACGGCATCGCAGTCCCCCGCGTAGCCGCAGCTCGTCGCTCCCGGCTTCGGCCCCGGCGCGGCGAGGTTCACGAGACGGTCCGCTTCGGGCACGGGTAGCGGCCGGGTGAGCACGGCGTGAAACAGCGAATACACGGCCGTCGTCGCGCCGATGCCGACGCCGAGCATGATGACGATCACGAGCGACAGGCCGGGGCGGCGCACCGCCTGGCGAAGCGCGAAGCGCAGTGTGGTCATGACGTTATCTTTCTCCGCAAGCGGACGGCGGCCGTCACGTCCGGCCGCGCGCCGACGGACCTGACGCAAGTCACGTGCCAGAGCCTGGAATTTCCTGATTCTCTAAGAAAATCCGGACGCGGATCGCCGCTCGCTCGCGCATGCGTCTTCCCGCATTCGATGCACGGCGTCCCGTTGCCGGGACGCCGTAGCCTGACGGGCTCGGCCGCTCGTCGTCATTCGGCGCGCAGGGTCGCCGCCGGATCGAGCCGGGCCGCCCGGCGCGCCGGCAGATACGCGGCGAGCGCGACCGCCGCGAGCAGCAGGCCGAGCACCGCGACATAGGTCGGCGGATCGAGCGGCCGGATCCCGAAGAGCTGCGACGTGATCCAGCGTGCGGCGACCGCCGACGCGGCGAGCCCGTCGCGCCGCGCGTGATCACCGGCTACTCGGGCTTGCGGAACAGCAAAGTGAAGCGGTCCGTCCGATCCGTGATCTCCGGATGCGCGACCTCGTAGACCAGGCCGTCCCCCGGCCTCGCGAGCACGTCGCTGAAATCGACGAGGACGAAGCCCGCGTCCTGAACCTCCTTGATCACGAGCACGGGATCGACGCGGCGGCGGTTCTCCTGGTTCGAAGGCTCCATGTGCCGGCGCGTGTGATCGACGATCCCGTAATGTCCGCCGGGCTCGAGCGCATCGTAGACCGCACGGTTGAGCGCGGCGCGGTCCTCCGGCGAGAAGTTGTGATAGTTGCGAAACGTGACGACGAGATCCACGGGCTCGACGTCCCAACGGCCGGGAGGAGCGAACGGTCCGCCGCTGCCGCGGCCGGTCGCGTCCCAATCGATCTCCTCGACCGCCTCGAGACCCGGCAGGTCCGCGACCGGCGCGAACATGTCGGCATAGAAGCCCGGCGGATGCGTCACGTAGAGCTTGCCGCGTTCCTTCAGCAGCGGTCCGAGGATCTTCGTGTACCAGCCGCCGGCCGGCAG
>Ga0079224_100011356_pt1 | contig 12264 bp, 10 predicted proteins | sample Stecom2015_FD_80414 | JGI IMG/M metagenome (GOLD analysis project Ga0079224, IMG submission 80414) | Agricultural soil microbial communities from Utah to study Nitrogen management - Steer compost 2015 | ecosystem: Environmental > Terrestrial > Soil > Agricultural land | place: USA: Utah... | reverse complement strand
TTCGTGACGGCGATTGTCCATAAGAATGAATCTTCATAACTATATTCGAATATTTTCTTAAGAAGGTGGCAAAAAAACTTCATAAACCAAGATAAAATTAATTAAATATAAATTAATTAAAGATACTTGACTTGCGACTATTATGGATGTATACTTAGTTACGTAAAGTAAGTTAAGGAAATTTAATAACAAACAGGAGGAATTTTTGATGACTAAATCAGTTTGGAATGTAGACAAAAGCCATAGCGCATTAGAATTTACTGTAAAACACATGATGATTTCAAAAGTTAGAGGATCGTTCACTAATTTTGATGCAACAATCGAAGCTAATCCAGATGACTTAACAGATGCAAGAATTGAATTCTCTGTTGATGTAAATAGTATTAATACTCAAAATGAGGATCGCGATAATCACTTACGTTCTAACGACTTCTTTGATATCTCAAATCATCCAAAAATGACATTTGTTGCAACTAATATTAAACGAAAATCAGACGACGAATATGCTGTTACTGGTGATTTTTCTCTTCGTGGAGTTACAAAACCTGTTACATTCGATGTAACCGTCGAAGGTGTCGGTAAAGATCCTTGGGGAAATGAAGTTGCAGGTTTCAGTGGCTCAACAAAACTAAACCGTAAAGACTTCGGTCTTGTATGGAACGCTGCACTTGAAACAGGTGGAGTACTTGTTGGAGAAGAAGTAAAAATAAATATTGAATTAGAAGCTCATAAACAAGCATAAATTAAGATTTACTAGATTGTTTTACCTTTATAAAAAAGATGGACCATTCCTCCGTGTAATTAGGAGGAATGGTCCTTTTTTCGATTAGCTGTTGCATAATCTGATGTAAAAATTCTTACAATCATTTTTCCATCAATAGCTTTTGCACGTATTAATATCGGATAGCTATACTCATTCTTGAAAATGAAATCAGGCCCCCACCAACTTACTGTCGCATCCTTCCCTGGTGGAACATACGGTACTGAACGACTATGAGAATACCTCTCAACAATCTCAATTCCTTCAATAGAAACGGCATTAAATAGAGTTGATGAAACTTGGCATATACCTCCACCAATGTCTTCAGATAACTCCCCCTTTACAATCACAGGAGCTCTCTTATATCCTTTTTCAACTGTTCGCTTCCCTACTACCTCGTTAAAGGAAAACGTTTCTCCTGGAAAAACCACATGATTATTGATGGCCTCTGCAGCTAGTTGAATATTATGAGAACGTTCTCGATTGCTAGTACGAAAGTAGGTTAGATAATTTCCGATTTCATTAGAACTAATATCAGTCAGTAATTCAGTATCCACCCTAGGATAAACTAGCTTTTTAGGCACTTTCATTTCGAACGAAACATCACTATAAAAAAACTCATAAAAAAAACGTATAAAGTTACGGCGATCTAACGATAAGCCTACTTTTTCTGGAACAATATTCCAAGCATCATCTAATGTAGCATTAACTGGTTCTTTATATATTTGTTCTTCAAGTCGTTCAAGTAATAAGGACAATTTTTCACGATCAAGAAATATAGAATCTATATAATGATATGTAAAATCACTTCGTATAAGTGTTTCATTTACATTATTATCCGAAATAACCAATCGGTTCTCCGCAGCAGTATTCATTCCAGTAAAAAATATAATTAAAAGTATCAGTACTATTATCCTTTTCATTAATGGTCTGCACCTCCTGACTTTAGTATCTGAAAAAAACCATAATTAATGTAACAAAACCCACCTCACTACAGGCAGCAAGGTGGGGAAAATTATCTAAAATCCCGCTTATCTTCTAATGAACGACAAGTGACCATATAGCCAATTATGGCCGATAGTCCAATTAATAACCATTTCCATATTTTTTTCATGAAACCACCTCATTTAGATAAAAAACTGTTAAAATGGACGAACTTTTCCTTTTTTTAATAAAAGTTTTGGACCACCTAGTAAAAATAAATATCGATCATCTACTACTTTTTTCATTGTTGCAGCTGCCTTACCATATAACTTTTTATCACCTAAAATAGCTCCCATTCCATCTGTGACGCCTAAACTAGCAACTGTTCCTTTATCACTAAAAACAAATTCTTCTAATGGTTCATTGTGGATAAGGGCCCTTATATTATTCCCGCAAGTAGTTGCATGTTGCATTGCGGCTTGAGCAGTTGGCGGATAAGGGCGGTTAGCTTGCTTATCCATTACCCATGCACAATCTCCTAGTATAAAAATATTATTGTATCCAGGCGCTCGCAAATCACCATGTACTGTTACCTTTCCTTTAGTTAAGTCAAAACCTGACTTACCTAATATGGAACTACCAGTAACACCACCTGTCCAAACAATAGTACCCGCCTTAATTAATTCATTATTTTCTCCAACGATAAACCCTTCTTCTGTACACTCATGAATACGAGTGCCTTCCATGATATGAGCACCACGTTCTTGTAATGATTTTCTGGCATAGGTTACTAGATCTTTGTCAAAGTTAGGGAGTATACTCGGTGCTGCCTCGACATTAACAATCTTCACTTTCCCTCTATCTATATCATATTTCTTACATAGCTTTGGAACCTTCTCCACAAGCTCCCCAACAAATTCAATTCCAGTAAACCCACCGCCTCCAACCAAGATGTTCAGACTGGATTCATGCGCATTAGGATCATTATTGAATTTCGCAAATTGATATTCGATATGTTCACGTATTAATCGACAAGAATCAAAATCCTCAATAAAAAATGCATGTTCATCCATACCCTTTATTCCAAATGTGTTGGTTTCATAACCGAGACACACCACCAAGTAATCATAAGTCAACTCGCTATTTTCTAGAATAACCCTGTTATCATCTTTTTCAATTTTAACAACCGTATCATAGATCAACCGTACTCTATTCGGATTAATTATATCTCGAATCATAATTCGAACTTGATTTTGATTAATAGTACCCGCTGCTAATTCATGGAGCCATGTAGTTTGATAGTGATAATTATGTTTATTGACTAATATTATTTCTGCTTCATCTGGAGAGAGATTTTTTATGAGTCTCTTTGTTGTCATCATGCCTGCATAGCCTGCACCTAACACAACAATCCGAGGCTTATTATTCAATGTCATTTCACCCTTTTCACTATTACTTGCGATCGAACTTTAAATGGTAAACAGTTTAGTATTATGCATAATTTTTGATTATATCCGATACTAACTTCTTTTCTAAATGGATGATTAAATATCACTGGACTAGCATAAGTATGGTTAGTAGGGGGGATTGTTTATGCCTTTAAAAACTGTGGAATATCTATCTGATGAAACAATAAACAAATTAAAAGAAGTTATTAAAAAAAGTAAAAAGAAGAAACGATATGAGAGATTACGAAATAACTCTCTAATAGCAGCACTATTACTTTTACTCACGTTTTTTTCAATACTCTATGTTGTCGATGTACGTTATGTTTCTGATCCATTTTCTACATTTGCGAATATCCTATTAAATCCTTATTATTTATTTATTATTGGCTTAATATCACTTTCATTTGTCTATTATAATTTTTACCAGAAGAAGCTTAAAAAAGAGAAAGACAAGCTAAATAATGTTCGAAAAGAAGTTATCGATTACCTTAATGATTCCAAAAATATGAACCTACAGGAAAAGGTTGATGCCATTAAAAAAGAGATGAAAGATGTTTATGATATTAATTTGTATGTTAAAAACAAGTAATAATATCCACTATGTAAATCGCTTTGTTATAAGAAAGTAAAAAAAAACAGAGGCCTATATGCCTCTGTTTAAATATAGGTGTTACTTCACCTGTTGTAAGGTCTCGGATGAAATATCCATAATGGTTGTACCTGGATAATAAAATGAAATAATCTCCCTATAATTCTTTCCCTGTTCTCCCATAAAATGTGCTCCCCATTGACTCATCCCTACTCCATGCCCAAAACCTCTACCCTTCATCGTATATACACCACTATTCAACTGAAGGGAATCAATTAAATAACTTTTAAAAATAGTCCCCCCTATCATGGGACGAATACGATTTAAATTCACATCTTTTAATTGAACTTGCTCAAACAAAACCAATCCTTCAAAAATACGTCTCATAAATGTCACACTGATCGAACCACTAACACTTCTCCCCGAATCAAGTTGATCTCCTTTTAGTTCAAATTCAGGTACAGTTAATATTTTAATATCACCTGGATACCCATTACGATTTAACCAACTTTTGATGGTATCGGTAATGTCCTTATCTCTTTCCGCCGTATTTTCCCACCAGTTTGGATTGCTGAAATCAATGCTTTCATAGTCAATTTGTGTTTCGTGTAATGAAAATTCCCATGGATGAGTTGGATCAAATGGATCATCCTTAATTGGGAAATAATTTAAAGGTTGTCCGCCCCATACATTCGCATTATTTTCCGTTACACCACCATTACTCGCTGAGTAAAATGTTTCAACTAATCGGTTATTATGTGTTATTACTTCACCCTTTGTTTCTTCTACAGCTTTTGTCGTATTGATATCCCACTCATAGCCACCATAAACTTGGTAGCTTATCGTATCATCCATTACCTGGTCCATTTTAGATACAGCATAGGTTCTTGCTGCTAATGTTTGCGCTTTTAACGTTTCGAGCCCCCATGACGAGAAAACTTCAAACGGAACAACTCCTTTTAAATAATCCTCTAACGGCAATTGGTTTATCGGACGTATTGAATGATCTTCTTCAACAATAAATTCCATCGCACCTAAGTATGGTCTATCATTAATAAAAACGACATGGTTTGTGTCATATACTTGAGGGACTAAGATTAATCCTCCAGTTATTTTTTGTTTCTTCTGACCCTTGTTTTTTAGATATAGTTCTCCTTTCTTTAGTGATAGTGTATAATTCACTCCCTCTTTTAAATGTAATGTTGGGTCTAGACTAAAATAGTCTCCTTCAATTCGGATGTCTAATTCGTGCGTGTTTCCAATATAGTTCCTGAGTTTAACAGTAACCATCTTGTCAGCACTTACTAAATTCGGTACAAGTAATATTCCTATTATGGTGAATATAAATGTTATATATCTCATGTGGATATTTTTTCTTAGGTTTGCTTTTATATACATAGTAAAAAAGTAGATTGACATAATTCTTCATTCCGTGTAATATGTATTTAAGTTCATACGGTTACCTTTAATTCAGTCCTGTGAGACTGACAAGGTGTGTAAGGCAGTAAGGCTGTCTTATATATTCATAGAAATGGTCTGTCCATTTCTATACTCTTATGCTTTTTAGCACCTTGTCCTTTTTTAGGCAAGGTGCTTTTTTATTTCTCTTACTTGGTAACTGATGAACAATTTATTAAGGGAGAGAATTTTTATGGCACAATATGATGAAATACAAGTAGATCAACGTTTACCATTTTTACAAAGCTTACCACTAAGTTTCCAGCACTTATTTGCAATGTTTGGATCTACTGTATTAGTACCAATTATTTTTGGGGTAAACCCAGCTACTATTCTATTAATGAATGGGATTGGAACATTATTATACCTATTTATTACAAAAGGAAAAATTCCTGCTTATCTAGGATCTAGTTTTGCATTTATCGCACCAGTTGGATTAGTCATTAGTCAATTCGGATATGGATATGCGTTAGGTGGCTTCCTTGCAGTGGGAATCATTCTAACCCTTGTAGGTCTCTTAGTAAAGTTTGCAGGTACTGGATGGATTGACGTATTATTCCCACCTGCAGCAATGGGAGCAATTGTCGCTGTAATTGGATTAGAATTAGTACCAGTTGCTGCTAGGAATGCGGGGTTAATTGCTCAAAATGCAGGAGATACTTCTTGGACAATGGACCCAACAACAGTGATTGTGGCACTTCTTACATTAGGAATAACGGTTATTGGTTGGGTAACATTCCGTGGGTTCTTTAAAATTATCCCTATACTTATTGGTTTTGTGGCAGGTTATGTTATCGCGTATTTCTTTGGATTAGTAGATTTTGAACCAGTTAAAGAGGCAGCTTGGATTCAAGTACCAACATTCTACACCATGCAATTTGATTTGTCTGCAATTCTTATTATTGTTCCAGCTGCATTAGTACTTATTCCAGAACATATTGGGCACCTTTTTGTAACGTCTAACATTGTTAAGAAAGATTTAGCAAAAGACCCTGGACTTGATCGTTCCCTAATGGGTAATGGTATTTCCACAATACTTTCTAGTTTTGTAGGTTCTACACCTAATACAACTTATGGAGAGAACATTGGTGTACTAGCAATAACAAGAGTTTATTCCACATGGATTATTGGTGGAGCTGCCGTTATCTCTGTACTTCTATCATTTGTAGGAAAGCTTGCAGCACTTATCACTTCAGTTCCACCAGCAGTACTTGGCGGAATTTCCTTACTATTATTCGGAATCATTGCTGCTAGTGGGATTAGAATGCTAGTAGAAGCTAAAGTTGACTATAGTAAGTCCCAAAACCTGATTTTAACTTGTGTCATTTTAGTCATTGGTATAAGTGGTGCAACTGTACAAATTGGTGAGGTTGGACTTTCAGGTATGGGATTAGCAACTGTTATAGGAATTTTACTCAGTCTACTTTTCAAAGTATTTGATGTATTAAAACTATCTAACGAAAAATAGTATTTATAATCTACTAGATTAAAAGAAAAAGCTGGGATGTCATTTTAAATGAATCCCAGCTTCTTTTACTTTTCAAACTCCATATTCCATGAATAGTATTCATTCAGCGGATTTTTTTCATAACTTAAATAGGCGTTAAATTTCTTCCCTTGTTTACTAGTTAAACCCTTTACATACGCCTTTTTATTTTTAAGTAAACTTTTTACCATTGTTTTTGTAGGCTTTTTCTTTAAAGCTGATAAATACTTATCATTTTTCCAGATTACAAACTTACAACCTTTTTTCCAATTACTACAACCAAAACCTTTTCTCCCCTCAACAATCTTTCCACCACAATTTGGGCATGTTCCTAGTATTTCGTTAGATGGTTTCGTTGAGCTACCCGTTATTTCATGAATGATAATCTCTTTATCTTTCTTAATAATATCAACTGATTCGGTTGTAAATCTAAAAATCGTATCAAGAAATATGTTTTTCTTAACTGTTCCCTTTTGAATATCAGAAAGTGTTTTTTCCAGACGACCGGTAAATTCCAAATCAAAAAGAGATTTAACTGGGAATGTATCGACTAATCTCCTACCCAATTCGGTAGTAATCAAATTTTTACCATTTGCAGAAATATAACCGACGTCTTTTAGTTTCTTTATTGTTTCCGCTCTTGTTGCTGGTGTTCCAATACTAAACCCAGTCAATATGTTTCCAACTAATTCTTCATCCTCTTCCTTAATACTCCTTCCACACGTCTCCATCACTCGAAGTAGTGTCTTCTCAGTATGTGGTTTTGGGGGTTGGGTAACATGGGTTGATACCTCTGATTTATCTACAGTGACTCTTTCATCTTGTTGAACAACTGGAAGTAACTTGTCCTTTGAGGAGATACTTTCTACCTTTTTCCAACCTTCCACTAGTTGCACTTTCCCTTTTGATTCAAATATTCCTTCTAGATTTACATGCAATATCTTGGTCTTAAGTCGAGTTTCTTCATACTCTGCAATCGGCATAAATTGGGCAATAAAGCGATTTTTGATGGCTGTATAGACAATTTGCTCGTCTGCTGTTAAACGGCTAGGCTTCATATAAGTTGGGATAATTGCACTGTGACTTTCTACTTTTGCATTGTTAAACACACGCTTCGTTTTCATAAATTTAATTTCATCTTTATACGGTAAATCTGCCGAAAGTGTAGTTAACACTTTCGCTGTTTTACCTACTAAGCTTTCCTCTAGTGCGGTACTTGAAGTTCTTGGATATGTGATAAATTTCTTTTCGTATAACGATTGAGCAACCTTAAGAACCTTATCGGAAGTCCATCCCTTATACTTACTAGTAATAAAACCTTGCAAGTTTGATAGATTAAAAAGAAACGGTGGAAATTCTTTTTTCTTTTCAACTTTCTTATCAAGAATAACTGCTTCTTTCTGTTGAATGAGCTCTTCAACTTTTACTAGGATATCCTTTTTCTTAAATTTTTCTTCTTTCCCCACTACATATGTCCCTTCATATGTTTCACTTTTACTTGTCATAAAAGTTGCCGTGAGCTTGAAAAAGTCTTCCGGAACAAAACTTTCAATCTCTTTATCTCGATCATAAATAACCTTTAAAGTAGGGAGTAGTACACGACCAATGTTTAATGCCTTTCCCTTTCCTTTTTGATATTTCAATGTTGCAACTGAGGTTAAATTGATACCGATTACCCAGTCTGCCCATTGTCTACTCACTCCCGCATCTTGCAGGGGCCGTAATTCCTCATTTAGCTTTAATGAATCAAGTCCTCTAAGTACTTCATCTCTAGTCCATTCATTTAACAACACCCGGTAAACAGGTTTAGTTGGCCTAGCTTTATAAATAATACTATCACCAATCAACTGACCTTCCCGATCATAGTCACATGCTGAGATGATACCATCAACATCTACCCGCTTCATCAAACTATGTATAATTGTTAGTTGCTTCTTAGCACCTTGATCTGCCCATTGTCTGTTTTTAGGATTACTTTTTACTTTATACTCAAACTTCTCTGGGATGAATGGGAAATTATCCATTTTCCATCTTGCCATTTTGGTATCATAATCTTTTGCATCAAATAATTGTAATAAGTGTCCAAAAGCCCAGGTTATAACATACTGATTTCCTTCAAAGTAACCATCTTTTTTGCCTTTAATGCCAAGTGCATCAGCAATATTCTTTGCAACAGATGGCTTCTCTGCAATAATTAATTTCAAAAAAGCACCTTCTTTCAGTATAGAAAAAATGTTAAAGAGAGGAATTATTTATTGGGATCAAAATAGAGGTTAGAAAAGAGAGTGAATCTATTATACTACATATTTTTACTTTTTATAAGGAATATCGAGTTGTTTGAAATATAGTGAAGCTTAATACCTGTATGATAAAAAGAATTAAAAGCAAAACAATCACGAAACGATTGTTTTGCTTTTTTCAGAGATAATGTACTCAACTAACTTGTCGATAATATCTGGTCCATCTTCTTCATCTAGGAGATTATTCAACATAATGGAGAAAATGAGCTCTTCCCCTTCCTTTGTCTTTAAATATCCTGACAAAGTACTAACCCCCATAATCGTTCCAGTTTTCGCATGTACCTCTAACCCATACATTCGGTCATTCAACGTACCTCCTATCATCCGGTCCTCATTACCAGCAACAGGAAGAGAACGATAGAAGCTATTAAACCAAGGCTCTTCTTGAATACGGAAAAGAAATTTCGAGATTTCATTTGGTTGAATTAGTGTAACATGTGAAATGCCAGAGCCATCACGGATTAGTAGCTTACTAGTATCTACTCCTAATGTATTTAGCGTCTCTTCCATTACGTTTAATCCACAATCCCAACTTCCTTCTCCCTTTACAACCTTACCTAATTCTTTAACAATCATTTCCCCATGACCGTTATTGCTCAACTTCATAAAAGGGACACTTAAATCTGCTAAAGATATCGAATCACGTACATATAGAAGACTGGCTTGTTTAGGTTTAGGTGTAACTCCTCTAATCGCTGTCCCACTGGTACTAATCCCTAACTTCTTTAAAGCGTTCTGGAATAACTCTATTGCATAGTCAGTTGGTTCCCAAACCGCCACCCATTCTTTTAGACTTTCAGAGTTAAGTGAAATACTTCCCTCTACTACAACATCATTATTCCCGTGAAGTCGTATTACTGTTATTTCCGACTCATCCTCCTCGACATGGGATTCTGTAGTGATTGCCCTATTTATAATGTTTATATAATTGGTCAACGGTGTTAATGAGATGGTAGGTTTTTCACCTGGTTTATCTCCGGGAGAGATGGTAAGCATTACTGTACCTGTATCATAATCTTGATTAGGTGAAGCTGTTAAAGCAGATACCTGTGCACCATAATAATAATGTTCATCATTCCAATTCAAGTCCTGTGACAATCGAACATCATCATACCATGTATCATCACCAATTATATCCCCCTGGATTTCTAGAATTCCTTTTTCCTTTATCACTTGAGCAAGATATTCAAAATCTTGTTGTAACAAGGTTGGATCTCCTTTGCCTTTTAAATAGAGATTTCCAATTAATATATGGTCTTTTATTTCACCATCAATCCATAACTCAGTTGAGAAGGTATAGTTTTCCCCTAATACTACAAATCCTGTAGCACAAGTGAAAATCTTCATATTTGATGCTGGATGCAGTCGAGTATCTCCCATATGTTCATATAATAATTCGCCTGTTTTTCTTGTTCGTATACTTATTCCAGCAAGTGCCCCCTGAAGATTAGGTTCACTTTTCATAAAATGATGAAATTTCCTCCATTTTTCATCCATAAAGTTTACTCCTTTTTATTTGTTTTTCATTTTCCCTATTGATTCTTCCTACCTAGGTACATATTTTTAGCCTGATTATCGAGGTTTTCCAGGAAAACTTTCCTCTTTTTCTACAAAAATATATAATAAACTACCTATTTTCCCACTTTGTTGAATATTGTCATTATTATATAGTATTCTAACTTATTTTTGCTTATAATAAAACCCAGAGAGGTGAGGGAAATATGGGAATAGATTTAGGACAAGCAATTAAGATTAATCGTTTACGAGCAAATATGACACAAGCAGATCTCGCAAATGGAATTATCTCTGTATCCTATTTATCCAAGATAGAAAATGGTTCAGCTGATCCCCCAAACGAAGTCATCGAACTACTAGGTGAAAAGCTTAAATTAAATACAGATTACTCAGAGGATGATATTACAGATCAATCAATAATACAGTGGTTTAAGCATTTGTTACGCTCAGAGCAAGATGAATCTATTCTACTATTCAATAAGATTAAAAATAGCTTGTCAAAAGCAATTGATAAACAACTTTTGTCATTAATTGAAATTCATAAGCTAAATTATTATGTAATAATACAAGATATGACCGAAGCTCGTAACCTTATGACCTCATTACAAAAAAGTTCTAAAAGATTTTCAGAAACTGAAATGTATTATTACTTAAAGTTTTCTGGGCACTATTTTTACGAGAAAATGTCTTACAAAAAATCTCTTGAATACTATCAAGAAGCTGAAAAATTCATTAACATAGAGCTCTACCATCAAAAGGAAGAGATGAATCATCTTTATTATATGATTGCTTCTGCTGCTAGCAAGAACAGACAAACTCATCTATCAATACTATATTCTATTAAAGCATTAGATTACTACCAATCTAATTATGATTTAGAAAAATGCGCTGACTGCCATATTTTACAAGGAATTTCATACCAGAGAATTAAAGACTATGAGAAGGCAAAAAAAAGTTATCACTATGCAATCAGCATTGCAGAAAAGATTAGCAATGATGAGTTACTTAAAATTAGTTATCAAAATATCGGTTCCTTATATTCAGATGAGAGACATTCTAAGGATGCAATTGATTATTTCTTAAAAAGCTATGAGTTAAGGAAAGAGGATTGGATTGGCAAGAAAGTTATACCTATCTCAAGTCTTATGAAGGAGTATTATTTACTAGGCGATATCTCCAATTCAAAAATTTGGTTGGAACTTGGAATGGATTTAGTAAGAGGTATAGATCCTACAGATTCAATATATGTATTTGAATTCACTGTTTATAAATATCTAATTGAAGGTATTGATAATTCATTTGAGTCTTTTCTTATAAATGAGGTAATTCCATTCTTAGAAAGTAAACAACTATACTACGAAAAAGCTTTTTATATCAAGCTACTAGCAAATTATTATAAAGAAAATAGAAAATACAAGTTATCTAGCTATTATTATGAAGTAGCTTATACTACATTAGCTAAAATTACTTGTATTTGAAAGGAGGTGATACACAATGAAAGGATCATTACTTACATTTGTCTTATTGGTTTTTATTTTTCTATCTGGGAGTTTTATAGTTACAGCAAGTACAATTTCATTCGACAAACAAATTGGATTTGAATTTGCCAATGATGATGAACCAGAACCATGGATAGAACGATAACTTCACGCTAAGATTCTAAGATGTGTATTTTTCCTTGTCTTCTACAAAATTGTATTACTCAAGGACATTTTAAGGTAGCCTTCAAACATCCTCGGTTTCATTCTTCTGAATGTCATACTCTATTGATAAGAAAGGCAAGG
>Ga0079224_100011355_pt1 | contig 12265 bp, 14 predicted proteins | sample Stecom2015_FD_80414 | JGI IMG/M metagenome (GOLD analysis project Ga0079224, IMG submission 80414) | Agricultural soil microbial communities from Utah to study Nitrogen management - Steer compost 2015 | ecosystem: Environmental > Terrestrial > Soil > Agricultural land | place: USA: Utah... | reverse complement strand
TGGCGCTCGCGGAAGATCTTGATGCCGGTATAGAGCAGGAACGCGCCGAAGATGTAGAGCACCCAGTGGAAGCGCTCGACCAGCACGCTGCCGGTCAGGATCAACACGGCGCGCAGCACCAGCGCCCCGATGATGCCCCAGAAGAGCACCCGGTGCTGGAAGACGGCCGGCACGGAGAAGGCGGTGAAGATCAGCACGAAGACGAAGATGTTATCAACGGCCAGGGACTTCTCGACGAGATAGCCGGTCAGGAACTGGAGCGCCGGCTCGCCACCGGCGTAGAAGTAGAGCCCCAGATTGAAGAGCAGCGACAGCGTCACCCAGGCCGTGCTCCAGAGCGCGGCTTCCTTCAAGGTGACCGTGTGCGGGGTGCGGTTGAAGACGCCGAGGTCGAGCGCCAGCATGACACCGACGACGGCCAGGAAAAGAACCCAGAACCAAAGGGAGACTTCCATCAGAGAAGCAACCTCATCTCTCGATACGCGGCTTGGCAACAGACACAAAAAAACGAGCCGCTACGACACATCATGTGACGTAGTGGTCTCGCCTCACATCGCTGTTGCTGTACCGGCCAACCGAGAGACGCGCCGCGCCTCCGTACTTGACGATTGACCGAACGCACCGGGCCTGATGCCCGTCGCGTAGGCTACTCCCCACTGTCCGCCGGAGTATACGTGCCCACCGGCACGGGGTCAAGCGCCGCCCGCCATCAGTCGGCAGCCAGCGGCGCCTCGACTCCCACACTCACGGCGCGCTCCAGCAAATCGTGCAGCGCCTGAAGCTCGCGCTCCGACAGGTCGGCCAGGCCAGGCACGGTGTCGAAGATGCTCATCAGGCAGTGCTGGACTTCCTCGCCGGCGGGCGTCAGCAGAATCTGCTTGACGCGCCGGTCGGTCGGCAAGACGCGCCGCTCGACCAGGCCCCGCGCCTCCAGGCGATCGACGATGCCCGTGACGTTCGAAGGGTCACACTGCAGCTTCTCGGCGACCTGGTACATTGGCGTCGGCCCGTCGAGCGTGCGGATCAGGCGCGCCTGCGGGCCGGTCAGTTCGTACTCGGCCACGCGGCGATCCAAATGAGCGCGCACGTTCTGATTCAACTGGTGCGCCAGCAGGGCGATCCGGTGCCCGAGCGAGTCCTCCTGGGGACACTCGGTCAGTTCGGGCGTTTGATTCGTGGTTTGCAGTGTCTCGTTCATATCTCAATGATACATGCCAAATGAACATTTGACAACTCCATGATTCTGTGCTTCAATAGTTGAGACGTCAACGAACTGCGAGCGCAGTTCCGATGTCGCAAGGGGGGAAATGGATTCCCCACGAGGCGCGCGGCCACAATCACATTCGCCCGGCGCGCCAGCACATACGATTCGCTACTGGCCGGATGGACCGGCCGGTGTAGTCAGGGGAGAAAGAATGTCTACGTCCGTCAACGAACAAGCCGTCGGAACGACCTGGGCCATCGATTCGGCCCACTCCAACGTCGAGTTCTCGGTCAAGCACATGATGATCTCGACCGTGAAAGGTCAGTTCGGCGAGGTCGAAGGCACCGTCGAGTGGGACGGCCAGAACTTCGAGACCGCGCAGGTCGAGGCGCGCATCGCGACCCAGAGCATCACGACCTTCAACGAAACGCGCGACCAGCACCTGCGCACCAACGACTTCTTCAACGCCGAGGAGTTCCCATATATCCACTTCAAGAGCACGAAGATCGAAGTGGAAGACGACGACGAATTCAAGATCCACGGCGATCTGACGATCCGCGACGTCACCAAGCCGGTCGTGCTCGACACCGAGTTCGAAGGCATGGTCGAGAAGGACGCCTTCGGCAAGTCCCGCGCGGCCTTCACCGCCACGACTGAGATCAACCGCAAGGACTTTGGCGTCAACTGGAACCAGGCGCTCGAAGCGGGCGGCTTCATGGTTGGCGACAAGGTCAAGGTCACACTCCACATCGCCATCGTGCGCTAACGACTGACACCCACAACGACCCCATCACCGCGAAGCCGGCCGATCGCCGGCTTCTTTGCATTTCCGGCTCCTCGCGGGGCCTGAGTTTCCTAGCCCGGGATCAGCCCCTCGTCGCCGAGCAGCGCCAGAACCTCGTCGAGGGTGGCGTCTCCCGGCGGCAGGATCGCGTCGGATTGCACCAGTTCGTCGTCGGCAAGCGGGGTGCCCCGATGACGGACGTGCTGGGCCATCTGGTGAAGTAGCGCGCTGAAGTGCGCTTCGTCGCCGGCCTCCAAGTACTCCTGCAGGCGCTCGTCCAGGGCGTTCAGATCCTCGATCAGCGCGTCATCTAGACGATATTGTCCCTCGCCGATAATGCGGACGATCACCGGCGGCCCGCCTCGTCGTCGAGCTGTCGGCGCAGGCGCTCGAGGTCGGCATCGACTTCCGAGAGCGCCAGCTGGCGGTCGAAGCGCGTCCGCGGGTCCTCGACACCTTCGAGCAGCCCCTCATCGAGCATCTGATCGGCGGCCGCGCCGCGGCTGCGCAGCTCCCTGGTGTGCGTCTCGATCCGGCGGATGGTGTAAGCCACATCGCTGGACTCCTCGGTCAGCCCGCCGTAGGCCTCGCTGATGCGCGCCTGAGCCTCGGCCGAGGCGCGCTGCGAGTGCAAGACGTCGCGCCGGGTGCGGAAGGCCTCGATCTTGGCCTCCAACCGGGCCTCGGCTCGCAACAGCTGGGTATGCTCGCGGTCGAGGCTGGCCAGCTCGCGCTCGAACTCGCCCGCCTGGGCCTCGCCCAGACGCTTGCGCTCCAGGGCGACCCGCGCCAGATCGTCGCGGCCGTCGATCAGGTGCTGGCGCGCCTGCGCCTCGAAATCGGCCATGCGTTGCCGGTTGCGGGCGGCGCGCTCCTCCATGCGGCGGCGAGCCTCGGCGACCTCGTCGATGCTGCGGCGCACGTCGTCCAGCAGGCGCAGCTGCTGGCGGTAGGCGGCGTCGAGCTCGGCCTCCGGGCTCGGCTCGGGCCGCGCTGGCTCCGGTGGCGGGACGGGCTGGAAGAGGCTGGTGATGCGCCCCAGCAGCCCGCCGGATTGGTGGGCCGGTTCTTCGTATTCGCCCCGCCGGGCGCGCTTCTTCGCCTTCTTGTCGCGCTTCTTGCGGCGGTCGCTGGCGGCGTCGAGGACTTCCTCGAGAATATCGAATAAGTCTTCTGGCATGTCGGGATGGCCTCCCGGTGTTGGATTGCGGGATTGCTATTTGGCTGGCCGGATTGCTGGCAATCGACCGTGCTGGAGTCTATCAAACGCCCCGCGCCTCACCGGCGCGGCGGGGATGCCGCTGGCCCTATGGGATATGTCGCGCGGCCTGCCCTGAGGGCCCGCAACCACCTAGTTGTTGCGCCAGATCTCGAAGTTGAGCGCCGTCGCGAAACCAACCCACAGTAGATAGGGAATCAGCAACAGCGCCGCCACCGCGGCCACCGGCCAGAACGCCAGGATCGTGGCGATGATCGCTACCAGCAACAGGACGATGACGATCAGCCCCAGCCCCGGCTGCTGAAGTCCAAAGAACGCTGGCGACCAGGCCGCGTTCAGCGCCAGTTGCACCCCGAATAGGCCAAGCGCGCGCGAGCGGGCGCTGCCCTTGTCGCGGCGGTTCCAGACCATGTACAGCGCGATGCCCATCAACGTGTAGAGCGCGATCCAGACCGGGCCAAAGACCGATGAGGGCGGCGCGAACGACGGCGTATCCAGCTTCTTGTAGTAGCTCCCCGTGTCGCCGCTCGTCAGTACGCCGATCAATCCGGCGAGCTGGCAGACCGTCACTGCGGCGATCAGCTTCCCGATCTCGCGAAAGATCGTCGATGTCATGTGTATCCCTCCGGTGCGGGTCGAGGCAATCGAACCAGGGCGCCCCAACCCTACCCGGCCCCCGGCCGCCGACCAGGGCGCGAGGCACGCCGGCGGGTTACAACTTCCATCACGTTCGCATCAGGCGGGCCGGGGAACATCACCCCCGCCGTAGGGACTAGCCGGCACTTCCATTGAGCGATGCGACGGTCCTCTACAGAATCGCACGCCAGACTATGCCCCGATGGCGTTCGAGCCACCGAGAGTCATTGAGCAGGTCAATGAAACTGCCTCAGACCAGGAACGAGGCCGGTTCGTGAAGCGCGGCGCGGAGGGCGCTCCACAGCGTCTGGTACTGGTCCCAGGGCGCGCCTTCGAAGATGCGGATTGTCAACGCGCTGACTCGCTCGACCCCGGCGACCTGGGCGGCGCGGTCACACTGCAGCATCGTGAGGAAATCGACCTCGAACTCGAGCGGCAGCTCTGGCAGGTAGGGCTGCACCTGGTCGCGATTCTCCAGGGCGCGCTGGGCCGCCGCGGTGATCTCCGGCAGGGTCGCCGAGGGCGGCCGGCAGATCGCCGCGTTGCGCCCGACCGCTTCCTTGACCGCGACCGTCTCGATGTTCTCGCCCAGGAAGTAGCGCGCCTCGATGCAGGTCGTCGCGTCGCCGGTCACCATCACGACCGGAATGCCCAGGGAGCCGAGCACGGCGGCGTTGATCCCGGTTTCCCCGTGGGGAATGCCGTTAAGCCGGATCTCGCCGACCACCGCCCCGGCGATTGTGTGCGGGTGGATCGCCCGGGCCGTCTTGGCCATCGCGTGATAGCCGATGAAGATCGCCGCGTCGAAATCGCGCAGATTCGCGCCTTCGAGCTGGCAATGGTCGCGGGCGTTGGCGCTGCCAGTCATCAGGTGCGCCGCCGGGTGCAGGTCCTCGAAGATCAGATTGCGCATCGGTCCGTGGCCGTCCGCCACCAGGATGTACTCGGCCCCGGCCTGGACCAGCCCCTCGATGGCCGCGTTGGCGTCGTTGGTCATCAGCCTGCGGCCGCGGTCGTACTCCCGCTGGCTGGGCGACATCATGTCCGCGTGCACGACTCCGGTAATGCCTTCGATGTCGACCGACACGTAAACGTTCATCCAGCCCCTCCACCAGTTCATGGCGATCCACACCGCCGGCTCCCCGGCTCGCGTGAGATCGTAGCAGAGGCGCGGATAGGCCCGGCCTACAGTGACGCCGCACCGGTTTGGGCCGCTACCGGGGCACTGCGACATGTGACCATCCACCACTCCTTGACTTATTAGAGGTGAGCGAACAACTTCGTCCAATCGACGCCGGGGGCACATAGACGTGCCAGGCAAACGAAGGTGGGGCCTTATGGCGAACGCGTACGCGTTTCAGAATAGCTGGCAGCACGCCTATCAGCGGCTGCGATCGCTCGAAGGGATGGCCGACTCTGGTTCGCTGCGCCATCTCGAAGCAACCGGAATAGGCGAGGGGTGGCGCTGCCTGGAAGTCGGCGCTGGCGCCGGCTCGATTGCCCGCTGGATGAGCGAGCGCGTCGGATCGAGCGGGCACGTCCTGGCGACCGACATCAACCCGCGCTTCCTCGAACCCTCTGACGATCCGCCGCTCGAAGTCCGCGAGCATGACATCACCGCGGACCCGCTCCCCGAGGAAGCCTTCGACCTGGTCCACGCGCGCATGGTGCTTGCGCATCTTTCCGACCGCGAGGAGGTCCTCGACCGGCTGGCGGGCGCCCTGACGCCGGGCGGCTGGCTGGTCGTCGAGGAGTTGGATTTCGCGCCGATCCAGGCCGCTCCGGAGAACCCCGACGACTGCGCCGCCTGCTTCGACAGGATGATCGCTGCGCACCACGCGGTCATGGAGGCGCGCGGCTTTGATCCCTACTATGGCCGCTGCCTGCTCGACGACCTGCGCCAGCTGGGGCTCGCCGATGTTGAGACGGAAGGACGAGCCGTCGTCTGCCACGGGGGCGGCAACCCCTGGGCGTTGGCGTGGCGCTACACATGCCAGCAGCTGCGCGACGTCATGATCGCCACCGGCTTGATCACCTCGGCCGAGCTCGATCTGGTCATCGCCCAGCTGGACGACAGCGAGTTCAGCTTCCTGTCCCAGCTCATCGTGGCGGCCTGGGGACGCAAGGCGACCTAGCGCCCGACAAGCACCTGTCGAGCACACCTGCGGCGTGGAACACTCAGCGCGGCGCCGCAGATAACTGATCGACGAAACGGACTGCCCGATGAAGACACGCCCTTCCGCCCGCATGTTGATCATCGACCCCGAGGACCGCATCCTGCTCTTCCACACTGAGACAATGCCGCTGGATCCGGAGCTGCGGATCGCGCGCTACTGGTACGTGCCCGGCGGCGGTCTGGAGGAGGGCGAGACGTTCGAGGAAGCTCTGCGGCGTGAGCTGTGGGAGGAGGTCGGCATTCGCGAGGCTAAGATCGGGCCGTGCGTCTGGGTACGCGAGCAGGTGCTGATCTTCCCGGAGATGGGTGAGGCGCTGGCCCACGAGCGCTTCTTCCCGGTGCGCGTGCCAGACAACGAGCCGAACTTCGAAAATATGGACGGCATCGCATGCGATGTCCTGGCAGCCCATCGCTGGTGGGCGCTCGACGAGCTGCGCGCCCTGGATGAAGCCGTCTTTCCCGAGAATCTCGCCGCTCACTTGCCGCCAATCCTCTCCGGCGACTATCCCGCCGATCCGATCACGATCCGCTGACCAACACGGGGGACTGGCGTTTGCGTCACATACACCAAAATGCTTTTGGGATGGGCAGACCTGGTTCCAAGCGTGCGATCGGAGGGATTCGTAGGGCGGCGTAGCTCAGGAAAAGGGTCAGTCGCTGCCCGGGCTACCAGCCCTCACCGAAGCGGAGATCGTGGTCGCGGCCGGGCGCCAGGAATGCGAGCAGTCGCGCGCCCTCATCCTCGACGTCCCGGCGATCCGCCGGGGAGAGCGGGACGAGCGGCTTGATCACAAGTGTCGCCGCAGTCTTCGTCTCCTCGACATCCCAGGTACCGGCCACGAACCCGTCGACCAGATAGATGTGGCGTCCGAACTCGTTGGGCGTGCCGAGTCGCTTGCGGTGCTCGTCGCTGATGATCCGGCTGCGGTCGTCGTGAGATAACACGGCGTTGTCGAACTGGGGCAGGAAGCGCACCGGCGCTGGCGTCTCCGGGTCGGGCAGCGGCGCGCCGGGCAGATCGAACAGTTCCCGGCCGCGCTCGTCGCGATAGCTGACGAGCTTCGGGCGCAGCCGCTCGACGACCTCGCGCAGCCCGGTGATGCCCGACCAGGTGCGGATGTCGGCGGTGCTGGCTGGCCCGAAGGCGGCCAGGTAGCGCAGCACCAGATCGTCGATCGACGGCTCCGGATCCAGCGGCCGGTCCAGCCAGCCCTCGATCGTCGTCCAGGTCGCCTGCTGGCGCTGTCCCCAGACGCCGCGCGGGGTGATCTGCAGCACCGGCAACAGGTAATGGATGGCGTAGGCGAGGTTCTTCGGATCGTAGCCTGGGAAGCGCTCCTGGAGCAGCAGGCCCAGCTCCCTCATCGTGCGCGGCTCGGCCTCCAGCAGCTCGCGGCCGTGGGCGCAAAGCGCGTCCATGTCGACCCCGACGGTGCCCTTCCCGAAGGGCGTGTTGCGCAGCGTCCGCTCCAGCACCGGGCGCACCAGCGGGTAGATCGTCAGCGCATCCTCGGCGGTAACCAGGTGGACGGTTGTGCGCATCAGGGGAGCACGCACGACCCGCCGCTGGAGCAGCAGCTCCGCCAGCGACTCCGGCTGGAAGCCGGCGATCCGGCTCCAGAGCCCGTAGTAGGGCTGCAGCGGCTCCTGCCCCTGCAAGCCGACCAGGTGCGCGACCACGTCGAGGACGGGCATCGACGCCCGCTCCAGGAGCAGCTGGCGCGCCAGGAGCGCCCGGTTGAGCGCGCGCCGGTTGAGCATCCGATCCGGCGCCGAATCGGTTCTCGGAGCCATCCGCCTCTCCTGCTTCCATGTCGTTCAGGCAGACCGGCGCAGAGTATATGCCGTGGCTTCCTGGAGGCGCAGCTTCGGCACGTCGCCAACAAGCTCTGCATTGGGCGACAACGCAACTCGGCCGAGCAGACAGTGATAGTCCGCTCGGCCGGTTCCAGGAATTGGGGTGGGGATGAATTGGGACCCGCCCGGCAGGGGAAGGGGAAGCCGTTGAGAGGGCAGGCCGGGCAGGTCCCGTCGATCTGGTTAGCGAGTTAGGCTGACTGCGCCATCTCGTTGATGTGACCGCCGCTGAGCGCGAGGTTGTTCAACAGCTTGTCGGCCTCGCCCTCTTCGTCCAGCGTCTGCTGGAGCAGCTTCGCGGCCGCATCGTCGCCCAGTTGCTGGGCGTAGGTGCGCACGGTGCCGTAGCCGGCGATCTCGTAGTGCTCGACGCGCTGGGCCGCCGCGATCAGCGCAGCATCTTTGACGGCGGCAGGCGCGTTCTCCTTGATGATGGACTCGCCTTCCTTGATGAGCCCCTCCATCGCCTCGCACTTCTCGCCGCCCGGGCCGCGGCCCAGTTCCTCAAAGATCTGCTCGATCCGGCCCACATGGCCGCGCGTCTGCTCCAGGTGCGTCGTGAACGCATCCTTCAGCTCCGGCGTCGAGGCCGCTTCGGCCATCTTCGGGAGCGCCTTGAGCAACTGGTTCTCGGCGCTATACAGGTCCTTCAACTCGTGGATGTAGAGGTCTCGAAGATTCTCCATCAACATTCCTCGTCTCATGCTTCGTCGTTCTGCTCGGGGCCACGTTGATGGCGCAAGACCATCTGGCATGAGTGTATGAGGGGTGCACGGACGGCAGACACTACCTGTCCCCCATTGCCCGATACATAGCGGGGCACAAGCAAACCCGGCAGCCCAGCCGCTTCGATGTTATGGAAACTCGCTGTCCGCTCGGGAACGATCAGGTGCGTCAGGGCGACGCGCGCAGCTCGGCCTCGACGTCATCCAGCGCCAGGCTGAGACGGTTGACGATCTCCTCGATGTCGGCGGCGTTGGAGATGAGCGGTGGGCTGATCAGGAACTGGTCGCTCTGGCCCGGGCCGGTCTGGCAGGGGTAGACGGTGATACCGTGCCGCAACGCGGCACGCACCAGCCGCATCGAGACGCCCAGCGCCGGGTCGAGGGGCGCCTTCGTTTCGCGGTCGCGCACCAGCTCGACACCGGCCAGCAAGCCCTTGCCGCGGATGTCGCCGATCATGGGGTGTTCGGCCGCCAGGTGCTCGAGCTGCGCGAAGAGCGCCGCGCCCTGCTCGGCGGCGTTGTCGGTCAGCCCCTCGCGCTCGATGATCCGCAGTACCGCCAGCCCGGCCGCGCAGGATACCGGGTGCGCCATGTAGGTGTAGCCGTGGACGAAGCCCTGGCCGGCCTCGCGGAACAGCTCGTCGATCCGCTCCGAGACGAGCACCGCCCCGAGCGGGGCGTAGCCGCCAGCCAGCCCCTTGGCCGTCACGATGATGTCCGGCACGACGCCCCAGTGGTCGACCCCGAAATTCAGGCCGGTGCGCCCCAGGCCGGTGATGACCTCGTCGGCGATGAACAGGATGTCGTACTGATCGCAGATCTCGCGGATGCGCTCGAAATAACCTGGCGGCGGCGTGGTAGCCGCGCCGGCCGCGCCGACGATCGGCTCGGCGATGAAGGCCGACACCCGCTCCGGCCCGGCTTCGTGGATCGCGCGCTCCAGGTCGTTCGCGCAGACCAGCGCGTATTCCTCCGGGCTCAAGCCGTCGCCGTCGCGGTAGGGGTTGACCTCACGGACCTTCGGGGCCTGAAGCAGCATCGGCTCGTACGGCTCACGGCGTGCGCCGAAGCCGCTGAGGGCCAGCGCACCCAGCGTGTTGCCGTGGTAGCTGCGCTCGCGCGAGAGCACCAGGTGACGCTCCGGGTTGCCGCGCAGCAGCTGGTAGGCGCGCGCCAGCTTGATGGCCGTCTCGTTCGCCTCCGAGCCGCCGGAGACGAAGATCGCCCGGTTCAGGTCGCCGGGCGTGAAGCGCGCCAGTTCGCGGGCCAGTTCGGCGGCGACGTCGTGAGCGAAGCGCCCGCCCTGGACGTAGCTGAACTTGCGCCCCTGCTCGGCCATCGCCTCGACCACTTCCTGCCGCCCGTGGCCGACGCTGATGACGGCAATCGCGCCCGATGTCGCGTCGATGTACTCCTTGCCATCGACATCCCAGAGCCGGATGCCCTCGGCGCGCGCGATCAGCGGCGCGTCGCTGCCCTGCCATGCGCCGAACATCCCGCCGCTCCCGCTCGCCGGCAGACCCGATCTCACCTGCTGCGCCATCACCGGCCCCCATCCGCTCACTGAAAGCCACGTCACGCGCAACACACTAGCACGGGCGACCCGCGCGACGCTTGCGAGTTCGGATGGCAAAGCGAGAGCGGGCCCCGGGGCCCACTCATCACACCCAACTGCATTCGCGCCGCGCTCAGGCAACGCGGCGCTCGGCGGCGAGATCGGGGACCAGCACGAGCCCCATTCGCTTCTCGATCATGCAGATCATCCCGCCGACGCCCAGCAAGCGGGCATCCGCTATCGACAGGTCGAGGTCGGCGGAATGCCGCTGACCGGGGAGCATCACGTCGTGGCGCTCGTCGCCGGCCTGGTAGGTGAACGTCTCCTGGCCGCTCTCGACGCTGACCAGCAAGCGCACGTTACCGTCCATGTCGATGAACCACGCGAGGTGATGGCCGAGGTCTGTCATCCGGGCATGGAGCTGTTGCAGCGTCTCTCGCACGTCGGGTGAGACGGCCCTCGGGATATTCGGGAGCATCGTTGCCCTCCTTCGCGGGTCTACCACGACCCGTAAGCCGATTATCTGATGTCCAGCATAGAGCCCCGGCTCAGCCGCCACATCCGTATTTCTGATGAGATGCCGTACGTAGCTTCTCGCCGCCCCGATGGCCCGACGGCTCAGGCGAGCGGCAGCCGGAAGAGGGCGAACTCACCTGGCCCGTTCTTGTCTTGCACGGTAGCGACGCGTTCGAGGCCGTTGTCTTCAAGCAGCGCGATGTCGCGATCGTTATCGACGCGCGTCAGGAACGTCACGGCGTCGAATTCCCAGGAGCTACGGAACCAGTCGACCAGCCCGGCGAGGAACTGGCGGTCCAGGTCCCGCGGCAGCGCGTCATCGCGCACCCACCAGGTCACCCGCGCGGTCGACGCCGGCAGGCCCGCCGGCAGCCGCCCGGCCTCCTCTTCGGTGCGAGCCAGCGGGTAGATGTAGACGCAGCCCTCGCAGCGGTCCCGGGCGCGGTTCAGGACGGTGTAGGTGAAAGCCTCGCGCGCCAGGAACTCGTCCCGGTGCATGACCATGTCATCGAGGTTCTCGGCGCGCGTGAAGTCAGCGTGTGGCCAGCGGCCGCCGCTCCAGCGCATCAGGCGCTCGCGGCTCGACATCAACGCGTCATAGTCCAGATCGACATGCTCCGGTGCCAGCATCTCGAGCTGCAGGTCTTCAGTCTCAAGCGAGGCAGGCACCGGCTTGGGCTCGGGATACCAGTTCATGCAACCCCCGTTCACGGCCGAGATGAGACAGGCGCGCAATGATGCCACAGCGACCGCATTCGGCGCGCCGGAGCCTTCCGCTAGGGGATGAAGCGTTGGCGAGTGTGGTAGTAGCTGGCGGCGGCCTGGCGATCCGGGAGGGCGAGCTTGGAGAGGATATGGTGGACGTGGTTCTTGACCGTCCCCACCTCCAGGAACAGCCGCTCGGCGATCTCGGGGTTGGTGTAGCCGAGCGCGAGCAATTCCAGCACCTCGCGCTCGCGGTCGGTCAGGCCGTCGGTGCTGTGATGCGCGCCCGGCTGGCCAGCGAAGATCAGGCTGCTGACCTCGACGAAGCGCCCCAACAAGATGCGCTGCACATCCGGCGGCAGATAATGGCTGCCGTTGAGGACGGCTGGGAAGGCTTCGAACAGCCTCGCTGGCACCTCGCCCTCCAGGAAGCAGGCCCGGGCACCGGACACCAGATACTCGACCACCAACTCAGGAGTCTCCGGCGCGCCCCACACCATCACCGGCAGATTGGCGACCTGTTGGTGCGCCCGGCCGATGAAGTCGTAAAGCTCCTCCACTGGGTCGGCGTGGATCAGCACGACGAGATCCACATCGGCAAGCTCTGCCAGACTGTAATCGAGACTGCTCAGGCGGACCTGGCCAAACTCCTCCGGCTGGCGGCGTAGGACGTTGGAGAGAAGCCGGCCGACCTCCCGCGACGCCTCTGGCGTGGCGATGAGTGTTGTCATCCGCCTCCTCCTTCTGGGATCGTGCGGCGTGGGTAGGTCGCTTCTACGTGGAATCGGGATTCCCAGCATTCCGCATAATACATGGTAAGTCTTACGCGAACAAGTAAGTCCGTCGTGACCGATCGGGCCGGGAGCGCAAATCCGCGACCAGCCGGGG
>Ga0079224_100011354_pt1 | contig 12266 bp, 8 predicted proteins | sample Stecom2015_FD_80414 | JGI IMG/M metagenome (GOLD analysis project Ga0079224, IMG submission 80414) | Agricultural soil microbial communities from Utah to study Nitrogen management - Steer compost 2015 | ecosystem: Environmental > Terrestrial > Soil > Agricultural land | place: USA: Utah... | reverse complement strand
TTCGAAACGATCCCGATCTGATCACCGAGAAGCTGGCCGCGCTCCACTTGTATCAACTGGCGATTCCTTCGCCCGCGCCGCCCGAAGGCACCTTCGATCCGGCTGCGGCGTCGCGAGGCGAGGAGCTGTTCAACGGCCGCGCGGACTGCGCACGGTGCCATGTTCCGCCGCTCTTCACGGAGCCGGGATGGAACATGCACACGCCGGAGGAAATCGGAATCGACGACTTCCAGGCGAGCCGTTCGCCGGACGGCCGGTATCGCACCTCTCCACTGAAGGGGCTTTGGAGCCACCAGCAAGGCGGCTTCTATCACGATGGGCGCTTCGCCACGCTGCTCGAAGTCGTGCAGCACTACGACGATCACTTCGTGTTGGGTCTGTCGGAGCAGGAGATGTCGGATCTGGTCGAGTACCTGAAGTCACTCGGCGATGTGCCGGTCGACTATCACTTTCCGGAGGGAGTTCGGGGAGCGCGCGCATCCCTCGCGCCGGAAATTTCGCGCTTCGAAGATGGAGGATTGAGCATCCGGCCCAATCCGGTGCGGACCTCCGCGGAGATCGAGTTCTCGCTCGCCCGGCCGGCGGGCGTGGAAATCTCGATTCATGATGCTCAGGGACGCCAGGTCGCGCGCCTCGCGGACGGGGAAACGTTCGCCGCCGGGCCGCAGCGCCTGGTGTGGGACGGGCGGCTCGATGACGGTACCGCATCTCCCTCCGGCGTGTACTTCCTGCGCATGCGCACGGAAACGGGAGAAGAGTCGACGCGCGCCCTCGTGTGGGTGCGCTGAGCCCAGGCCGCGTGGTTCAGACGGTGATTCGAAGCGCGGGCGGGAGCATGGCGGGCGATTTGGTCCTCTAGCGGATGGCAAGCCGCCCCGGTCGTGCTCCCGACCCCACGCTCGTTCGAATCGCGGGCGGGGGTGTTCGCGTTTCAGAAGCGTAGATTGAGCAGGTTCAGCGCGACCTGTCGATCCTTGTTGCCGAGCAGATCGCTCCGCGCGGCCATCATGACGGTGGGCGGTTCGAGATTGCGGATCAGACTCGACTCTTCGTCGTCATCGTCTTGCTCCACGGACTCGATGTCTCCCTTCGGCTCCGGACGCGCGACCACATAAATCAGACCGATCACGAGACCGGACGCCGCTCCGATGGCGGTTCCCCACTTCAGACAGTCGAGCGTGCTGGTGTCTTCGTCGTCTTCGATGAGGGCATACGCGCCGCCGAGCACGAGACCGGTGCCCGCGCCGTAGAGCGTAGTGCGAAAGATCGATTTGCCTGGGTTCGAGGCGCTTCTCTCTCTCTCTTCGATGACCTGTGCGTTGGCGTTTTCGAACAAACAGGAGCTCGCCACCAGTGAGCTGACGAGCAGCGAACAGAAAAGCTGCGTCTTCATGATGCACCTCGCATTGGTGTATAGCCCCGTGGGCGCGCGATTCCCGGTGCGATCGGTCGTCCGTACATCCACGGTAATCACGCGGAAGCTGCGCCCGTCGGAAATCGGGCAATCGCCATGCCACCTAGCTGTCAGCGAGGCGAGAAGAGGAGAGTCATCCAGGGATCGTGCAAGAGTCGGCGAGGATCGGGCATCCGTATACCGGAAGTATCGCGAGCGGCACCGCTTCGCCGTTCAGGATGCGTTCGACTGTGCGCTGGCCCAGGTTGTCTCCTTGATGGCCGCGCGCGGATGTGACGCCTCCCTGATAGCGGAGATCGCCGCGTGGATCGTAGAGCAGCACTTGCCCCGAGGTCTGCATCCCCATCGCGAGAGCGTGTCTTCCGTCCTCGTCGATCTGCACCTCTGCGCCGAGTTTGCGAGCGTGTCGACAGAGATCGGTCTCGATCCACGAATCGGGTTCATCGCTCGGCTTGAACGCGAGCACCACCGTGCGGCAGTCGTCGGGCGAGTGGGTCAGGATCTTCGCGAGCTCCGCGAGACTGGCGCGCGAACAGGGACATCGCGGATGAACGGCCATGAGGAGCGTGAACTCGTGCGGCCGGGCGTGACTACGAAACTCGGCCGGAATTCGCGAAGGCGCTTCGGCTGCGGTTCCCGGGGCGGCGCTGTAGCGCCAGAGAAGGACCGAAGCGCCGACGATCGCAGCCATCCAGACGCAGAGACCGGCCGCGAGCCAGAGCGGCTTGCCGCGCGGTTTCATGCGGCGCCCCGGGCGGGGGACGGCTCGGGGGAGAGCCAGCGGTCGAGCGCCTGTTGCAGCTCTTCCTTGCGCACCGGCTTGGCGAGGTAGTCGTCCATGCCGCAGGCGACGCACTTTTCGCGATCGCCGGCCAGCGCATTGGCGGTCAGCGCGACGATGGGAAGCCGCTTGCCGTTCCTGCGCCGGCGGATTTCCAGGGTCGCGTCGTAGCCGTCCATTTCCGGCATGAGGCAGTCCATGAAGACGAGGTCATACTCGAAGCTGTCGCACATCTGCACCGCACGCACGCCGTCGATCGCGGTGTCGACGGTGCAGCCGAGTCTTTCCAGGAGACGGACGACGAGGCGCCGGTTGACGCTGTTGTCTTCCGCGACGAGGATTCGGCCCCCGCGCGCTCGTCGGGGGATGGGAAGTACGCCGGGCGCTCCCGAACGCTCCTCCGGCGTGGACGAAGCGGTTGACGTGCGTTCCACCGGAGTCGACGAAGCGGTCGACGCGGAGCCCTCCGCCGAATCGTCGCCCGTTTTCAACGAAGTCCAGGCGTCCGCGATCGCTTCCAGGAGAAGGCTGGTGCGGACCACCGGCTTCATGATGAAGCGCTGGAAGCCCGCTTCGGTGAAGAGCCGCGCGTGCGACCGCTGTCCGGCGGAGGTGAGCAGGATGAGCGCGGTGTTCCAGAGGGCGGGATCGCTCTTGATGAGCCGCGCCAGCGAGGCGCCGTCCATCTCCGGCATCAGATAGTCGAGGAGCGCGATGTCGTAGGGATCGCCGTCGGCCGCGGAGCGAGTGAGCATCTCGAGCGCTTCCCGCCCGGAAGACGCACAGTGATGCTTCAAGTTCCACGCCTTGAGCTGCTCGTGGAGGATGCGCCGGTTGTCCTCGTAGTCGTCCACCACCAGCAGCTTCGCTTCCGACAGATCGATCGTGCGGAGAATTGCGTCGCTGTCGTCCGACGTGCAGAGATCCGCTTCCCGCAGCGGAAGCGTGAGGTAGAAGGTGGATCCCTTCCCGGGAGTGCTCGTCAGCCGGATGGTGCCGCCCATGAGCTCGGCCAGTCCGCGACTGATCGCGAGGCCGAGTCCGGTGCCTCCGAACTTGCGGGTCGTCGACGCGTCCACCTGACTGAATTCGCGGAAGAGCAGGTTCTGCTTCTCCGGCGGGATACCGATGCCGGTGTCGGTGACGGCGCACTGGATCGCTTCTTCTTCTCCGGTTCCCTCCTGCGGTCGCAGGCGAGTGACCTCGATCAGGACGTGGCCCTTCTCGGTGAACTTGATCGCATTGCCGATCAGATTGAGCAGGATTTGTCGCGTTCGTCCCGGATCGTTGCACAGCTCGGGAACGTCCGGGGCGATGCGGGTGATCAGTTCGAGCCCCTTCGCCTCTGCCTGACCGGAAAGCAGCCCGGCCACGTCTTCGAGCGCGTCCTGGAAGCTGAAGCTGGTCGTTTCGATGTCGAGCTTGCGGGCGTCGAGACGGGAGAACTCCAGGATGTCGTCGATCACCGTGAGCAGCACTTCGCCCGAGTTCCGAATCGTCTGGGCGAACTCCCGCTGATCGTCGTTCAGTTCGGTGTCGAGGAGCAGGTTGGTGAACCCGATGACGCCGTTCATCGGCGTGCGGATCTCGTGGCTCATGACGGCGAGGAACTCGCTCTTGGCGCGGTCACCCGCCTCCGCCCGCTCCTTGGCGTCGACCAGCTCCCGCGTCCTTTCCAGAACGCGCTCTTCCAGATCGGCCGTGAGCAGTTCGTTGGTCGCGCGCTGCTCGGAGATGTTCCACATCTCCTTGCGCGATACCCAGCAGGCCCAGACCAGGACGATGTCTTCGAACACGACCCAGATCGCATGTTCGACCACGCGCCAGGGAGTGGCCGTGAAGACTCCGTAGACCGATTGCGGGAACCAGATCCCGCGCACCAGGTGGTCGACCGCGACGACGGTCGAGGCGGTGGCCAGCACTCTCCAGTCGCGGTAGCAGGCGAGGAACGCGAGCGATCCGAACACGTGGAAGTGGGTTTCGATCCGTCCGCCGGTCAAATGGATGAACAGCGCCGAGAAGCTGACCTGTCCGATGGCGGCGGCGTGTCGCGTGTACCACTTTCCGGGAGCCAACACCGCGAGCAGCATCGGCGGGACCGCGAAGATGGCGCCCAAGATGAGCGCCGCGTAGACGTGGACATGGATCGTGCTGGTGGCGCCCGTCCACGTGCGCGGGGATACCAGGAGGGCGAGAGCGATCGCGACCGGCCACTGCACCGCCATGAGGATGAGGAAGAGGCGGTCGGTCTGCTTGTAGACGGCGTGCTCCGCCTCGGAGAAGAAGGCGCGGACTCGATCGCCGAGGGTAGCGTCCGTGGGGTACTCGGCGACCATGGGTTGCGCTCCGTATCCTGAAGGCGCGGCCTCGCCCTCGAAGTGATCGATCGGCGGGTGATTCCACCCAGTCTGGACGCGAGGAGTCCGGAATCCTCCTACGTAGGTCGTCCTGGAGCGGGTCATTCTTTAGGCATCCCGCCGGCCCGCAAGCCGCTCGAACGGTCCGGGTACGCGGAATCCACGACGGGCCTACCGGCAGTCCCGCGTCGACGCGGCATTCTCCCTCCCGAAGAATCCACCACGGAGCCTTCAGACCTGCGCCGTCATCAACGTTCCGGCGTGGGCGAGGATCTCCGGGACCTGGACTCTGGAGGAGGGTGTCGGATGCGCCACGATCGACGTTCCTGGGCAGAACCGTTCCGCATCAAGATGGTCGAACCACTTCGGATGACGACGCGATCCGAACGCGAACGCGCCATCGCCGAGGCTGGCTGGAACACCTTCCTGCTCCGTAGCGAGGATGTGTACATCGATCTCTTGACCGACTCCGGCACCAACGCGATGAGCGACCGCCAGTGGTCGGCGATGTTCCTGGGAGACGAAGCGTACGCCGGCTCGGCCAGCTTCTACCGGTTGGAAGCGGTGGTGCAACGGTTCTACGGCTTCCGCCACGTCATTCCCACTCACCAGGGAAGGGGCGCGGAGCACATGCTCAGCCGGATCGCGATCAAGCCGGGCGCGCTCGTACCGGGGAACATGTACTTCACCACCACCAAGGCGCACCAGGAGCTGGCCGGAGGGCGGTTCGTCGACGTGGTCATCGAGGAAGCGCACGATCCGCGCTCGGAGCATCCGTTCAAGGGAAACGTCGATCTGGGCAAGCTCGAGCGGCTGATCGCCGAGCACGGGGCGGACAAGATCGCGTACCTGTGCGTCGCGGTCACGGTGAACATGGCCGGTGGACAGCCGGTCAGCCTGGAGAATCTGCGGCTCACGAGCGAGCTGTGCCGGCGCCACGGGATCCGCCTGTTCCTGGACGCGACGCGCGCAGTGGAGAACGCCTGGTTCATCCAGAAGCGCGAACCGGGGTACCAGAACGAGCCGCTCGCGAGCATCCTGCGTCAGATGTGCGAATGCGCCGACGGCTGCACCATGTCCGGCAAGAAGGACTGCCTGGTCAACATCGGTGGATTCCTCGCGCTCAATGACGACGAGCTTGCCGAGGAAGCGCGCAACCTGTGCGTGCTCTTCGAAGGGCTCCATACCTATGGGGGCCTCGCCGGACGCGACATGGAAGCGATGGCGGCCGGTATCGTCGAGTCGGTGCAGGACGAATACATGGACTCGCGCATCGGCCAGGTGCACTACCTGGGCAACACGTTGATCGAGGAAGGCGTTCCGGTGGTGCGTCCGCTGGGCGGGCACGGAGTGTTTCTCGATGCGGCCTCGTTCCTTTCTCACATCCCGCGCGAGGAATATCCCGCGCAAGCGCTGGCCGCGGCGTTGTACGTCGATTCCGGCGTCCGCGCGATGGAGCGAGGCGCGGTCTCGGCGGGACGGGATCCGGACACCGGGAAGAACCTGTTTCCCGCGCTCGAGCTGGTGCGCCTGACCATTCCCCGGCGGGTCTACACGCAGGCGCACATGGATGTGGTGGCGGAGTCGGTGGTCGCTCTCCGACAGGAGTGCGAGAAGATCCGCGGACTTCGCTTCACGTATGAACCGAAGCGTCTACGTTTCTTCCAAGCGCGCTTCACGCCGGTTTCGAGATGACAGGGAAAGTCCGGAATCAAGGCGCGTGATCCCACCGCGTCGGTGTTTTTTGCGGCGCTCCTTTGGCGTGTCGGGATGGCACGCTTCCTGCGGCTTCTGCGGCCAGGGCCGATTCCAGGACTCGGAATCGGGAAAGGAGCACCCCATGAACTGGGATCAGATTGAAGGGAACTGGAAGCAGATTCGGGGCATGGTGCGCGCGAAGTGGGGCGAGCTGACGGATGACGAGATCGACCGGATCAAGGGAGAACGGGACATCTTGATCGGCAAGATCCAGGAGAAGTACGGTCTGGCGCGCGAAGACGCCGAGCGCGAAGTGCGCGACTGGGCTGGAGCGCTGCGCATCTGATCAAGTTTCGCACTCGAGGGTCGGAGTAGGTCCATGTCCGGAGAATCGACGGTTGACGCGGATCGAGTGATCCTGTGGCGGCGATTGGATGCGCCCGGACATGAATCCTGCCGGCTCGAGCGCAGCGGCTCTTCGTGGATCTTGAGCGGGTGTTCTGTCTTCATCCACGAAGCTCGTCCTTGCCGTCTGAACTACGTGGTCGAGTGCGACGAAGCGTGGCGCACGATCGCGGCCACGGTGGACGGATGGATCGATGCGGACCCCGTCACCGTGGAGATTCGCGTCGACTCCGCCGGTCGCTGGAGCCTGAACGGCGAGGAGCGCCCCGTCGTCGAAGGATGCATCGACGTCGACCTCAACTTCAGCCCGTCGACCAATCTTCTCCCGATTCGCCGTCTCGGTCTCGCGATCGGGCAGGAAGCTCCGGTGCGCGCCGCGTGGCTGCGCTTCCCCGACCTCACGCTCCTCCCGCTGCAGCAGCGCTACCGCCGAACCGGCCCGAACTCGTACGGATACGAGAGCGACGGAGGCGCATTCACCGCCGATCTGGAGGTCGACTCCACCGGCTTCGTGACTCACTACCCGCGATTCTTCCGCGCGGAAGCCTTCGGCTCGACCCCAAGCTAGCGTCCCAGGAGCGGGAATCCTCGCGCGAGCGAGTTTTCATCTTCGTGGTTTTCGTCTGTGCGATTTCGAACCGCTTCGTTGTCTCTCCCCAGGGGGCCGGTCAGCGAAGCGTGCGCAAGCGTGCCTTCATGACGCCCCCCTCATGAGGATCAGGGATTACACGGGAGGGGAACATCCCGGCACGTCCGGGGCGCCCTTGCCCGGCGGTCGACGGATGCGACCGAATCGACCGACACGCCTTTCCGCGAGAACAGACACGCCATTCATCGAAGAGAGCGACCATGCCTGACTTCACCGAAGTGCTTCGTTCCGGTTCCGGGCCATCGGAGATGCCCGAAATCCTGAGCCGTCCCACGCGCGATCTGCTCGGAGTGAGCGAGGAAGCGGCCGAAGTCCTCGCCGGACTCGGCATTCAGACCATCTTCGACCTGGGCGCCTCGCGATTGTTCGACGCGGCGCGGACGGTGTTGGAGCTGAGCGATGCGACGGCATCCCCGGGGGGGCTCGGCATGATTCCCGGGGATCTGCTGGCCGACGGAGACGCCGGCTCGCTCGACACGCTGGGCGATCTGCCGCTCTCGCGCCTGCGCGGGATCGATCCGGAGCGGACGCAGGAGCTCTCGGAGGCGCTCGATGTCGTCACGATTGCCGATCTTGCGAACTGGCCGCCGCACCGCGAGGCGCGCCGGATCCTGGGGGACGCCGCTGGCGGCACAGTCGATCTCGAGGAGTCGCAGGCGGAAGAGCTCCGGCCGCGGTTCGGGCAATATCCAACCGAGCGCGTCTACTACCAGACGCTGGTGCTTTTCGACATCCTGGGCGACGGCGAACCTCTCGAAGAGCTCACCGGACAGGTCTCGCTCCGTTCCGCGGTCGAACAGATCGGTGGTATGACCCGCCCCGGAGTGGGCGCGCTCGTCACTTTCGAGCAATCATGGTTCGCGCAAGGAGTCACGCTCGGCCAGTTGCTCCATTCGCTCTCGCTGGCTCCGGGGGAAGCGACCCGCATCGCCGTAATCGATTGGTCCAGGCGCACGAGCGCGTTCGCCGCGGAGACGATCGGGGAGACCGAACAGCTCGACAGCGCCACCACGCACGCCCGCTCGCTGAGCGAGGTGCAATCGGCAGTCGCCGAGGATCTGCAAAAGGGAGGCTCCTCCTCGAGCAGCACCGCCACTTCGACGAGCGAATCGGAGGCGAGCGCGGGCAGCTCGGGGCTGCTCACGAGCCTCTTCAGCAGCGGTTCCGCGTCGTCGACGTTCCAGACCGCGACCACGTCGGCGCAAGCGGAGAGCTCGAGCTGGTCGATCGGCAATCGCTCGGTGCTCGCCTCGATGTCGCAGAACGTGAATGACCGGACCGAGCAACACTCGAGCAGCGTGCGCAACCGTCGGGCCACCGCGGTGCGGGAAGTGGCCCAATCCGAGCACGAGCAGGTCAGCACGCGAATCGTCGCGAACTACAACCACATGCACGCGCTCAACATTCAGTACTACGAGGTAGTGCAGGTCTACCGCACCGAAGCGCGGCTGCATCGGGCGGACCGCTGTCTGTTCATTCCGATGGAAGCGCTCGACTTCCGCGACGATGAAGGAAGGGCGGTGGTGGAGCGGTTCCGGGGAGCGCTCGTGCGCGCCGCTCTCAACGATCGCATTCGGGCGCTGTTGTCCGATGACACGACGGCGGTGGAGATCGCTCCGACCAAACGCGTCTTCTTCCCGGGAACGCGTCCGGATCTGGTCCGGGTCGAGCCTGCCGCGGCGCTCTTGACGGCGCGCGAGCGCGCTTCGGCCCGTCTCACTTCCCTGACGCGCCGTGCCGGCGAGGTGTCTCTCGATACGTCCGACTCGCCCGCCGCGCCGGCGAGCGACGACGGATCGACGGTGGCTCCGCCGCCGGAACCGTCCGGCTCTGATCCGAGGATCGCTTCGCTGCGGTTCTGGGATGCCGATCAGCTGGCCAGAGTCTCGCGGCTGGTGGCGCGGCCTCTGGTGCGCCCCGACTCCGAATCTCTCTTCGTTCCGGACGACACCGAGCTGATCGCGATCAGCTTCGACGATGTCGTGATCCGCGCGGTGCGATTCGATCACGTGGGATCGACCGCTTCCGACGATCTGACGTTCACGGTTCCACCCGACAGCGGGCACGTCGACCTCTCGCCCGGAGTCCGTCTCGCGGAGCTCGAGGCGATCCATGTCACGAAGGGGAACGACCCGATCACGCGGGGAGAGATGACCCTGCACTGCGCCTTCCTGGGGCGCCGATTCACGCTGCCGTCGATCCCGCTCGATCTGTCGGCGGGAACCGCGCCGCAGAAGGTGGTGACGTTCTCCACCGATCAGGCGGATCGCCGGCGCGAGCTGCAGCAGCATCTCCAGGATCACCAGGAGTACTACAGCCGGGCGGTGTTCCAGTCGCTCGACGCGGCGACGTTGACCTTCGTGTTGGGCCGATTCCAGTTGAATGGACGGCCTTTGATCGATCAGGTGGAGCCGCGACCGGTCACGATCGCGGGCAATTACGTCGTCCTGCGCGCTCCGGTGTCGGACGAGGAAGAGTCCGGGCTGGACGTGGATGGTCGGCCGGTGTCGTGGGCAGAGTTGCTCGAGCTGCGCGGACTGGATCGCGATCAGTCGCTCGATCGCCGTCTGATTCCGATCCCGACCGGCGGCGTCTTCGCGGAGGCGGTGCTGGGTCGCTCCAACTCGGCCGAGAAGCTCGACATGACGCGGTTCTGGCACTGGGAAGACTCGCCGATTCCGCTCCAGCCGACCGAGATCGCCGCCGTCCAGACGGGAAGTCGCGGCGCGGCAGAGACGTTGCAGCCGGGCCAGCTCTCGACTCCGGTGCTCAACATCACGAATCCGACGGCGCTCCCGGATCCGACCGGCATCGGAGCGGCGCTGAACGCGCTCGCGGCTCTCAACTTCCGCGACATGAGCGGTCTCGCCGGCACGCAAGGGCTGGTGAGCTCGGCGGCGCAAGGCACCCTCACCGCCGCGACCGACGCGGGCAAGCTCGCCGCGGAGAACCTGAAGACCGAGGCGCAAAAAGCGGTCGCGATGGGGCAGATCGCGGGAGACATCGCGAAGGCGGCGATCGCGGCGCAGGCTGCGAAGGCGAGCAAGAAGGAGCAAGGGGGCTCCGGAGGCGGAGGATCGATGTCCGGCATTTCGCGCGACGGCGCGCTGATGAACCAGGGGCAGCGGCTGGACGCGAAGGGCGCCTCTCCGAGCCAACTCCAGCAGCTCAACTCCGGCAACGGCACGGGCGGTGTCGGAGTCGGCGCCGGAGGAACGGAAGCCGGGGGCACTGGCGGAAACGGTACCGGCGGCGTCTCGGGAAGTCTGGGGGGCGGCTCCGGTATCGATTCGGGTCTGGGCGGGGGCGCGGTTCTGGCCGGCGACGGTGCGGGGCTCGGCTCCGGCGGTCTTTCCGGCGGAGGTGGTCACGAAGTCAGCGCGTTCAACAATGCGCTCTTCGGTCCGCTCGGGTCTTCTGGACTCGACGCCGCGAAGGTGCTGCTGGCCTCCGACACACAGTCTGCGAAGACGACGGGAGGCGGCGTAGCGCCGGCACTGTCCCCCTTTCCCGGACGATTCACCGACCCCCTGACGGTTAACTCGAGCACTTTCAACGGTCCGCTCGACAGCGCGTTCCTGGGGGCTCTGAACGCCGCTGCGGTCGACTCTCGATTCAGCAGCCTCGGCAGCGTGCGCGACATCGCCATCGACATCGTCTCGTTCGAGCCGGATGGGACGCGCATCGTGACCGGCCAGAACGACTTCCTGATGATGTACTCGGGAAGCCTGCTCAAGGCGGCCGCCATGTACGCCGCTTTCCAGCTGCACGCGACGGTGAACGAGTTCGCTGCGACCCACGTGATCGATGCCGCAGATGCGCCGGACGTGGCGAGGCGGAAACTGTTCGACGCGCTGCGGGCCGCGTTCGACCGGCAGATCGTGGGAGCCGTGCCGCGCATCAACGCGCGCGGGCTCGATCCCCGAATTCTCGTGCCCAAGTACGACCAGATCTTCTCCGCCACTCCGGACGCCGGTCGCTTCAAGCTCGAGTTCAAAGGGACCGGCGCGACGCCGACCGACTTCGCGCTCCACCTGCGCCGCATGATCGTGGGGAGCCACAACGAATCGGCCGCGATCGTGATTCGGGCCCTCGGCTACAGCTGGATCAACGGAGTGATGCAGTCGGCCGGTCTGCTCCGCGATCCCATCGGGATCTGGCTCGCCGGAGACTACGAGAATCAGCCCGTGGTGGTGATTCCGACCGAGAACGACGAGCTCGCCAAGCAGGCTACTACCTGCATCGACTTCGCGCGGATGTTCGTGCTCCTGCAGGACGACAAGCTCGTCAAGGACGATGCCGGCAGCACCCTACACACTCGCATGAAGGAGCTGCTGAAGGACGCCATCGTCGATCCCGCCGCGAAGTCATTGCTCGAGACTGCCCTGCCGAGTCTGAACGTGCTCGGGAGCAAGATCGGCGTGGGCAATCTCAAGAAGGGCCCCGGCGGAGGCGAAGGCTCATGCCGGGAAGCCGGGAAGGGATGCGTGCTTTCGGAAGCGGCGATCCTGCGCCACTCGTCGGGGCGTCTCTTCGTGACCGTCTGGCAGAACGTCCCGTGGGAGAGCGACGCCCGTCTCGGAGTCGAGCGCATCGCGTTCATCGTGAACAAGACGATGGACGACTACCGCCCGTAGAGGTCGCCGCGGTCTCGGTAGCGCGTCCAGAACTCGGCCGCGTTCATGACGACTTCGCAGTCGCAGTAGCCTCCGTGGCGACGGAGCCATGCGACCACTTCTTCGACCGGGTGTCGATTCTCCGACAGCCATCGTCGCGTCTGGAGATGCGAGTTGTCGCAGCCGTGCTCCGTGACCGCGGTCTCGACTGCCTTGAACATCGACTCGAGGCTCTCGTCGGCGAGTGGAAACCGGACGAGTCCCGCCCGTCTCTCCTTACTCGTCGATGCATTCGAACGTTCATATGATGCGGAGTCCATGAATCCGTTCTCCTGTTCCGTCCGGT
>Ga0079224_100011353_pt1 | contig 12267 bp, 15 predicted proteins | sample Stecom2015_FD_80414 | JGI IMG/M metagenome (GOLD analysis project Ga0079224, IMG submission 80414) | Agricultural soil microbial communities from Utah to study Nitrogen management - Steer compost 2015 | ecosystem: Environmental > Terrestrial > Soil > Agricultural land | place: USA: Utah... | reverse complement strand
GGCGCGCAACCTCGCCCAGGACGACGCCGGCCGGTGGCGGATGCGGTACTCGCCGGTGGTGATCGTGGCCGCCTACGGCGAGATGTGCCGGGCCCTGCCGCCGCTGCCCGACGACCACGACGTGCTGCTCCTCGAGGCCGAGGAGGGCCGGTCGTCGGTCACCGACGCGCTCCGGTCCGCCCTGACCGACGCCTTCGGCGGGCGCCTGCGGCGCGAGGTGGTGGCCGGTGCCGGGCACGTGGTGTTCCGCACCCACCTCGACGAGACGGCCGGCGCGGTGGGCCGGCTGCTCGGCGAGGTCAGCCCCGGAGGAACGTGACCCGCCAGTCGCCGTCCTCGAGGGGGTCGGCGACGTAGCGGAACCCCTGCTCGCCGAGCACCCCCTCGAGGGGGACCGGCTCGAAGGGCGCGTAGACGACGAGCACCTCGTCGGGACCGACGGCGGCGGCCGCCGCCATGATCTCCTCGAACGGCTCGCCCCCCGACGCGAGGGTAGGACGGGCGTCGACGACGTGGGCCCGGCTGGTGATGTCGACCACCCACTCCTCCGGGCCGCGCTCGACGGGCTCCCAGCGGAACTGGCCCGGACGGGTGGCGTCGAGCTGGTACCGCAGCGGCACCGGGTCGTGGTCGTTGACGAGGCGGAGGGTGTCCCCGGGGGCGAGGGCGTCGAGGCGCTCGAAGATCGTCTCGTGCCGCACCCGTGGGGGGATCGGTCGCACGTCGAGGGTCTGCATCGCTTCCTCCTGCCGCTGGTGCGGCCGTCGGCCGACCGCTATATTTCCACTCAACACTAGAAATATGTTGAGGAGCTGTCCAGTGACCGTCCTGGATCCCCCCGCTCGAACCACGGTGGCGCCGTCGGCCGGGCCCGTCGCGCCGGGCGGTGGGCCCTCGGTGCCGCCGGCCTCGGTGCCGCTGTCGTTCCTCGCCGCCGCCGGGGTGGGACTCGCCCTGTTCGGGGTGGCCGTGTGGCTGGCCGCCGACCGCCTCGTCGCCGCCCCCACCCACCCCGGCGCGGTGGCGGCGGTCCACGTGGGGATGCTCGCCTTCCTCACCACCGCGGTCCTCGGGGCCGTGCACCAGTTCGCCCCGGTGGTGGGCCGCCGCCCCCTGCGCTCCGTCCTCGCCGCCCGGCTCACCTTCGTCGGGATGGTGGCCACGGCGTGGCTCCTGCCCAGCGGCTTCGCCCACGGCCCCGAGGGGCTCGTCGCCGCCGGCGGGGTGGTCGGAGCGGCCACGGTGCTGGTGACGGCGTGGAACCTCTCCGCCCCGCTGAGCGGGCGCGACGGCGGCGTCCCGGTGCTCGGGCTGCGCCTGTCGGTCGGCTTCCTCGTGGTCACCGTGGCCTTCGGGCTGGTGTACGCGCTCGACCGGCAGGCCGGCTGGTTCCCGCTCCTGCCCCACCGGGTCCTCGCCCACGCCCACCTCGGGCTGGTCGGCTGGCTGGGGCTCACCTACGTGACGGTGGCCGAGAAGCTCTGGCCGATGTTCCTCCTCGCCCACCGCCCCCGGGCCCGGGCGGGCGCGGCGGCGGTGGCGCTGCTGGCCACCGGCGTGCCGGTCCTCGCCCTCGGGCTGCTGCTCGACGTGGTCGCGCTGACCTGGACCGGCGGCCTCGTCGTGGCGGCCGGCCTCGTCAGCCACCTCGCCTCGCTCGCCACCGTGGTCGTGCACCGCCGACGGTCGCTCGAGCTGCTCCACGCGTTCCTCTTCGCGTCGGCCGCCTTCCTGGTGGCGGCCCTGGTGCTGGCGGCCCTGGTCGGCCTGGTCCCGGTGGGCACCGTCGTCCGCGGCCGCTTGGTGGCCGCCGAGGTGGCCGCCCTGACGGCGTGGCTCGGGCTGGCCGTCGTGGGTCACGTCCACAAAATCGTCCCGTTCGTCGCCTACACGGCGCTGCGGGCCCGGGGCGTCACCACCGGGCCGGGCGGGCGGCCGCTGCTCTTCGGGGACCTCTTCCACCCCGGCGCGGCGCGGCTGGCCCTCGTCCTCGCCACCGCCGGCTTCGCCGCCGCGCTCGTCGGGCTCCTCGTCGCCCGCGCCACGGTGCTGGCCGCCGGCGGTGTGGCCGTCGCCGCCGCCGGGATCGTCGTCACCGCCAACCTCGCCTCCGGCCCCCGGCGGGCCGGGGCCCAGCTCACCTCGAGGAGCACCCCATGAGCGACGCCAGCCCCTCCGCGCCCACCGACGCGCCCGCCTCCACCGACGACTGGATCCGGGAGCAGCGCCACGCCGCGGTGCTCGCCGCCCTCGGCCAGGTCTGGGATCCCGAGCTCGGGCTCGACGTCGTCTCGCTCGGGCTCGTCTACGACGTGCGGATCGGTGCGGCGTCGGTCGACATCGACATGACGCTCACCACGCCGGGGTGCCCCGTGTCGGAGCAGCTGCCGGCCCAGGCTCAGGCCGCGGTGCAGGCCGCGCTGCCCGACGTGGCCGTCTCCGTCCACGTGGTGTGGGAGCCGCCGTGGACGCCCGAGCGACTGTCGCCGATGGCGCTCGAGCAGCTGGGGCTCGCCCGGCGCCGCTGACCGGCGTCGCTGACCGGCGTGGCCCGAGGCCCTGCACCCCGCAGATCGCCGAGCACCCGTCCCTGTCCACCCGAGGAGGAGGAACCATGGAGGCCACCACTGCCCCACCCACGGGCCCGGCCGCCGAGGAGGAGCCGAGGTTCATGCGCAGCGCCATCATCGGCGCCGTGCTGGGCTTCGTCGCCACCACGATCGGCATCGCCGCGGTGACCGTCACCGCCGGGCACCAGCCGCTCGTCGCGTCGCTCGGGCTCGGCGCCTTCGCCGGGATCTGGAGCGGCATCGGCTTCGGGTTCATGATGGGCGCCACGATCCCGCTGGGGCGCCGACTCGACCACCGCTGAGCGCGGGCGGCGGTCCGGCCCCGCGCCGAGGCGGGTTCAGACCGGCGGGATGATCGCCAGCGGCGCGTGCACCCGGGCCGCCAGCTCGACCGTCACGGACCCGAGGATCAGGCCCTCGAGTCCGGTGGCGCCGCGGGCGCCCACCACCACGAGCGAGGCCTCCCTGCTCGCCTCGGCGAGCACCTCACGGGGGTCGCCGGGCACCGCGCTCGTCTCGACGTCGGGCCGATCGCCCAGGCTCTCGGCCACGGCGTGCTCGACCAGCTTGTGCCCCAGGTCCTCGGGATCCTCCCAGGTGAAGCCGGGGAGCGCGTACTCGGGTCCGAACGGGTACTCGAACACGTGGACGGCCCGGATCGGCCCCTCAGTCACCTCGGCGGCCCAGCGCAGCGCGGTCAGCGACGCCTGGGAGCCGTCGACGCCGACCACGACCGGGCCGGTGGCGTCGAGGTCCGCCCGCTCGGGCACGACGACGACCGGCACGGGCGCGCTGGCGGCCACCTTGCGGCTCACCGAGCCGAAGAGCACGGACTGGACCCGCCCGGCGCCGCGGGAGCCGACGACGACGAGGTCGGCCTCGTGCTCTCGGGCCTCGGCCAGCACCACCTGGGCGCCGTCGCCGCGGCGGACCACCTCGGTGATCTCGACGTCGGTGCCGTCGGCGATGGGGGCCACCAGCTCGCGCAGCGCCTTGCGGGTGGCCTTGTCCATCTCGTGCGGCGGTGGCACGGGCATCCCGAGCGGGGCCGGGAGCACGGCGAGCGCCGGGTAGTCCCAGCCCATCACCGCCCGCACCGCGCCCTCGCGCTCCCGGGCGAAGCGGACCGCCCACCGCAGGGCGTGGGCCGCTCCAGCCGATCCGTCCACTCCGACCACGATCACTGGCGCCGACATGACGAGGTGCTCCTTCTCCTGGGTTCCGTCCCCACCATGCCGTCGTGACCCGGCATCGACCAGGGGCCAAGGTCCCTCGTGCCCGGGCCCGGACGCAGGGTTCAGCCGCCGTCGGGTCCGGTGAGCGACACGTCGACGGCCACGTCGTCGCGGGGCACCGCCCACACCTCGACCTGCCGGGGGGACCGGTCGCAGACGAGGGGGGCGTCGGTGGTGGTGCTGCGCACCGCGAAGCGCAGCTCGCCGCCGCCCTCGGCCACGACGACCTGCGACGTCTCGTCGCAGCGCGAGTAGGCCCCGACGACGAGGAGGTGGCGGTCCACGTCGACGCCCTCGAGCGCGGTGGTGTCGAGCTCGGGCCCGGCCCGCGCCACGAGCTCGGCCAGGTCGTCGGCGTCGTCGACGAGCGCGAGGTCCGGCAGCCGTGCCACCGCGTCGGGGTCGTGGTCGGCTTCGGACCAGGCGACCAGGAGCCGACCCACCGCTCGCTGCTCGGGGGTGGCCGGTGGACGGTCGTCGCCGCAGCCCGCGGCGAGCGCGGCGACGGCGAGGGCGAGGGCGGTGAGCGGACGCATCGGGGCTCCCTTGGACGACGGCGGGCGGGTGTCCAGTTCCCCGCTACCCGTCAGCGCCGTGGCGGGAACCGCACGTGGAGCCAGTCGGGGGCGCCGAGCCCGCCGACCGGGCCGGCATCGTCGACCTCGGGCGGGCCGAAGCGCGAGGTGAGCGCGCCGAGCGCCTCAGCCATCTCGAGGCGGGCCAGGCCGGCGCCGACGCACAGGTGCGGGCCCCACCCGAAGGTGACGTGGGCGTGGGCGTCGGCGCGGTCGATCCGCAGCTCGTCGGGCTCGTCGAAGCGCTGCGGGTCGCGGTTGGCGGTGGTGAACGACAGCAGCAGCCGGCCGCGCGGCTCGAGACGGAGGTCGTCGCGCTCGAAGGGCTCCTCGGCCCGGCGGGTCAGCCCGGGCACGATCGGCGCGAAGCGCAGGATCTCGTCGACGGCGGTGGGCAGCAGCCCGGGGTCGGCGGCCAGGCGCTCCCAGCTGTCAGGATGCTCGGCCAGGACGGCCACGGCGGCAGTGAGCTGGCGGCGGGTGGTCTCGGAGCCAGCGAACACGAACCCGGTGATCATCGCCACGACGTCGTCGTCGGAGAGGCGCTGGCCGTCCACCTCGGCCTCGACGAGGCGGGTGACGAGGTCGTCGCCGGGCTTGGCTCGGGCGACGGCGACGCGCTCCTCGGCGTAGGCCCGCAGCTCGGCGGCCGTCGCCTCCACCACGGCCACGTCCTCGGGCGTCATGCGCGTGAACGCCCGGGCGATGTCCGAGGCCCAGCGGGCCATGCGGTCGCGGTCCTCGACCGGGAGCCCGAAGAGGGTGGCGAACACCTCCGGGGGCAGCGGCTCGGCGAAGGCGGCCACGTACTCGCAGCGGCCGCCGGCCGCCTCGATCCCGTCGGTGAGGCGCTCGGCGATCGCCCGGGCCGCCGGGCGGAGCTGCTCGACCTTGCGGGGCGTGAAGGCGCTGGCCAGCACGGCCCGGAGGTGCCGGTGCTCGGCGCCGTGGCGCCCGAAGAGCGGGGCGATCTGGGCGGCGGTGGCCGGGGACAGGCCGCTGGCCAGCATGTCGTCGACGAAGGAGATCGGCGAGAGGCGCCGGTCGGCCAGGACGTCCCGGTTGGCCTCCCAGCCGAGCACGACGGGGGTGGGGCGACCGTCCTGATCGACGCTCTGCGCCCACCAGTGCCGGGCTGCGCAGCGGCGCAGCTCGGCCGGCGCGTCCTCCACCAGCGCGCCGAGATCGACGGCCGCGGGGCCGGTGCCGCTGGACGGGTCGGTCATCTCCGGATCTTGGCGCGTCCCGGGAGCGCGTGCGCGCCGGCACGGGCCGGCACCGCGATGTGCGCGGGGCGGACCGTGCGGCCTAGAACGCAGGGAGCGCTGTGCCAGACGACACACCACGAGGGGGACCATGGCCAGGCCCACCGCCATGGACGAGCACTTCGTCCACCAGATCCCGCAGCTGCTCCCGCAGGTGGCGGTGCACCACCCGCACTGGCGGGAGAGCTACTTCTACGAGATCCACCACCCGTCGGGGGAGGGGGACGCCATCTTCTTCACGATGGCGACCTACCCGGCCGAGGGCCGCATGGACTCGCTCCAGATGGGGCGGGTCGGTGGCGTCCAGCGGCTCGGCGTGCAGGCCCGCGAGCACGGCGACGACCCGCACACGCCCTACGCCGGGGCGGCCCGGGTGGAGATCGTCCGCCCGATGGAGGAGGTGCGCCTCTACGCGGACCCCGACGTCTGCGAGATCGGGGTGGACCTGACCTGGCGGGCTCGCACCCAGCCCTACGGGCTCCGTCGGGGCACGATGCGCGCCGGCGACGAGCTCATCTGGGACCAGAGCCACATCTTCCAGTCCGGCACCTACCACGGCACCTACACCGTCGACGGGCAGGTCCACGAGGTGGACGGCTGGGTCGGCCAGCGGGACCACTCGTGGGGCATCCGCGACCACGCCCGCTGCCCGCTGTGGATCTGGTGGCAGATCCAGCTCGACGACGGGTTCCTCGGCGTGTGGCACTGGGAGCTGGCCAACGGCGCTCGCGTGTACACCGACGGGTGCTGGGCGGCGGCCGACGGCAGCGACCCCGTGCCGCTCGTCGACTTCCGCTACGACGCCCGCTGGGTGGGCCCCGACGGCGGCGACGCCGACTACGGCGAGCACGGCGAGGCCGTCGCCGGGCTCGAGGCCTCCTGCGAGATGCGCCTCGAGGACGGCCGCCGCATCGCCGTGGAGGCCACCGGCACCTTCGCCCGGCCGTACGAGCCGTTCCGCCGGGGCGGCCTCAACCTGATGAGGGTCCGCACCGACGACGGGCGCGAGGGCACCGCGATCTACGAGGTGACCGGCGCCCGTCACCACCGCTTCTTCCCCACCACCACCGTCGAGGGGGTCCTGCCGTCGTGACCGAGCGCCCGTCCACCATCGCCGAGACCGCCGACCAGCTGACCCCGGAGTGGCTGACCGCCGCGCTGCGGTCCTCGGGGGTCCTCGCCAGCGGCGAGGTGACCGCCGTCGACGCGAAGCCGCTCGGCACGGGCCAGATGTGCGACAGCGCGCGGCTCACGCTCACCTACTCGGGGGGCGAGGGGCCCGAGACGATGGTGGCCAAGCTGCCGGCCAGCGACGAGACGTCGCGCACCACCGCCATCAACCTGGGCAGCTACGTGAAGGAGGTCCGCTTCTACACGGACCTGGCCGATGGCCTCTCGGTGCGCACCCCGGGGGTGCACTACGCCGACCTGAGCGAGGACGGCGGGTCCTTCATCCTGCTCCTCGAGGACATGGACCCCGCCGAGCAGGGCGATCAGCTCACCGGCTGCTCCGCTGAGGTGGCGGCGCTCGCCGTGCCGGAGCTCGTCGGCCTGCACGCCCCCCGCTGGGGCGACCCGACCCTGCGGGAGCTGCCCTGGCTCCACCAGGACCCGGAGGTGTCGAAGCAGGGGGGCCTGATGATGTTCCCGCTCCTCTGGCAGGGGTTCCAGGAGCGCTACGACGCGCAGCTCACCGACGAGGTGCGCACCGCCGGCGCGGCGCTGTTCGGCAACCTCGAGCCGTACCTCACGCCCACCGACGACCCGCTCACCGTCGTCCACGGCGACTTCCGGCTCGACAACCTCCTCATCCACGAGGAGGCGCAGACGATGGCCGTCGTCGACTGGCAGACCTGCGCGGCGGGCCGGGGCATGTCCGACGTCGCCTACTTCATCGGCGCCGGCCTGCTGCCCGAGGAGCGCCGGGCCAACGAGGAGGCGCTCGTGCGCGAGTACCACCGGGCCCTCACCGAGGCCGGGGTGGACTACCCGTGGGAGCGCTGCTGGGAGGCCTACCGGCTCGGCACCTTCGCCGGGCTCGTGATGGCCGTGGGCGCGTCGATGCTCGTGGAGCGCACCGAGCGCGGCGACGCCATGTTCATGGCCATGGCCACCCGCCACGCCCAGCACATCCTCGACCTCGAGGCCATCGACCTCCTCACGTGAACAAGATCTGTGGGGGTTTCGGTGCGGATGGCGCACGGAAACCCGCACAGATCTCGTGTCAGGCCGGCTCGGGGGCGGGGGTGCCCTCGACGTGGACCCGCGGGAGCAGGCGGTCGAGCCAGCGCGGGAGCCACCAGTTGCGGTCGCCGAGCAGCTCCATCGTCGCCGGCACGAGGACGAGCCGGACGAGGGTGGCGTCGACGAAGACCGCCGTGGCCAGGCCCAGGCCGAAGACCTGCAGCGAGCGCTCGCCGGAGAGGACGAAGCCGCCGAACACCACGACCATGATCGCGGCCGCCGAACTGATCACCCGGGCCGTGGCGGCCAGGCCGTGGGACACGGCGGTCGCGTTGTCGCCGGTGCGGTCGTAGTCCTCCCGGATGCGGGACAGGAGGAACAGCCACCTGATGCAGGTGCCGGACTTCGCCCCGTTCATCGGGATCATGATCGGCCTTGGCGTGGGCATCGACTACGCGCTGCTGATCGTCACCCGCTACCGCGAGCAGCTCCACGCCGGCCACACCGTGCGCAGCGATGAGGATGACGATGGCGAAGGCCAGGCCGAACAGCTCGGACCTCGGCTCCTCGAGCTCGGCGAACAGGTAGCCGCCGGCCACCGCCCGCACGCCGTCGAGCTCGGCGCCGAGCTCGCGGATGCGCTCGCTCACCTCGCTCGCCTCGGCGAAGTCGACGTCCTCGGGCAGGTAGACGGTGGCGACGGCGATCGTGCCCGGGGCCTCGCCCTGCGTGGAGATGAGGCGCTCCCCTCCCGGGTCGTACGGGCTCTCCACCACCATCACCGGCTCGATGGCGGCAACCTCGGCCAGCAGGTCCTCGACCTGCTGGCGCACGGCCGGGTCGGTGATGCCGGCCTCCGCTTCGAACACGATCGTGCCCGAGCTCGGCGAGGCGGGGCCGTTTTCGAACTCGGCCTCGAGGAGCTCGAAGCCCTCGGTGGACTCGAAGCCCGCGAGCGTGAAGTCCTGCCGGTAGGCCTCCCCCCACCGACCCGGCGATGCCGTTGGCCACGACGAGCGCGGCGATCCACAGTGCGAGGACCAGCTTCCGCCGGTCGTGGCACCAGGGCCCTAGACGTGCGAACACGGGCTTCCCCCTCAGATCGGAGCCGAACGAGCCTTCCACCGCACTCCGACGAGCGCGCGGCGGATCTCTCAGCGCTGATGCTCGACGACGCACCCTGACAGTCCGTGACGCCGACCTGAGGTGACATCGGTCACAGCCCGGGGACGAGATCTGTGCGCGCTTGCGTGCGCCTGGCGCGGGCAGACCCGCACAGATCTTGTCGACGATTTCTTCCAGCGCTTGCTGGAGATACTCTGGAGGCGGTCAGCCCACAGGAGCCCGCCATGCAGGAGCTGCAGCATCCCCCACCCACCGCCGGGGCCAGCGCCACGCACCTCGACCTGATGGTGATCGCCCGACGCATCAGGCGAGCGGCGGCGGGCGACGACCCCGATGGGGTGCTCGCCGAGCTGCGGCAGCTGGCGACGGCGCTCGACGCGCACGTGGCCGACGAGCAGCCCCGACTCGAGGTCCTGCCCGGCTCGGCCGCTGCCATCGCCCAGGACGGCCAGCGCCGCCTGCGGCGGCTCGTGGACGAGGTGCTCGACGAGCAGGCCGGTCCCGACGCGTGCACCTGCATCGTCCGCGCCGCCGAGATCGAGCTGGCCCTGCGCCGCCAGGCCGAGCTCGAGGAGGCGCTGCTGCGTCGCCACCTCGGCCGAGCGCCGCTCGTCGACGTGGCCCGGGTGTACGACGACCCCGCCGCGATGCGGGGCCACCGCGCGCTGGTCGACCGCCTCTGGCCGCGCGGGGTGAGCAAGGACCGTGCGCCCTTCGACGAGTGGTGTCGAGAGGTCGCCCCCAGCACCGAGCTGCGCCGCTGGTACGGCCACGACCCGGCCCGCTTCGACGAGTTCTCCCGCCGATATGGTGCGGAGCTCACGGCGGCACCCGCCGCCGATGCCGTCACCCACCTGCTCGACATCGCCGCAACCCGGCCTCTCACGCTCCTCACCGCCACCCGCGACCTCCGTCGCTCCGGCGCCGAGGTGCTCCGAGGCCACCTCGTGAGCTTGCTCATCGAGCGGCGCTGAGCCCACGCCCCGCGGCACCGCCGCAGGGCGCCCCCAACCCGGGATGCCCCGCGTCCCGGCCAGACCCACCAACAGGAGAGGCAGACATGTCCAAGCTCAGATCGCTCACCGCGCTGTCCGTGTCGTCGCTGGCGGTGATCGCCCTCGCCGCGTGCGGCGACGACGACTCGTCGAGCCCCAGCCTGAGCGCAGGCACCGGCGGCGGGGAGTCCGCCATCGAGGTGATCGCCGAGGACATCGCCTTCGGCGAGGACCGCTACACGGCCGCCGCCGGCGAGGTGGAGCTCACCTACGTCAACGAGGGCGCCATCCCCCACACGCTGCTCATCGAGGGCGTCGACGGCTTCAAACTCGAGGTCCAGAGCAACGGCGACGTGGACGAGGGCACCGTGGAGCTCGAGCCCGGCACGTACACGATCTGGTGCGACATCGCCGGCCACCGCGAGGCGGGCATGGAGGCCACGCTCGTGGTCGAATGACCGTGAGGCCATGACCGACCGCCATCCGACCGACGAGGGCGGCGAGGCACCCTGCTTCGCGCACCTGCTCGACGCGCCGCCGCCCGTCGACGACGAGCAGCTCGCCGCCCTCGTGCGGACCCTGGCTGACGCCGTGGTCATCGCGGACGCCGAGGGCACGATCACGTTCTGGAACGACGCCGCCGGGCGCGTCTTCGGCTGGTCGCCCGAGGAGGCGGTCGGTCAGGGCCTCGACCTCATGATCCCGGAGCGGTTCCGCGAGCGGCACTGGGCCGGCTACCGCCAGACGATGGCCACCGGCGAGACCCGCTACGGCGACCAGCTCCTCGAGGTCCCGGCCCTCCACCGCGACGGCCGCCCCCTCTCGATCGCGTTCACCGTCACCCTGCTGCGACCGCCCGGGGGCGGCGCACCGCAGGCCATCGCGGCGGTCGTGCGCGACGACACCGAGCGCTGGCAGGAGCGCCGACGGCTGCGCCAGGAGTTGGCCGAGGCGCGCAACCAGCCGACGGCGGGCGACTGACCGGCTAGGCCCGCGGGTTGCCGATGTGGCCGGGGGCGTTGGCGGCGAGCACCCGCTGCACGAACGCGCAGAACTCCTCCATGAAGTGACGGAGGAAGTCGACCGTCTCCTCGTCGCGCACCTCGCCGTCGGGTCCGAACACCTCCGGGTCGTAGGAGATGTAGGCCTCGGGGGCGTTGAGCTGCGGGGCGTCGAGGAAGCTGAGGACGCTGCGCATCGACGCCTGCATGACCGCCGTGCCGATGGCCCCCGGGGAGGCGCCGATGATGGCCGCCGGCTTGCGGGCGAAGGAGTTCTGGCCCCACGGCCGCGACCCCCAGTCGATGGCGTTCTTCAGGGCACCCGGGATGGAGCGGTTGTACTCCGGCGACACGAAGAGGATCCCGTCGGACGCCTCGATGGCCTCCTTCAGGGCCCGGCCCTCCGGCGGGTAGTCCTCGTCGTAGTCGTAGCTGTAGAGCGGCAGGTCCCCGATGGGGATCTCGGTGAACTCGAGCTCCTCCGGCGCCAGCCGGATCAGGGCCTTGGAGAGGGTCCGGTTGATGGACCCCTTGGCGAGGCTGCCGACGAAGTACCCGATGCGATGGGTCATGGCGCCGTCCTACCCGCGGACGGGCCGGCGCAGCCGGTGCTCACCCGTCGAGCACGAAGGTGACGAGCAGGTTCACCTGGTACTCGACGACCTCGCCGCCCTCGACCTTCACCTGCTGCTCCTTCACCCAGGCGGAGCTCACGCCCCGCAGCGTCTGGGTCGCTCGCTCGATTCCCACCTTGATGGCGTCCTCGAAGCTCGTGGCGGACCGGGCCGAGATCTCCGTGACCCGTGCGACGTCGCCCATGGCCACTCCCCCTCTCTCGCTCGTGCCCGCGAGCTCGAGTGTGCGCCTCTCCGCCCGTGCCGACAAGGGCTGCGGCGCGCTGGGCCGGCGCTGAAGCCCGTCCAGCGAGGTCAGGCCGCTCGCAGGGACTGGAGCGCGGCGTCGATGCGCTGCGCGGCCTCCCGGGCGATCGGCTCCAGGTCTGGCGTGCCGGAGACCGTGCTCATGATCGTCGGGTCGAGGGCCTCGACGACGGTGCGGCCGTCCTCGCGGCGCACGACGACGTTGCAGGGGAGCAGCGTCGCGATGCGGGGGTCGACCTCGAGCGCTCGATGGGCGAGCGACGGGTTGCAGGCCCCGATGATGAGCTGCGCGCCGACCTCGACGCCGAGCTTGTCCGCCAGGGTCTGCCGGAGGTCGATCTCGGTGAGGGTACCGAACCCTTGGGCCGCCAGCGCCTCCTTCGTGGCAGCGACGGCCTCGTCGTAGGGGAGGTCGATCTCGATGCGACGGGTGAGC
>Ga0079224_100011352_pt1 | contig 12267 bp, 11 predicted proteins | sample Stecom2015_FD_80414 | JGI IMG/M metagenome (GOLD analysis project Ga0079224, IMG submission 80414) | Agricultural soil microbial communities from Utah to study Nitrogen management - Steer compost 2015 | ecosystem: Environmental > Terrestrial > Soil > Agricultural land | place: USA: Utah... | reverse complement strand
TTTACTTCATTAGATTTTTAATTTATGTTTATTTATATGGTAGAATACGTATATATTCCAAAATCAAGAGTTTGAGGAGTCATGACGAATGGAACTTACGTTTTTGGGGACTGCAGCAGGAATGCCTTCTAAAGAGAGAAACGTATCGGCGATCATGTTGAATTTGCTGCATGAAATCAATGAATTGTGGTTGTTTGATTGTGGTGAAGCGACGCAGCACAAAATTTTGCGCACGACGTTGAAACCACGTAAAATCACGAACATTTTCATTACCCATTTGCATGGGGATCACATATTCGGCTTACCGGGATTGTTAAGCAGCCGTTCATTTTTGGATGGCGAGGAGCCGGTGACGATTTACGGCCCACCGGGCATCAAAAAATTCGTCGCAACGAGCCTATCCGTCAGCCGCACACATCTCACGTATCCGATCCATTACGTCGAAATTGAGCAAGAAGGAAAAATTTTGGAAAACGAACGTTTCATCGTTGAAACGAAGAAATTGGACCATAATATTACAAGTTTCGGTTTTCGGATCACAGAAAAGGACCAAATCGGCGAGTTGCTCGTCGACAAATTAATAAATATGGGCATCAAACCTGGGCCGATTTACCGTAAAATCAAAGAACAAGAAAAAACGGTGCTTGAAGATGGAACGGTCATTTACCGGAAAGATGTCGTCGGTCCGCCAAAAAAAGGTAAAGTCATCACGATTTTCGGCGACACAAAGTACAACGAAAACTTCATCCCTTTCATCAAAGGTTCGGATGTGCTCGTCCATGAAGCGACATTCGATCATTCGAAAAAAGATCTGGCGAAGCAATATCATCATGCAACCGCCCATGAAGCTGCGACATTGGCAAAAAAAGCGTCTGTCAAACAGCTCATTTTGACCCATATTTCATCTCGCTATCAATTGACCGTCAAAGATACGCTCTTAAAAGAGGCCACGGACGTATTTGACAACACGAAAATCGCCTACGACCTCTTTACGTATAAAATCAAATAATGATGAAGGAGTTGATGGTTCGTGAAGGAGCTCGTCGCCAAACAGAGAGGATACTTCCTTTCCGGGGAGACTAGGATGTACGATTTTCGCATCGAACAGTTGAAAAAGTTCAAATCGATGATCAAAAAGTATGAAAAAGACATGTATCGAGCGTTAAAAGCCGACTTGAACAAATCGCGACATGAATCATTCACAACGGAAATTGGCATCCTTTACAGCGAAATCGATTTTATGTTAAAACATTTGAAAGATTGGATGAAAGATGAAGAAGTCCCAGCCCCGCTTACGCACAAAGGGACGAAAAGTTACATCACATACGAGCCGTACGGCGTCGTCTTGAACATATCGCCGTGGAATTATCCGTTTCAACTTTCGCTCTTGCCCGCCATCGGGGCGATCGCCGCTGGCAATACGGTCGTCATCAAGCCGTCTGAACTGGCGATCCATTCGTCGCATTTGCTTCATCAAATGATTTCCGACACGTTTTCCGAATCGTTTGTCGCCGTCGTCGAAGGCGGAAAAGAAACGACGGAACAACTGCTCGAACAAAAATTCGATTACATTTTCTTTACGGGCAGTACACGAGTCGGCAAAATCATCATGGAAAAAGCGAGCAAACATTTAACACCCGTCACGTTGGAGCTGGGTGGAAAGAGCCCGACGATCGTCGACCGGGATGTCAACGTCGGACTTGCGGCAAAACGGATCGTCTGGGGGAAATACACGAACGCTGGTCAGACGTGCATCGCGCCGGATTACGTTTACGTGCACGAAAAAGTGTATATGAAACTGTTGAAAGCGATGAAAAAGTACATTCAGCACTTTTACAGCAAACGTCCGTTGAAAAATGAAGATTATGCGCGCATCATCAACAAAAACCATTTTGAACGGCTTTTGGGCTTGTTGGAAAATGTGAAAATTTATCACGGTGGAAATTACAGCAAAGAAACGTTGACGATCGAACCGACGATCGTAACGGATGTCACGTGGGACGATCCGGTCATGCAGGAAGAAATATTCGGGCCGATTTTGCCGGTCATGTCGTATCGGGATTTGGACGAAGTCATCGCAACGATCCAACAACACGAAAGACCGCTTGCGCTCTATTATTTTGGAAACAACAAAAAGAATGAAGAAAAGCTGTTTCATTCAATCTCTTTCGGCGGAGGTTGCGTGAATGATACGCTGTACCATGTCGCCCACCCTCATTTGCCGTTCGGCGGCGTCGGTGCAAGTGGAATGGGGGCTTACCACGGCAAGTTCAGCTTTGAAACGTTTTCCCATCGGAAGAGCGTCTTGCGGCAGACGACATTTTACGATTTGCCGGTCCGTTATCCAGGCGGAAAGTTGAACGAAGCGGTCGCCAAAACGTTGTTAAAATAAAAAAACGCCGGAATCCTTTCCGGTGTTTTTTTATTCATCGATTTCTTTGTAATCGTCGAGGAAATCTTTTTGGAAGCTCGTCCGGTAAAGTTCGCTCTCTTCGTCGGTGAATGGTTCGTCTTTCCAATTTACAAACGCCCGTTCCCCGTATTTTTCTTTCAACCGTTCCACCGTCTTTTCCATGGCAATTTCACGGTTGCGCTTTTCGTACGTGAACAAATCGAGCTGCTCGACGACATATTTTTCTTCCAACAAATCTTGGACGGTGACACCGAGCAGACGGACAGGCTTCCGGTTCCAATGTTCCTCCAACAGATAGAGGATGACCGGCAGAATTTCTTCCTTCGTCTGCACGTATTGCTGCAGCTTTTTGCTGCGTGTAATCGTCTTTCGGTCGTAGTAGCGGATCATCAGCTGCACGGTTTTGCCTTTTAAATGCCTCCGATAGAGCCGTTCTTCCACCCTTTCGGTCAAATTGGCCAACACTTGTTTGATTTTTGCTTCATCGATGGTGTCATAAGGCAATGTCGTCGAGTTGCCGATGCTTTTAAAATCGTGGACCGCATCCGGATCGACTCTTCTCGGGTCGATGCCGTTTGCCCGTTGAATGAGCCGTTCGCCGTTTATGCCCAACATTTTTGACAAGGCGTAAACATCCGCTTTGGCCAAGTCGCCGATCGTCTGAATGTTCAGTTTGCGCATTTTTTCAGCCGTTTTTTTGCCGACGCCGTACATTTTATCAATCGGCAACGGCCACAATTTTTGAGGCAAATCACGGATCCGCAATATGGTGATGCCGAGGGGTTTTTTCATGTCTGAAGCGGTTTTGGCAAGGAATTTGTTCGGGCCGATGCCGATGCTGCAAGGAATATCGAGTTCTTTAAGCAAGGCTTGTTGCACTTGTTTTGCCAATTTAACAGGGTGCGTCGGGTGATTCGTCACGTCCATGTAACCTTCATCGATGGAAACCGGCTCGATGATCGGTGTAAATTCAGCAAGGCGTTTGAAAATTTTTGCCGACATTTTGCGGTAAAGCGGAAAATTCGGCGGAATGACGATCAAATCCGGGCACAGCTTTTTCGCTTCCCAAACTGGCATCGTCGTTTTGACCCCGTACGCCCGGGCTTCGTAGCTGCTCGTTACGATGATGCCCCTTCTTTCCTTCGGGTTTCCCGCGATGGCGACAGGTTTCCCTTTCAACGCTTTATTGTGCGCCATTTCCACGGATGCATAAAAACTGTTCATGTCAACGTGAAAAATCACTCTGCTTTTTGCCATGAAAACTCGCCCTTTTGGATTGGAGTTGGTCAACGGAACGACTGTTTGACGATTTCGACGGACAATTCGGCCAAACGAACCAAATCATCAATTAAAATTCTTTCGTTCGTCGTATGAATGTGTTCATAACCGACGGACAAATTGACGGTCGGAATGCCGATGGAATTGAAAATGTTGGCGTCGCTTCCTCCGCCGCTTGTCAAAAGTTCGCTGGAAAGATTCAAGCTTTTTGCCGCCCGTTGGGCAATTTTTACAACTTCGTGTTCTTGATTGATCGAAAAGCCCGGGTACATTTCGGTAAACGTCAACGCCGCTTTTGCCCCAAACGTTGTTGCCGTCATTTCGAAATGTTTGCGTATGTCGTCAATCAAGCGGTCGAGTTTATCTTTTTGGATGGAACGGGCTTCGCCTTCGATATAGACGTAATCGGTGACGATATTCGTCTGCGCCTTTTTTCCGCCTTGGAAATAACTGATATTCGCCGTCGTTTCTTCATCGATTCGGCCGAGCGTCATTTTGGCAATCGCTTTGGCCGCTGTCGTAATCGCTGAAACCCCTTTTTCCGGTGCCACACCGGCGTGCGCCGATTTGCCGAAAATTTCAGCGGTAAATTTCGTCTGGTAAGGAGCGGCAACGACGATATTGCCGACCGGACCGTCACTGTCAAGGACAAAGCCGAATTCGCTATCGATCAATGAACGGTCGAGCGCTTTTGCCCCAGCAAGGCCGGATTCTTCACCGACGGTAAAAATAAACTGGATGTCACCGTGGTCAATATCGTTTTCTATTAAGACGTGGATCAGCTCAAAAATGACAGCAATTCCCGCTTTATCATCGGCTCCCAAAATGGTCGTTCCATCCGAAGTGATCCAGCCGTCTTTTATTTGCGGCTTGACGTTTTGACCTGGCGTGACGGTGTCCATATGGGATGAGAAAAAGATGGAGCGAGAATGAGAACCGGTCCCTTTCAACGTCCCGATGATGTTGTTTGCTTCGTGTCCTGTCTTCGTCCTTGCCTCGTCCTCTTCGACGATCACGTTTAATTTTTCAAGTTCACGTTTCATGTAAGCGGCAATGCTTGCTTCATGTTTTGTTTCCGAGTCAATTTGAACCAACTCGATAAAACGATTGATTAACCGTTCTTTGTTGATTTGAACCATCGCTCTCATTCCCCTTTAATTTTTTTATAATGGGATATTTCCGTGTTTTTTCTCAGGGCGTTTTTCATCTTTGTTTTCAAGCATTTCCAACGCTTGAACGAGTTTTAGTCGCGTGTCACGCGGATCGATGACATCATCGACGATGCCGAGCCCTGCGGCGACATAAGGGTTGGCGAACTTTTGTTTATATTCGTTGATTTTTTCTTGACGTGTTCTTTCCGGGTCATCGCTTTCGGCGATTTCTTTTGCGAAGATGATGTTGGCAGCCCCTTCAGGGCCCATGACGGCTATTTCCGCATTCGGCCATGCATAGACGATATCGGCACCGATCGCTTTACTGTTTAATGCCACGTACGCACCGCCGTAAGCTTTGCGTACGATGACGGTGATTTTCGGCACGGTCGCTTCCGAATAAGCGTATAAAATTTTCGCCCCGTGACGGATGATGCCGCCGTGTTCTTGTTGGACGCCCGGGAAGAAACCGGTCACGTCTTCAAACGTGATGATCGGAATGTTGAATGCGTCACAGAAACGAATAAAGCGAGCCGCTTTGTCGCTCGAATCGATATCGAGCCCTCCAGCCATGTACTTCGGTTGGTTGCACACTAAACCGACTGGACGTCCGGCGATTCTTGCGAAACCTACGACCATGTTTTTCGCAAAATCTTTATGTACTTCAAAGAAACTTCCTTCGTCGACTACTTCGTTGATGACGTCTTTAATATCATATGGTTTTGTCGTATCAAATGGTACGATTTCCGTCAAATCGCCGCGGTAATGGTCGTCGTCTTTTTCATAAGGGACGACCGGCGGTTTTTCTTTAAAGTTGTTCGGCATATAGCTGAGCAGTTTTTTGACGAGATCTAACGCTTCCTCTTCCGTTTTCGCACTGAAATGGGCGTTGCCGCTTTTTGTGTTGTGGACTCTCGCTCCACCTAAATCTTCGTCGGAAATTTTTTCTCCCGTCACCGCTTCGATGACTTTCGGGCCGGTAATGAACATCTTGGACGTTTTTTCAACCATGATGATAAAGTCCGTAATCGCAGGCGAATAAACGGCTCCACCCGCGTTTGGCCCCATGATGACAGAAATTTGCGGCACGACGCCAGAGTAGATCGAGTTGCGGTAGAAAATGTGTCCATAACCGTCCAAAGACGCGACCCCTTCTTGGATGCGCGCACCGCCGGAGTCGTTTAGGCCGATGATTGGCACGCCATTTTTGGCAGCCAAATCCATGATGTTGGCAATTTTTTTCGCGTGCATTTCGCCTAAAGCGCCACCGAACACGGTGAAATCTTGTGCGAAAATGTAGACAGGACGGCCGTTGATTTTCCCGTAGCCGGTGACGACCCCTTCGCCGTAAGCTTTGACTTTATCCATGCCGAAGTCTTTCGCACGGTGTTCCATAAACGGATTCAATTCGACGAATGAGTCTTCATCGAGCAAATAATTGATGCGATCTCTTGCCGTTAATTTTCCTCTTTTATATTGCTGCTCGATCTTTTCATCGCCGCCGCCAAGTTCGACAAGTCTTCTGCGGTGATACAGTTCATCAATCTTTTCGTAAATATCCATTATGCTTCACTTCCTTCGTATTGACATAATTCATATAGTACGCCATACGAGGATTTCGGGTGCAAAAAGGCAATTTTCGCATTTGCTGCACCGATTTTTGGTTCCTCGTTGATGAGGCGGACACCGTTTTCTTTCAAATGTTTTAAGCGCGCTTCAATGTCATCCACTTCTAATGCGATATGGTGGATGCCTTCGCCGTTTTTCTCCAAATATTTATGGATGGCTGAAGCTTCGCTTAACGGTTCGAGCAATTCGATTTTCGTTTCACCGATTTTCAAAAAGGCGACTTTCACTTGTTCGCTTTCGACTTCTTCAACCCCTTCTAGTTCAAGTCCGAGCTGTTCTGTATAAAATGGCAACGTGTCTTCGAGGTTGCGAACAGCGATCCCGATATGTGCGATTTTTTTCGGGCTTTTTCGAGTTGTTTGCATAATTCCATGATCCTCCATTCAAAATTAACGGTGTACACTTGTCCATTTTATCATTAAAAGCTACAATATACATATATATAGTATAAAGAGGTGTGCGGTAGTGTCAAAAAAACAAAAAAACATGCCAAAAAAACCTAGCAGACGCGAAAAAAGACGTAAAGTTTTCATTTATTTTTTAGTGTTTTTGATGGTCATATCGATGCTTACTGCTGGATTCAGCGGCATTGCACTGCTCTAAAGTGGAAGACGGGAACGAAAGATTCCTTGTCTTCCTTTTTTATTGTAGGTGAAATAATTCGTTTTTAGTTGCAAATACGCCTCGATGAGAAACAACAATTGAAAAAGGTTGGCACGCGCATGTAACTCTTCTTTCGTTTTCGGCAACGGTTTTTCTTCCAACCGTTTTTTCAAATCATTTATCTTTTGCAAATAAATGACCGACGTATCCCCCGGATGAATCGCTTCGCTCAACGTTTCGAAAAATTCGGCGATCTCGAGCCCCTCTTCTTTAGGGATGCGTGTGACAACCGGAAGCATCTGTTTCATTAATGAAAATTGCCGTTTCCGCATCGTAAAATATGCTTCATAAAAGTGCGTCCCGCGGAAAAAATGATTTTCCTTGTCGCGCTCGACGAGTTCCTCGGCGACTTCAAAAATGTCATAAACGTCGGTGATTTCCTTCCCTTGCCAATCGTATGTTTCTTCCCGGAGAAAACGGGCGATTTCCTTGAAGATGATTTTGAATTTCTCTTCCAGTTGTTTTTGCAGCGATTGCAATTGTTTGTCCATACTTGGCATGTAGAGGTTTACGACGAGGCCGGTGCCAATCCCGATGCCGATGAGCATTAGCTGCTCTTTAATAAACGTCGTATTGATCATGCCGAAGTGAAAAATGTTCAAGGTGATGACGGTGCCGGTCAAAATGCCACTGTCTATTTTCAAAAACACTGCCGCGGGTATAAAAAAAGCGAGCAGCAAGCCGAGTGTAACAATCGAGTATCCGAGCAGTTCGAAAAAAACGATCGAAAACACGACTGCCAAAAGGCACGCGCTAAATCGTTCCCAAGCGGTGAGCACGGATTTTTTCCGCGAAGGTTGGATGCAAAGGATCGTCAAAATGCCCGCTGCGACGATGTTGGATACATCAAGCATTTGCGAAATAAAAACAGCAATCGGCGTGGCGATCGCTGTTTTGATCGTTCGATAGCCAATTTTCACGGGTCATCTCCTCTTAAAAAACAAGACTGTTTGTAACAAACAGTCTTGTCCATTTATTCCGTCATATCCTCGCAATGTTCATCGAAAATGGCCTGCAATTTGTTGACCACTTCCATCGGCGTATGGCCTTCGATTTCGTGGCGTTCGACCATAGTCACGATTTGGCCGTCTTTCAAAAATGCGAAAGATGGCGAAGATGGTGGATAGTCGCCGAAGTAAGAACGGGCTTTTTCCGTCGCTTCGCGGTCTTGTCCAGCAAATACGGTGACCAAATGATCCGGCCGTTTGTCGTAATGGATCGCTTGTTTCGCCGCTGGGCGCGCAATGCCCCCGGCGCAGCCACAGATCGAATTGATCATCACCAATGTCGTCCCTTTTCGTTCGAGCGCTTTTTCGACTTCTTCAGGAGTCCGCAATTCTTCATATCCAGCCTCTACCATATCTTGACGTGCTACGCGCACGACGTCTTGGATAAATTGCTCGTAATTCATCTATACTCAACCCCTAATTATTTTAATTTTGTTCTTTAAAATATTTTAACAATAACAAATTAGAATATCAATTTTAAGCTGAAAAGAAAAAAACTGTCATTTGCCTAAGCGATTGAGCAAATGACAGTTTTTTTGATGTTTTCGTTAAATATCGACTGTATCTTCGTTCATATTTTCCAAAATGTCTTTTACGCGTTGAATGAAGCGTCCGGCAATCAATCCATCCAAGATGCGATGGTCGATCGACAAGGACAAGTTGACGATATCCCTTGCTGCAAACATGTCGTCGATGATGACCGGGCGTTTGACGATTTTTTCGACCTGCAAGATCGCTGCTTGCGGATAGTTGATGATGCCCATTGATGAAACGGACCCGAACACGCCAGTATTGTTCACCGTGAAAGTACCCCCTGACACATCATCTTGCGTAAGCTTGCCGGCGTACGTCTTTTCAACGAGCCTGTTCAATTCTTTGGCAATGCCTTTTATGTTTTTATCATCAGCATGTTTGATGACAGGAACGTACAATTCATTTTCTTTTGCAACAGCGATGGAGAGGTTGATTTCGTGCCGTTGGATGATTTTGTCTTTCGCCCACGTGCTGTTTAATTCAGGGAATTCTCTTAATGCTTGCGCAACAGCGTATATGAAGAATGGGAAATACGTGAGCGTGAAACCTTCTCTTTCTTTAAAGGCATCTTTCACTTTGTTACGCAATTTCACCAAACCGGTCACATCGACTTCCACTTGCATCCATGCGTGAGGGATTTCCGTTTTTGACCGGACCATATTTTCCGCGATAATTTTCCGGACGCCGGTGACCGGTATTTCACGGTCTTGTTTATGGACGACGGCCGGCGCTTGTTTTTCAGGTGGAGCCGTCAACTCTTTTTTCGCTTTTTCAGGCATGGTTTTTTCTTTTTTCGGCTGCGTTCCCGCTTCGATCGCACGCAAGACATCTTTGCGAGTTACGCGGCCGCCGAGACCCGTTCCTTCAATCGTCTCCAAGTCGATGCCATGTTCGCTCGCAAGTCGGATGACAGCAGGAGAATAGCGGTTGTTTTTCCGTTCTTTGACCCCCTTATACCCGCTTTTCTCCTGCTTGTTAGCGGCTGTTTCTGTCTCTTTAGCCGGCTGTTCGCTGTTATCGGCACTTTCGTCCACTTTCCCTTCGGCTTCGTCGTCTGTTTCGATGTAACAGATGAGTTCATTGACCGCGACCGTCTCTCCTTCTTTTACGACGATTTCCTTGATCGTGCCGGAAAATGTGGACGGGACTTCCGCATTCACTTTATCGGTCATCACCTCGGCGATCGGATCATATTTGTTGACGTAATCGCCTTCCTTGACGAGCCAGGTCGTAATCGTCCCTTCCGTTACACTTTCCCCCAATTTCGGCATCCGTATATCTTTCAGTGCCATGATTTGTCCCCCTCTCTTAAAATGCGGCCAACTCGCGGATCGCTTTTTCAATTTTTTGTTCATTGATGATGAATTCTTTTTCCAACGTCGGTGCATACGGCATCGCCGGGACGTCCGGACCGGCCAAGCGCATCACTGGCGCATCGAGTTCAAAGAGCGCATGTTCGGCGATGATGGCGGCAACTTCTCCGATGATGCTTCCCTCTTTATTATCTTCTGTAACGAGCAGCACTTTTCCTGTTTTGCTCGTCGCTTCAATGATCGCTTCTTTGTCGAGTGGATAAACCGTGCGCAAATCGAGCAAATGTACGGAGATCCCATCCTTTTCCACGGCATCGGCAGCAAGCTGCGTCAAATGGACGCCGAAACCGTATGTGATGACGGTTACGTCAGACCCTTCGCGTTTTACATCCGCTTTTCCGATCGGCAGGACGTAATCTTCGTCAGGGACTTCTTCTTTAAGCAGGCGGTATGCCCGTTTATGTTCGAAAAACAATACGGGATCGTTGTCGCGGATTGCGGCTTTGAGTAAACCTTTCGCATCGTATGGCGTCGCCGGCATGACGACTTTGAGCCCTGGCGTGCTGTTAAAGAGCGCTTCGACCGATTGGGAATGGTATAATGCGCCGCTGATCCCGCCGCCATAAGGCGCTCTTATTGTAATCGGACAATTCCAATCGTTATTGGAACGATAACGGATTTTGGCGGCTTCGGATATGATTTGGTTTACCGCCGGCATGATGAAGTCGGCAAATTGGATTTCTGCAATCGGCCGCATTCCATACATGGCGGCGCCGACGCTGACGCCGACGATCGCCGATTCGGAAAGCGGCGAGTCGATGACGCGCTGTTCGCCAAATTGTTGGTAAAGGCCGTCAGTTGCCCGAAAGACGCCACCTTTTGCCCCTACATCTTCACCGATGATAAATACGGAATGGTCGCGTTCCATTTCTTCACGCATCGCGCTGTTAATCGCTTCAATATATGACAATTCTGCCATCGAGATCCCTCCTTATTGCTCGTAAACGTAGTCATACAACGTTTCTGGTTTCGGATACGGCGCTTTTTCGGCAATTTCGGTCGCCTCGTTCACTTGTCGGTTGATTTCATCATCGATCGCTTTTATCTTTACTTCATCCAACAGTCCGACCTCTTTTAAATAATTGCCAAACAAGATGATCGGATCGTTTTTCTTAATTTCCTCCAATTCTTCTTCGGATCGATATACGCTCTGGTTGTCGTCGCTTGAATGCGACGTCAAGCGGATCGTTTCCGCTTCGATGAGCGTCGGTCCTTCACCGTTGATAGCTCGTTCACGGGCAAGTTTGACAACTTCGTAGACGGCGAGCGGGTCTTGGCCGTCGACTTTGTACCCTTTCATGCCGTAAGCTTTCGCCCGGATGGCGATATTTTCACTTGCCACTTGTTTATCATACGGAACGGATATGGCAAGACGGTTGTTCTCGACGAATGTGATGACCGGCAATTTGTGCACGCCGGCGAAATTGAGCGCTTCATGGAAATCACCCTGGTTCGTGGAACCGTCGCCGAGCGAAGTGAAGGTGACGAATTGTTTTCCTTCTAATTTGGCTGCCAACGCAAAACCGACCGCATGGGGCACTTGGGTGGCGACCGGCGAAGAACCGGTGATGATGCGGTTTTTCTTTTGTCCAAAATGCCCGGGCATCTGTCTTCCGCCCGAGTTCGGATCCATCGCCTTTCCGAAGCCGGATGCAATCAACTCTTCCGCTTTCATCCCAAAGGCGAGTACGACACCGACATCGCGGTAGTAAGGTGCGACGTAATCGACGTTGCGGTCTAATGCAAATGCAGCACCTACTTGGGCGGCTTCTTGTCCTTGACAAGAAATGACAAACGGCATTTTGCCGGCGCGGTTCAACAACCACATTCGTTCATCGATTTTTCGCGCCAAAACCATTGTGCGGTACATTTCTAACACATCATCGTCCGTCAAACCTAAAGCGACATGGCGTTTATTTGCCATTTTCATCAACTCCTTAACCATGGATTTGCAAACCTTCCGTCGCCAGTGCTGCTTCTTTGTACACTTCCGTCAATGAAGGATGCGGATGGATCGTTTTGCTGATTTCCCATGCCGTCGCATTGAGGAATTTCGCCAACGCTGCTTCACCGATTAATTCGGTCGCATTGTCTCCAACGATATGGATGCCGACAATATCTTCAGAATCTTGATCGACAATGATTTTTAAAAACCCTTCGACATCGCCGTTGACGTGGGCTTTCCCGATTCCCCTTAACGGGAATTTGCCGACTTTGAT
>Ga0079224_100011351_pt1 | contig 12267 bp, 8 predicted proteins | sample Stecom2015_FD_80414 | JGI IMG/M metagenome (GOLD analysis project Ga0079224, IMG submission 80414) | Agricultural soil microbial communities from Utah to study Nitrogen management - Steer compost 2015 | ecosystem: Environmental > Terrestrial > Soil > Agricultural land | place: USA: Utah... | reverse complement strand
TGGGATATATTATTTTGATACGCTACCCTCAGTTTCTATACCAATCTATTTTTTTTCCCATAAGTGCATTATACGGCGTTTCATTTTTGTTTGTTTTCAATGGATCTTTAGGATTACGGATGATGAGAAAAGGATTACACATCCTGCCTTTTTTTATGGCCTTGGCCGGGTATTTTATAATGATGTTATACGCACCATGGCGGTATCATATCTACCATGAGTATTATATCGGGGTACATATTTTATCTTCTATCCTATTCATTACATATGCGTTGGCAGTCGGACTCCGTTTTCACTCTGGGCCGAACTACGATCTGAAAGGATTCATAAAAGCCGAAAAGAAAGGGCTAATCCCCCTTTCTTTCCTTGTTCTTGTGGTGGGTATATTGGTTATCATAAGAACGAGATCTGGCGATATGGAGACCTATTTGATGTTTCATCTGATTCTCTATATCGTGATACTATTACCAATTATCAAATTGTCATTATTGAAAATAAAGTCCGGGATAAAGGGAGACACATCCGCCGTAATAAAAATTCCCGTTATTATTCCTAAAAATATTGAACTATCTTATAAGCTTGAGATTGAAAAATTTATCGCTTCTAAAGCTTATCTTGATATCGACTTGAATAAAAATGGCTTCTATGAAAGTGTAAACATCCCTAAGGGGCATATTTCTCCGTTTCTGAAACAAGTTTACGGTAAAAATTTTAACAGTTTTATTAATGAACTTAGACTCATCTACGCCGCAAAAGAACTCAGACGCGAGGAACTGATTTACACAATAGATGATTTAAGTTTTATTTGCGGTTTTCGCTCTAGGGCATCTTTCTACCGGAATTTTATCGTGGTATTTGGTTGCTCTCCTCATCAATACAGAGCCAATCAATTGAAGATCACCCCTTAATTTTAGCATTTAAAATAATATCCTTTCTACCCATTTAACGAAGTCTTTTTTGGATCTATGCGTATGTAATCCGATAAGTGAAATTTGGGACTCAGTTTTATCTTAGACACTGTTGGCGCCTACTTTCCATCAGGAAAGAATGGGATATAAAAATAATCTTTATTTATTTGTAATGTGTAGCGGAAGCTCGATATTTGGCTCTTCACATGCGAATATAGGCGTGTTCGATTCTTATGTGATCCTTCGGGCTATTTTGGAAATCCGGTAATCGGCTGTCTTGTTTTTTATTATGTCCTTCATTTTGATGTGTAAAACTCTTTCGTTTACCAGAAAATAACCATTTTTTACTACCCATTTATTTCTTTCTCTTTTTGGAGTTTAATTGCTCTTAAACACCCAATTATGTCTTTCTTTTATTTCTTTTAACGGAAAATTTTTTTGAATTATTTTTTGAGATACGAAAATGAGATGTTTTTGTGATTTCCTGCATGGATATTTGCCGCTGCTTAAATCGCTTTTCGTTGAAACTGATTTCATATAAGATGTTTCTCGTTCTCGTAAAAGTGGCTTTGCATAAAAAATTATTATCATAACATTATGTATTCTGATTATTATTTGTACTATTTGAGCTATCTAAGTTCCTTGTATAGCGGTTATCCACCCATTATCCGTGTTACAGTAATTGTTGTTGCGATACTAGCCTTTATCACTGTCTTCGGTGTCATCCGACTTTTATTCATTGGATATAAGATCAATAAAAGAGACAAACGACGAAGAGACGTGGAGGAGCAATTCGAATCGAAGCTAGCCTTTGTCATGAGCAACGAAGTAAACTATGATATCGAAGAAATTAAAAACTTGCTGAATTATGATCAGAAAAAAGAGAAAAAGTGGAAATCAGAAATTCTGACGGACTTAGTATTGTCGATACGCGATGATCTCAATAAGGGTGGAAAGTTGAACCACCTCAACTATAGAAATTGCTTGGAAAATCTCCGGTTGATGCCATATTGGGAAAAAAGAGTGAAAATTGCCGGCCTATCAAAAAGGAAAGAGGCTTTGCAGATAATGGGTTCATTAGATGTTGGTATTAATACAGGAACACTTTCGAAGTCTGTTTTCCATAAAAACAGTTACCTGCGCAAGACGGCGAGAAATGTATATACGGATCAGGACACGTATAACCCATTTCGTTTTATGGAAGAGAATTTTGATGAATCATTCACCCAATTGGATAAAATACGACTCCATGCTACCTTGATTAAAAGGTTTCAAGAAGGAAAATTGCCGAATTTGTTGCGTTGGGTGAGTAATTCAAAGAATAGTAACTATATCACTTTTATCATTCAAGAAATAGGGTTTTTTAAGCAATTTGAAGCGGCACCAAGCCTACTGGATATGTTGCAGAAGCAAGAAAACCGCGACGTGCGCATTCAGATTATTTTGACCCTGGGCGAACTTGAATATGACGAATGCATCGCAGATTTAATGCAGCGATATGCATTGGAATCTACTCCGGTACGGGAAGCCATCATGAAGACAATGGGCAAGATACAGTGTGAAGAAACACTTGAATTCTTGGTAGAAGCCTACCAGAAAACCGATGATGATAACTTTAAACTATCTATTGTGCGAGCGATTCGAAAACATGGTAAGGAAGGGGAAGCCAGGCTAAACATGCTAAAAGGACAACTGCGAGAAGAAGAGCAGATCATTATCAAACAGGTTTTTGCAGAGAATATAATTATTGCAGGTTAATTGAATTACGATGGTTTACTTTTTTACATACCTGATTTATTTCTATGCAAGTGCACTAGCCTTGTTTTATTTAGCGCTCATGATTATGAGCTATTTTAACACACTGCGTTACCGGTACCGTTATACAAAAAAAGAAGAAGAATATCTTAAAAAGTATCCAGATGAAGCTCCGGGGATTTCTATCGTGGCTCCGGCATTTAATGAAGAGGTGATCATTATCGATAGTGTTCACTCTTTATTAAGCTTAGCGTATCCAAACTTTGAAGTGATTATCGTAAACGACGGTAGTAAGGACAGAACATTGGAACTCATGGAGGAAGAGTTTGAACTGGAAGAAGTACCTTACTACTATGTATACAAGGTTTACTGCCAGCCGGTGAAGCGGATCTTGCGATCGAAAAACCCCTTGTACAAAAAGTTAATTGTTGTCGATAAGGAAAATGGTGGAACGAAAGCGGATGCGATGAATGCGGGGGTGAATGTTGCCCAGTTTAACTACTTTATTAATACAGACGTTGACTGTATCCTTGCGACGGACACCCTAAGTAAAATTATTCTTCCCGTTTTAGATTCTGATAAACAGGTTATAGCAGTTGGAGCAACGATGCGTATGGTGAATAGCTGTACCATCGATAAGGGACGTATTACGCGGGTTAAACCGCCGAACCGCATCATTCCATTGTTTCAGGAAACAGAATACTTACGTTCTTATCTCGTTGCGAAAATGGGATGGTCTTTGATAAATGCTATTCCCAACGTATCGGGAGGATTTGGTTTGTTTGATACGGGAGTCGTTATCGGAGCGGGTGGGTTTGATTCGGATTCTCACGCAGAGGATATGGATATGACAACGCGTATGGTTGCTTATATGCGCGAGAATCGTAAGCCTTATCGTATCGTGCAATGTCCGTATAGCCTTTGCTGGACAGAAGGACCGCCCAACTTGAAAGTGCTTAACCGACAGCGTACACGCTGGGGGCGCGGAATGTTACAGTTTATTTTAGACCACCGGCGCTTTCTGTTCAATAAAGACTATGGCCGCTTAGGTTTTGTGGTGATGCCTTACATTCTTCTCTTTGAATTTTTAGCACCAATCATCGAGTTTGTGGGCTTCTTTTTTCTCCTTTTTTTGTTGATCACAAACCAGATAAACTTCGATACGTTTTGGATGATGGTGCTCTACGCCTACCTAATCGGCTTATCGGTGTCTATCATCACCATATCGTATGACTTGGTATTGGGTAAACTGTACAAACGCTTTTGGGAATATATGAAACTGGTTTTGTTTTCTACTTTTGAAGCCATTCTGTACCACCCGCTGGTCGTTATTTTTACACTCAGGGGATATGTACAGTATTTAACAAGAAGTAATTTCAAGTGGGGACAGATGACCCGTCAGGGATTCTCCCCATCTAATAAAGTTAATAATAACGTAAGTAATGCGAAAGAGATTTAAATACGCTAAACTAATTTTCTTTTTTATCGGGGCAATATATGTTTATCAGCCGGTGTATGCCCAGCGTGCCGGTACCACGGTAGAGCGAAATGACGAAGCGAATCAAATAAACGAACTTTATAAGCAAGGGAGATGGGAAGAGGGGAAAAAGATAGCAGAGGATGAGCTGAAAAGAAACCCCAAAGATTCGGATATGCGGATGTTGTTGGGGAAGTACTTTTTAGAGCATCAGACCTACGATAAGGCGCGCTATGAGTTGTCGAAGTCTTTGGAGTTTGCACCGACGAACGTCGATTCAAAACACATGTTGGTTACTGTGGAAACAGAAACCCAGCGTTACTCGAGTGCGATCTGCTACATTAACGAACTGCTAGAAGTAAACCCTTATTGGAAAGGTTTATGGCGAAAGAAGATTGAGTTGTACCGCACGATGGGGAACCATGTAGAAGCAGATCGTCTGTTGAAACGAATTTCTCAGATCTACCCGGAAGATAGTGAGCTTAATGCCGACCGTGCACATGTCTTTGAGCAGCATGCGGTAAACGTCCAAAAGTCTGGTAAGCTGAATGAATCTATCGACATCGGACGTAAACTGGTAGACGAACAGCCGCAACAGCACGGCTCTTATGTGACTGTTATCGATAATTATATTAAGGCAGGCGACTATAATAATGCGTTGGTCTATGCGGAGCGTGGATTAAATCAGTTCCCCGGAAATTCTGTGTTCATACAAAAGAAAGTGGCAATTCTGGAACACCAGAAGCGGTATCCAGAAATATTAAGTTTTCTCGATAATCAAATGAAGCGTGGGGGGGAAGGTAATCTTCGGAATCAGTATAATTACTTTCTTTTGGAAGCTGCTCGCGCAGCCAAGGGTAATGACCCGGCTTCGCTCTATGGAAAGATTTTTGAAGGATCGCCGGGCAATAAGGAAGCTTTTGATTATGTCTTTAACAATTTGGTCGCGGAACAACAGTATGAAGAAGCAATTGCTGTATTAGAGCGACACCGGAGAAGTGCAGGCGCTAGCAAAGAGCTCGACATGAAAGAACTCATGGTATATAAACGTATGGAAAACCATCCGCGTATTGCCGCTTTAACCCGAGCATACTTTGCAAAATATCCGAACGACACCGATCTGCAGGAGTCCTTTGTAACCATCACTTTGCAGCGTGCGAAGGATAACATGCAGGATGGAAAAATTTCAGATGCTATTACAGACTGGCGCGACATTATTCAATATGGTGATGAAGAGTCGGTACAGATCGCTCAGCGTGGCTTGTACAATGCTTATGTGACGGAAAAACGTTATCAGGAAGCGATCATGGCTCTTGATGATATGCTGCTAGATAGTCCAGGAGATATGGGCTTGTTGGTGAAAAAAGCAGATATGTATTACCAGCAGGGACGATATGAATATGCCTTAACCGTTTATGAACAAGTGCTGGATTTCGCTTCTCCTCAAGAACGGGATCGGCATGTGGTGGGCTACGGCGAATTTGTTTCGCCAGTGATCAAAAATTTAAGAGGTACCTATAGACTGGAGGAGGCACGTCAATATACCGAAAGATGGCTCGCGGTTGACCCAAGAAATCAAGAAGCGTTGTTGAATATGATTAACCTCTGTTTTCAGTTAAAGGATAACGAAGCGATGTTGCAGTATGCCCAACGGGCCGAGGAACAACATTCGGATGACATAGCCTTCAAAATCAAGCTGGCGGAGGCGATGAACCGTAAGCCGGGACAGCTCTCAGATTCTTGGGCGTTGCTGCACCATCAGGTGATGCTGAATCCCTTTCATGAGCCATTAGTCAATACCTTTAATCACACAACGGAAGAGTATGCAGGCGCGTTGCTAAAGGATAAAGAGCATGGCTTGGCACTTTCTATCATCGATACCGCTTTGGGGTATAAGGATGATAATAAAGCGCTAAAATACATGAAGGGCCTAGCTTATGAAGGACTGAAACAATATGATTCTGCTTACCATTATCAGCAGTTTTATGAACCAACACTTTTGGAGTTCGAGGATTTTAAAGCGCACTTAAACTATTTAAGTCAGCGCTCATTTAAAAATAATGTCGGCTTTGCTCACCTGCGTGCACGCTATGGCGATGATTACGCCATCACCTCTATTTCCACGGCGGAATATACACGCTTGTTGGATAACGGTTCTTCTTGGACCGGACGTGTAAACTACGCAGGTAGAGAAGAAGGTAAAGGTATTCAAGGACAGGCCGAATGGGCAAAACCTTGGACAGATAAGCTTTCGTCGCGCGTAGATTTAGCCTTTTCCAATAAGTTTTTCACAAAAATTGCGGTAAATGCTGCGGCGATGTATGTATTTCGACCAACGTGGGAGGCAGAAGCAGGTGTTGGTTTCCGCCAATTCTTTTCTGGAGAAAATCTAGCAAATTTCAATTTGGGGGCTGTAAAAGATTTAGGGGATTGGCGTCTATCGGTTAAATGGGGTAACTTCTTTTTGGATAGTGAGGGGGAAGTTACTTATCTCTATAGTTTAATGGGGCGTGCACAATACTTCATGGCGAATCCGAGAAACTATATTTTAGCGTTTGGAAGCATTGGAAATACGCCTGACGTGGATCTTTTAGATCGTCAGTTGTACAATAGCTTTGATGTATTTAATGCGATGATCGGTGCCGGTATGGGGCGTTCCATCACCAAAAACGTCAGCGGAAATGTGATTGGTTCTTGGTATAACTTTCAGACAGATAAATCGTTGACGAGTGCGTCTTTCAGAAATTTATATAATTTATATTTTCAATTGAATGTATCGTTTTAGGCTGTTTTACATCTTACTGTCGATGTTCCTACTTTATACCAGCTGTATAGGGAATGATGAGCAGGCGTTTGATTTTTCTAATCGTGGTTTTCTCATTACCTCCAATGGGGATAGGCGGAGCGCTGAAGCAGCTGATTATTTGTATAACCATCTCTTGAAGCGAATCCGAGAAGGCGGGAACTTTCAAATTGCTCGGAGTGATGATGTCGCCCTTGAGCATAAGGAGGCAATAGTTTACTTGGAAATTGTTCCAGACCTCGGAGCTGATTACGAAATCAAAAACGAAGAAAATAGGTTGTCTATTTTTGGAAGAGATAAAGAAACGATGGTTTGGTTAAGCTATATGCTTATTGATCGAATCGCCTTATTTCATCACGATATTGATGTGTCGGATTTACCCCCTGGCTACATTACTTTTCAAGATGCAGTAGGGAAATTTACTATGCGATACCGAGAACCACACTTTCTGCCTAATACAGATCTGGATCACAGTGGTTTGTTGGGAACCCACAGTGTTGATAGTGATTGGGGGCTCTGGGGACACAATCTTGCACGGGTTTTTATAGATGGCGTGGAAGATAGTTCTTATGCTTGGGTAAATGGGAAGCGCGACAAACAGCAGTTCTGTTTTTCTGCAAGCTCGACATTTAAAGCAATAAAGAATTTCATCATAGACGAGTACGGAGATGGAAGGGACGTCTCGAAATGGTTTATGATTGCGCCGAATGATAATAAATTGGTTTGTACCTGTTCTAACTGCCAAGCGGAAGGCAATACGCCTAAAAATGCTACAGGCTCGGTCGTTCGATTGCTTAACGAATTGGCTACGGAATTTCCAAAGCATTATTTCTTTACGACGGCTTATCTCACAACCGCTGAAGCACCGGACCGCCCGCTGGAAAGCAACACCGGCGTGTTCATCAGTACCATCGATTTACCAAAGCGTCCCGTTTTGGATAAAAACGATAATCCTGTGCACAAATTTGCGATCCTGATAAGCGATTGGAAAGAAAAAACGAATAACATCTACCTTTGGGATTATATATCAAATTTCGATGATTACCTGACGCCTTATCCGGTTCTGTCGCGTTTTAAATCTAATCTTTCTTTTTTTAAAGCACAGGGTGTCAATGGTATGTTTCTGAACGGAAGTGGCTATGATTATTCGTCGCTTGATGATGTGAAAACATATGTTATGGCGGCACTGCTGCACGATGCATCGTTGTCTATAGCCCATCTTGTCGAGGCTTATTTTAAACGATTCTATCCCGTGACGAGCGACGTGCTTTCGTCTTATTATCTTACACTAGAAGAACAGACGGCTTCTAAAAATAAGACACTTCCCGTATACATGTCGTTCCGTGAAGCCGAAGACCTCTTTTTTAATCAAGAGCAGTTTCGGCAGTTGTACGAAGCGTTGGATAAAGTACGACCTGGTCTTGATAGGGAAGAACGCAGGCGGATCGACAAGTTGTTGACAGCATGGAGTTATACGTATCTTCAGGTTTTGTATCACCGCGGCTATAAAACAGGTGGGGTTTTCGTTGATGCTGGGAATGACGTGGAAGTATCGAATAAAATATACCCGGCACTTAATCGGCTCAAAGATCATAAAAAATATACGGACTTGAAACGCTATAAAGAGAGTGGGGGAGAGCTTCCCGCTTATATCGCGGAATGGGAAGAACTGTTGAAAACAAAACCGTTTTCTGCTAAATTCGTGTCTGATCTCCAAGTTATCGAGTTAAATACCACCACTATCTTGGAAGAAGGAAAAATGCTCAGTGACAGGATGGTAGGATTCGCTTCGGATTTTAATCAAGGATGGTTTATGAACTCAAAAGATATAGAGATAATCGGAACTATTGGAAGAGAAATTGATTCTATAGAAAAAGTGGCACTCCGATTTTTGATTAATAAACGGCATAGGATGCTACCTCCAGTAGAAGTTGAGCTGTTAAAAGAAGGAGTGAGCCTGGGGAAGGTATCTAATAAATGGTATCGAGAACAAGGGAATATTGTAATGGTGGAATTCCCTGTTCATATGAAGCCTGGTGATAAGTTACAGATAAAGATCCGACAGAGTAAACAAATTACAAATTCAGTTATTGCTTGTGATGAGATACAACTATTTTAGAATGATAATGTGTGCTGTTAGCGTATGGACGCTTGTGGGCTGTATAAACTTTGCTGAAAAAAAAACCACCGTAGAAATAGAGGATAATAACCGACATTATTATCCTATTCTGGCGGGGCAGCAAAAAGATATTTCCTTTAACATTAAGAATAAGGGCGAGCATCCGTTGATGATAACGGATATCATAACCTCATGCGGTTGCCTAAAAGTTAACGATGATAAGGCTACGTTCAGTATTCCGCCTGGAAAAGAGCGCCTATTAACATTAAGTTATAACAGTTCGAAGAATGTGGGGTATGTAAAACATTATGTGACTCTGTACGGAAACTTCTTGTCTGGCGATATACAGGAGGTAGAATTTGATATTAATGTTGTGCCAAACGCAATGTATACCAAGGACTACGAAGAACTCTATAGGGAGGAAATGGATGAACAGGGTGGATTTGAACGTTTTGTAGATGGTGATGTGAATAATAAAGGATATTATATGGATGAAGATTTTAATAAGAGTATACATGATAATAGATAGTTTATCCTTGTATCAACGATGAGTAGCGCTTCAACTGACTAGATGTGATTGGTTGTTGAGGTGCATGAAAATGTGGTAATGTCTGTGTTTTTATCTCATATATGTGAGAAATTTATTAGATTACAACACTTAATTACCTGTTTTGTATGGCTACATCTGTCTATGATCCCAAGGAACTATTGGATACATTATTAAAAATAGAGTATGAACTCCAAGAAGCAATGGAGAAATACTGTCATGATTCGCGTTTTTCTATTGATGTTGATGTAGAAAAGACACTAGAAGCTTTTTTGAGCAGACAGGGAGTGAAGGGAAATGAAGTTGGTTTTCTATCTACCCAAATAGCTTTGCTGCATTTGCGTCGAGAGGTCGAGAAAAGCCGTGACGTGGTTGTCGATACCAATGATCTTAGGGCGTGGGAAGAATATACTCGATACAGCGATCACGAAGAAAACCGGGGAGAAATAAAACAGAGAAACGGAACAGATACCGCTCTAGGGACTAAACTTAACTATGTGATGTTAGTCATTACGCTTACTTCCGTGATGTTGACGGGTTATTTTTTCCTTTTTTATTCATTGGCTTAGGGCAGGAATAATAGCCTGCATTAGCAAGTGTATTGTTCAACCCAATTGGTATGTTAAAGAGATTTTTTTTATATTATTTTTTCTGCATTACTGTTCACTTGGCTTATGCACAGGAAAAAAGCTTTAATCAACGTTATGTGGAAGTTTCTGTATCGCTGATTGCGACAGACGTACAGGCTGCACTGCAGGTGTCTGATTCGCTTTTGAGCGTGGCAAAAACGGATGAGCAACGTGCAAAAGCCTATATGCTATCTGCTAATATATATATGAATTTGGGAGAGCAGGCATTGGCTATCCGACAAGTGATGCAAGCGGATGAAATCGTTGAGGCTTCCCTTAATTCAATGTGGCAGGCGACAACAAAAGGTTTCTTATCGACCGCGTTTAGACAGATAGGTTTAATAAAAGCAGCCGAACGGTATATTAATCAAGCAGAGGAAGCAAATAATAGAACGACCGGAAAAGAGACGTACACACTCACTAAGATCAATATATTTCACGAGCGAGCAATGCTGTCGATGGCAAGATCGGACTACGAGACGGCTAAATTACATGTATTGGATGCCGGTAGATTAATTGTGTTTGATCATCACGAAGACAAACGTTCTAGTTTGATTAAAGCGACGAATCACCAGCTTTTGGGTCTGTGTTATCTACATCTCGATAGTCTGAAAGAAGCCGAAGAGATGTATCTGTCGTCGCTTTCCGAAATTGGCGATGTGGAAAGCAACTTAATACCTTATATCTTCCGTGGATTGGCGGAAGTCTCGTTAGGGCAGGATAGTCTGGGTAAGGCTCGAATGTATCTGGAAAAAGCGGAGCCTTATTTGGAAGGTAGTAAATTTAAGGAACTAGAAGAAGCCGTTTATCGTACATATACAAAGTTTTACTGGAAAGCAGGAGAGATCGATGGAGCGATGCGGTATGGAAACTTGTTATGGGAAATAAGAAGTGAGCGAGAGAAGGAAATTAGAAAAGTGTCCGATGCGCTCTTTGAGGAAATGTATAACACGAAAGAAAGTTATAGAGATAAATTCAAAATAACTCTGATCATCGGACTTTGTCTCGCAGTTTCGACGATTTTTTTGACATTGTATCTCTTTTTTCTGTCTCGCACAAGGTCTACTCATCATATCGTGGCCAAACAAAAGGACGAATCTGTCACATCTGAAAAAACCGAATTTGCAAAGCGCGATGCTAGTGAGCTACGAGAGATTAATATTTCCAAGGAAACGGAGCAGCGGTTGTTAAAAGATATTGGTCGGTATGAAGAACGCCTTTTTTTTCTGGATAAGGATATTTCGTTGGGTGTGATGGCGAGGTTACTCAACACCAATCAACGCTATGTATCTTATATTATTAAGAAGCATCGTGGAAAAGATTTTTATGGTTATGTACAGGCTTATCGCATACAATTTATTATCGATCGTCTCAAGGCGGATCCTGCACTTCTTGATTATAAGTTGGCACACTTGGCTGAAATGAGTGGTTTTACCAGCCTTAGTCAGTTTTCGACTGCATTTAAGACGGAAACCGGTTTGCCACCTTCTGCTTTTGTACATTTTAGAAAAAAGGAGTTAGGTAGGTGCTGATATATTGGCGTTTACTAAGCGCTTCTTGCGAGACCGAGCATTGTGAAAGCTCTATCATGATATTTGGCCGCATTATCGCAACACAAAGTGTGATGAATTAATGAATTTTATCGAACACTATGCAGCAACGATCCGAGAATCACAAAAGAAAAATTTTGAGGTATGGGGAATGGGAGGTCGTCGAGGAAATTGGAAAACAGGAGAGCAGGACGATTTGGGGAAATCTAAAGCAAATCTCAAAACATGGTTGAGAAAGCGTAGAAAGTATATAGACAAGGAGATGTCTAAGTTTTAACCTCTATAAGATGTTGTTCTGATGACGTTGTCTCAATAAGTAAGTTATAGTCTGCGGAGTTAGCTTAATTTTGCACAGTTCCCCTTTGTTTTGCTGTACGTCGATGTCTTGACGGCGCACGACTTGCAGGATGTGCCGGGCAAGGATGCGGTTCTTTTGTATGGGAAATGCACTTCGGCATACACCGGGACGATGAAGATGG